>Ga0163148_10000536_pt1 | contig 51383 bp, 49 predicted proteins | sample OliLakLV19MP7P2_FD_148606 | JGI IMG/M metagenome (GOLD analysis project Ga0163148, IMG submission 148606) | Freshwater microbial mat bacterial communities from Lake Vanda, McMurdo Dry Valleys, Antarctica- Oligotrophic Lake LV.19.MP7.P2 | ecosystem: Environmental > Aquatic > Freshwater > Lake >... | reverse complement strand
GCCCGTTTGGCATGGCAAGTAGGGGAAGGAAAAGGCAATCCCTGGGATGTGCATCAACTCACCCTCTATTGCACGATAGACACTCGCCTGTGGACAGTCGAGGGCACTGAACAAGTCCGTCAAGCAAAGGCAGCAGACGTTGCTAAAAAGATTACTCAGATGGAGAGTAAGGGCGATCTTCTGGCAACCCAGCAAGCGTATGTCAAACGCTTAAACTCGACCTTGGCGCGGATTAACACACCGTTCGCTCGCCCCAGCAAACCACTTTACAAAGGTCAGTCTCACGTTGTCGTTGGACTGAGCCTGGGGTTAGAAAAACCTGCCACGCTCGTTGTCTGGGATGCCCTTGCCAGCCTAACTCTTGCCCAGTATGGGATTCGGCAGCTGCTTGGCGAGCACGACAGATTGCTCAATCGGAGGCGCTCGGAACAGCAAAAAACGGCTCACCAACGCCATAAAGCTCAAAAGCGCTCAGCGCCTGACCACTTTGGAGAATCGGAACTGGGGCAGTACGTTGATCGACTGTTGGCCAAAGCGATCGTGGCGATCGCTAAGCGCTATGGCGCTGGCAGTATTGCTCTACCCAAGTTGGGAGACGTGCGAGCCATCGTCGAAGCCGAAATTAAAGCCAGAGCGGAGCAAAAGAGTCCAGGCTATCTTGAAGGACAACAGCGCTACGCCAAGTAGTACCGCGCGAGTGTTCACCGTTGGAGCTACGGCAGACTCATGGAGAGCATTCGTAGCCAAGCAAGCCAAGTGGGTCTTGCCATTGAGGAAGCGAAACAGCCCCTCGTTGGCAAGCTAGAAGAGCAAGCGAGAGACGTGGCGATCGCTGCCTATCAAGCCCGCGCTTCAAAAGGGCTGTAGCCAAAGCTTTGCACCTTGAAAACCGAATGATTTAAATAGCGCCGCGACGTAGGCTGCTTGCAGTGTACGTTCGTGCAAAATGAGGGTTAGTTTGGCTGTCGTCAGACAGTCTTGCTTTCTGACCCTGGTAGCTGCTCACCCTGATGCCGTCGGATAAGAGACTTCGGTCTCTGAAACGAGATGAAGCCATAGTTGAGGCGTTAGTCTGCTTTAATGATGGCGTCGGTGCGCTCCCGGCAAAAAGGGCGCAGATGTACTGCTGTAGTAGCTACCGAACCACCCCCAACCAAGGCAGGGCTGATCTATCAGTCGTAGAAAATAGAGAATAGAAAGGTTGTTTCGCAAAGCTTGTAGTCGCATGAGCCTCATTGAGCCGAGACCCCCCTTCTCGGTGTAGACCACGCTCAACGTCGCAATCACCTGTCCTTTCTGAGGCAGGTTGAAAGATGAACTCTAAACCTCGACAGCAATCGCTGAGAGTCGCAATCACCTGTCCTTTCTGAGGCAGGTTGAAAGTCATCGTTATTGCTTCACTAAGTATGACGATCGCGTCGCAATCACCTGTCCTTTCTGAGGCAGGTTGAAAGCTAGAGATTGAAGGCGTAGAGACATGGGCAGAGAGGTCGCAATCACCTGTCCTTTCTGAGGCAGGTTGAAAGATCAGGCGAGATCGTGCGGCAACCGTGCCCAGACATTGCGTCGCAATCACCTGTCCTTTCTGAGGCAGGTTGAAAGACGTTGAGCTGACTGTGTACAGCCGAAGCCCTTTCGTCGCAATCACCTGTCCTTTCTGAGGCAGGTTGAAAGAGGTCCTCAACCTCCTTGCAGCCCATCAGCGCGTCGCAATCACCTGTCCTTTCTGAGGCAGGTTGAAAGTCGATTCAGCGCAAAGGTGGCTCGCGGCAGGTTTACGTCGCAATCACCTGTCCTTTCTGAGGCAGGTTGAAAGATTGACGACAGAGCGTCTGGATATGCGGGAAGCGCTCACGGGTCGCAATCACCTGTCCTTTCTGAGGCAGGTTGAAAGCAGCCTGTGTGAACCAATCCTAGACTTGTCGGAAATCGAAATTATCTATTTTAGCAGGGGCAGGTTGTTAACGATACTTCTGACAATTGACTACGCAGACCTACTGAAGCGGGTTGAAAGAGAGCACCACGTTGACATTTCAACGACAATAGTTCGTCACCAGCACTTCGATGACACGAATTTTGCACGGTGACATTAGTCTGTCACCAATGACACCAATTTGTCACCGATGACAATTAATCTGTCACTGTACACAAATAATGGACACATCCCGACTCGAACGGGAGACCCCCACGATGTCAACGTGGTGCTCTAACCAACTGAGCTATGCGTCCTGATCAATGGCATACGAATATAGCATACGTGCTGGGCGAAAGAAAGTGTCTTGCGCGATTGACTGTTCTGGAGAAAGTTACCCAGGGGGATGGGTTTGCAGCGGTATGCATGAGCGTGACCTGAAGAAACGAACAAGAAACATTAAGCTTCTCAAGCGTTTCCGATGTCAACCGTTAATCTTCGTTGCAAAATTGGGGGTAAAAAGAGACTGCATGTTACGTTCGTAGCGTTGGTTTACGATCCAGAGTTGAGAAGGAGAACACCTTGAATTTGTCGCTAAGTCAGTCTTCAAACGTTTCATGCCGGGAAGATTTCAGCGAGTATGTTGCTCACCTTCAGCTTCACATGGCGCTTCAAGCCCGTAATTTAGTCCCAACGCTGACCAAAACAGGCGATAGCCGTGAGCAAATGCTGCATCAGACTCAGGCAACCTTTGAGAAATTAGTTTCCCGTCAGGCACTTTAAGCGGTTTACGCTTGCTTTTCTGAAACCGATGGCTACAAGAGCCAGTACTTAATCAGAGCCACTGTTAAGGCTCTGATTTTTTGTGCCAACTTTTGATGATCAGCAGCAGGCGATCGCTCAAGCTGATCCTTGTCACGTAGCCATATTGTGAAGAACTCTTCATCATAGAAGGGAGGACTTGGTTCTAGTACCGAGTGCCGCTCCAAATCAGTGCAGTGCTACGAGGAAGGCATTCTTGAAAATCTTCAACACTCTAGAACCAGCGGTACGGCAAAATCTGCTGGTCTTGTTTGCGGTTGGGTTGCTGTTTTGGGCGAGCCTTGCTGCGTTGTTGCCGACACTGCCGCTCTACATTCGAGATGTCGGCGGGACAAAGTATCAGGTTGGTGTTGTCATTGGTGCCTTTGCGATCGGGCTACTGATGTTTCGCCCGTGGTTGGGGCAGTTAGCCGATCGCCGGAGCCGCCGACTTGTACTGCTGATTGGGTTGGCAGCGGTAGCGATCGCACCGCTAGGCTACTTAGTGACCCAATCAATTCCACTCCTGATTGCGGTACGGGCTTTTCATGGGCTGAGCATTGCTGCCTTTACCACTGCCTACAGTACGCTTACGGTCGATTTGTCCCCCCCGTCCAATCGCGGCGAGGTCATTGGCTACATGAGTTTGGTGAACCCAATCGGCGTGGCAATTGGACCGGCGATCGGGGGCTTTTTGCAGGCATGGGCAGGCTACACCCCTCTATTTTTGCTGTCAGCAGGGTTAGGGTTTGCAGGGTTCGTTGGCGCGCTGTGGCTTCAGGCACCCAAGCCCATCGTGCAGCCGCTTGCAGCTTCTACCAGGGGAGCTTTTTGGCGGTTGCTGTTTAGCTCACGACTCCGAACACCAACGCTGACGCTGCTCCTGGTCGGGCTGGCGTTTGGTGTGTTGAGTACGTTCGTGCCGCTGTTCATTCAAGAAGCGGGGGTACGCCTCAATGCAGGGCTGTTTTACACGGTAGCCGCCGCCGCAGGCTTCAGCGTGCGACTCTTAACGGGGCGGGCTTCTGACCGCTACGGACGGGGACGGTTCATTACGTTGGGGCTATTGCTCTATGCCATGACCATGCTGCTTTTGTGGTCTGCTCACAGTGCGAGTGTTTTCCTACTGGCAGGCTTGCTTGAAGGGGCTGGTACGGGCATTTTCCTGCCGTTGATGGTGGCGCTAGTTGCCGATCGCTCAGAGGCGCATGAACGGGGACGCGTCTTTTCGCTTTGCATTGGCGGGTTTGACTTGGGCATTGCAATCGCGGGACCAGCGCTGGGCTTCATCGCTGAGTACGTTGGCTACCGGGGCATTTTTGGGCTAGCCAGCGGTTTAGCGTTTCTGTCAGTGCTTGTTTTTGTCACACAGTGCAGCAAAACGTTAGCGTATTCACTCCAATTTTCGCTCGGTGACGGCAGCGATCTCTATGCTCTGCCTCGCAGCTAACAGGGCGAACTCTAGAGAAAGGGAGAGTGATCGAGATCAGACGATCGCTCAATTGACACGGCTGCATCAGCGTTCGCTCCATCCGCGTCAAGAGCAGTAAAGTCGCTCAGATTCACCTCAGCGACATTCAGCCGATGGATCTGAATTTGGTGCAGGCGGGGACCTTCAGCAGAAATGATGGTGAACTCGAAATCGCTGTAGCGCAAGGTTTCTCCAAGCTGGGGAATTTTTTGCAGTTGAAAGAGGAGAAAGCCACCCAGCGTTTGATAATCGTCGGTGAGAGGCAAATCTAGATTGAGCGCTTCGTTGACTTCCTCAAGATCCATCTGTGCCTGCACCAGAGACGTTTGCTCGTCCAGAATTTGAATACTCATCTCATCGTCACTGTCAGGCTCTACCGTATCGCCCAAAATCTCAGCGATCAGGTCTTCGATCGTCACTAAGCCTGCTGTCCCACCATACTCATCGACCACCATCATCATGGGCTGGCGCGATCGCTGCATAAGAGGGAGCAACTCGCTCAACAGCATATATTCCGGCACAAAGCGGGCGGGACGGAGCCAATCCTGGATAGGGCGATTCAAATTAAAGGGCTCTTGTGCCAACGGCTCTGCCAGCTCTTGAAAATAAATGAGACCGCGCACATCGTCCAGCGATTCACCAATGACTGGATAGCGCGAGTGTCCAGACTGCGCGACTTCCTCCAGCAGCAGCTTGAAGGTGGCATCGTAGGGGATAGCGGCAATGCTGGTACGCGGCACCATCACTTCACCCGCAGACACATCGCCAAACTCGAAGACGTTGCTCAGCAACTGCCGCTCTTCGGCTTCTAGCCCTGTGGACTCGCTTGACGTGGCAATGATGAGCTGTAGTTCTTCGGGCGTGACCTGATTTGACCAGCCCTGCCCGGTGTACTGGATGCCGCCTAGCCGCAGCAAGAGCCGGGTCGATTGATTCAAAATCCAGATAAAGGGATGGAAAAACCGGGCGATCGCCAAACTTGGTGCAGCCAGAAAGCGTGCCAATTCTTCTGCATAAAGGAGCGCTACAGACTTAGGACACAGCTCGCCCAGCACAATTTGCAGATAGGCGATCAACAAAAAGGTTGTGGGGATGGCAACTGAATGAGTCAGCACCTGCCTGTAAGCAAGGGGTAGCGGTAGCTGGCTCAACCAGTACGCGACCAAGCCTGCCATCGCGCTTTCGCCAATCCAACCCAACGCCAAACTAGAGAGCGTGATGCCGAGTTGAGTCGTAGACAGCAACCGCTCAATGCTTTGCTGGAGGTGCTGCACCGTGCGCGCCTGAATATCGCCCGCATCAACAAGCTGATTAATCCGCGATCGTCGCACCGAAACCATTGCAAACTCGGCAGCAACGAAAAAAGCATTGATGGCAATGAGCAGCAGCACTGAGAGGACGCGTGCCAAGATTGCCGACCCTGTAAGCGGGGCAACCGATTGGTCGATCAGCCCCAGAGGAACCACAAAGCAGAGCGGCAACCAACCTATCAGGTACAGCACGATCGAAAAGGTTCTCCTGTAGAAGCGTGAAGCGAGAATCCTCTACTGGACAAGGGGGATATTCGACAACTGTAGCTGAAGTCGCTTGTCTGGATAATCAGTGAGTGAGAGAGAAATTTTTTGCACCCCATCCAGAAGGCTTGCTGGAATGCTAACCGTGCCAGCAAACGTATTGCTAGACGCTGGCAACTCTACAGGCAGACCGTCAGTAGTGGCTTTGAGCGATCGCCCCTGCTCATCCGTCACCGTCAACGCATCATAGACAAACCGCACTGGCTGCTTACCGCTGTTCCTCAGACTAACCGCTAACACCAAAGACTCTCCCTGCCGACGCACCGACTTGACTTCCAGCGCGACATCCTGACTGGTAGCAGTCATCGGCAACGAGGTTGTTGTCTCTTTCGCTGCATCTGTCGTGGTAACCGCTTTGGCACTAGCAGGTGGGCTGGCGTTTGTGTCTTTGCCCGTGCCGCCATTGATGCGGACTTTGACATTGGCGATAATGTCATTTTCTGGTAGAACAGCAAGCTCTTCACGCCGTGAACTGCCTGCTTGGCTGCCCGTCTTATTTGCTGGACGGGTGTCGGGCTGCGTGATGCCTTTGAGCGCTTCCCGCCCCAGAGAAGACCCCCAGGAGGCACTGACCAATCCAGCTACAACCATTGATACCAGGAGAATCAGGGTCAGCGCTACGGTAGAGTTCAGCTTCATGGGGCGACGTTAGTAGGAGTCAGGTGAAACAGCATGGCGATCGCTCCAATTCTAGACACAGACGCGCATAATGCAGCATAAACATTCTAAGGAACAGGAATTTAATCACCTCGGCGTTTTCCGTGGGGGCGCACGGCTGTGCGCCCCTACCTACGAACAATTTGTCGGTTTTATTTAATCCACGATCCTAAGCGGCTAGAACGTCAGAGGCAATCGACTGACTCGCCGACGAGTGCTTACCACAGACTGCCCTACTTAGACGCTAAGTCAGAGCATTTGGGATACAATGATGTCAAACCAGGGTTGGCCGAGCGGTTTAGGCAGCGAACTCATAATTCGCCCCAGGCAGGTTCGACCCCTGCACCCTGGATTGGAACTGAACTGATATTATGGGTTGTTTACCCATGTCCTACCAGAGCGCGGGCACCCGGGGTCTGGTTTGCAACGGCGTAGAAGGGGTGGGTGGTGTCGATTCTACAGGCGGCAAGGTGGAGGTCAGTGGACGAGCTGCTTCGACTGGAATCTCTCGAATGGACTGATTGAATTGATTCGGTAGATCAGGTGTGCGAATCACTGGGCGGCTTGACATCTGACGCGCCAGCAGATCTTGATAGAACTGATAGATTGCTCTGCCATCACGCGCAATTTCATTGTCAGGAAAAGAGTTGCGAATGAGGATGCCAGGACCGAAAAAGGTGCTGATCTGCCTAGGAAGCGAACGATTGCGGAAAAAGTCACGATCGCTGGAGAACTGCACCTGATCCAATTGATCGGGAATGTTATTGGGCACTCCAGTTGTCGGACTGTCAAAGGTTTCCTGCGCGATCGCGGCTGAAGCGGCGATGGTAGAGAATACAATGACTGCAAGTCCAATGGTTGCGCCTTTATAGCCAATGCCCATAAAATCACTCCTCAATGTTTTGATCTGTGAATGGTTGTGTTTAGAACGAAGCGCCAAGATGAGGTAGAGAATTTTCCGCTTGCAGCTCAAAACTTTTAAGCTCAAAAGCTTTCACAACCAGTTCTTGTTAGCCCACTTGTTAAGCTGTTGCTTGCAGTCTACCCAAAGTTGTCTTCTAGTCTGCATTAATTCTACTGAGTTTACGCGAATCTATGACTAAAAATAATCGATCGCTGACGGATTTATCACAGTCAATTGCTACCGTCGATTTAGTCACCTTACGACAGCAACTTTTGGATCTATTCTGTCAGGTTGCTTACCAGGAAGGAGATTTTCTACTCACATCGGGTCAGCGAGCGTCTTATTACATCAACGGCAAGCAAGTCACCCTGCATCCTCAGGGAGGACTAATGGTCGGTCGTCTTGTGCAACCGCTGTTGCCCGCAGGCACTCAAGCCGTTGCTGGGCTAACGTTAGGAGCCGATCCCATCGTGACGGCTGTCAGCGTTGTAGCAGCCTATGAAGGACGATCGCTACCCGCCTTGATCATTCGCAAAGAAGCTAAGGGGCATGGCACCCGCGCCTACATCGAAGGTCCAAATTTGCCCCAAGGGAGCGCCGTCACCGTTTTAGAAGACGTGGTAACGACAGGTCAATCGGCGCTCAAAGCAGTGGAACGCTTGCAGCAGGCAGGGTATCAAGTCAACGGCATCATCTCGCTGGTCGATCGCTTACAAGGAGGAGCCGAACTTTACGCGCAAGTTGGCTTGCCCTTTCAAGCCGTTTTTGCGATTACAGAAATTCAACGGCGATCGGGGGAGCTGAGGGCTGAGGGCTAAGGAGCAGGGGAAGCCGAGGCGCTAGGGCGTGTTTTAAAACCCTTCACTACGCTGCTCTCCCGCCCGTGATTGAAAATCCGGGCTAACGGCATGAAGTCCACTCAAGGGACTGCAAGCCGTCTTTAGTCCCTTGAGTGGACTTGGATCTGTGAGCGCGAACTTGCAGTTCAGCGCGGATAGGCACACAGCGAAGAAGTTTTAAACCACTACCTAGGGACGTAAAGCAGCCGGGGACGCAAGAGACGTTTTCCATAGCGCTTTGCCTCGCCAACTCAGAGCGTATTGAGCGATCGGCTCCGTCTTGCTGCCCTTGCTTCCTGTCTCCTGCTGCCCCGCTCCAACTGCTAACCACTAACAACCAAAAACTCTTCTACCTTCCCTTGCTTAACGCATTCTTTACCCAGTACCGCTAATGTAATGTGAACAACTGTAAGGACGGTCTGGCGTGAAACGTGTTCTACTACTGAGCTTTGGTGTCTTGCTGCTGACGGCGTGTAGTAAAACGCTGGATCAGGATCGTGTCGCTCAATCAATTCAGCAGGATATCATCAAACAGGGCGGTGTCTCGCTGAAGACGGTTACCTGCCCCAAAAACGTGAAGCCGGAATCTGGACAGGCCTTTGAGTGCATTGGCGAAACGGATACAGGCTATACGTTCACCATTCCAGTCAAGCAGCAAGACGCGCAAGGTACTGTGCTTTGGGATGTGCCAAATGCCAAGGGGCTAGTGAACTTGGCAAAGTTTGAAACGATCGTGCAGCAATCTGTGGAAAGTGAAATTGGCTCCCGACCGCTGATTCGCTGCGGCGGCACCTATAAGGCGGTCAAACCGGGTCAGACGTTTGAATGCGCGATCGAGGTCAAACCAACGCCAAAACCTAAAGCAGACGCAAAAACGCAGGCAGCCACGCTGAAGACCGTTTCACTGAAACCCAGTAAGCCTGACACGATCCTGGTTAAGATCGACCCAGAGAACAACATTAACTGGCAGCGAGTCATACCAGGAGCCGTGAAACCAGCAACAGTGAAGTCGCCATCTGCCAAAGCAACTCCATCGACCGCAGCCGTTCAAACGTCTACCAATGCGGCGAAAGCCGCGCCACCCGCTAAGCGCAACGCTGAAGATTTTCTCAACCAGCCGGGTGCTGCTGATGGTTTTTAGGGTTGGCTATGGCGCTGATGCCAGCCTTGGAGGGCAAGCTGATGCACTGTTCGCCAAGGAAGAGCGTGCTGTCTAGCAATGCGGGCGCAATCTTCATACTCAGGCTGCACGTTGGTTGGTTGTGGCTGACTGCGATCGAGCCACGCTACTTTAACTTGAACCGTGCCGTACTCGGTCTCCACCGACTGCATTTCCCGATGGAGTACACTCCGCTCCTGAATTGATCGCCGAATGCCTAACGTTGTCGTTTCCCGAAACATCACCGCTTCGCAAGCAGATACGTCTTCTGGGTGACAAACAACCGTGAGCAACGTGCCCGGTCGTGATTTCTTCATGGCGATCGCTTGTGTGAATACATCCAAGGCACCGACAGCGAAGAGCGCCTCATATACGTAGCTGATCGCCTGTGGATTGAGATCGTCGATTTGGGTTTCCAAAAGGGCGATCGACTGGAGGTGAGGCTTTTGGGGTGTGGGGTGGGGTGAGTTTTGAGTAGCGCGTTGCGCCGCTTCGCTAGAGAATTTTGAGTTTTGAGTTTTGAGTGGCTGCTGAGTGCCGTCTGTTTCACCGATCCACAAGCGCAAAATGTTCGGCAGTGGCAAACTAATCGAGCCTGCACCCAGTCCCACGCGTAGCAGCGTCATCGTGGGTGGTGAGCCGAACCCAGCAGCTAATGTCGTGGCGATCGCGGCTCCTGTTGGAGTGACCATCTCGCGATCGATGCCGTTGCTATAGATAGGCACCTGACGTAGCTCAAATAGCTTCAGCACCGCAGGCGCAGGCACAGGCAGGCGACCGTGAGCTGCTCGAATCGTACCGCCACCTGCGGGCAAGGGCGAACAATAGAGGCGATCGATCCCCAACCAATCCAGCCCCAAGCAGGTGCCGACAATATCGACGATCGCATCCGTTGCCCCCACTTCATGGAAATGGACCTGCTCAGGCGGCACTCCGTGGATGGCACCTTCTGCTTCTGCCAGTTTACGAAAGACGGCTAAACTCCAGGCTTCTGCTCGTGCTGGCAGTTCAGCAGCTAGAATCAAGCACTCAACTTCGGGCAAGTGGCGCACCAATTCGTGATGGCTGCGATCAGTACGATCGTGAGGAGCGGCAGCATGACTGTAGCTGTGACTGTGATCATGCGCCTGTACGCCGTCAGTTTCAGTTGCAGCAACCTGTTCTGTAGGAGAATGGGTAGGGTGAGGACTGGCGTGGTGCGCTGTTTTTATAGTGGCGATCGCGCCAGTCTCATCGTGCATAGAGGCATCCATCACAGCATCAGCGCTCAAATCCACATGGACTTTCGTTGCCTGCTGCCCGTTGCGCTGTACCCGCTCCGCCCACAGGCGATATTCCTTGTCAATGCCCAGCCGCCTGAGGGCTTCGCTCAAATAATCCAGCGGCACTCCTGCATCGACCAGCGCACCCAGGCACATATCGCCTGCAATGCCAGTGGGACAGTCTAAATAGGCAATCTTAGTCATCGATTAAGAAGGTCAGGCGTTAATTGTTGAGGGCAAAATAGTGGCCATTAGTCGGCGGTCAACTCGAAACTCGAAACTTAGGAACAAGAATTTAATCACCTCGGCGTTTTCCGTAGGGGCGCACGGCTGTGCGCCCCTACCTACGAACAATTTGTCGGTTTTATTCAATCCACGATCCTTATCCTTCATCCTTTATCCTTTCCTCCTTCATGTCTACTCTTTTTACGCTTCATCCTGATAATCCACAAACGCGGGTTATTGACCAAATTGTGACGGCACTGCGGGATGGCGCTGTCATGCTGTATCCCACCGATACTGTGTATGCGATCGGCTGTGATCTCAATTCTAAGAGTGCCATTCAGCGCGTGCGGCAAATCAAGCAACTCTCAAACGACAAACCGCTCACCTTTCTTTGTCCATCGTTGTCCGACATTGCTCAGTATGCCGTAGTGAGCGATTCGGCATACCGCATTATGCGACGGCTGATTCCAGGACCCTACACGTTTTTGCTGCCGACGACTAAACTGGTGCCCAAGCTGGTGATGAATCCCAAACGCAAGGCAACGGGCATTCGCGTGCCCGATCATCCGCTCTGTTTAGCGCTGACCACTGCACTGGGCAATCCTATTATTTCGACTTCTGCCCATTTTATTGACGAGGATGCTAACAGTGCCGCCAGAGCAGAGCAGGATATTTCGCGCTTTGAGCTGTTTGATTGTCTGGAAAAGCTGGTTGATGTGATTATCGATAGCGGCACCGAGCCAGGGTATCAGGTTTCAACCATTTTGGATTTAACCACTGAGGAACCGATTATGGTGCGGCGCGGTCTAGGATGGGAAGCGGCGGCAACCTGGGCAGTAGAAGCAGGCTAAACCAACTGGCTAAACTGTCCACTAGAGGCAGCAGGGAATTATGACGTTTCTGAGTGGACGATCGCACGTAGCGAACCATTACCCGCTGATGGGTGTAGGCTAAATCAAGAACGGTTGATGGCATGTTACTTGCGACACGGAATCCGAGCGTTTGGCTGACCACCTGAAAAAGTGACATATCCCGACCCGTCTCGACCCGTAGCGGCTTATTTTCTATGTGTAGATGGAAGTGCTGGATTAAAGAATGACGAATTTTAAGCTTTGAGTGTTGAGCTAACCATTCAACTTAAAGCTCAAAATTTTTAACGCCCCCCTGCCTGATCTACTGTTCTCGTCCCTGTGCACTACCAAGCATGAACTTCGACTCAACCTCCCGCCCCCTAGCGGCAGCTTCGGCAAACGTAGCCCCCACAGATGCCATCGCTGTGACCGCTCAGCCACATCCTGATCTTCGGGATGAGCCAGATCACGATCCGACATCGGCAACAGCCAGAAACACAGGTGACTTACTGGATATTCCAGCGCTGACGCTGATCCTGTCGCGGGAACTCCGTGCCGATGTCAGTGTGCCTGGTGATAATATCGAGCGACTCGCCAACCGCATTGCCACTGAAGTTGACCGCATTTGTCATAAAAGCGGACGCATTCAAACCTCTGGCAGAGTGCGATCGTGGCAGCTCTCACTTGCCCGCCATCGTCTGCAAAAGTGCCTGAACTACTATCAGCTTGGCTCTCGACGGGGGCGGGTAGAACTGCACAGCACTCTCGGCTCCATGATCTATCGCCACATTGCGCCTAGCCGCATGCAGCTTGGCTTTCAGGCGCGCTACAGCCTGGTCGAAGATTTTTTGCAAGGGTTTTATACCGAATCGCTGAAAGCCTTTCGGCGCGAAAACGAGCTGCCAGAAGACTACCAGCCCCGCACACGGCTGGAGTTAGCCGAATATATGGCGTTTACTGAGCAGTACGCTAAGCGCCGCATTTCACTGCCAAATGGACATAGCCAGCAATTAGTCGTACTGCGTGCCCAACGCTTTGGGCAACGTCAACCGCTGGAAGTGTCGATCGACATTGAGCAGGCATTGGAGTCACCCAAAGGAGAGGATGCCGAGACAAATAATCGCTCTCCCCTGGCTCATCAGTTGCGCGAACGGATGGTTGCTGACGCGGTGGATGCACCTTCTGAGGCAGTGCTGCGCGATCGGGTCATTGCCGAACTCATGCAGTATCTCGAAGCGCAGGGACAAATCGACTGCGTTAACTACCTCACGCTAAAGCTGCAAGACCTTTCTGCGCCCGAAATTGATGATGTGCTGGGGCTTTCTGCCCGTGAGCGCGACTATTTACAGCAGCGCTTTAAGTATCACGTCGAGAAATTTACCCTTTCCCAAAACTGGAAGCTGGTGCACCAGTGGCTTGGAGCCGATATTGACCAAAACTTGGGGCTATCGACTCAGCACTGGCAACGTTTCCTCAGCCAACTGTCGCCCGAACAGCAACAGCTATTAACGCTCAAGCAGGCGCAGACCACCGATCAGGACATTGTGAAACAACTGAAATACACGCCCAAGCAACTGCAAAAACGCTGGGGGCAGCTCCTAGAACTTGCACGACAAACGCGCAATCAGAATTAGGACGTAGGGAGTAGGGCGAAACGCCAGGACTTAAGACTCAAATCTTTATTTTTTAGTGCTGAAAATTGGCAAAATCAGTAGTCTAATCCGCATAATACGGATGTTGGCTTTTGTATTCGACGCACGCTCATGCAAGATGTAAGCGTTCAGTCTCAAAGTCGCCGCTTTAAAGGGTTACCTAGCAGCTTGTCGGGGAAATACCTCTATGTTCCAAAATGAGGTAGGAAAGCAAGTATAGCCGCGAAGCCTCGAACATTTAAGACCGTTGATGATGAAGCCACTCTTGATCAGAAAGTTAGCCTGCGAGAGTGCCTGCCACCAGAGCACCTGGCACGTTTTATCGCCAAGGTGATCGCCGAACTTGACCTGAGCGATCTTTATGGGGGCTATGGCAGTCGAGGCGGGACAGCGATTGCTCCAGAAGTCTTGCTGGGGCTGCTGTTCTATGGTTATGCCAACGGTGTGTTCAGCGCACGTCAAAGCGAGCGAGCGACCGATGAGTCCATTCCGTTTCGGTTGTTAGCGGGTCACCTGCATCCAGACCATGACACGCTTGCGAGCTTCCGGCGGCGGTTTTTAGATCAAATCAAAGCGTTATTTGTGCCGGTGCTGCTCTTGGCCGTGGCAGCTAAGGTCTTCAGCCTGGACGCTAGCAGCCTGGATGGGACCAAGAGTCATGCCGATGCGTCCAAGAGTCAAGCCATCAGCTATGGACACCTGGTGAACCGACGTGCTGCCCAAGGTCAGCAGTAGACGCACTGCTGACCTTGGGCGCAGCCGCTGAGGCGGCATCCCTACCAGCCTCGGTAAATATCAGTGCAGAAATCGAACGACGGCGGCAGGCCTTGACTCATTTGACCCAGGCTGAGGCCGTGCTGCAAGTCAGAGCCGAGGAACGCTATCAGTGAGAGCACGCCGAGTATGAGGCCAAGCTGACTGAGCGTGCTGCCCGACAGCAACAAACCGGGCGTAAACCCAGAGGAGCCGCGCCCAAGCCCCCCTTTTAACGCTCCGTGACAAAGACCAGTACAACTTCACTGACCCCGAATCACGGATGATGAAAAACGCTGGCAACCAAGGGTTTGACCAACATTACAAGACCCAAGTTGTGGTCAGTCACCAGAGCCTGTTAGTGGTCGCCACCAGTGTTTCTAATCATCCCAATGACCAACTCGAGGCGTTGCCAACGGTCGATGCAATCGACTCTCGCCTGGGTAAACCCAAACGGGTAGCCTTAGACAATGGTTATTTCAGTATCACCAATCTTGAAGGACTCCAAAGCCGAGGCCTTGAGCCCTACCTTGCCACAGGTCGCCAAGCGCACTACCGAAGCTGGAAAGTCTGGTTGGCGGCATTGACCGACCCCCCAGCGGCAGACGCAGCCCCCACACTTAAGATGGCCTATAAGCTTAAAACTGATGAAGGCCAAGCGTTCTATCGCTTGCGAAAATGTACGGTTGAGCCAGTAATTGGCATCATCAAGGAGACGATTGGCTTTCGTCAGTTCTCGCTGCGAGGCTTGAAAAACGTTGAAGGTGAGTGGTCTCTGGTCTGCCTTGCCTTTAACTTGAAGCGATTGCATAGCCTCATCGGGGTTGTGCAGGTTTCTCCGACAGGCTGCTAGTCGATCGCTCCAATGGCTCCCTCTGGTCACGGCTAGGGTCTACTTTCTAGCTGCGATCCTGTGGCTTGTCTTATCCAATCGGCTGTTAGCCACGTTCACTCAAGATGCAGCAACGCTAGTCTCTCTGCACAGGATGAAGGATTCGCTCTTCATTTGTGCCACTACGGGAATGTTGTATTGGTTTCTACGTCGATCGCTCCGCATCCTACAGCAAACAGAAACAACATTGCGGCACAGTGAAGAACGCTTTCGTCTGGTGACAGAAACCATCGACGAAGTCTTCTGGGTCTGCTCGGCGGATAAGAAGCAGGTTTTCTACGTCAGCCTTGCCTATGAGCAAGTTTGGGGAAGGAGCCGTCATCAAGTGTATCAGCGCTGTGAAATTTGGCCGCGATCGTGAAACCTCTGCAAAACAGAAGCGCCAACCCGCCCAGATTGAAATCGGTGCTTTAGCGGACGGTACAGTTTTTGTCCGTGATCACGGAGTGGGCTTTCAGATGGAGTACGCCGATCAACTCTTTGGCACGTTTCAACGGTTGCATTCACGATCGGAGTTTGAGGGCAACGGCATTGGGCTGGCGATCGTCCAGCGCATCATCCATCGACACAACGGTCACGTTTGGGCAGAAAGTCAACCCGGTCAAGGGGCAACCTTTTATTTCAAGTTGGGCGATCGTCTAGCCGCTGCCAGTCAGCCTCATTACAGCAACATTGAGCTAAAGCCAGATTCAGAACATCCGATGGTCTAACCCAGACCGTCTGCACAAAGGTTGAAATCTCCGCCTACCTTTTGTCTTAGCGCTCATCCCTCATTTGGGTCTCTAAGCCTTTCCTCGCGGCTCAGCTTCGTCAGTTCTTCGATCTGCACCGTAATGTCGCCTTTTGCACCGACATTCACAGCGCCCAGCTTGCCGCCCAAACCCAGCACGTCACCAGGTTTAGCTTGAGCAAAATCGAAGGATTTGATCAACTGTGCCAGCGCATATTCTAGCTGTGCGCCAGGGTCCATCGCGACCCAGCCTTCTGACGTAAGCTGGCGAAACTCGAAGTGGAGATGAGGTCCTGTAGACAGCCCTGTGCTGCCTACTCGCCCAATGACCATGCCTTGTTTCACCAGCTCACCAGGCCTCACAAAAATCTCGGAGAGGTGCCCGTAGAGCGTTTGCTGAGCGCCCTGGTTGTGGTCGATCGCCACTGCCAGTCCGTAGCCACCCAGAAAATCGGCAAGCGCTACTTTACCAGCGTATGCCGCCAGGACTGGTGTGCCCATCGGCGCACCTAAGTCAGTCCCTGCGTGAAAGCGTTGCCCGCCCTCAACTGGATGCGTCCGCCAACCAAACAAAGAGGTAATCGGTGCGGGAATGGAAAGAGGAAACACCAAACGTATATTGCCGTTTCCCAACAGGGCGGGTGGGCGCAACGTACGGTAATAAAAATCCTTCACAGAAGGCGTTGAGCGACCAGTCGTCACGCTGTAATCGACACTGGGCACGCTTCCCCCAATACTAAGCGGTGTTGTGACGTTAGGCAGTGACAAAGTACGCTTTGCAATCTCGCTACTGCGCTCAGTCGCACCAACGCTATAGCTGGTTGAATCAATGTAGCGATCGTCACTCCGGCTCGTAGCATTTGATGGTGCAGTTTTAAGATCAGTGAGGTCAGTGCTCAGTGGTACTTCTGTTGGAAACGCTTCCGGTGCGACAGGCGCGATCGGGCGGATTGCATGAGGGGAAGCACTCAGCGGAGGATTGTCTAACCCAGGAGGGGGCGTACCTTCAGAAGCGGGTTCCGGTACTGAGTCGGCGGACTGCGCCCATGCGGTGCCGCCGCTCAGCATGGCAACAGCACTCACAACGCTGAAACCTCGGCTGAGGAGCGATCGTCGGGACGTGTCAAAGAGAAAACGGGCGGCAGTGACGTGCGACATTGTGCGATCCTTGTGTCTTGCAAACCGAAAGTGGGGGTTGGAGTGAAGCTTCATAGTACCCAAATCAGAAACACTACGGCGTACTACCAGGAGTGGGGGTGCTAGAAGCAGGTGGGTTGGGAGCAGTCCCTGAAGGGGCTATCGTTGGCGCTGTTGTGCTGGGAACAGTGGTGCTGGGAACAGTGGTGCTTGGGGTTGTAGTGCTGGGCACTAACGGCTGAGAGGGTGTGCTTCCTCCCGGCGGTACCAAGACGGGAGTGGTTGCGCCTGTTGGAATGGGGAGGTGCGTCACCGCACGCTGCAAGGTCGCCAACGATCGGTTATAGCCGATAATCGCGTTGACCCGATTGCCCTCAGCGTTAGTCAAGGCATTTTCAGCATTGATCGTTTCGGTTGAAGTGCCAACGCCCGCTTGAAAGCGCAATTTCGCCAGCCGGAGTGCTTCTCGCGCTTGTCCCAGTGCTCGTGTAGTCGTGCCGATGTTCTCAAAGCTGGACAGCAAGTTTGCGTAGCCTTGTTCCACTGAAAAGCGCACCTGATTGCTTTGGTCAGCAAAATTTTGCTCTGCGATCGCAATATTTGCTTCTGCTTGCTGCGCTTGGGCAACCGACGCGCCACCATCGTATAGATTCCAGGTCACGCCTAGCTGGAACGCATAGCCATCGCCCACAGGAGTGTTATCGTCCAAAATATCAGATAACTGATACTGTGCCTGTGCGGTGACAGTGGGACCTAAGCCTGCCAGGGCTGCTCGTCGCTGCTGCTGCGCCTGCTCTCGCTGCACAAGCTGTTGCTCTAGTTCTGCCCGATTTTTCAGCGCTAGGATAATGCTTTCTTCCAGTGATAGGTTCCATGCACCCGCCACGTCAACTGGGTCAGCCGCTGCTAGATCGATCACGGGTGAAATGCTTAACCGCTGAGCAAGCTGCCGTCGATTAATCTGCTGTTGGGCGATCGCGTTGGTGAGGTTCTGGCGCGAGTTTGCCAACTGCACCTCAGACTGCAAGACATCAAAGCGCGTCCCCAAACCGGCACGCTCTAAGGCTTGCGTGTCGCGCAGGCTGGCTTCGTTGTTTCGCACAGATGATTGCTGAATGCGGACAGACTCGTCGCCCTGCTGCAAGTTGTAGTAGTCGCCTGCCACATCAAGCCGCAGTTGCTCTTGATTGATTTCCACCTGAAGTTCGTCAGAGCGTAGCTGCCTTTCAGCCGCCCGAATATTAGCTGGGCGCTGACCGGAGGTGAAAATGTCGTAGCTCAGTGTTGCCGAAGCGCTGAAAGCGTTGCTGATCGTACTTTGATCGATGTTGTTGCCTAGCAGAGACGACAGCGCGTTGTTTTGGTTGCGTCCGCCGTTAGGAGACAACGATCGACTGAGATTGCTTTGAACAGACAAGGTTGGGAAACTTGCTGCCTGAGATTGCCGCAAAGCCGCCTTGCTGCGTTCTAGCTGCAACCTGCTGACCTGAAGGCTACGGTTGTTACGCTGCGCCAGCTCGATCGCCTGCTGCAAGGTAAGCGGCTGAAGACCACGCAGCCTTACTTCCTCTGGTTTTGTCGGAAAGCTTAGCGGATTAGGATCGGGGTTGAGGTAATTGGGTGCCGTTCCTGGCTTCGCGGGACCCAGTGGTCTGGACGGCCCAGGGTCAGGGGTTGACAGTGGAGGTCGTGTTGTATTAGGAGCCTGTCCCTGAGAGCCAGACGGTGCTGGTGCAAGGTTGGGGGTTGTAGATGGCGAAGCCTGTACAACGACAGCCTTTTTCGCGTCTGACTTCTTCTTCGTCGGACTGGTTGGCTTGTTTGGCGTGGCACTCCCTACAGCTTGCGCCAACTCCATCCGAGCCTGGAGTTCACTTTCGGGCGCGATCGCGTCAAGCAGTATGGGCTTGGTTGGCACAATCTTGGAGGCAACGAGTTTAGCCGCTACAGCTCTAGACGTGGTTAGAGGGGCTGTTTCTACAGATGCTACTGCCTCTTGCAGTGAGGAAGGCTGTGGTTCATCGGTTCTAGCAGCGGAAGAGGGCTGGTTGGGACTTGGCTCCGACATACCCGATGGCATGTTACCGAAGGCAACTAAAACTCCCACACCCACACCAATCAAATGACGAGAAGGTTGCATACGTTTCTTGCTTGCTTGCAGTCGAAAAAACTTTTTTTGATGGCACCCGTCGAGAGCAACCTTATGCAGAATAGCCGCTTATCCATCCGTTTGGCAAAGCTGTATCACTTCAAACGTATATTGTTAAGTGTGCGAACTAAATTCATACCGAACAGTGTCAACAAGAGCATTCCCCTCTAGCTAGGCATTCAATCAGCAAGGCTTTTCGTAAACTCATGCGCTGAGGCAGATTGCTATTAACATTACCTGTCAGCGTCTTAAAAACACTTCATCCCATGAAGTCACCTGACCGGGTGAAACAAGCACTTATAAGCAATGGTTATCTGTAGACAACAGAACTTAATGTGGCTGAGTTTGCAACACCATTCAACAGGATGCTGTCTGCTGTACAGGTAAATGAGGGTGCAGTGAAAAATCCGGTACACAGCATGGTCTCAGTGTCTAAAGCCTGCGCTTTAAGCACCAGACGGCAGCAAAATTGGGTCAGCCCTTAGGGACTTGCGTAAAAATAAAGTACCAGTGGTTTGGATTTCGACTGCGCTCAACCCGCTACGGCTGAAGGTTGAGCGTAGCCGAAACCTGATTGATTGGTAGATTATTAATCCGCACGTCCCTTAGAGGGGCTAGAGCGTGGTTTAAAACCCTTCACTACGCTTATCTCCCGCCCGTGATTAAAAATCTGGGCTGACGGCATGAAGTCCACTCAAGGGACTGCAAGCCGTCTTTAGTCCCTTGAGTGGACTTGGATCTGTGAGCGCGAACTTGCAGTGCAGCGCGGCTAGGCAATGCAGCGAAGAAGTTCTAAAACACTGCCTAGAGCGTATCGACCGAAACGCTCCGGAAACAAACCAGTTCAGTGAGACTGATCGAGGACTTGCGTCAGATCGATCGTGCCCAAGTTTTCCGTAGGGGCGCACAGCCGTGCGCCCCTACCTACGAACAATTTGTCGGTTTTACTTAATCCACGATCCTAAGCTGGTCAATCTATCTCAACTAAAGAGGCTGCCTCCTGCTGGTGACGCTGGTCTAAGCGGCACAACTTCGTCCATAGCATCGTCAGGATTCGGGTCCCGATGCCCAGATGTCGCGCCATTTAACCGTGCCCTCGTTGGCAATGACCCAGCGACGAGCGACCAGGTTTTCACGCAGCGGTGCTTGCCCATCACGCCACATTACATATTTATATGTGATCATTTTGCCCACACTTTCCTCGAATGGAATTTCGGCAAACCAGGTGTTGGTGTTGATGTATTCCAGCGGGTATGCCCTGGAAATATCCCAATGACCCAATTCAGGGCAGTCGCCTGTGACAACGATCGTCTCGCCAGGATGGGTTTGTACGCCATTGAGCTGTACCCGCACGATCGTTTGTCCTTTGATGCGTTCGCCAACGTGACTGATGACAATAGCACCACGAGCGGGAAGCTCCAGGCTGAGGATCTTGCGATCGCTCACTTCAAACTTGCTGCGGGTCAACACGCAGGTATGGTCTCCATCCGGTAGTTCCGTATCAATAGATTCGACTGTTGTTGCTTCACCCCGATTCAATGCAACAAAACAGATAGAGTCGCGGTAGCGTCGGGCATAGCAATAAACATCGGCTTCCAGGTGCTTTTGCCAATGTCCACCCATGGATACGGCTGGATTCAGGCGACGCAGACCTGAGAGTAAGCGAATCGAGCGATAAATGTCAGTGTCTGTATCCCATTGCGTCATCATGGGACGGTTGTAGGGGTCGTCGCCACCATCGGTATCGTCGTGCAGATATTGCTCGGTGCCGTAGTAAATGCAGGGAATGCCGCGACTGGTCATGATGAGGGCGATCGCTACTTTCAGCATCTCCGGGTCAGGGTTCAAACTCTGAAACCGAGGCATATCGTGGTTGTCGATGAACGTGACTAGCTCATTCGCCCCAAAGTAGCGGTCATCCAGGTCAAAAATCTCTTGAATCAGATGAAACCCCCCTTCGGCTCCTTGTGCTAAGGCGGCTCGAATGGCAGTGCAAAGCCCAAAGTCCAGCAGCGTCATGCCAGAGTGGTTGGTAAATTCAACGGAACGATCGTCCGAGGGATGGCTGTAGATCCATTCGCCAAAAATAAAGACATCCGGTCGGTGCCCTTGAATATCGGCGTTAAACTCCTGCCAGAACCAGATGGGCATGTGTTTGACGGTATCGACCCGGAGGGCATCAACTCCGCGATCGAGCCATTGCTTGATGGCACCTTTGATGTAGCTGCGGTAGTCGCTATTGTTTTCGTTGAAGGTGGCTAGTCCTGCAAGCTCTCGGTTTTGTACCTGCCAGTCATCTTCCCAATCGGTAATTTCGCCATAGTGGTGATACCAGTTGTTCTTGTCGTCGTTGAAGTCGGCAATTTTGACCCCGTCGTCGTAGAGTTCGCCTTTTTTGCCGCTGAAATCAGGATTGCTGTGGTTGCAAACAATATCCAGTACGAGCTTCATCTTACGTTTGTGCAGTTCGTCGATGAGGCGATCGAAGGTCGTATTTTTTTGCTCTTGAGTGTTGTTGAGGGATGGATCTTCGTCTTTGCCGATGTAGCGCGGGTTCAGGCGCTTAAAATCTCGCGTCCAGTAGCCATGAATCGCCGCATTATCCACAAAGAGTGCTTCTACTTGCTCAAATAATGGCGTGAGCCAGAGGGCAGTCACGCCCAGATTTTTGAGGTAGTCGAGCTTGTCAATCACGCCCTGTAGATCGCCACCCCAGTATTTTCCCCAATCCTGTCGTTCAGGGTCAAAAAGCTCTGGATTTGGTCCTTCGCTGTTGTCAGGATCACCGTCACAAAAGCGATCGACCACTGCAAAATAAATTGTTTCTTGACGAAATTCAATATCTCTAGTGTAGAGAAACTCCAAATCAAGTTCGCTCTCTTGCCGGACTTCCGCTAGGAGCGATTCGACTTCTGCCTGGTTGTCATCCGTTTCGTATTGAGCACGAGAACCTTTCGACGAAGGAGTAGTTACCATAGGATGTTGGGAAATTGAGAGAGGGTTCGGTGACCAGGTCTTAATGCCGTAAGTAAGCCAACACTTAAAACTAAAATGTTCGTAGCAACTGAGCTGAGCGATCGCACACTGTCTGCCTTGCTAAACCCACGTCCTTATAGGTATTAATACCTCAAACAACGGTGGATTTTTTAGCGATGCGCCGTGCGGATGCTCATTAATCTTATTGTGTAGAATTTAAGACTTGTTTGCTCGTTTGGGTATCTCACTTTGGGCAGTAGTTTTCAACCATTCGTCAGTCTAAAGACCTAAATCCAGGATGCTACCAACCGATCTGCTCATCCATCGCTACAGTGGCGAGGAAATTGTGCCTAAGCGGTTAGCGATCGATGCACAGACACGGGCGATCGCTCACGATCTCATTAGCCTTTTTCAAAACGCTAAAGATCACACGAGAGGCGAACTCAATCGGCAACTACAAGAGCTAGAAGGCGAAAGCACGGATTACCGCCTTAAACGTGGACTGGCACACTTGCTAACCAGCGATACCTTTAGCCGCTTTGAAACCATTAGCCCACTTGATCCCTTGATGTTACGCCAGCGTGTGTTCGCCCTGTCAGCCCAGAGAGCCGGTGGCGTTTCGGCAACTCAGGCAACGTTACGTCAACTCGCAGAAAGTCTCAGCCAAGAGCTAGGACATGAAGTCTTACCCACGCAAATTCAAACCGGGCTGTATGCCGACCTGAGCGAGAATCAAATTCTGACTGGCTTTGACGCGCCCACCGCAGACGCGCTGCTGCATCGCTATAATCTCTCTCAAGTGCAGGGGGTGTTCTACCGTGCCAGCCATGTCATCATCACGGCACATCGCAATGATCCCGGTGAATACAAGCTGCTTTTTCGCTATCTCAAGCTGTTTCGGTTGATGACGTACATTGAAGGCGATGCTGACCACGGCTTTACGCTGACGATCGACGGCCCCACCAGCCTCTTCAAACCCAACACGCGCTATGGCTTGAAACTGGCAATGCTGCTCCCCGCTTTGCTACACGTTACCAAGTGGAGCCTAACCGCGACGCTGCAACACCGAGATACATATTCTGGCGCAGCGCGATCGGGTCGCTTTACTCTTAACTCAGACTGTGGGCTAGTAACCCATTATCCTCCTGGTAAGACGTATGACAGCATGTTGGAGGCTGGGTTTGTCGATCGCTGGGCGAAAATGAAAACCGAGTGGCAGCTCGAACGCGAAGTAGACCTGATCCCCATTCCCGGCAGCGTGATGATTCCTGACTTTCGCCTCGTTCATCCTGATGGGCGCACGTTTTTACTAGAAATCGTCGGCTACTGGCGACCCGAATATTTGCGTAAAAAATTCTCCCAGGTGCGCCAATCGGGACGCGATGATCTCATTCTGGCGATTTCAGAACGGCTAAATCTAGAGAAGGCAGGCGTGAAGGTGGGCGACCTGCCAGCTAAAGTCGTTTGGTTTAAAGATCAACTGCTGCCCAAAACCGTGCTGGCAGTGCTGGAGGAAGATTAACCGAAAACTGGCGCTGCTTCGACAAAAGCAACGCCAGAGTTATAGAATTCTTGATTGGGAACGGCAGCAGTAATGGCTGCTCGCACTCAATCAAGAATTAGCGAAAGCCAATATAGTCACGAGCCACCCAGCCGCCATTGGCAAGCTGCGACCAAGTGCGACCACCAGCTAGCTGCTCAGCACCTGTGAGGCTAAGAGATCTGCCAGCTCCAATACTGTCGATGACAGTTCCAGCGGGGCGATTGCGAACTCGAAGAGTCGTTCTAACATTCGCAAAAGGACCAGAAATTGCAACAACCTGTTCGCGGCTACCAAAACCATAGTCCAGATATTCACTAGCGACCCAACCTCCGCCATTAATTCTGGTCCAGTTGTAACCACCACTAGGTACTACGGTAGAATCAACACGAGAAACACGAGAGAGATAAGGAAGAGTGTATATGTATCCACCATTGGGAGCATCGCGCACTACTAGCCCAATACGCGCAGTAACAAGGCTGCTTCCAATTTTTGGTTCTCTCTCTGGAATGAAAGGTCCAGGAGGCAGGGTGCTAGACAATCCTAAAGCTGGGAGAGTTCTACGTCCTGCAATGCCATCAGGCACGAGCCTGTTATTTTCCTGGAAACGGACAAGGCTGTTATACGTCTGACGACCAAAAATGCCGTCATCGGTGACTCCCAATTTTCGTTGAAGCTGAGCTACTCCCGAACCTCTATCTCCAAACTCGATAAGTGCTTGAGCTTGATCAGCATGGCTTAAGGTTGCTGTAACAACGCCTGCCGATAGGACACCCAAGGCGATCGAACCTGGTGCTTTGAGGCTGATGTCCTCAAACGATCGCAACTCTGATTCTGGGCTTGGATCTTCGTAAGCAACAGCGGTATGAATGAAGGCTAATGTTTCCATAGGAGACCTTTAGGACAATCGGTAGAGGACAGCAAACGCTCGGAAACCCATTGTTGTTCATGGAACACAAGGTCTCCGTTTTTTAAAAGAGGCAATGTGGAGAAAGCTGCAATTAGTAATGAAGGTTGCAGTAAGACCAAGGACACTTAAAGCATTCGCCCAAAACAATTCAAGCAATTCCTCAATCAGATTAGAAAAGCAACATTATGTAAGCAACGCTTACTGTCGTCTGAACATCAGAATGTGATGAATTAAGTTTGAACCGACAACTTTCCCTGATATGCTTCTATCGAAATAATATCAGAGGACTTAACGATAGTAAAGTCTAATAAACAAAGACATAGCGACTAACCGTCAAGACCTGCTCTTTAATGAGAGTTGCCTTCATACAGCACGAGGATGAACGTTTCACCATTACAGCACGCTAACGTTTTATGTTGAGCCTAGTTAGGAGATTCAATCTTTGGTGATTAGTCAAGAGACAGCTTGGGCGTTTTTTGACCCATTAATCATCAGAAAGGGTGATGAAGATTGCAGGCAAGGCTGTCCTGAGACGAGGTAATTCGATCGTTTCAACGAATGAGCGCTCAAAATTCGACTGTTATTTCTTGTAGTTTGCTATCCCGACGGACGGTGAATCTAACGCGATCGCGTTGATTGCCTAGAAAGGCTGTGAGGTCATCAATCCGACGTAGCGGTTGGTCATCCACCTTCAGCAAGCGATCGCCCGCATTTAACCCTGCCTTCTCCGCAGGCGATTCTGGCTCCAAAATCTGAATGACGAGCGTCTGACTATCCACGATCGCCCCCAAGCGGTTGCCTGATGCTGAAGGGCGGGGTGCATCGGGTCTGTAAGGCGATTCTGATGGTGCGGGTGGACTATAGTCTAGCGGCTCAGAGTGCATGGGAAAGGGGACGAAGTGATCCGCGATCGGGCTTTCGGTCGGAACCGCTTTGCTCTTGTTTTGCTCAAAAAATTGATTGGCAACAGCCACGTTCGTAGAAAAACTAAGACCGATATTCTCGCCAGCATCCGATAGCCAGATCGATTTATTCACCCCGATCATTTCGCCCTGTTGGTTGAGCAATGGTCCGCCTGAGTTACCCGGTTGCAGCAAGATAGCAGACTTCAAATCGCTCGTGCCACGTGTGCCCGTTAACGTTCCTCGTGACAGAACGCCTGTAATCGCGCGGGGGCTACCAAGAGCACATACCGCCTGACCTTGCTGTATCGCCTCTGGTTTGGCAAAGGCGATCGTGGGTAACGGCTCTTGAGTGTTGATTTTGATGAGTGCTAAATCGTGAGTTGGGTCGGTTGCCAGCACTTGACCTTTATAGAGATTGCCTCCCCAGCGTCTAGCCCGTATTTCTCCATAGCCAACCTCACGCACGACATGCTCGTTGGTAAGCACCAGTCCGTCGCTACTCACGATACTGCCAGTGCCAATCTCCTCGCCTGCAAAAATAGTCAGAATGGCAGGGCGGAGAGTGTTCATATGGCAATTGGCTAAAGTTTGTTCAGACTGCTTAGCTTGCTCCATCTGGTTAGGCGCTTCGCTTGAAGGCAGCAGCTCTCGTCCCAGTGGCGCGATCAAGCTAGCCCAAAAACCTCTTGAAAGAAGTAGTGCGCCCACGATACACGCAAGCGACAGACGGTTAAGTTTCATAGTCTAGGACGCTACACGATGCGGCAGCTTTGTATTCATAGCATTCTTAAAGCCTCCTCATCTAGTGCTACTAAGGCAAAAGCCCTCGAATGAATTTGGGGCTTTGCGCGCGTGTATAAATAGATCCTGGATTACTGGAAACTAGCAGACTTGGCGATCGCTTGCAGCCCAGCTCGTTAATTTTAGTACAAAATTACTAATTTAAGTTGATGTCGTTGAGTCGTTTTGCTTGAAAATAATCTGTTTAAGAATTGTGTCTTGCTTGCGCTTGACAGTAAAGCTAGCGTTTGTCTGACGGCGATTTAGAAAGGCTTGCAGTGCGGCTAAACTGCCTAGTGGCTTACCATCGATCTTTACAAGACGATCGCCTGGTCTTAACCCACCTAAATCAGCTGGAGAACCCAATACAATTTGGCGAATGGTTAAGCTCTTGGCATCCACAATAGCTCCTAGAACACCGCCTGAAGCGACAGGACGATTAGCAATCTGGAGTGATGGGTCGCTTGGTTGCAATGTAGTGGCGCGTGCCGCAGAGCTAGTGGGATGTTGTTCTAGATAAATTTGAACATCATTGATGAGTCTTTGAGCAACATGAATGCTCGTTGAGAAACTGATGCCTGTATTTTCGCCTGTCTCTGACAGCCAGATTGATTTATTGACTCCAATCATTTCGCCCTGCTGGTTAAGCAATGGACCACCAGAATTACCGCGAATCAAGAAAATATCAGACCTTAAATCATCACGACCACGAAATTCTTTAAGAGTACCTACACTGACGCTAGTCAGTCCAAACGGGTTGCCGATCGCGCAAACTGACTGACCAAGTTGAATACTCCCTGGTTCCGCCAATGCGATGGGTGCTGGAAGGGACGCTTGAGTATCAAGCCTTACGACAGCCAAGTCATTTGCTTGATCCCATTTGATTGCCTGTCCTAAGTAGCGGGTGCCGTTCGTGAGCTTGACGTATATTTTTGTCTTACCCGGATTCTGCACTGCTTCTTGCACCACATGGTAATTGGTGATGAGAAGTCCATTCTGGCTAACGATGCTGCCCGTTCCAATTTCTGCACCAGAATAGAGGGTAACGACAGCAACCGCTCTCTTTTGACACGTCTCATAGATATCCTTAGCAGCGCTTGGTGCGCTTGTTCCAACCTGGGAAACTCGCACAGGTGCTGCGATCGCTGAAGCACTATACATCGTCAGCACGCAAGACGCAGAGAGAAGCAGCCAAGACTTGAATTGCATCATAGTTCTGTCAAAAATGAAGAGGTGAACCCCTTGCACCGTGCTCATAGCGTTCCCAAAAGGGGATGAGATCGCTCGGATGGCAAGATTACTTAACTGAAAAACCGTAGTGACAGAGGGTATCGATGGCTCTCAAGCACTAACGCGAATGATGTTTTCATCGCTGACGAGTCGAAACTACCCTGATGTTTCAACGCTTTGTTGCTCGAAACCAGACACTTTGAACCAGACAATCTAGATAATATTCAGCGTTGAAAGCTAGTTGTAACAGGCAAGACGCGCAGTCAACAGCAGAGGTTCCAGCTAAAAACGGACTTGAACCTTTGTGCGCTGCCGATCGCGAACAATCGTAAACAGTGCCGTATCTGGTTGGCGATCGAGAAAGGACTGCAAGGCTGTGAAACCACCAATCCGGTTGCCGTCAATCGCAAGGAGGCGATCGCCTGGGCGAAAGCCTCCCACCGCCGCCACTGAGCCAGGTTGAACTTGCTGTACCATCAAATTTCGGACATCGATTGTCATGCCTAACCGTCTACCAATCGCCGGACGATTCGTTGGTGGCACGGTCTGAAGTGCATCAGGCGACAGTACTGGAGGCGTTGTAGCCGCTTCGGGAGCCGTCCACGTCCATTCAGCCATCGATGGCGGGGCGATCGATGCCTCACTCGGCGCAGTGGGTGTCGCGACTGCAACAGGTGCACTTGCAGCAAGGGAGGAGCCGACCAGGTTTCTCACTGCCTGCACACTGGTGGCAAAGCTAATGCCCGTATTTCTGCCAGATGGCGATTCCAAAATGGCTTTGTTTACGCCAATCAGCTCGCCCTGAGCATTAAGTAAAGGTCCGCCTGAATTGCCGGGATAGAGCCGAATGTTTGCTTGAAGGTCGCCGTTTCCCCTAACGCGGCTCAGCGTGCCTTCACTTAAAACGCCAGGACGACCATAGGGACTACCGATCGCGCAGACTGGCTGACCAATTTGAATCGCACTGGCGCTTGCCAACTGAACGATTGGGAATGCAGTTTGAGCCTCCAGTTGCAGCAACGCCAGGTCATTGCGCGTATCAATTTTGATCACCCGCCCCTGGTATTGCTCGCCAGCAGCCGTTTTAGCGACGATCGACGCCCCGCCCGTCCGGTCTTTGATGACATGGTTACTGGTAATGACCAACCCCTCTGAGCTAACAATGCTGCCAGAGCCAGTTTCATTGCCAGCATAGACGGTAACGACGGCTGGGCTTTTAGTTTGGCAGGTTTGGTATGTTGCTTGTGCCGTATCTGATGCAGGTGTAAAGCGAATTGCTGTCGTCAGCCGATTAACGGCTCGAATGGGAGCCGCTATGGAAGTAGTGACACCAACCAGCCACACGGAGAACGCAAGTAGAAGCAGGTACTTGGATTTCATAGTTTGAATGTTATGAAGTTCCGTAGGATTAAATTTCGGCAAGCATGTCTCTGCCTCGGCTGCTGCCAGGTAACCAGGCGATCTAGCAGATGCCTCTACAGGCGCTAACTTTTAGAGCGTTGTGAAGGGTACCCGTGGGGGTTACCACCACCTTTCGCCACGGGGAAATTGGCATCCGGATACTTTCAACACGCTTGCGGCGATCGCTAAGTTCGCTGGGGCGGTCGCCGCCAATAACCTGTCAGCTCTGGAATGACGGCGTGCTATGACAGGGTTTAAGCTACAGCCATCCTAAAAAGTTTCGTTGGCGATCGCCCTGAGGCAAACGTCTATATTGCCGTAGGACAAACGTCGCAGTGAAGGCAGTACCAAAGTCCTCGCATGAATGGCACAGTCTCCTGCATAAAATAGGGACGATCGCCCAGAGCGCCTGTGAGCGAAGCCATCGAACACCAAGCACTAACCCAGTACTCTGTCCATCCGCCCAGTCAGTTTGTTTGTCACCACCAGGACAAACTGCTGCCTGATTGGTCGTGCCCAGCGCGATCGATGCTCATTGTGCTCCAGTCATGCGATTGCGACTTGCTGGAGCGATCGCCGCTTGCCGAGGCGCAAAAACATAAACTGCGGCGACAGTTCCTGAAGCTTGGCTACGCGATCGCGGCTCAAATCAACCACAGGGGTTACTTAGCCGCCCTTTTTGATCCTCGCACTGGCTTGCCACTGCTTGCACGTCCTGGCGCACTGCGGTTAAATGACGTAGCCATTGTGCAAGCGGCGCTGGGCTACCGAGTTGCCAGTAGCCACGGCTGCTCCATCGTGCTCCATCCAACGTGGGGACGAGCCGTCTATCCCTCGACGTTGATTTCATCGGCGGCACCAGCGGTAATAGAAGAGATTTTGAGCGAGATGAGGAAGGCAGTGGACGATCGCGCCGTTTAGCTAAACTGACCACCCGCAACTGACCAAAAATCACGCTTAGCGCTATGGTTACGGGTGTAAATCTGTTCCGCTACAAAAAGGGAGTTCTTTTTAACTTGAGCTTTAAATTGGGCACCCTAACATCAAACGCTTTACTAAACGGTTTAAGCTGCTTGCAGTTGCTTGTCATCAAACCGACCCAACAGGATTCCTACGCTCAAACGGCATACGACTACCCCATTAGCACAGCAGCCCGGTTTTTTGATCCTTGATTTTGGAGCCAGTACAATGAATCAGCGTCAGCAAAACCTACGGTATGAAGCAACTAGAGCCTTTAGGGAGTCGCTCGACCAACTGCAAGAGACGCTTCAAACAAACGAAGTGCCGCCCGTACAGCCAACTGCCTCTGAGCATGATCAACGTCGCTCCGAGTCCTCCCTCTCCAACCAGTTTGACTTGAGTAGCTTTGAACAAGCAGTGGCGGATATTGAGGCATTTATGCAAAAGCGGCAGACGGGCGGAGAGGGAGTAGAGAAGTAACCCCAAAATCTGGTCAGCGGTCAGTCGTCAGAATGGACTCAAAGCGGCTGTCTTGCTGCTTTCTCCTGCCTCCTCAGCGTCCCAATCTCCTTACCCCTCACCCTTCATGTTCCCACGCGCTGCCGCTTGGCTTCATACAACAGCAGTGCCGCCGCGATCGCCACATTTAAGGACTCCACGCCAGGACTTAACGGAATTGTGACCTGCTGGTTTGCGATCGCCGCCAACTCTGGAGAAAGCCCAGCACCCTCATTGCCCATCAGGATCAACGTCGGCTGTCTCAAGTCAACCTGCCAATAGGTCAGGCCGGCGGTGGGTAGCGCCGCAATCACCTGCATGCCCTGCGCTTGATAATGACTTAATTCTGTCTTCAGGTCGGAGCTTGCTGCCATTGGAAGTTGAAACCACTGCCCTGCTGACGATCGCAGCACTTTAGGGTGGTCAAGATCAACGCTGTCAGCATTGAGCAACAAGCCTTCGGCACCCGCCGCCGCCGCCGTGCGGATCATGGTGCCTAGATTGCCAGGATCTTGCACCGTCTCCAGGACTAAGCCAAGACTGGTGAAGGTTGGAGCAGGTGTTGATATTCGCTCCACTGTGGCAACAACCCCATCCGGTTCCACGGTGGTCGCGATCGCCCGCAAAACATCAGCACTCACTAATTCGACTCGTTGCGCTGATCGCTGTGCTTGCTCCCACAGCAGGGGATATTTTGTTTGCCAGGTGATGGTATGGCAAAGAGTTGCCAGAGGACGCTCGACATGCAGCGCAGCTTCCAGGAGATGAGTACCCTCAAGCAAAAAAAGCTGTTGCTCTCGCCGCTCTTTCGCCTGGTGCAGTTTCCGTATCTGTTTAATCAGAGGGTTCTGAAGACTGGTGAGCACTTAGTATCAATTAAACTTTTGTTACAAACTTCGTAAAACCTATAAGCAGATCTGAGGGATGTACGGAGCTAAATGATACTCCGATCGCTCGGTGAACCCATACTGCTTGCCATCGTTTAGATGCGGAACCCGGGACTTGAACCCGGAAGTCCTTGCGAACACTAGAACCTGAATCTAGCGCGTCTACCAATTCCGCCAGTCCCGCTTATGCGCAGCTACAGCCGCGATTTATAATCATCGAGTAATTGACGACATCTGTCAATCACTTTTGCACGGAAATAGAGGATACTTCTGAGATGTCTTGAACAAAGGGTGCGCGATCGCTCAGGGCGAAAAACTGTACATTTTGCATCTTTCCGGTAAAATTTCGATGTTCGTTTTTTTAAAGCCTTCAGCTTTTGTGGCTTGTAAAAATGACTTCACATCTTGACTCATACCAAGCATTCACTGGAGGACAGACCAATTACTCTCTCGCCTAGCCTCTCCAACACTCACGCTTCCCTGGAAGAAGATAAAGCCGTCCTGCAAATCTTGGGCGGTGCTTCTTTACAGGGTCATGTTTCTATCAGTGGCGCTAAGAACTCTGCGCTTGTAATTATGGCTGGAGCACTACTCTGCTCACAAGATTGCCGCATTCGCAACGTTCCCGCCCTGGCAGATATCACCCGCATGGGACAAATTCTCTCTGCGCTGGGAGTGAAATTAGAACGGCAGGGAGATAGCCTCTTGGTGAATGCGTCTCACATCGCCCAGTCAAAAGCGCCCTACGAGCTGGTCAGCCAACTTCGCGCCAGCTTCTTTGTGATTGGTCCTCTGCTTGCCCGTCTAGGCGTTGCGCGCATCCCATTACCGGGTGGCTGCGCGATCGGTGCGCGACCAGTAGACCTGCACGTGCGCGGTTTGCAGGCAATGGGTGCCGATGTGCAAATTGATCACGGAGTTGTCAATGCTCATCTGCGCGGCAGAAATAAGCGCCTCCAAGGTGCGAAAATCTATCTGGATTACCCCAGCGTGGGCGCGACGGAAACGCTGATGATGGCGGCAACGCTGGCAGAGGGCGAAACGACGATCGAAAACGCCGCGCAGGAACCAGAAGTCGCTGATCTGGCAAACTTTTGTCGGGCGATGGGTGCCAAAATTCGCGGTGCTGGCACAAACACAATTACGATCGTGGGCGTACCGAGCCTGCACACCACTGATTACGCCATCGTGCCCGATCGCGTTGAGGCTGGCACCTTTCTACTCGCGGGTGCGATTACCCATTCTGAAATTAGCCTGTCTCCGGTCATTCCCGACCATTTGACGGCAGTGATTGCCAAACTCCACGCGATCGGCGCACAGGTCATCGAAGAGGCACCCAATCGTCTTCGTATTTTGCCTGGTTATCGCCATCTAGCAACCGATATTGAAACCTTGCCGTATCCTGGGTTTCCTACCGACATGCAGGCACCGTTCATGGCGTTGCTTACCCTGAGTGACGGCGATAGCGTGATGACCGAAACTGTGTTTGAAAACCGCTTCGGTCATGTTGCTGAGTTAACCCGCATGGGAGCCGATATCCGTGTCAAGGGCACTCACGCGATCGTCCGAGGTGTGTCAATGCTCTCCGGTGCACCTGTGGTTGCGACTGATTTACGTGCGTCTGCTGCGCTTGTGTTAGCAGGGCTGGCTGCTCATGGCACGACGACGATTCAGGGCTTGCAGCACCTCGATCGTGGTTACGAAAACCTGGATGTAAAGCTGCAAAAACTTGGAGCGAACCTACAGCGGACGCAATCTAACGCCGATGGTGAGAGTCCGTTAGTGTTGCCGGAGTCTACAAGCATCGCTCCGTTGGCAGAACTGGGCTAGGCGTGGCTATGTCTCATACAGGCAGTGCTGTGAGACGCTGATCGATCGAGTGGATTATGTGGAGACAATCGCAAGCCATCAGAGCTTCCCGCTATACTGACAGTAAGTTCGTTAGCCTTGCTCTTGACGACGCTTTCGGAGTCTTGCTTTCGGCTCTAAGCCCAAGTGCGGTTGTCTGGCAGCACAGGTTACAGGGCAGCTTCTAGATCCTTGCTTTTGCACTCCACCCTTCGCCTCCTCACAGCATGTCCTTTCTTAAAACACCCCTGATTGGCTTACGAGCCGACCATTTTCGTCACCCTTTCGACTTTGAGGCGACGGCGAACCTAAAGCAGTTGCCCGGTCTGGATGTCGTCATTCGGAACCTGCTGGGTCCGATCGCCGAGCAGTTTTTCTACCTGGAAAATATTGCGTCCAGCATTTTGGTTGGCGAACAGCAGTTGCCTGATCTGCATACGCTGTTGCTTGATGCCTGCAAAATCTTGGATTTAGAGCCACCACAGCTTTACGTCCGGCAGCATCCCGTTCCTAATGCTTATACGTTTGCTATGCGGGGCAAGCAACCGTTCATTGTGGTGCACACATCGCTACTTGATTTGCTGACTCCAGAAGAAATTCAGGCAGTGATCGCCCACGAACTGGGACACCTGAAATGCGAACACGGCGTTTACCTCACGCTGGCTAATATCCTGGTCTTGGCAGCAGGACAATTGCCTACCTTGGGCGGCGCGATCGCACAAAGCTTGCAGGCACAAATTTTAGAATGGGTGCGCTGTGCCGAATTTACCTGCGATCGTGCTGCGCTTCTCGCCATTCAAAACCCAAAAGTGGTGAGTTCTGTGCTGATGAAACTGGCGGGCGGTTCGCCAACGCTTTCAGGACAACTCAACCTGGACGCTTTCCTGACTCAGGCACGCGCTTACGATGACGTAAGCAACGATCAGCTAGGCGAATTACTCAAGCAGGCAATGACCGCTCAACTCACCCATCCAGTACCCGTGTTGCGGGCACGCGAGATCGATCGCTGGGCAAGCAGTCAGGAGTACCAAGCGTTACTCCAGCAGCGTCCAACGCAAACTGGTAAGGATACCAAAATTGCAGGCGGCTGGCGGAATTGGTAGAAGCACTGTTCACATGGGTGGATTTAGCACTGAAGCTAACTTCTGTCTGGGGAGCGATTTGACTGCTCCATCAGATGAAGTAGAAATAGAATGCTAAATCGAATGGAGATTGTATTCTATGCAACTGAACTATTTTGTAAAACAGCTATCAGTACTGGGGCGTTGGTTGACAGCAGCATTGCTATGTGTGTCGGCGATCGCCTTTACCTGGCAGGGTGCCTTTTTCTCAAGCACGGCAGCAATCGCTGCTCCTGCTACAAACTTAATCGCAGCAGCGGATGCAGGCAGTGAAATGCAAGGGAAAGCCAGTAAAGACGCTGGACGTACCAAAGGGTTCGTTCGCGATACGACAGACAAGCTGAAGAAGACTGCAAAGACTAACGCGGCTAAGGTCGATCGAGCAACAGATAACGATAGCGCGATCGGGCGTAAAGCTAAGAAAGATGCCGCTAGAATCGAGCGCAGAGCGGATGAAGATTCGGCTCGGACTCAGGGCGCGATCGATAAAACCAAAAATGCTGTTGAAAGCACCATTGATAACATCAAAGATGCCTTTGGCAACTAGACCATAGACAAATGGCACTGATCTGAATAATCGGGTGGGCACTGCTCACCCGATTACTCCTACACAAATTTAATCCGATTATTCTTTCAAGTTCTTTAGCACGTGAATCGGTCGCATAGCTCTGACATTGAGATATAGGGACGGGTGTTTAGTATACATATACAGCTCATACTCGTACCAATTCATTTCAGCTTTCTCTTGATTGCATGTATTACAGATAACCCAGAAATTCTTGAAATCCATAGATAACCAGGGATATTGTGCTCTCGGCAATCTATGATCTATGGTCTTCCCACCTCTTTCTGAGTATCGTTTTTCACAAATTGGACACTGCCACTCTGAATTATCATTCACCCAGTTTTTACTCTCTTGAGTCGTTCCATACTCAGAGTTTCCATCAATATATCTCCAGTTATTATACTTCTTATAGTTTTCTAAATCTTGATCAGTAAGTTTGTGGTAACGTCTATTACCGATTTTATCTGCAAGCTTGAATAGGTCGTTAAGCTCTTTATCTTCAAGATCCATAATGACTCTTCCTAAAGCTTCACAGTTTTATACGATTTGCTATTTTTTCCTTTTTTTGTCTTGCTGCCAAAATCAATCACCTCAATTTCTGTGTCTGGAAATTGTTGATCAATTTCTATTGAAACTTCCTCAACTTCCTTAGATAGCCTCTGATTAAATTCTTCTTTTTCTTGACTGGTTTGATATTTACTTCCGATTCGATCTGCTTCTAGAAATAAATCTTCAAGTGTTAAATCATCCAGTTTGTATTTAGATAATAATTCTTTGATTTGCTCATAAAGGCTAATTACATTGCTCCATCCAACATTCTTGTAACTATTCTCTTTTAACCACTTCTGGTCTTCCCTTTTAAGGTTAGCTCTATTACTTGAGTTAGAGTTTTGCACCTCACGATAACTTAACTCATTAAATTTTCTAGTGCTACTTTTCTTCTTTGCCATACTTTTATCCTGCTATCCACTTAACTAATTTTGCTATGGTCTTTTTGATTTCGAGAATGTCTCCTGCTCTAAGAGCGTTCTTTAGGTTTACAACAACCTCCAACCTAATCTTATCTACTATATTTTTAAGGTCTTTATTATCTTTTTTAAGCTGGTCGTTCACTTCAACCAATTCACCTTTTTCAGATGCTAATCTCTTGACCTTCAACTCTAAATCTTTGTTCTGAGTGGATAGATTATTAATGTCTGCTGCAAGTTTTGCCCTTTCCTGCTCTAATTGTCTTTTTCTTTCCTCAAGAACTGGATTGGATGTTTCTAATGTTTTAATGGAGTCTTTGAGGTTATGATGCTCAACTTGTAGAGTGGCTAACCTTCTTTCTGCCTGACTACGTTTTTGTCCAAATAGCCTGTTATTCTCTCCTAAGTTTTCATTTTTCTGAGCAAAAGATTCAACTAGCTTTACTGCTCCAGGTTCATTAGAAAAAATGTAGAGTAGTCTTTCACACTCTTCTTTGCTTAAAGGCTGACTAATATTTTTATTGATGCCGTACTTATCTTTAAGAACATTCTGAAGCTCATTCTTCGATGCCATAGTTGCTCCGATACACAGCTAAAAGGGATAGAGCGATTTATCCAGTCCAGTAAATTTGTACTGATAAGAAGACTCACAACTGAATCTGAAGAACTCCAGACATATTTTTTAGATTACCCTAACTAGAAGGAACCCAAACGGCATTAAATACTATTCTCAGGGTAGGGTATTGAACCAGAATGGCTTAGCTAATTCGTTAAAAGTTTGCGCTTCAATGTAAAGAGTATGTGAGGATTTCTGTCCCCCTCTAACCTCTCTAACAGCCATATTTACTTAAGACTGGTTAACGCAGCTAAAACTGTTCACGCAAAAGCCTCAACATCTCTAACCGTTGGGGCTTTTCAGTTTCTAAAGATTCTTTAGTTACTCCAATTCGTCTAGGTTGTGCTTTTCCCGTAGCTTGAGGTTCTCTGCCTCATTCACCCACTTCTCTAAAGTCTCTTCCATCACAGCCGATAAGGTTTCCTCCCTCAGATTGGCTAAAGCTCTCACAAGCTTGTCCAGTTCTTTAGGGATGTAAGCCCTTATCTCGACTTTATTTCGCTTCTTTTGTGCCATTGGAGCATGATCGCATACGCCCTAGCTTATGGATGTTTATACTTGCGCGTTTATGCGTCACTAGGATAGACTAGCGTTCAAATGAGTTCAGCGGTGAAAGTGTTGCTAGTCTTACTCGATCCTCAAGTCGTCGCGATCGCAGATCTTTTAACAAAGGTGCTGATTGGGGAACCTTACAACGTCAGTCAGCTAGAGCAATGTTTGAGTTGGCTAACAGCAGAAGCGGGCGATCGCGTTGTGCCCAGACCTGTTTGCCTGTTTTGGTGGCGATCCAGCGAGCAACTTTGGAACCTGTCCAGCAGCCACCGTCGGGAGGTGGGGTTTGAAGCGTGTGCTGGAGTTCTTGCTGTTGGGCTGGCGTGAGGAGCGATCGTGGTGAGGGCTGTTCACGTTGGCTCCGATTTTTGACTCCAGTGGGACCTTCCTGGTTGTAGCGACGAATAATGTCTTTCGCGTAGTCGTAGTTAAACCCGACAAGCTGAGCCGCTTGCTTAATCGTCCACTGTTGATCGACTAGATGCAGCAGGTGCCAGCGCCGCGCCTCAACGGTATCTTGCGCTTGCTGGTAATGGCGCTTCAGTTCTCTGGCAGTGAGATATGGCTTTAGTTGCACTCTTGGTGGCACGATCGAGGTCAACCCTGTGGCATAAGGTTACAGTTCACTGATCGGCAAATTTTGTACGGCTCCGGATGAATCTTGGCGGCGGGTTGGGAATGCTTGAGTAAATTAACCTAATCATCGAAGCAGGAGTCTTGATCAGTATGGGGTTCAATTTGACTAGGCGGTTTTCGCTCACTGTAGGGGCACTTGCAGTTGCAGTCGTGTTCCCAAGTGTGGCGCTGGCAGGTATGCAACCATCACCAGCAATCCTGCCGCAAGAAACGGTTGTAGCGGTTCAGCCTGCATCTTCAGGCGTTGAGCAACTGAACTTGACTGAGCAGCAGACGCAGAAGATTCGGGCACTCCGCAAGACTAGAAATCAAGAGATTGCTCAAGTTTTGAACGCAACGCAACGCAAAAAGCTGGCGCAGGCGCTACGGTCTGGGACGAAATTGGGCGCTGCCATGCAAACGTTGAACTTAAGTGCTGATCAGAAGCAAAAAATTGGGGCGATCGTGCAGCAATCGAATCAAGCGGTGAAAGCCACGTTGACACCAACCCAACAGCAGCAGCTAGAAACGTTTCGCAAGCAGCATCAGACAGCCGCACAAACTCCGATCGAGTAAAGCGATTCGGCTATGCTAGATGCACTCAGATTATTCTTTGATCTGGGCAAATTTGACTTTAGACTCAGGAGTAGTGTGATGGCGACTGACTATTTGTTGTTTGTGCATGGTGTGAAAACCCGCAGGGAATCAGAATTTCGAGACCTGGCTACAACCTTGTTTAATGGCATTAAGCGAGCGGTACCGGATCGATCGAGAGTCTTAAAACCTGTCTTTTTCTTCTGGGGCGACTTGAATCAAGCGCCCCAAGCTGCCCTTCTACGAGGGTTTGAAACGTCCTCGAAGTGGAAGGATTTTTGGTTTCGCGACTTTCGGACAGAGCAAGTGCTGGAGTTTGTGGGTGATGCCGCGCTGTACCTTAGTCGTCACGTGGGGTCAGAGCTGGTTAAAAAACTCAGAATCAAGATGCTCGAAGAGTTTAAGGATGTGCAACCAGGCGATCGCCTGCATCTGGTCACGCACAGTTGGGGCACCGTCATTCTTTTTGACATTTTGTTTGCAGCCCGCTGGGAAGATGAAAAGCTGGACGAAGCCGTGCTTACCAGCGTGCAACGGATTCGCAATCTACTCTTTGGCATTCCGCTCGATGCCAAAACCCCGATTCCAGATGGCAATGTTTATAAGGGGCTTCCCGTAGCCAGTATTCATACAATGGGTTCACCGATCGCCCTCTTTAGCTTGATTAGCGTGACAGGCGAAAGTACGCATGACCTCACTCCAAAACTCAAAGAGCTGCTGGAGAACCTTTACAACAACTCCAGGCAAAAGCCCCTTCCCTGGTGCAACTATGCTCACCCTGGCGATCCGCTCGCCTACCCGCTGGAAGGCGTAATGCCCTTGCTGCTGGATGAGAACACGGCGCTGGTAGGCATTCGAGATATCATCACCGAGAAAGGCAATTTTTTAGTCAAGCCTTTTAGCCAGACGCTTGCTCCCTTACTCAGCGGTGGTGATGCTCATAATAGCTATTGGAAAAATGCAACCGTTGCCAAAGCGATCGGCGATGTTATTGCAAAAGCTGCGACCCCTTAAAGATCCCCGGCTTATTGAAAAAGCCGGGGATCTAAAGGCTTGGCTTTGTTAACATATCTTCATGTGTCAACCAAAGCCTCCGGAGACTGCGAATACTTATGCTGTTACGCCCCGATCAGCGCACCAAACTTGACGATACCAACGACAGCCTTTTTTATGACCAGCCGCGCTTTGTCACACATGTTGATGAAGGCTTCATCCAGCAGCTAACGGATCTATATCAGGAACGGTTGCAGCCAAACACGCGCATCCTGGATCTCATGAGCAGTTGGGTGTCACATTTGCCCGCGATCGCGTTTGCCCACGTTGAAGGGCATGGGTTAAATGGCGAAGAATTGGCACGCAACCCGCGCCTAAACCATTACTTTGTGCAGAACTTAAACCAGGAGCCAAAGCTGCCTTTAGAGGATCAATCCGTTGATGCAGTGCTGAATACGGTGTCCGTGCAATACATCCAGTACCCCGAAGCCATCTTTAGCGAAATCCATCGCGTCCTCAAACCTGGTGGCATCGCCATCATCAGTTTTTCAAACCGGATGTTTTATCAAAAAGCAATTCAAGCATGGCGAGATGGCTCCGAGGGCGATCGTGTGAAGCTGGTAGAAGGCTATTTTGTCGCAGTCCCAGGATTCACTAAACCCGAAGTAGTGGCGCGGCACTCTCAAGCCCCTGGCATTATGCAGCTTTTTGGTATGGGCGGCGGCGATCCCTTTTATGCGGTGATTGCTCAGCGGGAAATTAGAGCTGGCGACTAAAGTTGCGGCTACACGAACACTGGTGGAGCCGTAACCCAAGGGTTATGGTCTGCCGCAGACTTGCATGAGGTCTGGGCAAGATGCCAGAGCCTCAAAAGCAGGTTTTGGTGCTGGTGTGGTGTTGAGAGCGGTGCTTGTAGGGTCAGAACTCTTCACTCCATGCCTACTTGAACTAATAGGTTTGTGCCGACACTACGCGGTTGCAGTATTGGCATTCCCGCCGTAAGTGAATACTGTTTCAGGCTGTTTTAGACAGCTTTGAGCTGAATTGCTCCCGCTTTTGCCTGCTTTCGGCGGCGGTTGCCCTTGGAGTACATAGCTGGAATTGGGGTAAAACCACTCTATGCCCAATCCCAGTCTCTCCATACCAGCCTCATCAAAGTTGACTCCCAAAGAACCCAACAGGAGTTCAGCGTCACCAGCTACCGAACACTGAAGCCTAACTATACGGGGCATCTCGCCCATTGCTTCTGAAGCTGGTGACAAGACTCGAACTTGCGACCGGCTGATTACAAATCAGCTGCTCTACCAACTGAGCTACACCAGCACATACCAGCAACACATAATAACAAATTCTGCTCCTCTATGAGCAATCGCGATCGTCAGATCAGGTTGCTTGAACACAACGGTTTTCCCATCACGGCTTGAAGCTAAGAACTTGACACTATTGTCTAAACGGTGTTCTGAGAATGGTAAGCTAACGAATGCAATTAAAATGCTAGGATGAAGCTTAGATGACCGGGTCAACCCAGGTTCCTTACTTGTTACGAGCGGCTCGTGGTGAAGCGTTAGACCGCCCTCCTGTTTGGATGATGCGGCAAGCAGGACGTTACATGAAAACCTATCGTGACCTGCGGGAAAAATATCCGTCGTTTCGCGATCGCTCAGAGATTCCCGAAGTCGCGATCGAGATTTCGCTACAGCCCTGGAAAGCGTTTCGACCGGATGGGGTTATTTTGTTTTCGGATATTGTCACGCCGTTACCCGGTCTGGGTATTGAGATGGATATTGCCGAGGGCAAAGGTCCCATCATTGCTGACCCCATTCGCACCGAAGCGCAGATTAACGCCTTGCACGCACTCGAACCGGAAGCGTCTCTGCCCTTCATCAAGCCGATTTTGCAAGCGCTACGGGCAGAAGTCGGCAATGAGTCTACCGTGTTGGGCTTTGTCGGTGCGCCGTGGACACTGGCAGCGTATGCGGTCGAGGGGAAAGGGTCAAAAACCTACTCCATCATTAAGCACATGGCGTTTTCCAATCCAGGAGTGTTGCATCAACTGCTGACAAAGCTGGCGGATGCGATCGCCGTCTACGCACGCTATCAAATTGACTGTGGCGCTCAAGTCTTGCAAATGTTTGATTCGTGGGCAGGTCAACTGAGTCCGCAAGACTACGACACCTTTGCGCTGCCCTATCAACAACAAGTCTTCCGCCAAATTAAAGCCACGCATCCCGATACGCCGCTAATCTTGCTGGTGAGTGAAAGCGGAGGACTCCTGGAGCGCATGGCGCAGTCTGGAGCCGACATCCTCACGATCGATTGGACGATAGACATGGCGGATGCACGGGCTAGACTGGGTAAAGAAATTATTGTCCAGGGTAATCTTGATCCTGGCGTTCTGTTTGGTTCTCACGACTTTATTCGCGATCGTATTCTCGACACAATCCGTAAAGCTGGCAACCGAAAGCACATACTGAATCTAGGGCATGGTATTCTACCGAACACGCCTGAAGAGAATGCCGCCTTTTTCTTTGAAATCGGCAAGCAGGCTGATCAGTTGTTAGCCGTTCATGCTTAACCCCGATGACGTCCAAGCGGATTTTTGTGACTGGCACGAGTGGCTGTATTGGTCATTACGTCGTTGAAGCTCTGATTCAAGAAACTAAGCACGAGCTTTTCCTGCTAGTCCGCAATCCAGACAAGCTGAAGTTTGACTATCGTGCTCGTCCTGGTATTACCATCTTGCAAGCAGATTTACGTGAGATCGACCAGTTCAGTGAGCTGTTGAAAACGATCGACTGTGCTGTGCTGATTGCGACCGCATGGGGCGGTGTGCAGGAAGTCTACGATATTAATGTGACCCAGACAATCCGGTTGTTAAATCTGCTTGACCTTAATGTCTGCCAGGAGGTCATTTACTTCTCTACTGCCAGCATCCTCAATCGTGACAATCAGCCGCTGAAAGAAGCGTCAACCACGACTCACGACTACATTCGCTCAAAGTACGCGTGCTACCAAGAGATTGCCAAGCTCAAAATTGCGCCTCGCATTACCACGCTGTTTCCCACGCTGCTGCTGGGCGGTGATGACACCAAGCCTCAATCCCACATTTCCTCTGGCATCGCCCAGGTTGTTAACTGGATTGGGCTACTCCGGTTTTTAAAGGCAGATGGCAGCTTTCATTTCATTCACGGCAAAGATATTGCCCAGGTTGTACGCCACCTGATTGAGCAGCCACCAGCCGACGGTGACTCTCGACAGCTTGTCTTGGGCAATCAAATGATGACAGTCAATGGGGCGATCGAGGAAGCGTGCGCCTACCTTAACAAGCGCATCTACTTCCGCATTCCTCTCACTCAGGGACTTGCCAACCTGATTATTGTGCTCTTTCGCATCCAAATGGCAGACTGGGATCGCTTTTCGATGAACTATCGCCACTTCACGCACCGCTCTGTGGTGAACCCAGCCACCTTCGGGTTGCCAACCTACTGCGCTACGTTTAGCGATGTGTTGAAGCTGAGCGGTGTTAAACATCGACGGTAGCAAAAGCGGGGGACGGCAAAGGGCAAGGCTGTGTTTTGAAGCCCTTCAATCCTAGCGCTCGCCTGTTTTTTCAGAAATCCCTTTCGAGCACACCGCTGCCGCTTAAGGGCTTGAGACGTGTGAGTAGAAGGCTTATGGGCGTGTACCTCAATGCAAGCCTCTCTGCATCGGTCTGTACCCAGAGGGTGACTAGCAGGTCTGAGACCAACTTATACCGATTTAAATCGATCTCACGACAGATCCGTCTGTAGGGACGTTACATGTAACGTCCCTACAGACGGATCTTCAAGATGGTGAATTTAAGTTAGGATGGTGGATTAAATAAAACCGACAAATTGTTTGTAGGTAGGGGCGCACGGCCGTGCGCCCCTACGGAAAACGCCGAGGTGATTAAATTCTTGTTCCTTAGTATCAGCTCTACACAGCGAGGCATCGCTGCTTACAGGGTAAGGAGTTGGGGAAGTTGAGAGTGCTTCCCTAACTCCTTTAGTGTGTCTGCTTAAGTTTACGTTGAACGATCGCCCCCCTCAAGCCGCCGCTGCAACCGCTTGAGGGTCTGATACATTTCTGGTAAGCGGCTGTAGATTGCGGACGACTTAAGGTAAATTTTGTGATCGACGGCAGGGTAGCCAGAAACTACCTGTCCTGCCTCAACGGTGCCATGAACGCCCGTTTTGGAGGTTGCGATCGCCCCAGCGCCAATCTTCGCATTGTTAGCAGCCCCCACTTGCCCTGCCAGGATTGCCCGATCGCCGACTTCCACGCCACCTGCCAACCCAACTTGAGCGGCGATCGCACACGCCTGTCCAATCTGGCAGCCATGACCAATGTGCACCAGATTGTCGAGCTTGGTGTTGCGTCTAATGCGGGTTTCGCCTACAGCGGGACGATCGACCGTCGAGTTACAGCCCACTTCCACGCCGTCTTCTAAGGCGACGTAGCCTGATTGCTCCATCTTGTACCAGCCGTCGCGCGTGGGGACGAAGCCAAAGCCTTCAGACCCAATCACTGCCCCAGCATGAATCACACAGTCCGCCCCTACTTGAGTCCGTTCATGAATGACGCAGTTGGCATGGAGGACGGTGCGATCGCCAATTTGCGCGTCCGGATACACCACCACATTGGGATGAATGCAGACGCGATCGCCCACGACGACTCCTGCTTGAATAACGACATGCGCTCCAATCGCCACCGCCTGTCCTAACTGCACAGAAGGATCAATCACCGCACTAGGATGAATCGATGGCGCAAGGCGAAAGGGTTGATAGAACAGCGCGATCGCCTGAGCAAACATCAGTCGCGGTTCGGGTGCCTCAATCCAGGCAATGTTGCGATCGCGTGCCTCTGCTTGCAACGCCGCATCTTTTGGCAGAATCAGGGCACTGGCAGCCGTAGTCTTCACCTGCGCGGCAAACTTTGCACCCTCAATGTAGCTGATCTGCCCCGCGATCGCCTCATCAATGGCAGCAACACCCGTAATGGTAGTATCGTCAACCATATCCGAGCGTAATGATTGACCGTTGACCGCGCTGAGTTTCTCTAGCAGTTCGCTAACTTTCATCGTTCCCCCGATCGCCATTACTCACCACCGCTCCCTACCGTACCAAAAAGGCGGCGCACTCAACATGGGGCGTTTGGGGAAAGAAATCGGCGGGCTGCACGCGCGTCAGGCGATAGCTCCCATCTTTGCAGAGCATTTTTAGGTCACGGGCAAGCGTCGCCGGATTGCAACTAACGTAGACAATGCGATCGGGTGCCAACTGTGCCAGCGCTTCAATCACAGCCGCATCACAACCGCGCCGGGGTGGATCGAGCAGCACGATGTCAGGCTTAACGTCCAGCGTTGGCAACAAAGCTTCGACTGCTCCTTCGACAAACGTGACATTCTCCAAATGGTTCAGGCTAGCGCTCAGTCTGCCTTGCTCTACCGCTTCGGGCTGTACTTCTAGCCCGATCGCCTGCTTCACTCGCTGTGCCAACGGCAAGGTCAAAGTGCCAACACCGCAGTAGGCATCCACCAAAACCTCGTGCCCTTGTAGCTGTAGCTCGTCGGTAATCATGTGTAGCAGCGCTTCTGCCTGCTCAGTATGCACCTGAAAGAAGGTATCGGGTCGCAGTTGGAATGTCAGTCCGGCAAAGCTTTCTTGCAGATAGGGTTGTCCAGCAATGCAAAGCGTATCGCGCCCAAAGATGGCGTTGGTGCGATCGGGATTGACATTCAGTGACACGCCAACGAGATTGGGATAGCGGGTTAACCATGCCTCAGCCTGCTCCTCCAGCCCTGCCAGATTCTTTTCCTTCACGACGAGCGTGAGCAACATTTCGCCCGTGCGACGACCAATCCGAAGGGCAAGATGGCGGACTTTGCCCCGATGCAGCTTTTCGTCGTAAATGCCCCAACCACGATCGTACAAATCTTGCTTGACCTCTGCCAGCAAGGGATTGAGCCGCACATCCTGAATAGGGCACTGGTTCAAGTTGACAATCTGGTGACTGCCCTTTTGGTAGTAGCCCGCTTGAATTTGTCCGGTTTGCGATCGCGCGAGAGGGTACGTCGCCTTGTTGCGGTAGCCCAAATCAGCCTCAGCCGCCAGCATCGGATCGACACGCGGTTGGTCAAAGCCACCAAGACGCTCTAATGCCTGAACCACCTGATTGTGCTTCGCTTCAAGCTGATAGGCATAGCCCACATGCTGCCACTGACAACCACCGCATTTGTCTGCCACAATGCAGCGAGCGCGGATGCGATGGGGTGACGGTTCCAGTATTGCCAACAGTTTGCCGTAAGCGTACTGAGGCTTAACGCGTACCAGGCGAACCTGCACCCGATCGCCCGTCACGGTATCGGGCACAAAAACCACGCGATTGTGCGATCGACCCACGCCATCGCCGCTATCGCTCAGGTCAGTAATGGTCATATCAATAACCTGTCCCTGCTGCCAGCCAGTCTCTACAGGCACAGTCTCTGCGGGCACAGTCTCTGCGGGTGTAGTGATATTCTCGTCGGACGACAATGGGATTAGGGACACCGTAACCTCGTCATGAAAGAGCGTTGATTGATTTTGAGCTTAGTGGATGAGGCAACAATGCTGCCCTTTGTCACAAGTAAAAAGCCACCGCAGCTTGTAGCTTAAAAAAGCGTTCTTTGGGCACACTGTACAAGCCAACGCCGAACAGCCGCTTCAGCTTTCACCGTTCGACCAACTAAATCTAAGGAACAAGAATTTAATCACCTCGGCGTTTTCCGTAGGGGCGCACGGCCGTGCGCCCCTACCTAAGAACAATTTGTCGGTTTTATTTAATCCACGATCCTAAGAAGCGATTGCTTGCAGGATTACACGCATCTATATTGGCTTTGACCGACGACAAACGGATTGGCTTCTGAGTGGCACGAATGAATGGTATGAATGACAATCTGACCTCGTACCATCAAAGTAGCGTCGTCCTCCACTCCCGAATTTGCTGTAAGCTCCTATCCTATCAACCAATCGGAATAATGAAGGTCAAGCCTAAAATCCTCCTGCTGACAAGTGCCCTGTTCTTAACGGCTGTGGCAAGCGTAGGCTACTGGTATGTCTTTGTTGCGGGGTCACCCCAACTGGATGCACCGCAAGCAGAAAAAAAAACGGGGCTTAGCCTTCAGGTGGAAACGTTTACCAGCGAAGCGATGGGTGGCGATCGCGAATACGGTGTCGTGCTGCCGCAAGATTATGACCGCAACCTCAGAAAACGATACCCGGTCGTTGTCTTGCTGCATGGTGGACATGGTACAGCAAGAGACTATGAAGACAAAGCCGCGTTAACCTCTGTGTTGCATGATCTATATCAGCAGAGAAAATTACCGCCAACCATTGTCATCACGCCCGATGGCAACGATCAGCGCGGCACCAGCCCTCTCTGGGATCCCGATTACTTTGATGGACCTAATGGTAAGGTCGCCATGCTCATTGGTTCAGAACTTGTGCAGGAAGTGAAGTCGCGCTATCGTACCCTCGACCAGCCGCAGTTTTGGGCGATCGGTGGACTGTCGTCTGGTGGCTGGGGTGCTTTTAACATTGGCTTGCGCTACCTGAACCAGTTCCATGTGCTGTTTAGCCACACTGGTTACTTCATCAATCAAAGTGGTGCAGAAAACAGTCCCGACGTTTTCGTGGAGGAAATTCCAGTTGATGTCCGCAAGCAACTGCGTGTTTATCTTGATGCGGGTGAAAGCGATGAAAAATTTCTCGAAGCGACCGAACAATTTCATCAAACCCTCGATCGCCTCGACATTCCCAACGAACTCCATGTCTATCCCGGTGGGCACGGCATCACTGGGCAGAATGTCGGCTGGAACTACTGGCACAAGCACCTGTTAAATTCCCTCAGCTTCACAGGCAAGCAGTTTGCGATCGCCCTTAAAGCGCGACACACACAGAAACCAAACAAAGCTTGAGACACGGACGGGCGTGGTCGGCTGTAAAGCCTGCTGAGCGTTGCAGAAAAATTGTTGACTATTCGTAGGCATCGGCAACCCCAAGTAGCCAGTGGTTGGCAGAAACTCAGAACTCTCTAGCGCAACTCAAAACTCAAAACTCAAAACTCAAAACTCAAAACTCAAAACCTTCCGCCCTCATCCCCTCACTCCTCACTCCTCACTTCTCGCCCCTTCCTATGAACCGTCCGCAGCCACATCCGATACCGCTCAGCTACGGTAACAGCAAGCTCAGGCGAAGAACTCAGATTTCGCTGTGGATTGTGGCGATTTTGACAGGCTTGGTCGGCTTGGTCAACTTGCTGTCTGCCGTTACGCCCAGCGTGCCAGAGCGTAGAGCCTTGCTGGAACTGGTTTTTCCGTTTACTGTGCGCGCAGGGGGACGGATCGCGGCTGCGTCGGCAGGCTTTTTGCTGTTGATGTTGGCAACGCAGCTATTACGCCGCAAGCGGACTGCATGGGTACTGGCGGTGAGCATTTTGTTTTTGTCGATCGCCAGCAACCTGATTAAAGGCTTGGATTATGAGGAGAGCTTGTTAGCAGGCGTTTTGCTGGTGCAACTGCTGTTGATGCGGCATGCTTTTACCGCCCAATCAGATCGACCCTCGATCGCGCAAGGCATCCGGGCACTGTTGAGCGCACTGGCGTTTACGCTGGCTTATGGCACGGCAGGTTTTTACATTCTGGATAGTTACTTCAAAATCAATGGGCGACCCATCGACTTTGGTTTGATTCAGTCCATCTTGCAAACGCTGGCAATGTTTTTTACGAGCGACAATGCAGGGTTGGAGCCGACTAACCGCTACGCTGATTTTTTTGCTAATTCCATCTATGCCGTTGGCTTTATTACACTGGCATTTGCTTTTTTCATGCTCATGCGCCCCGTCTTGTTGCGGGGCGATCCGGCGAACGCGGCAGAGCGCTATCAAGCCCGTCGCATCATTGATGAGCATGGGCAATCGTCCTTAGCGCGGCTGGGGTTGCTGAAAGATAAAGCCTATTATTTCAGCCCGTCGGGTCGCAGTGTGGTGGCATACGTTGCGAAGGGACGCGCCGCGATCGCGCTGGGCGATCCGATCGGTCCTCTGGACGATCGACACGAGACGGTGATGGCATTCCGGTACTTTTGCGATCGCAACGATTGGTTTCCCGTCTTTTACGAAGCGGCTCCCGATCAGTTACCGCTCTACGACGCTTTGGGCTTTCGCTCTGTGCAGATTGGCGAAGAAGCCGTGATTGATCTCAAGACGTTTAACTTGAAAGGGAAAGCGAATCAGAATCTCAGGACTGCCATTAATCGTTTGACTAAAACAGGTCATAGTCTCAAAGTGTTTGAGCCGCCGATCAGTGGAGATCTGTTTCAACGCCTCAAACCCATCAGCGATGAGTGGCTCCAAATTAAAAATGGTGCCGAAAAACGGTTCTCGATCGGCTGGTTTGACCCGGCTTACCTGGCAGACTGCTACATTGCCGTCGTCTACGATGCTCACGGCGGTATCATTGCCTTTTCTAACCTGCTGACTGGCTACAACCGCAAGGAAGTGACGGTCGATCTGATGCGGCACCGCAAAGAGGTTGAGAAAGGCACGATGGAATTTCTGTTTGCCACCGTCATTCAGCACTTTCAGCACATGGGCTACGATGGCTTCAACTTCAGCCTCTCACCCCTGGCAGGTGTGGGCGAAACGCCAGAAGCAAAACGAGTGGAAAAGGGCTTGCATTACTTTTTTGAGCACCTGAACCAGTTCTACAACTTCAAAGGGCTGCACCAGTTCAAAGAAAAGTTTCAGCCGCGCTGGGAACCCCGCTACCTGATTTACCCCAGCCTGACGACCTTACCCGATATTGCAGTGGGCTTGGTAAGAGCCGATTCGGGCGATCGACTCCTCGATTATTTCAAACCAGGCACATAGCTGGAACGTGTGACCTAAACCTGAGCGCGTCACGGTTTGAACCTAACGATTCAAGCCAAACATTCGGCGTTCCGAGTTCTAAGCCTAGTGCAGTCATGCGATCTCCAAGCTGAGTATTGCTATCTCCGAACTCAGTGCTGCTAGTTCTGTGTCCTAAGACTGGCAATCTGAAGTGGCTATCCGACAGCCATCCTCACAGAACTGTAGCTTACTACTCAATCAATCGCAGCCGTAAGGGTTCACGCTCGACGCTTTGTGCCCTGATGCCTGTTCCCTGAGCAGTAGAAAAAGATGGATCAGTGGCGCGATCGCCGTCCAAAAAGATTAACTTTTGTAAAACCCTGCTCAGCGATTTTTCACTACTCTTTCGCTACGTCCCCTTGAGTCGTTAAACTACAGAGAGATATCAGCAGCAATACAACCATCATTATGAGTGTAGTTAGCCAAGTCATTCTGCAAGCCGACGATGAACTGCGTTATCCCACCTGGGGCGAACTTCAGGGCTTGCAAGGCTTTTTTCAAACGGGTGTGCAGCGTACTCGCATCGCTGCCACACTATCGGAAAATGAGAAAAAAATTGTGCAAGAAGCCAGTAAGCAGCTTTGGAAAAAGCGCCCAGACTTCATCGCTCCTGGCGGCAATGCCTACGGCGATAAGCAGCGTGCCCTCTGCCTACGCGATTACGGTTGGTACTTGCGCCTGGTCACGTATGGCATTTTGTCGGGTGATAAGGAGCCGATCGAAAAAATCGGTCTCATTGGCGCACGCGAAATGTACAACGCTCTCGGTGTGCCCGTTCCTGGCATGGCAGAAGCGATGCGCTGTCTGAAAGCAGCTTCCCTAGAGTTACTGTCGGCTGACGATGCGGCTGAAGCAACGCCTTATTTCGACTACATCATTCAGGCAATGTCTTGAGTGGGGCGTAGGGCTTCGACGTGAGCGTTCGACCTGAGTGCTCAAGCCGAAGGGCGCTCAGCCGAACGGGATAGGGTGTGTTATCAATTGGGTTTCCCGCTCTGGATGGAAGTTACTGGCGATCGTACGTCAGAGCTACCATCAAGGGCAGGAAACAGTCGATCTGCTAGCTACTGCACCACCTCAATTTTTGGCACGTCTCCATCCCTTAACGATTCCTTCATGATTTATTGCTGTCCTCAGCAATGCCATGTCATACTCCAAAAAAGTAAGGGCGATACTGTAGGCATGTGGCTAGAGCAGCCAAAATTATTTTAATGCCAGGACATAAACAATAAACAGCAGTTATCCACAGGTTGGGGCTCTACCAAAGGAAGCACATTACGGGAACCAATAGGAAAAGTGTACGAATTGCCGTTTAAGCTTTGGTTTGGGAATTGTCTCACTTGGTCGAAATACTTCGTTCTACGCATTATTTTAGGCACAGCTTTAGGTTGGCCACCCCTAAACTATTCAAATTCAGGATACACGGTCATTATTGGGGTGCCGTGGCAAATGTGGGAACTTGTTGATATTCCCCTGCTTTCACTCCAATGTGCTGACAGAACTGGTTGCCGGGAAGTCATCTTATCACTCGATACGACTGCAAATAGATTTCTAAGACATGCTCGCTATCAAGAAATCGAAAAAAAAATCCAATCCTATTCAGACTTGAACCCGCGATTAATTTTTTATAATAAATGGCAGTATTTCGTTTCAAGAATTTTTCGCTGGAATTGGATTGATTGCTGGCTAACCTGGGCTATTGGAATCGCTGAAGCCAGAACTCGTTTCGCTCTGTTACATGATTTTGATGCAGTAGTTATTGATCCAAAGTTTCTTCTGAATCATTTCAATTTAATCAGAGAATGTAATAGTGTATTCGTTGGGATCCAAAGCGATGATCGATTTAATTGTTATGGAAAAAAAGATATTTTTATGACCATTGAGTTAATGGTTGATATTTATTTCTTGAAATCTCAATACTCTCCCATTGACTTGTTTAATCGTTTGCGTAAGCTTGATGCAGACCTCGTTGTTTGCGATATTCTTCGCGATGTCCAACTTTCGACACCACCAGAAAATAGAACTTTCCATGCAATGCAAAAGGGTCAGATTGTGCATCCATCTCAGTTGGTCAGCCATTGGCACAAAATGAACAGAAGTCTGAAAATATTTGAGCCTGTTGGCTATTCCTCAATCTTAATTATTCCATACTTTAGACATTTAACGGGAGATTCCGCACCCTTGACCGATCTCACCAAGGCTATCAGATCCGGTCGTTTGCATGTCAAGTTCGAGGGTAGAAGTTTAAGCCTTAATAAACTTGACCAAGCTGGCTGTGACTGGATTTCAGAGCAAATAGAAATGCTAGAGTCTTACTTTTCTGAAAAAATTACAACCCTTGTCATTGAGTACTGCGAAAGTATTCGATCTATCCCCTATGTGCAGCACTCTAATTAACTAGATTCAATGAAAGATAGTCTCAGATCTTGCACTGCCCTCGATACCATTGACAGGGTAGAAGTTTAAGACTGATTTCAAACTGTACAGTGACTTTTATTTATCGTGGGC
>Ga0163148_10000532_pt1 | contig 51499 bp, 45 predicted proteins | sample OliLakLV19MP7P2_FD_148606 | JGI IMG/M metagenome (GOLD analysis project Ga0163148, IMG submission 148606) | Freshwater microbial mat bacterial communities from Lake Vanda, McMurdo Dry Valleys, Antarctica- Oligotrophic Lake LV.19.MP7.P2 | ecosystem: Environmental > Aquatic > Freshwater > Lake >... | reverse complement strand
AAGCCCCCAGATTTTCTAAATTGGCAAACCCTCAACGATGCACTGGATCATATTTTTGATCATATTGGCACAAAATTCACCATCCATTTCACCTAACTTGTGTCGATTATTTATGGCAAACTACTTAGTAAATAGTTACGATTATTATAATTTTTTTCATGATTTTAATTTTAGTTTTTAAAAAAATGATAATTGATAAATACTCGAAACAAAGGCTCTATTTTGACAGCGTAACTCCGTCCTTTTGTAGTGGTTTGTTTGAGCGTTCTATCATCAAATAAAGACTCATCTCGGATAAGTAAGACATTCTCGTATTTAAGCCCTTGCGCTGTAAGTGCCATTTCAGCAGATACAGAAAAATTAGAGGATAAGTAATACCGCATACCGGTAATCAATCGAATACCTCCTCCTATTGTAGTGTTATCCACAACTGAAACGCGCGCAAAATCAGAAATTACAGCAGGAGCCAAGCTTGGTTGTTGATGCACATCCGATATTGGTAGTGCGTAATGCCTACTATAATTTGTAAAAAACAAATCAAGGGCATTATATAAACTCAACTTTTTTCCGCTCCATTCATATTGAATGCCTACAAAAGCCTGAATAGATAAGTTTTTGTCTGTTTGTATCTCGTTCAACCCATATCTGGAATACAGAGTATCAAGACCTGCTCCAGTTGTCAATTTCGATGAGAATATTCTGAACGTATCCTTTGATTCACTCAACTCAAATCCCAATCCACCCCGCAGCGCCCATTTTTCTTTGAAGAAGTACCGCACCACGAAGTTATATGGCTCGTCTTTCTCCCACAGGGGCTTCAAGTCAAGTCCTACTTCCCAGTGCTTGGTATTAGTGGGCGTGGTGGCAGTGTCTTTACGCATAAGTTGAGCATGCGTGGTCGTAGTCAGTAGCAATAGTATCATAATTGGGTACAGGCTACGCATGTTGGTAGCGCAAGTGTGTAAGGACGCTTGGTTCATCTTTTATGTATTTTTTAAAGTTTAGAAAATACAATTTTATGGATAGCAGGGTCGAAACTATCCAACATCACAAAATACTTTTTCTAAAGTAGGAAGAAGCGTCCACTTGAGGTTGGTACAAAGGAGGACGCTACGAACTGTCGCTGTAGTTTCGCCATTTTTTCATAATTTTGTGGTTTATATAGTTATACAATAAGGCTTTTGTCGCCGGGCTAGCACTTTGGCGGCATCAGCCTTTTTCCAAAAAAGGCATAGGTGTGGCTATCAAAGCCAATGGTTGTCGTTCCCCCTGTTTAATTTTCTCTACGTAAAAACAATAACGATACTGGTTAAAGGACACTCGGCAAATTATACCATGATTAAAATGACTTGACAGATTAGCTTGACGATTCCTCTGGATTTTATTACAGATTTACCGTCCCTCATACGTCATTTCAATTTCATTTTAGTATTAGCCGAACGCTTTGTACCTGCGTTTTTTAAGATTGGCAAAAAAACCGAAGTCTATTCCTTTGGTATATTATAAATCAAATGTACCGAGCACTTAATTTATGAATAGAATAGAATAGAATAGAATAGAATAGAATAGAATAGACATTACGCTGTAAATATACAATAATATTTGTTGCAATCAAAAATAGAGCGTAAAAAATAGAAACTTTAACAGAAGTTAAATTTGTCATTTTAAATGAAGGGTGGTACATTTTATGTATGCACCACCCCCATTAATTATGCACTTTTACCGTGACAATTTTTATATTTCTTACCGCTACCGCAAGGACAAGCCGCATTGCGACTTATTTTCTCCTCCGTACGGCGGATGGTTTCCACTTTTGCCGGTGCGCTTACACCTTCCGCAGCGGTGCGTGCCATGCGAGCAGGGTCCGCCGCGCGATTGGTGCGTACTTTGGTGTTATCCGTGCGTGGTTCGCGGGCTTGTTCGAGCGGTCTGCCGTCTTGCATCACTAATAACCCTTTTGATAAATAAGATGTCACCGATTCATTTACTTCAAATATCAATTGCTCAAATAAATTATACGCTTCCATTTTATAAATCACCAATGGGTCTTTCTGTTCAAAAGAAGCGGCTTGTACCGATTCTTTCAATTCGTCCATGCTGCGCAAGTGCTCTTTCCACTTTTCATCAATGATGGCGAGTGTCACTGCTTTTTCAATGTCTCGAATGATGGATTTACCATTGGTTTTTAATGCTTCTTCAATATCCGCAGTGATAATAAGTGGATGCGAACGCCCATCGCTGTAGGGAACGAGAATACGTTTGAATTGGTTGCCACGCGTCTCGTGCACGTGCTTGATTTCCGGCATCAACAAACCGGTAATCTGATTGGCTTTGCGATTGTAAAATTCGTTGAATTGGTCTTCAATGGTATTCGTCACTTCGTCCAAATTACCTTCTTTAAAATCAATCGCATCCATTTGTGGGTCAATCCCCAACATACTCAGGGCATCCCTACGGAAGTCATCAAAATCACCAGAAGATTTGTGTTTGTCTACCAAACTCTCCACTTGCGAACGGAACATTGTATTCAAATCCACCGCCAAACGCTCGCCAGACAAGGCATTGCGTCGTTTTTTATAAATCGCTTCCCGCTGAATATTCATCACGTCGTCGTATTCCAACAGCCGCTTCCGAATCCCAAAGTTATTTTCTTCTACTTTTTTTTGCGCCCGTTCGATAGATTTTGACACCATCGAATGTTGAATCACATCGCCTTCTTTATGACCCATTCTATCCATGAGCGAACCAATGCGCTCGCTACCAAACATCCGCATCAAACCATCCTCCAACGACACATAAAACTGGGATGTACCCGGGTCTCCCTGCCGACCCGAACGACCGCGCAACTGCCTATCTACGCGCCGCGACTCGTGCCGCTCCGTACCGATGATAGCAAGACCACCAACATCTTTCACTTGCTGGTTTATTTTAATATCTGTACCTCGACCTGCCATGTTCGTTGCAATCGTCACTTTACCGGATTTACCTGCTTCGGCTACGATTTCGGCTTCCCGTTGGTGCTGCTTGGCGTTCAACACATTATGATCAATGCCGCGCAATTTGAGCATCCGACTCAACTTTTCAGAAATATCTACGGAGGTGGTACCGACCAAAATCGGGCGACCTGCGTTACTCAAATTGCTGATTTCATCAATGAGGGCGTTGAATTTCTCGCGCGCCGTTTTAAACACAAAATCTTGCTGGTCATCGCGCACCACCTTTCTATTGGTTGGAATGACGACCACATCGAGTTTGTAAATTTGCCACAATTCGCTTGCCTCCGTCTCCGCCGTACCGGTCATACCCGCCAGCTTGTGGTACATTCTAAAATAATTCTGCAAGGTGACGGTCGCATACGTTTGGGTAATCTCGCCCACTTTCACATTTTCCTTCGCCTCCAATGCCTGATGCAAACCATCTGAGTAACGCCGACCTTCCATCAGACGACCTGTTTGTTCATCTACAATTTTCACTTCGCCTTCAATCACCACATATTCTTCATCGCGCTCAAACAAAGTGTACGCTTTCAACAATTGCTGCATGGCATGCAGACGGCGGGATTTGGCGGCAAATTCCTGCGCTAACTGATTTTTTGCGATTTCTCGGTCTTCTTTTGTCAGGTCTTCTTCTCCATCAATTTCTACAATGCGCGACGCGATGTCCGGCACGATAAACATATCCACATCTTCTTGTCCTTTTGCCAAATATTCTGCACCGAGTTCGGTCAATTCCACATTGCGATTTTTCTCATCAATCGTGAAATAAAGCTCCTCATCTACCAAGTGCATTTTCTTTGACTGCTCCTGCATATAATAATTTTCCGCCTTTTGCAGCAGCACTTTCATACCATCTTCACTCAAAAACTTAATAAGCGGACGGGATTTAGGTAGTGCTCGATGTGAGCGCAACAACGCCATACCTGCCTCGCCTTCGCGGTTGCCAGTCGCACCTTGTTTTACCAGGTTTCTGGCTTCCGCCAAATATTGGGTCGCTAACTTTTGCTGGGCATTGATGAGTTTTTCTACAAACGGCTTGAGTACCACGTATTCTTCATCTTCGCTGTCATTGCTCACTGGACCGGAAATAATCAGCGGCGTACGCGCATCGTCAATCAAAATCGAGTCTACCTCATCCACCATCGCATAATGTAGCTTGCGTTGAACCATTTCGTCGTTGGAACGCACCATGTTATCTCGGAGGTAATCAAAGCCAAATTCATTATTTGTACCATACGTAATATCAGAACGATACGCTCTAACGCGCTCCGGCGAGTGCGGACGATATTTGTCAATACAATCCACCGTGAGCAACAAAAATTCAAAAATCGGACCGACCCACTCCGAGTCCCGTCGAGCCAAGTAGTCATTCACTGTCACGATGTGTACGCCTTGACCACTCAATCCATTCAAATAAGCAGGCAAAGTCGCCACGAGTGTTTTACCTTCGCCAGTCGCCATCTCCGCGATTTTACCATCGTGTAATACCTGACCACCAATGAGTTGCACATCATAATGAATCATATTCCAAGTCACGTCGCCTCCGGCAGCCAGCCAACTATTTTTCCAAATTGCGTTCTCCCCTTCAATTTTAATATACGTTTTACCGGGTCTGGCAGCTAAATCGCGGTCGTGCTGCGTGGCAGTCACCGTCAGGGTTTCATTTTGTGTAAAGCGCCGCGCCGTTTCTTTGACGACCGCAAAAGCTTCGGGTAGAATATCCCTTAAAATAATTTCGAGTTCTTTGTCGCGCTCCTGCTGAATGTTGTCAATTTCGGCAAATAATTCCTCTTTGCGCGAGATGTCTTCTTCATTGATAGCTTCTTCTTGCAATGCTATTTTATCCCCATCAATCCCCGCCAGATGCTCGGCGATTCGCTGCCGGAATTCCAGCGTTTTGTTACGCAATTCGTCGTTGCTCAACGATTGATATTCTTCGGCATACGGATTAATAACCTCCACGTTGGGCTGGTAGGCATTTACATCTCGGTCATATTTCGTACCGAACACACTTTTTATAGACTTGAAAATATTGAACATATCGTATTGATTTCAATTTTTGTAATAACCAAACTTGTTTGGTTAAATGATATTTTTCAACCTTATAATTGCAACACCAAATTTAGTTTGGTAAAAATGCTTACAAAGATACACCTATTTACAACGCAAAACTGCTACTGTATTGCAGATATTGTACCAATTCGTCACTTCTGCCATATTGACACAAGAGAATAAGTAGGCAGTAGGCGGTTAGCAGTTGCTGTAGAATTAGAGCCGTGTAAGGAAAGTGTTTACAATAAATCAAAACAGTTGAATCAAATATCAGGTTGAATCACTCTTGGAAAGTTGAAAATTAAATCTTTTAACATTCTAATACCCGCTTCTATCGTCGCTTTACAAAATACAGTTCCAACAATAGCAGTTATTTCCGCTGAAAAAATTAATTTTAACGGTTATAGCACTTTTTCATTCTTGCAACAAAAAAACACAGGAAATATATGACGGTCGCAGTCGAATCAAAAGGGCATCCAAAAGGATTAGCCGTACTTTTTGCCACCGAAATGTGGGAGCGCTTTAGCTATTATGGAATGCGGGCTATCCTCATTCTCTTTATGACCACCCCTGCCGCTCAGGAGGGATTAGGATTAACGACCGCAACGGCTGGAGCGGTGTATGGTATTTATACGGCTGGCGTGTACCTACTCACGTTGCCAGGCGGCTGGCTGGCAGACAATTTTCTGGGGCAACGCAAGGCAGTTTGGTATGGCGGTATTTGCATCATGATTGGGCATTTAATATTAGCAATACCAGGTAGCCCGGGTGTTTTTTTTATGGGATTGGCTTTTGTGGCGATTGGAACCGGTTTATTAAAGCCAAATATCAGTACTATCGTCGGTGACTTGTATCCTGAAGGGGGTGCTCGCCGCGATGCTGGTTTCTCCATTTTTTATATGGGTATCAATTTGGGGTCTTTTATTGGGCAGCTGGTAGTTCCGATTGTTGCCACTTACAATTGGCATCTTGGCTTCGGCGTAGCAGCTATTGGAATGTTATTTGGCTTGATTCAATTTAGGCTTCGCCAAGATAGATTGGGTGAAATCGGTATTACACCAAAAGCAAAAGAAGAATTAGCAACTAATGAACTGCCCAGCACTGGAAACAAGTCGCTTGGTATTCTATTCGCGGTAGCGCTCATCGCGTTGATAGCTATTTTGCAATTTGCAAACGTGATAGACGTGACGACTGCCACAGGCATTGCACAGTCGGTTGGTATTGTAATTGTATCCGTTACGTTATCGTATTTCGCGTATATTTTGATTGCTGGTGGGCTAACTGGCGATGAAAAGAAACGAGTCGGTGTGATTTTTTTATTATTTATAGGCGCAGCGATTTTCTGGTCTGGCTTTGAACAGGCAGGTTCTTCCTTGAGTTTATTTGCTCGAGATTATACAGATCGCTTTCTTTTTGGTTGGGAAATTCCCGCAGGCTCCGTACAAAGTATTAATCCACTAATGATTATCATTTTTGCGCCGATTGTGGGAGCGCTTTGGCTACGGTTAGCGGCTCGCAATTTGAATCCTTCTGCACCCTTAAAATTTGCTTTTGGCTTGATATTAGTAGGAGTTGGCTTTTTGGCAATGGTTTTCGCCGCGCAAATTGCAACACAAGGCGGAAAAGCGGGTCTATTTTGGTTGGTACTTACTTACTTTTTGCACTCTATTGGCGAGTTGACGCTCAGTCCTGTGGGCTTGAGTGCAACTACCAAATTGGCACCAAAACGCTACGTTGGGCAGTTGATGGGTATTTGGTTTGTCGCTACTTCTCTAGGAAATCTCATTGCCGGACTTTATGCTGGTAATTTTGACCCTTCCAATGTACAGCAAATGCCCAGTTTATTTATGTCGGTCGTAATGGTGACTGTGGGCGCCGGGCTTGTGTTTTTAGTCATCAGTCCATTTGTAAAAAAGTGGACGGGAAGCGCAAAGTAGATACGAAGAGACTGGGTGATTAAGTGACCAAGTAATAACGTGAAATAAAAACAAGAAACTTCAAACCTAACAAAGCATGGAACCCAATAACAAACCTTTCAAACCCTATATCGCGGCGAGTGAACTCATTCCAGAATTTACTCCAAAAGCCGTTATTTTAGGCTCGTTTTTTGGCATCATATTCGGAGCGGCGACCGTTTATCTCGGCTTGAAAGTCGGCTTGACCGTGAGCGCTTCGATTCCGATTGCGGTGTTAGCGATTTCTATTTTCAAACGCTTTGGCAATGCCACGATTTTAGAAAGCAATATTGTGCAAACCATTGGTTCGGCGGGCGAATCCGTGGCGGCTGGTGTGGTATTTACAGTGCCAGCTTTGCTGTTTTTGGCAGGTGGACGCGAGTATTTTCAATATTTTCAAATTTTTGTACTGGCTCTGATTGGTGGGGTTTTGGGCGTTTTATTTATGGTGCCGCTTCGTCGGTCGCTCATTGTAAAAGAACATGGCAACTTGCCTTACCCGGAAGGCACGGCTTGCGCAGACGTACTCATCGCCGGTGAAAAAGGCGGCAGCTTGGCGCGAATGGTGTACTACGGCTTGGGTATTGCTTTTTTATATAAATTGTTGATGTCCATTTTCGGGCTATGGAAAGATGTGCCAGGCGTGGTATTTGGTAAAAACTCAGCCTTGCCAAATGGGGTTATTAATGCAGAAATCACGCCGGAATTGTTGGGGGTGGGCTACATCATTGGTCCACGTATTTCGGGCATCATGGTGGCTGGCGGTGTATTGTCTTGGCTGGCTTTGATTCCATTGATTACGATTTTTGGGGCGGGTTTGACCACACCTTTAGCGCCAGAAACCACGCGGCTCATCGCAGACATGGGTCCGAGTGATATTTGGAATCGCTACATTCGTTACATTGGCGCAGGAGCAGTGACCTTTGGTGGAATTATTACTTTGATCAAAACATTGCCAACGATTGTAAGTGCCTTCCGCGATTCGTTCAATGACATCCGCGCCAATCGTAGCGGCACGGCAGTCGCTCAAACGCGCACCGAAAAAGACTTGCCACTCGTGTACGTACTCGGCGGAAGTTTGGCGTTAATTGTTTTAATGACCTTACTGCCAAATGTACCAACCAATCTCCTTTCTGCGGTTTTGATTATCATTTTCGGATTTTTCTTTGTCACAGTCGCTTCGCGTATTGTGGGTTTGATTGGCTCCTCTTCTAGTCCAGTTTCCGGTATGACCATTGCTACACTGATGGCTACTTCGCTATTATTTTTAGGAATTGGCTGGTCTGGCGATGCATATCAACCGATTGCATTAGTCGTTGGTTCCATCGTTTGTATCGCAGCTTCCAATGCTGGCGCGACTTCGCAAGATTTAAAAACCGGCTACCTCGTGGGCGCTACACCCATTAAACAACAAATCGGCTTGATGATTGGCGTGTTGGTGGCGACGGTCGCCATTGGTTTTACGCTTTTGTTACTGGAAAGTACTTTGGGCATTGGCGAAGCTACACTCGAACATCCAAATCCACTCCCCGCGCCACAAGCAACTTTGATGGCGACCGTCATAAAAGGATTATTAAGTCAAAATCTGCCTTGGGGTTTGGTTATTGCAGGAATGGCGCTGGCGGCGGTGGTAGAATTGTGCGGTGTAAGTTCATTAGCATTTGCGGTGGGGGCGTACTTGCCTTTGTCCACCACAACCCCTATCTTTGCGGGCGGTTTGATAAAATCGTTGACGACCAGAAAAAATACGGTCGCGGATGAATCCGAAGCGGGTTCTGGTGCGTTATTTAGTTCGGGCTTAATTGCGGGTGGCGCGATTACAGGGATTTTGGTGGCAGTTTTTTTAGGTACAAATGTGGGGAGAAATCCAGATGGCTCCCCTATTTCATTAATGAGTCGAGTAAATACAGGTTTTGCGGAAGCAAGTGGTGTACTCGGAGATTGGCTTGGACTAATAGCTTTTGTTATTTTAAGTGCTATTTTATGGCAATTTGCTCGAAAGAAGAAAAGTAATTTTATATAAATATAATAACCAGATTAGAATGAAAGATTTTTTCAAGCGTTTACACACGCTCTTCAATGCGCTACTGGCGGCGCAAGTCATTTTTTCTTTGGCAGCACTCTCGTTTATTCAAAAAAGTGCCCAGCCAATGGTGATGGTCGTACGAAATACATCTGAAGATATGATGCCACAAACGATGAGTAAAACCGGTATTTTATCGTTGGTATTTTTACTCAGTGCAGCGGCAGTCGCGTATTTGATGGATAGTCAGCGCAAGGCACAAGGTGCGATTATTCAAGGTTTGTGGGACAAAGCAGAGCATTATCGGCAGAGTAGCATCGTGCGGCTCGTGATGGTAGGAATTGCAAACAGTATTGCCGTTTTTGTGGCCATGCGGGAAAATAATATGTGGTATTTATTGTATTTGGTGTTGGGAATGCTCCTGTTTTTATACTTCCGCCCGACGGGGGAGAAATTTGTTCGGCAGTATCAATTGAGTTCGGTGGAAGCCGAAGAGGTGAAGGATAAGTTTTAGTTACAAAAAACCTCATAAGTTTTTAAAACCTATAAGGTTCATTATTATCTATTTGTGCGCATTGCTGTCAACGCTCGTTTTTTATTAAAAGATAAACTCGAAGGAATTGGTTGGTTCACGTATGAAGTGGTGCAGCGATTGACGCAGCGACATCCCGAACACGAATTCATTCTCTTTTTCGACCGCCTATATCATGCTTCTTTTGTTTTTAATAAAAATGTAATGCCCGTTGTCCTTCCGCCGCCTGCCCGACATCCGCTGCTCTGGTGGTGGTGGTTTGAAATTTCTATCCCAAAAGCGTTGAAAAAATACAAAGCCGACGTGTTCCTCTCGCCCGACGGCTACTGCTCCCTGCGCACGAAAACGCCTACCGTGATGGTCACACATGACATCGCGTACGTGCATACACCTGCCTATATGTCCGCGCTCATGTACCGCTATTTCCAGTATTTTGTTCCCAAATTCATGCAACGGGCGGAGCGCATTGTAACGGTTTCTGAATATTCTAAACAAGATATTTTACAACATTTCAAACTACTACCTGAAAAAGTCACGGTTGCTTATAACGGTTGCCGAACGGTATTTCAACCCTTACATTCAACAGCAAAAAAGGAGATTCAAACAAAATACGCTGCTGGTCAGGATTATTTTTTTTACGTAGGTGCGGTGCATCCACGCAAAAATGTACATCGGCTCATTCAAGCATTTGACCAATTTAAAATTCAAACCCAAAGTCCGATAAAACTTCTTATCGGCGGTCGTTTTGCGTGGCAAACGGGCGAAGTGAAAGACGCATACGAACAAGCGTATTTTAAAAATGATATTCAATTGCTTGGTTATGTGTCGGATGCGGAATTGCCGCTGCTTACCGGCGGTGCGTTGGCACTAGTGTATGTGTCATTATTTGAAGGATTTGGCGTGCCATTATTGGAAGCCATGAATTGCGACGTGCCGATTATTACTTCCAATGTAACTTCGCTGCCGGAAGTCGCTGGAGATGCCGCTTTGTTAGTCAATCCTTATGATGTAAATGAAATTGCAAAAGCAATGCAAGCATTACACGAAAATCCGGCTTTGCGCCAACATTTGATAGCAAAAGGAAAAATTCAAAGGAAAAAATTTACTTGGGAGAAGGCGGCGGATGTCGTTTGGGAAAGCCTCAAAAGCGGCTCGGAGCCGTAGGACGCTTTTGAGGCATCTAACCATTTGTGTGCTATATGTCAAATTTTCAATCTTTCTAAACTATAAACTACAATTGCTGGTTAGGACGACGATTTTTCGTGCTATTTTCTCATAATTTAGAACGGTGTAATGCAGGGGCTGACATCTGGTCCCGCTATCCAAAGGGATTTCGCTGCGCTCAACATCTGACATTTCAAAAAATATGAAAATCCGAATTGCAATTCTCGTCCTCTTTGCAGCATTGGCAGTAGCCAGTGGTTACTACGTCACACAACTTAAATTTGCGTTTAACTTTGAACAGTTTTTCCCAGAAGGCGACGAAGATTTAGACGCTTTCCGCGAATTTGTGAAGGATTTTGAAACAGATGACAATTTTATGTTGATTGCGGTGAAGCGCGAAAAAGGTATTTTCGACCAAGCATTTCTACAAAAATTTCACGACTTAACCCTCAAAAGCCGCGACTTACCCCACGTGGTGCAAAGTATTTCCCTTACGAAATTTGGCTATCCAATAAAAACGCCTTTTGCGATTACGACCGTTCCGGCTATTCATGTAGATAATCCAGAATTGTACGAAAGTGACCGTACGCGATTGCTGCAAGACGAGCGATTTGTTCATAATTTAATTTCAGAAGATGGCAAAGCACTCGTGATTTATTTGAAAATGATTGACGGCATTCAACTCCAACAGGCGAAAGAATTCATGCAGGCGCTGCGCGGATTGTTGAGCAGTTATAATTTTGAAAACTATCATTTCTTGGGTCGCCCCTATTTTCAGACGCAATTGGTAGAAATGGAAGTGGAAGAAGTGCTGAAATCTTCGATTATTTCCGGCATTTTAGTGACGATTATTTTCTTTTTCATCTTTCGCAAATTTTGGGGCGTTTTCGTCGCGCTGATTTCCATTACAATGGGAATGCTGTTATTTATGGGTTTCTTGGGCATCACTGGACGAGAGTTGAGCGCGATGTCTGCCTTGTATCCTATTTTGATGATTATCGTTGGCACGTCGGATATTGTGCATTTTATGTCGAAATATGTGGATGAACTTCGTTGGGGAAAGTCGCGCAATGAAGCGATGCGCATCACCATCAAAGAAATTGGTTTGGCGACATTTGTCACCGCGGCTACCACGGCGGTCGGTTTTGCATCGCTGCTGACGAATAAAGTCATTCCCATTCGGGATTTTGGGATTAATGCGGGGATTGGCGTGCTGATTGCGTATTTTACAACGCTGTTTTTTTCTACCACGTTGATGCGTTTTTTTAGGGTCGAACAGTTAACACGTTTCACTAAAGAGCAAGAGAGTTGGGAGCGGGCGATGTTGTGGCTGCACCAGTTTACGGGTCGAAATCCGCGCAAGATTGCTTGGGTTTCCGTGGCGGCTACAGTGGTTTGCTTTTTTGGAATGTCTATGATTACGACCAATTATGAAGTACTAAATAACTTGCCAACCAAATCAAAAATTACCGAAGATTTTCTCTTTTTTGAAAAGGAAATTTCTGGTTTTCGACCATTAGAATTTGCAGGCTATGTGCAAGGCGATTATAAAGCAGGCGATTTTGAAGTGGTAAAAGAGATTGATAAATTAGAACGTCATTTACGGCAATATCCAGATATTCAAGGCATTGGCTCGGTGGCAGCCGTTTACAAAAGCATCAATCAAATGTATGGGAATAATAATCCCGCCGCTTATAAGTTACCGGAAACGGAAGAGAAATTTGATGAATATCAACGCATTGCTACAAAGATTCCACAATTAAATATGAATGTGCTGGTGAGTAAAGATGGCGACAAAGCGCGCATCACGTCCCGCATCCGCGACATCGGTGCTGATAGCGTGAAAACCATTGAACAAGGCATTGATAAATGGATGGCTCAAAATATTAATTCCGATATTATAAAATTCAACATTACCGGCACGGGTTTAATAATTGATAAAAATGCAAAATATATTCGTAATAATTTATTACAAGGCTTAGCACTTTCCGTCGGAATTATTGGTATTATGATGGCGTTGCTGTTTATGAATTGGCGATTTTTGATTATTGCCATGATTCCGAATATCATTCCGTTGTTTATCGCCGGCGCGTTTTTGGGTTTTACAGGTATAGAATTAGAAGCTGGTATTTCCATTATTTTCAGTATTGTTTTTGGTATTGCGGTGGATGACACGATTCACGTTTTAGGCAAATTCAAACTCGAACGACAAAAAGGATTGCTCGTGGAAGATGCCTTGCGGGTCACGATGATTGAGACCTGCAAACCGATTGCGTTTACTACGATTATTTTGTTTGCTGGCTTTCTCGTCATGTTATTTTCGCAGCATCCGCCTAGTTTTAATGCGGGTTGGCTCATCAGTATTACCTTAGCAAATGCGCTTTTGTGTGAAACATTTTTGATGCCGGTGCTGATAAGGTGGTTGATAAAGGATAGGGCAAAGTCGGAGGTCGCTGAAAAGGAGTTGACAGTATAATAATAAATTATAAATTAAATTGTATTCATTTACAATATTTTAGCTAGATTTTCGCGTTTAACAATTGTAAAAACTCTTTGAAGTCTCGGCTCCCTTTCATCAGTCCAGCCATAGTGTTGTCTTCTAAGCATTTCTAATGCAGCAAGCGGTTTCCAAACTGGTTGACTTTGCCAATATTTAAAATCGGTGCCTTGCTGGTCTATTTTTACAATGCAGACAGCCGTTTTGTCCATTTGGAAAAGCGCTTCCATTTTTACAACCCATTCTTCTTCGGCGTCGTAATATTTGGCGGCTTCAAATAAAAAGGTTCGAAGTAAGCGAGGTCTGCAAATTGTTCATTTTCAAAGGCTTGTAATGCTAATGCAATTAAATGTTTGGCAGAACACACTACTGAACTGAACTGCGCAAGTGGCGACGTTAAAACTACTTTACATTTCTCCGCACCATTACCAGAAAATATAATGGATTGATTATTGTTGAAATATTTGTCAAATGTATTTACTTCAATTTTTAAAGCGTCGGCTTCCTGAATAACTTTATTGTTTGCCTCAAAAATAGCAGCGTACACTTCCATCCTTCGAGCATCAATCATCGAGCAATAAAGGGCTTCTTTTTTTTCTAATCTATAAGTTGCTAACGATAAGGCTTGTAAAGTATCAATCGCAATTAGTGGCTTGTCCAGCGCATAGCAAATGCCTTTTGCGGTGGAAATGCCAATGCGGAGCGAAGTGTAAGAACCCGGTCCGCGACTCACGGCTACGGCATCCAATTGTTGTAAAGAAAGATTTGCCCTTTGCAAACAGGCTTCAATGAGTAAGGTGATTTTAGAAGCATGATCGGAAAACTGTGTAATTTCTTCTAATGCAAGTAGTGTCTCGTTTTGGCTGATGCCAATGGAGCAAACGTCGGTGGTAGTTTCGATGTGGAGGATGATTGGCAAATAGTGGCTTTTATATAAATTTTTCCCAAAAATACATTTTTCTAACTACAGAGGGCGCGGAGATTTTCGCAAAGGGCGCAAAGATGTTAATTTTTTATTGAAATATTATTCCGTGCCGACCATTCTCGCAGGTCATTTTTATTGATAGCGGCTGCCATGAGGTCAGGAAAAAGTTGGGGGGTACAAGCAAATGCGGGAATGTCGAGCAGTGCCATTTGCTCGGCGATGTCGCGGTTGTAGCTCGGCGCGCCGTCGTCGTTGAGCGCAAGCAAGGTGATAAATTGTACACCAGCGGCTTTTATAGATGCTGTTTTTTGCAACATTCCAACCGGATTTCCACCTTCAAATAAATCGCTGATTAGAACTAAAATGGTATCAGCAGGACGCTGAATAAGGGACTGCGTGTAGCCGAGTGCTTTGTCAATATCCGTACCGCCGCCGAGTTGCGCTGCAAAGAGTAAATCTACTGGGTCATTCAACATTTCTGTTAAATCTACCACGCTGGTGTCGAAAACCACTAAATTCGTCCGAATACTTTTTAACGATGCCATAATCGAACCCAAAATCGCCGCGTACACCACGGACGTACTCATAGACCCACTCTGGTCAATCAACAAAATCACATTTTTCAAATGCTGCCCTTTACGACCGAATCCGACGAGCCGTTCGGGTATAATTGTCTGATAGTCCGGCTGGTAGTGTTTAAGATTTTTTCGAATGGTTTGATGCCAATTGATTTCGTTGTGCTTTGGGTGGTAATTTCGGACGGCGCGATGCAGACTTCCCTGAATGGCTTGCTGCATCGGCTGGCGCAGCTTTTTTTCGAGTTCTTCTACGACTTGGCGCACGACTTTGCGAGCGGTTTCGCGGGTTTGTTCGGGCAAGATTTGGTTCAAACTGAGAATAGTGGCAGCTAAATCTATATCGGGTACAATGGTTTCTAACAATTCAGGTTCGAGGAGCATTCGTTTCAAACCGAGTCGTTCGAGTGCATCTTTTTGTAAGAGTTGGACGATGGAAGTCGGAAAATATTGTCGGATATCTTTGAGCCAGCGATTAATGCGAGGGGAGGAATTGCCTAAGCCGCTTTTACGTTCTTCATTATAAAGTAAATCCAGCGCAGCATCCATTCCTTGCTGCATTTGGCTAAGTTGAACAGCATCGTCCGGATCAGCAGGGCGCCCCAAGATGAGGCGCCATTTCAACACTGTTTCTTCCATGTTATACGGCTCGACCTCTTCGGAATAGTCCGATGACGAAAAGCAATACAACGGCACCGATAACTGCGGTTAGAATGTAGCTGACGGTAGGATTACCAGTTTTGATGGTACTTCCTAACAACCAGCCTCCGAGTAAGCCGCCAACAATACCAACTATGATATTGCCAAGTATACCAAAGCCATAGCCTTTCACAATGACACCAGCGAGCCAGCCTGCAATGGCACCAACGATGAGAGAATAAAGTAGTCCATCCATGTTAAAGTGGTTTTGTTTTGTTTAAGTGCAATTTAGACAAGTTTTATAAATTACTCAAATGTTTGGTCGAATAATTCATTCTTAAAACAATATATTTTAACGCATCTGCTCCATAAAACAGTCAAAATTTGGTATTATAAAAAAATAGTTTATAAAAATTCTTTTTAACGACAAATGGCACCTCTTCTTGAGATGCCATTTGCACGATATCCATTTCATTGTAAGTTACCGTACAACTCTGCTTCTGTTAAACAAACCTGCGATAAACAGTAATACGACTGCGCCAATCAATGCAGTAAGGATATAGTTGAGCGTGCCACTACCTGTCGAAGGCGTACCAGTACCCAACACAGGACCTAATAGCCAACCACCTAACAAACCACCGACAATACCAATGATGATATTACCTACTAAACCAAAGCCGTAGCCTTTTACGATGACACCAGCTAACCAGCCGGCAACTGCTCCTACGATAAGGAACCAAATCAATGATGAACCATCCATAGTTTTTAATTTTGTTTTTTAGAGAATAAGGGAAATATGAGTGCGAAATTTAGTCATCCGCAAAACTTAATTTTATATGTTTTTCTGGGCTTTATTATTGAAACGAATGAAGGTAGTTGATGTTCAATTTTAAAAAGTATAAAAAAAAGCGTAAAGTGATGAGACCTTACGCTTTCTTATAAATTGCAGTAAAAAAATAGAATCAGTATTTTATTTTATTTTGATAACACAACTTTCGCCGTGTAAACCGTTTCGTCTATTTGAATTTTGTAAACGTAAGTACCTTGTGCCAAGCCATTTGCGTTTAATTGCAAAGTAAAAATACCCGGTTGCATCCGCTGATTTAGCAAAGTGCGCACCAATTTTCCAGTCACATCATACAAACCCACGTTCATCTGCGCCGTTTCCGAAAGGGAATAATGCAGCGTATTGACTTGATTAAATGGATTTGGATACAAACCTAAAAGGGCAAATTTTTGCGCTTTCGTTGCGCTGTTTACACGCGTGGTCATCAGTGGCGCGTTGGGAGCTGGTTGGTCTTGCGTCGCTTTTGGAGCACTGGCGGCCGCGGATTTGCGCAAGTGGTTTTCATCCTTTTTAGAATGGAAAGCAGCAGCAAATGTTTCGGGCTGTGCAGGTGTCAAAATCGGCGCGAAATACCAATTTGCCTGCGCGCTGTCTGGCTTCACATCCAAAATATAGTAGCCGTGCTGAATCAGGTCATTGTACTTCATGTGCGGATTCGGATTTCCCAAATTAATACTCGGAAACGGCCTGATTGGCTTATTTATTTGTGCTTGAAAGCCTTGCGCAGCGGCGAGTCCGACATTCTCATCAAAATTAGCAGACGTGATACTGGGCGTTACAAATTCAACTGCAACAGAACCTGCACCCGTCGTATCGTTGTAAGTAGGAGAAGGGGAATAAAGCGGCGCTCTGCCAACAACGGGTAAAGTTTGAAACGACAAATTCACTGGTTTATCTGCCACATCATAAGCGAACGAAGCGTGTACATCCCCAGTGAGAATCACCACGTTATTAATATTATTTGTTTTAATATAATTTATGACTTGCGTACGTTCCGCCGGATAGCCATCCCAAAAATCAAGAAAGGTACTTTCCAATCCATCAAACGTAAAAGTACTCTGTCCCAGTGCTGCCCAACCGACGTTGAACTCCGAGAACGTCACTTGTTGCCCTACCAATTTCCACCGTGCGGAAGAATTTTTTAATTGATTGAAAAACCAAGTTTTTTGCTCGGCTCCCAGAATCGTTCGGCTCGTATCTTGTAATCTTGGGTCATTGACATTTGTTACTTGCAACTCTCTACCTTTCAGACGTGTATCTAATAAAATTAAATCTAATAAATTCCCATATTTAATCGTGCGATACACTTCCTGCTGATTGTTATCTCGAATTGGAAGCCATTCAAAATACACTTGTTTGGCAATTGCTTTGCGAGTCGCCCAGCTACCTTCCGTGCTATCCGTGTGATTTTCAGCGCCGTCTTTGTAAGAATTGTTGGCACTTTCGTGGTCGTCCCACACCGTGATGAATGCGTGCTGCTGATGCGCCCGCACAAGATTCGTATCCAAGCGATAGGTTGAATAGCGGGTGCGATAATCTGCCAGTGTCACAATTTCTGTTTTCGGTTCTAAAGGTCGCGCTTTAATTACGCCCGTATCACCATAACGTCCCTCGCCATATTCATAAATATAATCGCCGAGGTGAATCACTGCATCCAAATCATTTCGAGCCGCCAAGTGGCGATAATTTGTAAAATAACCTGCCTGATAATTGCTACAAGAAACCACGCCAAATTTCAAGTGATTTGCTTGTGTGCCAGTTGGTGTGGTTTTGGTTTTGCCAACCAGCGAGTTTTTGTTGTAAGCGTTGAACACGTAATAATACGTCTTGCCCGCTTCCAAACCTGCAACGTCCACTTTTACCGTGTAATCTCGGCTGCTATTCGTCGTGAACGTGCCGGATTTTACCACATTGCTAAATCTCGTATCGGTCGCTACACGCCAAGTGACTTGTACCGGCGAGCCGTCTTGGGTCTCCGGCGTGACGCGCGTCCAGATGATAACGCGGTCTTCCAGGGGGTCGCCAGAAGCTACGCCGTGAAAAAAGGGTGCCCATTCTGGATTGAACGTAGACGGGTCGTTTCGGAAACTAACGCGGTCGTTGTGCAGCAGCGTCGTGCCGTTCTGTTGTGCTTGTAAAACGTTGTTTACCAATGCAAATAAGAAGAGTAATTGAATAATTTTCATAGTCAGGAATTTTGGATTTTGCTTTTTACAAAAGAACCCGAAACGTGTGAATTGGGTGTAAAATTGGTGTTAAGTTTTAATAAACTACTTCCAGTGAGATGTGAAACGGGAGGTGTGAGATGTGAAACGGGAGGTGTGAGATGTGAAACGGGAGGTGTGATGTGTGAAACGGGAGGTGTGACGCGTTTCCAAAACGTGCCACATCTATTGAAATCTTTAAAGTATTTTTTGGAGCACAATCCGATATTCTTCGGCAAGGGTTTCTTTTGCTTCGACGCTGATAATATGAAAGCCATTTTTTAAAGCAAAAAGGAGCATAGATTTATGGCTATTGCGCGTTTTGAAGGTGATAGCTGGATAACCGTGTTCCTTTGCCCAAGTTTCTTGCACATCTGCCAACGCTTGCGCAATACCCAGCCGCCGAAAATCTGCTAAAATGCCACCCATCCAAGAATAGAAATTTCCTTCCCTTTCGTAGCCAACTTTAAATCCAACTGATTGATTCTCAACGAAAGCGATTAAAATCAAATGCGGTACACCGGTAAGTCTTTTATAATATTCTGCTGCTCCATGCGGATTTATAAATTCAGGAATTTGTTGCGACAAAGCGACTACCGTTTCAATATCTCCTTGTGCAATTTCAAAGCGGTCTGGCATCTGGCATCTTTTTATCTGGCATCTTTTAAATATCTATTTCCAAATAAACCGGACAATGGTCAGAATGAACTGCGTTTGTATAATGATAAGATTGTACCAATTGATCTTTTAAATTATTGCTAACCGATTGATAATCAATTCGCCAACCTTTGTTATTACCTCTTGCGCCCGCACGAAAACTCCACCAGCTATATTCAACTTTATCAGGATTTAAATGCCGATAAGCATCCGTAAAGCCATTTTTAAACCACTGCGTCATCCACGCGCGCTCTTCGGGCAGGAAGCCGGAGGAAGTCGCGTTGCCTTTCGGATTGTGAATATCAATTTCTTGATGGGCAATATTATAATCGCCGACGATGATGAGATTCGGTCGTTCTTTGCGCAATTCCTGCACCCAATTATAAAAATCAGCCAAAAATTCCATCTTAAAAACCTGCCGAATATCGCCCGTCGTGCCAGAAGGAAAGTAGCAATTCAGCAGCGTCCAATCATCAAAATCGGTTCTCAAAATTCTACCTTCGGAGTCATATTTTATTAGACCACAGCCTTCAATCGTCAAATCCGGCTTTTTTTTAGCGAACGTCGCCACGCCGCTGTAGCCTTTTTTTTCTGCACAGTGCCAGCAAGTTTGATAGCCCAGCGCTTCAATCGCCGCCACATCCACCTGTTCCATTTGCGCCTTGGTTTCCTGAATGCAAATGATGTCAAAATTTTCTACTGCCAGCCAGTCGAGCAAGCCTTTGCTCATCGCCGAGCGGATGCCGTTTACGTTGTAAGAAATGATGCGTGTTGCCATGTGGGTTAGAACTCAGAACAGAGAAGTCAGAAATCGGACGCTCTATTGATAAAATAATTTGGCACAAACATAAGCAAAAAGGTGGCGCGTTTTGAAATATGACCCACTTTTCGGATCGGAAGAAGGAGCGACGACCTCCCTGTAAAAAATGGTCGCTACCCAAGATAATGCCCTAAATTACTTGCGAATCAAATAATAAAAATTCCAAATATCATGCGCAAGGTTCTGTATTTCAATAGATAAGTAAGTGCTAAAGCACTTTTATTTTTAACCGCACCGCGTGTCGCCGTAGCTTTAGCGGTGGCACAGAGAACGCAGAGGCGTTGCGTTTCTTTGTGATCCCCACGTGTCAGGACGAGAAAAATTATAATTTAATCGAATAGCTAATTATTTGATTATCAGTTCAATAGTTAATGGTCAATGGTTAATTATAAATGGTCAATCACTTAATTGATTACCTATTCCTTCATTGTCAACTGCACCCTTTTCCGCGCCACATCCACTTCCACAATCCGCACCATTACTTTTTGTCCTAACTTTAAAATCTCCGCAGGGTCTTTGATAAACCGATTGGTAATTTGTGAAATATGTACCAAGCCATTTTCTTTAATGCCAATATCCACAAACGCGCCGAATTTGGCGAGATTGGTCACGATGCCCGGCAATTGCATTCCTGGTTTTAAATCATTAATATCTCGAACGGTTTCTTCAAAAGCGAATACTTCGGCTTCGCCGCGCGGGTCTAAGCCTGGCTTGGCGAGTTCTTTTAAAATATCTTGTAAGGTCGGTAAGCCAACGGTTTCGGTGACGTATTTTTTGATGTCAATTTGTTGGCGAATGGCAGCGTTTTTAATTACATTTTCTACCGATTCATTTACATCTTTTGCCATTTTATTTACAACTGCATAACTTTCTGGGTGCACTGCGCTATTGTCTAATGGATTTTTAGCATTTGGAATACGGAGAAACCCAGCCGATTGCTCGAATGCTTTCGCACCCAAACCTTTCACTTTGCTTACGTCTTTTCTGGATTTAAAAACACCATTTTCCGCTCGAAACAGCACGATATTTTTCGCCAGTGATGGACCGATGCCCGACACATATTGCAACAAATGCTGACTCGCCGTATTCAAATTCACACCTACTTGATTGACCGCTGAAATGACGACTTGATCCAAACTTTCCTTTAATTTTGTCTGATCTACATCATGTTGATACTGCCCGACCCCGATAGATTTTGCATCAATTTTCACCAATTCCGCCAGCGGATCCATCAAACGCCGTCCAATCGAAATTGCGCCGCGCACGGTCAAATCCAATTCTGGAAATTCTTCCCGCGCTACTTCCGAAGCCGAGTAAATCGAAGCACCCGCCTCGCTCACCACGAAAATTTCAATATTGGCATTTTTATCCCCCACTTTTCGAATAAACTGGTCGGTCTCGCGGCTCGCCGTACCATTGCCAATGGCGATGGCTTGAATGTTATAGTTGGAAATTAAATCCTGCACCAGCTCCCCAGCTTCCATCACCCGCGACTGTGGCGGATGCGGATAAATGACTGTGTGGTGCAATAAATTTCCTTGCTCATCCAAACAAACCACTTTACAACCCGTGCGAAAACCCGGGTCAATCGCCAAGGTACGCTTCGGACCCAACGGCGCTGCTAATAACAATTGGCGCAAATTTTCAGTAAATACTTGAATGGCTTCGGCATCCGCTTTTTCTTTTGCTTTATTGCGAAATTCCGTTTCCAGCGAAGGCGACATCAGGCGTTTGTAAGCATCTTTTATTGCCAAAATTACTTGCTCGGCGGCGGCGTTATTGGCTTTTACAAATTGTCGTTCCAAGCGTTCCAATGCTTGTTCTTTTTCAATGTCAATATTTACCCGCAAAATGCCCTCCTGCTCTGCGCGGTCAATCGCCAACAAACGGTGACTCGGAATGTGTTTCAACGGCTCGCTGTATTCAAAATAATCGCGGTACTTCGCGCCCTCCTCGCGCTCGCTCTCAAACACCTTCGCGCTCACTGTCGCCCCGCGCTCGTATAGGCGGCGCACGGCAGTACGGGCGTTGGCGTCTTCATTCACCCACTCGGCAATGATGTCTCGCGCTCCGGCAAGGGCTGCGGCGGCATCTGGGACTTCATCAGTGATAAATTGCTCGGCGCGTCCTTCGATGTCGCGTTCTTGTTGTTCTAATATAATTTTTGCTAAAGGTTCCAAACCTCGGTCGCGGGCAATGCTGGCGCGAGTTTTGCGCTTCGGTCGGTAAGGCAGATATAAGTCTTCCAGTTCAGTCGTATCCCAGCAATTATTGATTTTCGCTTCGAGTTCCGACGTAAGTTTTCCTTGTTCGCGGATGGTTTGCAGAATGGTTTCGCGGCGTTTCAAGAGTGTTTCTAAACGTTTACTTTCTGCTTGAATGGCAACGACTTGCACCTCATCCAAGCTGCCCGTCATTTCCTTGCGGTAGCGAGCAATGAAGGGAATTGTTGCGCCGCCTTCCAATAATTCTAAAGTAGCGATTACTTGGCGTTTGCTGATGGAAAGGGTGTGGCTGATGAGTTGGATGATGGATTCGGTCATTGGTTCAAAAGATCGGTTTGGAGGGCGAAGATACGGAAAAGGACAGGAAGGTTATCGTGGATTAATAAAGTTGTTCGGGAACAGATTATTTTCGCAACCGATACACAAAATTACCGAAGCGCTCTAAATTTTTTCATGAAGGTTTGTAATTTGAGTTGAGTGAAAATTTTCATTTAGTAGAAAATTTATGTACTTAACAAATCTAATCATCAAGAAAAAAAATTATAATATATTCAACATTTATAGAGCGAGCCTCCGGTATTTTATTACACAGGAGGCTCGATTGTTTTATAATAAAATAACTTATGGCGCTAAACAAAAGGCAATGCTTGCCGAAGCATCATATTGACTTTGGCGACCTACGCCATTGATGACGGTTGTAGCCACGTAAAGCGATTCGGCAAAAGCGGCTACCGTTGGACAGGTTCCTAAAAATTCACTAACCTTTTTTACATAATTGAACGAAAAACTAGTCGCCGGAAAGACAGAGCCGGACATACTATCGAAACTATTCACGCCCTTGATAATTCCGAAAGAATAAGTGGCAAACCCCTGCGGATGCGACGCAATCCAGTGGAGCGTTACATTCTTAGCCTTGTCCACATACTTCAAGTAACCACAGTTCGGATCTGCTGGAAGCCCATCCAACATTGGGATATTGAGCAAAGCGACACAAGATTGATTGTTGACAAGCAAAGCATTGCCCATGGAGGAAACTAATACGTGCGCGGCATTGTAAAATTCGACTTTCAAAGTATGAAGACCATTCGTCACACTGGTGCTATCCAAAAGGCAACCCAAATCGGTGTTGTAATAAACCTTCGTTGGATTGTGAATACTGTAAAAACCGCTGGCGTCGGGCTTTTGTAATTCGATGATTTCATAGCGTCCATTACTGGGATTCATGCGAAGGTCATTCCAAGAATCAAAACGTGCGACGGTATCAATGAGGACTTTATAATACACAATGCCCGCATCCCAAGCGTTGCGATGGTCAATATTTACCGGAAGCGTACCGCCAAAAGGGGAGTCTTTCGGAAATTGAAAAGGATAGGCGGGCTGTGTGGTCGTGTCGGCTTTGCCGTTGGCAGGAATCAGATTCCAAGGCACGTAGCCGATGCCTTTATAAAGAAAACTACTGCCGCTAACGGTTAAAAAGAATTCATCAATTTGTGCGTCCGAACAAACACAATACGTACCTGGCTGGATCACTGCAATGCTGGAAGGACGGCTCGCTGCGCCACTAATAAATATCGTTACATTGCCAGACGGTCTAGTTACATCTACCAATGCAACGCGATTGGCAGGGTCGCGCTCCGGCACGAGCAGTCGAGTCTCGGAAGCGTCCGCCCAAGTGAGGAAAAATGGATTAGTTAATCCATTGGCAACCAATGTTTTAATACCAGTGGATAATTCAATACGACTGATACCTGCTAACCCTTGTTCGCTGACATAAGCATACGCCAAGTCCGAAGAAAGTGTTAAGCCGACTGCAAAATTTAGTCCATTATAAAGAACCGTTTTCACACCTGTATTCAAATCCACGCGAATCAGCCTTCCCGGATTCGCATATTCCACCACATATGCTTGCTTATGTGCTTCGTCCACCCACAATTGTTGGGGCGCGTTCAAACCAGAACAAACGACTGTAGCGGCACTCCGATTGGCATTGGTCAAATTGACTTTAAGCAGATTACCCGGACGCTCGGTGACATAAGCCGTCGTCTCATCCGACAAAACTGCAATATCTTCCGGCTGCGTATAGCCTGTGCCGATGCGCGCGTAGGCAGGGTTTAGTTTGTAAGTCACCCATTTGACTTTCAAATCATAACCATACGTTACGACCTGCATTTTGCAATAATTTCCTTGTCGCGTTTGTACGCAAAAGACATCGCCTGCCACCAATTTGTTAGAAGCATCATTGTTTCCCACAATAGCAGTAGTGCCATAAGTGTAAGATTGTAAAGAAGCAGGCGTTACTAAATTAAAATCCACATTGCCCAAATTTACAATCCGGGCGTTGCCCCGTGGCACCATCAATCGCTTTACGCTATCAATCTGCTCCCACCAAATGTCTGCGGCAATACTCGGCGCTACATTTGTGCCCGTTTCACAATCGAATAACCAAGTACCTTTGATCGTGGCAGTACCTTGTGACACCGTAGCTGCCAATGACTGAACCAGATCGAGTTTGGAAATAAAACCACCATACTCTACAAAAACGAGTCGGTTGTGATTTTTGAGATAGCGCGAACCAATCGCACCTGCGAGACCTCCAATTAATTTTTTCATTTTTTTGGCTTAGTATGAATAATAAAAAGATTACATCGCGTAGTTTTTCTTTAAAAATTGAGCGTTTGGATTTCTGCCGAATAGGAATCCAGTTGTCTTTTAATGCGAAGCGGAAATAATACGGGAAATTTGGCGATGCCAAATCAATTGTGTTGGAGGTAGATAGACGCTATCAATGGATATACAATTTTTTATAGATGCTTGAAATTCAAATTTTTATAAAGAATTATGTAACATCAAGAAGCTCATTTTTCAAACAGCCTATTTTTCTAAAACGATCTTATTAATGAAATATTGTTGCCAATTGTTAAATATAGCCTGATTTTAATTTATAATTTACTACCGGACAATAATTTAAAAATAAACAAAAAAGATACTGCCAGCGTTCTCTGCAATTTTGGAACCGCTGGCAGTAAAATATTAACCTTTCTGAATGACGCCTGCTCTTTGATTATTATACAATCCGAATCCTCCCAATGCGACGAGTATAATCGGTGCCCAATAATCAAATATAAATTTACCGCAGACGAGACAAGGCGGCTCAGGAGGCGGGGGCCAAATAATGATGATCCCACCAATAATGATGACAATAATCCAAAGCAATGCAGCATTTGTGAATCTCATAGTAGAGAATTTTAAGGGGTTTAGAAAATATTTTTAGACACAGTGTAATAAAGGTTACTTTACTTTATACGCAAAGATATGAGGTATCATAAATGCTCGGTATCCCCAATAATGGTGGTTTTTAAAATTCTTTATGCAGAAGGGAGAATCTGAAGAGGAGGAGCGGCATTGATTGGTTTATAATATTCACAAATGCGTGTATCTTTAGCTCCCAAAACGCATGGTTTACTTTTTCTTAAAACACCTTTTATGAACAACATCCGCTTCTTTCCACTTCTTTTATTACTGGCAGCTTGCAATCCCAAAGTTGATAAACCACCCATTCAAAAAGCAACCACTGTGACAACATTTATAGGAACTTACACTCGAAAAGAAGGACACGTAGACGGCAAAGGCGCCGGCATCTATGTGTTCAATCAAGATAGTATTTCTGGCTACTTGGATGAAATACTCGTGGAAGAAGGCATTCGGAATCCTTCTTTTTTAATACCCAGCGCTGATGGGAAATATTTATACGCCGTAGAAGAAATTGGACCAGGTGTAGATTCAGTGGGACACGTCGTGGCGTATGCTTGGGATGGTAAAAGTTTGAAAAAAATCAACAGCCAGTCGTCACACGCCTTTGCGCCGTGCCATTTGACGACCGATAGTCAGGGAAGGTATTTGTTCGTAGCGAATTATGTAGGCGGCACGATTACCATGCTACCAATTGATGCAAATGGTGGATTAAACCCTGCAAGTGAAGTGATTAAATATGACGGAAATGGACCTCACTCGCGCCAAGATGCCTCGCACCCACACAGCGTAAATCTCTCGCCGGATGAGCGTTATTTGTATATGCCAGATTTGGGAACAGACCGAATAAATATTTATCAAATTGATTATACGAATGGAAAACTCACACCTGCTAATCCTGCTTTTGCCGCGATACAACCGGGTTCGGGTCCGCGCCATTTTACCTTTCATCCCACCCAGCCGTTTGCGTATCTCATTAATGAATTAAGCAACACTGTAACTGCCATGCGCTGGCAAAAAGAAACGGGAAAATTAGATACGCTACAAAGTGCGCCGACGCTTCCAACCGATTTTAAAGGAGAAAATACTACGTCTGATATTCATATCACGCCTGATGGACAATTTTTATACGGTGCGAATCGGGGGCATAATTCTTTAGCAGGCTATAAAATTAACACGTCTGACGGAACATTGACACCCATCGGACACACTTCTACGCAAGGTGAAATTCCGCGTAATTTTGCTATTTCTCCAGACGGACGTTTTTTATACGCTGCGAATCAAAATACAGATAATGTGTTGATTTTCAGTATTGAAGCAGATGGAAAATTGCAATATCGCAATGAATTGAAAACGCCTACGCCGGTGTGTGTGCAGTTTGGGAAGCGATAATATTGTAATGCTTTGATCCTAAAGCTAGATTTTTTATCTATTTATTGCTTAGGATTCTTGTCTATATTTGGTTTCTTACTTTTTTCATTGCCAAAAAAGTAAGCAAAAAGGCTAGGCAAATCAAACTCCTCCGTCGAACAGTGATTTGCCGGGCAGCCGCCACGATGTATTTCAAATTAAAATATTGAAAATTGATAAATCAGGCATTCCAATTATTTACCTTGACGCATATATGAATTATAAATATTGCTATCAGCTTTCCTTTATATAAAGTTTATTAAATACGATGAAAACCCACTCCCGCCGCCAATTTATAAATCAAACCAGTCAAGTTGCCGCGCTCGCAATCTTGACACCGGCATCACTTTTTAAATCATTAGCAAAAGAAGCAGGCTTCACGGTCAATATCTTCTCCAAACATTTGCATTGGTTGAGTTATGAAGACATGGCTGCGAGGGTAATAGAAATGGGTTTCGATGGAGTAGATTTGACCGTACGACCGGGCGGACACGTGGAGCCGGAGCGGGTGAAAACGGATTTGCCAAAAGCGGTAGAAATATTGCGAAAAGCGAATATACAGGTAGAAACGATTACTACGGCAATTGAAAGTGTGGACTCACCTTTTGCAGAAGATATTGTGAAGACTGTCAGTCAATTGGGTATTCAATATTATAGAATGGGTTGGATTCCTTATAATGCTAAATATACTATTGAAAAGAACTTGAAAACCATTACATTTCAGTTTAAAGAAGTGGCGGATATGAATCGCCAATATAAAATCAAAGGAGCTTATCAAAATCATGCCGGCAAAAGTTTTGGTGCTTCCATTTGGGATATGTGGATAGTTTTCAAAGAAATAGATTCGAAGTATATTGGTAGTCAATACGATTTGCGCCACGCGATGGTGGAAGGCTTGCACGCGTGGGAATCGGGCTTTGACTTAATCGCACCATTTATTAACTCCTTGACTGTGAAGGACTTTCATTTTAAAAACCAACCAGACGGCGAGTCGGTTGAAAATGTACCACTGGGTAAAGGAATTGTAAAATGGAACGCTTTTTTCAAAAAATTAAAAGAAAAGAACATTACGGTTCCCATCAGTTTGCATTGTGAATATCCACTCGGCGGCGCGGATCAAGGGAAGCAAACGCTTACCATTGCAGAGCAGGAGGTTTTGAGCGCGCTGAAACGGGATTTGATGATTTTGAGAAAATACGTTGAGTCTTAAACTATTATTCACAGACGCTGAATAACCGACAGGGAGAAAATCAATCGAGCCCCAAAATCTTCCGATTCGTCGCCTCATCCGAAGCACCGCCTGCAAAATTATCAAGAAACCAATTCCTCAAAATCAGTCGGATTGCGTTTGATGTGCATTATAGCTAAAACATGAACAGCATCGTCTCCTACTTCGTAAATAATAATGTGCTTTTTAAAGAGGCAACAACGAAACCCAGCGGCTTGCAATTTTGGATTGCGGCATGGCGGATAGAATTCAGGATATTTTTTCAACTTTTCAGTGGAATTGTATAAATCATTGACATATTTGTCAGCGCGGGATGCACTGGATTCCGCAATGTAGGCATGAACTTCCGCCAACATTTCTAGAGCGGAATAAGTCCAATTGACTAATTTTTCTTCCAAGACTGTATTTGTTTTTTTACTTCTTCGGAAGAGATAATATTTCCTTCTGCTACTTCTTGTTGAGCGCTTTCCAATACAGCCAGCAGTTCATCCGTGGTGATAGGCTCGCCTTCTCGCGCCAAGTTTCCTACGGATTGGTAGGACTCAATCACACCCAAGTTTTTGAGCGATTGAACAATCTGTAGAAAATCCTTCCTGTTTGTATCTTGTACTTCAATGTAATAAATCACTGTTTAACATTTTATGAATATGCAAATTAATAAATCTCCTGCAGAAAGTCAATTTATCTTGAATCCCACAGCGTCCTGCTACCTTTTGTAAGAGCTGTGGGAATCATCAGCAAATTTTCACATTAGCAAACCAGCACATTAGCTAAGTCCCAAAATCTTTCGATTCGTCGCCTCATCCGAGGCACCGCCCGCAAAATTATTTGAATGCTTCAAGTTGCAAAGCGTTATTTATCAGAACAATACCTTCTTGAACACAAGCATTCTTAAAATCACTGTCAAAACTTGCCAATACAGCAATCCCTTGTAATTTGCAAGTTGCCAATATAAAAGCATCATTCGGTAAAAGATTATATTTTTTCATAAAATCTAATCCTAATGTAATAGCCGGAGCCGGTATCTGTAATAAATTTAAAGGAGAAAGAAAGGTCTCGGTATCATGTTTATTCAGGGTTACCTCAATTTGTCTGCTTTCGCAAACACTCAATTGGAGATTTACCTGCTAAAATCCCAATCAATTTATAAATATATTCACTGGCAATTAAAATATTAATATACAATTCATGATAACTGTCCCGCAATGCGCTCAACAGTTCTGGCTGCGTTTGCTTTTCGTACTCAATTAATACGCTGCTATCTATTAATATTTTCATTGCTCATACCATTCTGATGGAGAAGGCTCATATTTAGGATAATCTTTAAGTATGCCTTTAAAATTATTCCATAACGCAATACGTTGCTGCCGTTCTTCTTCCTGCACAACGTCTTGATTTTGAATGGTTTGGTAACGAATGTGAAGACGCTCTGCCAATTCTAAAATGAATTGCAAGTCTTTTCCACCTTCCACTTCCAATACAACTTGAGTCATAACTTCAATTTTTTTGAAAAAAACCTCCCTATTTTAACAAATAATTGTTGGGAGAAGTTTCTTGATTTTGTCCTTTACTCACCTATCTCCATCGGCTCAAACGGCGCGCGAATGGTTTTGATGGTTTGTTGTTAGATGGGTGTGAGCATTATAAATACTTTATTGATAAGGTATAAACACTTTTTATTAAAAAAACTATAAATACCAATTGCCCTAAAATAAAACTAAATCCTAAGAAGATTTCAATTACGTTTCTGACAGATTCTACTCCAGCTAATTCTTCTAATGGGTTTGTTATAAGAAATAAAACCCATTCTGCTGATAAAAGAAGCGTTTCAAAATCTGTGAAGTAAATAAGCGGAATAGCAGTCATGAAAAAATGAGCTGGGGGTAAATAACTTACCCATTTAATGCTGTTTTTTAATAGTAATTGATATATTAAAGCGTAAAACAATAGTAGAGTTGCAAAAATTATTCCAACGAAAATTGTCTCCAACGTAGGAGAATGCCCTCGTGGAATTACACTAATGTAATTAAATCTTTTAATAATTTAATTAATAAAAATATAGTAAGAATTATAAATAACGACGATAAATGTTTGTTCTGCATTTGTAATATTAAAATAAAGAGCCAAATTAAGGGATTTACCGGAAAAAATCAACTCCCACAGCGTCCTGCTACCTTTTGTAAGAGCTGTGGGAATCATCAGCAAATTTTCACATTAGCAAACCAGCACATTAGCTAAGTCCCAAAATCTTCCGATTCGTCGCCTCATCCGACGCACCGCCTGCAAAATCATCAAACGCTTTTTCCGTCACTTCTATGATATGATCTTCAATGAACGGAGCACCTTCGCGCGCGCCTTGTTCGGAGGATTTGATACAACATTCCCATTCTAAAACCGCCCAACCATCGAAACCATATTGCGAGAGTTTACTAAAAATAGCTGCAAAATCCACCTGTCCATCGCCTAAGGAGCGAAAACGCCCCGGACGGTCCACCCAATCTTGATAACCACCGTACACGCCGGAACGCCCGGTAGGATTGAATTCTGCATCTTTGACGTGGAACATTTTTATAAATTCATGATAAATATCAATATATTGTAAATAATCAAGTTGCATTAGTACAAAGTGGCTGGGATCGTACAAAATATTTACGCGTGGATGGTTATTGGTGGCTTCCAAAAAGCGTTCAAAAGTCGCACCGTCGTGCAAGTCTTCGCCCGGATGGATTTCATAACAAACGTCCACGCCGGCTTCGTCGTACGCATTCAAAATCGGCATCCAACGATTGGCGAGTTCTTTAAAACCCGTTTCCACCAAACCTTTTGGGCGCTGAGGCCAAGGATAGACGGTTTGCCACAGCAACGCGCCAGAGAAAGTCACCGCACGGTCAATACCCAAATTTTGGCTGGCTTTTGCGGCGTTTATCACTTGTTGCGTCGCCCATTCCTGTCGCGCTTTCGGATTATTTTGTACTTCTTTTGCTGCAAAAGCATCAAACATTACATCATAAGCTGGGTGAACCGCTACGAGTTGTCCTTGCAAGTGTGTAGATAACTCGGTGATTTCCAAGCCAAAAGAATTTATTTTACCTTTCAGTTCATCACAATAATCTTTACTTTCGGCAGCTTTCGCCAAATCAATCAAGCGAGCGTCCCAAGTGGGAATTTGTACGCCTTTATAACCCAAATCCGCCATGTATTGGCAAATGCCTTCAAGGGTGTCGAACGGGGCTGCGTCGCCCATAAATTGTGCTAAGAAAACGGCAGGTCCTTTTATAGTATTCATAAATTTTTGTTATTTGTTATATTGTTATTTAGGAAAGGTTGTTATTTGGATAACGCCGTGTAAGCAATGAGCGCCAATTAACCAATAACAGTTTTACAATTTAATCCACTTTACATTACTATTACTCGATTCTACTACTTTGTAAATAAATTCCATACCTCGCACGCCTTCTTCCACGCCCGGAAAATCCATATAAACTGCGTCCACTTCTTTACCCTCCAAACGGGCTTGAATGCAATACGCGAAATCCCGATAAATATTGGCGAACGCCTCCAAATAACCTTCGGGATGTCCAGCAGGGACGCGCGTGTGTGCGGTGGACGCTGGGTAGAGCGGAGCCACGCCTGTGCGCAAGCGTTGCATGGGTTTGTCGAGCCATTTTACCAATAAAGTATTCGGTTCCATCTGATGCCATTCCAAGCCACCTTTTTCGCCGTATACGTAGATTTTCAGACTGTTTTCTTCGCCAGCGGAGATCTGGCTTGCATGAAGCACCCCTTTCGCACCATTATTAAAACGCAATAAAACATTGCCATCGTCATCCAATTTTCGACCAGGAACGAATGCTGTTAAGTCCGCGCTCATTTCGGTAATGTGTAAACCGGAGACATATTCCGCCAAGTTTTCAGCGTGTGTACCAATGTCACCCATCGCGCCCGCAATGCCCGAACGGCTTGGGTCGGTGCGCCAAGATGCCTGTTTATCATCATCTGGTTTTTGTTCCGACAACCAGCCTTGCGGATATTCGACGACGACTTTACGAATTTTGCCTAAATCGCCATTTTCAATCATCGCTCGTGCTTGTTTCACCATCGGATAGCCCGTGTACGTGTGCGTCAAGCCGAAAAGCAAACCTGATTTTTCTACCACTTTTTTTAATTCATACGCTTCTTCCAGATTGAAACACAGGGGTTTATCACACATCACATGGAAACCATTTTCCAATGCCAGCTTTGCCGGACCGAAATGAACGTGGTTGGGCGTTACAATCGAAATAAAATCCATGCGTTCGCCTTCGGGCAATTCTTTTTCTTTCAAAATCATCTCCTCGTAGCTGCCATAGACGCGCGGGGGGTCGAGGTAAAGTGCTTCGCCGGAGGCTTTTGATTTAGCTGGGTCACTGCTGAACGCGCCGCAAACGAGTTCAATTTCACCATCCAGATTGGCTGCCATGCGATGTACACCGCCTATGAACGCGCCGATGCCGCCACCGACCATGCCCATTTTGATTTTTCGTTTCATGTTTTAGGTTAAGGTTAAGGTTGAGTTTAAGGATTAGGCTGAGAATTTAAGGTTTTCATATCTTATTTTGCAAATATAAAATTATGAAGGTTAAATGCGATAGAGAGGCGGACATTTTGTGCATAATTTAAGCCTATTGCCTGAACCTTGATTCGTATGATTATTTTGATGCGCTTGATTTTTTCACGCTTCGCTTCTTTCGGGCAAAGTTCGCTTTCTCGATAGTTTAGGTATCAAGGGGTAAAGACCCAGAGATTGTTAAATCGTGACAATCCTAAAATCCAACGAATCAAGGTTCAGACAACTTTCAAATTCAAAATATTCCCCATTTGATAGCACGTGCGGCAGCGCGGCTCGTACACATCTTTTTCGCCCAGCACCACCGTTTCTCTTTCTTCGGAAAGGCGGTAGGAATGGGTAGCGAGATTGCCACAATGCGGGCAAATCGCATGAACTTTCGTAATATATTCCGCCACGGCCAATAAATTTGGCACGGGTCCAAACGGTTCTCCTTTAAAATCCATATCCAAACCGGCTACAATCACGCGGATGCCGCGCAACGCTATTTTTTGTAAATTCTCCGGCAAATCCATATCAAAAAATTGCGCTTCGTCAATACCGACAACGTTTACACCTTCTGACAATTGCAATAATTTGGAGGAGTGCGCAATCGGCGTGGACAAAATCGTGTTGGCATCGTGCGACACGACGTGGGATTCGTCGTAGCGCGTATCTATTTTCGGTTTGAAAATTTCTACTTTTTGATTGGCAATTTTGGCGCGCTTGAGCCGACGAATTAATTCTTCCGTTTTGCCAGAAAACATAGAGCCGCAGATGACTTCAATCCAGCCGCTGCGTTGTCCTTTGAAATGTGGTTCTAAAAACATATAAATGTTTGAGGTTTGTAGGTTTGGGAGTTTGAAAGTTTAAAGTTAAGATTTTTCTAAACCTCGTTAGATTTCTAAACTTTCTTAATGCCAAATAGCGTTTAGGTAAGATAAAAGTTTATCACAATCCACGTAACTGTTTATATTTGGAATTGAGATTAGAATTAGCTACGAGATTTTGTAGCATGCAAAGTCTGGCATCTGGTATCTGGCATCTCTAAATCTTAAAGAATGCAACAAGCGAAAATCCTACTCGAAAAAATCACGACGCTCCAGAAAAGTATCAGCCTGAATCAAGGGACGATAGCGCCCATTGAGCGCGACTTGATGTTGAGCTATATTCGGCAATTGTACGAAGTTTTTTTAAATGAAGAGACTACTGTTGTTAAATCAAAGTCAATTTCTATTGAAAATGACGTGAAAGTTGCCCCCAAACCACAGGAAATAGAGCCGCCAAAGCCTGTGTACACGCCACCCAGAGTGGTGGAAACGCCTAAACCGCCCGTTGTAAAACAAGAGCCAGTCGTAGTGCGAGAAGTGCCTCCGCTGCCACCTGTGACTCCAAACTATCAGCCTACTTACACGCAACCGACGACTCGTTATAATCCGCCCGTTCAAACGCCCGTTTCGCCACCAGCCGTGCAGCGCAAAGCACCGGTAGATAGTTCTAAATTAAATACTTTATTCGATTTTAGAAAGTCAAATGATTTGTCGGAAAGATTGAGCGAGCGCCCAATTACAGACTTGACAAAAGCGTTTGCCATCAATGACAGATTGCTGTATATCAACGAGTTATTTGGAAAAGATGCGAATTCGTTTGGCGAGTCTTTAAAATTATTGAATAAATTTGAGCGCATGGAAGAAGCGAAAAGCCTGATGGTAAGTTTGGCGGAACAATACAATTGGACGGAAGGCGAGCGCATGGAAATTGCACAAGGTTTTGTAAGAACGGTACGTAGAAAATACGCTTAACTTGTGAATTGTGATTGGTTATTTGTGATTTGGGCGCTTGTTACTTGTTCTCTTTATAACGCCTCACCAATCCCAACTCACCAATCACTAATAACAAAAATACGATGTTTGAAAAATATTCTAAAAAGCTGAAAGAGAGCCTGTTGTTGCCTATTTATTTAGTTGCAATCATGTGGGCGATACAAGTGGTGAACTGGCTGGTGGGTTTGCAATTTGGTTGGTTGGGCATTTATCCGCGAGAGATTTTTGGCTTGCGCGGTATTTTGTTTGCACCTGTGATACACGGTAGTTGGGGGCATATTTTGTCCAATACACCGCCATTGTTTGTGATGAGTGCGATGCTGCTGTTTTTTTATCGGCGCGTGGCGTTTCCGGCATTTACGATGATTTATTTGCTGACCGGTTTAGCGGTATGGATTTTTGGACGCTCGGTATTTCACATTGGAGCGAGTGGCGTGATTTTTGGCTTGGCAACTTTTTTAATCGCTAATGGTGCTTTTCGGCGGGATTTGAAGTCTATTGCACTGGCGTTGCTGGTCGTTTTTTATTATGGCTCTATGTTTGCAGGCGTGTTGCCGGGGCAGCCGGGCGTTTCGTGGGAGAGTCACTTGCTGGGCGGTCTGGTTGGGATTTTTGCCTCTTTTTGGTACAAAGATGCGATAGAAAAGGATGAAGTAAAAGCTAAATATTCGTGGGAAGAAGAGCCACAAGAACGTACTAACTTGTTTGAATCCAATCTCTTTGACACACCTCGCGCCGAAAGGCAGCGGAAGGAGAATGATGATTATTGGTTTTCGAATAGAAGTTGAGAAAAGTTAAGGAAGTTGAAAGGGTTGAGTCCGAAGTTACAAACTTCGGACAGCTATGTTTCTCGTTTGAGGCTGAGGGTCTGGCATCTGGCATCTTCCAATCTGGCATCTTTTAAAACTTAAACTCATACGTCACCGAAGGAACCATCGTGCCAATCACCGATAACCGATACGCATTCACTTTATTACTTACTTGAATATTATTATTATTTTGCGTTTGAAAAAAGACGGAATACGGATTTTTTCTAAAATAAGCATTGTAAATCGAGAACATCCAGCGGCTTTCCCAGCGTTGGTTCAGTTTGCGCTTTGGCTCAATGGTCGCGCCCAAATCCAAGCGGTGATAATCGGGAATCTGGTCTTCATTACGATTCACAAAACTCGGCACATACACATTCCCAACATAAAATTTGTCCTGCGCGTACGTCACCGGACGACCGCTGTTGTACGTGAAATTCAATGAAAAACTCACTTGTCGACTTTGCTGATAATTCAAAACCAAATTAAAAACGTGCGGACGATTGAAATTCGTCGGATAATACCTGCCACTAAAAACCCCATCTTCCGGGTACGGGCTATTCACCAAAATCTGCGCATTCGAGTATGTGTACGTCGCCCAGCCGGTGAGCTTGCCTTGATTTTCTCGAACTAACAATTCCAAGCCATACGACCTACCTTCGCCTTGTAGCAAGCCGGTTTCCATTTTTTCGAGCAGCAGAAAATTCACGCCACTGCGATAATCCAACAAATTATCTATTTTTTTATAATATAATTCGATACTCGTTTCAAAAGCATTGTTTTTAAAATTGCGAAAATAACCCAGCGACAACTGGTCGGTCACTTGCGGCTCGATGTACGTGTCGCTCAACTTCCAACGGTCAATCGGCAGCGCCGCCGTCGTATTAGAAATGAGTTGAATGTATTGACGCATTCGGTTGTAGCCAATTTTGACCGAACTTTGCGGATTCAATCGCCAATTCAACGCCACACGCGGTTCAGCACCTTGATAGGTTTTTACAATTTTTCCGTCGGAATAGTCCGTCGCACCCGTCACGCTGTTGTCGTCGCGCGGGCGTTCGGGATTGTAATCATACACTTTGGTCGGACCCACATTCGCAAAATAAGAGTAACGCAAGCCATAACTCAAACTCAACGCCGCATTGATTTTCCAGTCGTCGCCCCAATACGCCGCCGCTTCAATTGCCTGTTCTTCCGGCAAAGTGAGTGGATTGATAGCAGATTCGGACGTGGTGGGCTGCAAATCCGCCGGGAAAATCTGGTAGCGAATGGCACTCACGCCGTAATTGAATTGATGTTTATCGAAACTTTGTTGCAAGTCAATTTTCGCATTTTGATATAACACGCTGGATTTCAACTCCGAAGCATTCGTCGCTTCATTGATTTCGTAGCCGGGCTGATAATCACTATTCGCAACCAACACATTCATAAAAAAACGCTCATTGAAAAAGTGCGTCCAACGCAAACTGTACAACGCCGTCTGCCATTTGAATAAGGTAGAATTCGCGCTCACGCCCACCGTCGGCGACGTGTTTCCCGCCAGTCGAAACACATCTTTGCTAAAATAGCCCATGAATTGCACTTGATTGCGGTCGTTCAATTGGTATTTTAATTTGCCAACCAAGTCATAAAAGTTCGCTTTCGTCCGTTTCAAATCCTCATCCGGCAGAAAATCAAACAAATAATCGGCATACGAAATGCGCCCTGCGGCATACACCGACAGCTTGTTTTTCACAATCGGCGCGTCTATGAGCAAGCGACTCGCGAGGATGCCGATGCCGCCATTGACGTGCAATTTCTCATCATCTGGGTCTTTCAATGCAATGTCCAACACCGACGATGAGCGACCGCCGTACTGCGCCGGAATGCCCCCGCGATAAAACGTGACTTTTTGTACCGCATCGGGATTGAAAACTGAAAAAAGTCCCAGCAAATGCGAGGTATTGAACAACGGCACGCCGTCCATCAGCACCAGATTTTGGTCGGTATTGCCGCCGCGCACGTTGAAGCCGCCTGCGCCTTCGCCCACCGTCGTCACGCCCGGCAGCAGGAGGATGCTGCGGATCACGTCCACCTCGCCGAGCAAAGACGGCAGTTTTCGGATGGATTGAATGCTGAGTTGCGTCACGCCAATGTCGGTGGAGGAGAGGTTGTAATCCGCCGCGCGCTCGCGCACCACGATTTCTTCGAGTTGATTGAGCGATTGTTCGAGGTTGATGGTTTGCGTCGTATTTTTATTCAAAGTGAGTTCGACCCGTTTGGCATCGTAGCCTAAGTAGCTGATTTGCAGCACGTAATTACCCGCCGCCAGCCGAAGCAGGAAAAAACCATTCAAATCTGTCGTGGCACCAATTTGGGTATTTTCAATCTGAACGGTCGCATTAGGAAGGGGGAAATTGTCGAAGTCTTTCACCACGCCAGTAAGGGTGACGGTGTCGCGGGGCGATTGGGCGAATGCAGGCAAGGCACTTAGCAGGCTCATTCCAAGCCAAAAAGAGCGTAAAAGTTTTTTCATACTAAAAATTTTGATGCTGGGAAAGATAGGATTTTTCAAAAAGTTTTTTAGACAAAAAAAAGTTTTTTTACAATTGATAACTTGTAGCGACTGTCTTGTATCCTGTAAATAATAAATGTGAATGTACACTTAAAAAAAATATAAATAAAAAACTTTAACTAAATTAGCATTGACGTTCATAAGTAATTGAGCAGAATTAAACGACATTTTTATTTTAGAATAATTAATTGATTTTCAATGTTTTGCGAACTGCCAACTGCTTACTGTAAACTGCCTACTTACTTACACTAAAAGTTTATATTTGTAAATCTCCAATATTGGAGGATTTTCTTCTTAAAACCGATTTTTTATGAAAAAGGTACTATCTTTTGTGAGCGCAGGGCTGCTCACACTTACACTGATTGCTTTGCAATCCAGCACTTCCGCTACGAAACTACAAGACGACAGCACGCCGTATTATGGTCAAAAATGTTACTGGGATCAGACGTACACGAACTGCCATTGGGACAATGCTAACACAGGATCAAATTTGTGTGGACAGGTAGATATTGTAATGGGCGCATATATATGTCGCGAGTATTGATCGAATAGTGACTTGTAATTTGAAACAATAGTTTTATCTGGGATAGTATCTTTTTAAGATACTATCTAATTTTTTTTATGTGCTCTTTCTCTTAAAAGTTCATATATTTGGCTATTCACAATCTTATATCCGAAATGAAAGTTTTACTTTTACTAACACTGTTAAGTTTTACCTTCTTATTTTCTACCTGCGTGGACCCTTTCGACCCTGACATTGACGGCGAAGGCAGAAAACTCGTCGTGGACGGTTTGATTACCAACTTGCCTGACGCTTACACCGTGCGCCTCACGTACAGCGAGCCTTATAACAATGACAGCCTCACGCTGCCCGTCACGAATGCGACGGTTTACATTACGGATGACCTGAATAAGCGTTTTGATTTGAGCTATACGCGCCAAGGAAATTATGTGACAGACACAACCAAATTTCAAGGCGAAGCAGGCAAAATCTACACGCTGCACATCCGTACGCCCGAAGGTAAAATATACGAATCGAAGCCGGAAAAAATGCAGGCTGCCCCGAAAATAAACACCATTTTTGCGCGATTTATAGAGCAAGCGGACTCCCGCAATGTAAAAACTCGCTATTTTGAAGCCTACCTGCGCACGACCGACCCCTCGGATGTACAAAATTTTTATCAATGGCGTACCGCGCATTATAAGTTGCTGGAATGGTGTGCGGAAATATATGAATTTAGGCTTAGTACTATTTTTTTGTATTACTGTTGTCAATATGTACCTTGCTGGGACATCCTACGTTGTCGAGGTAATGATTGCGTTCAAGTAGAAAATGATGCCTATTTCAATGGAAATACATTTGAATATTACATAGCGCGTATCCCCTTTGATTCTAAAGAAGATTACTTTCTATCCGTTGATCAATTAGCACTCTCAGAAAGTACGTATCGTTATTGGAATACCATCAATAAACAGCTCAACAATACCGGCGGTATTTTTGACGTGCCGCCCGCTGCCGCTATCGGAAACGTGGCAAATGTGAATGACCCTAATGAGATTGTGTTGGGCATCTTTAATGTAGCCGGTGCTACCCGCAAGGGTGTTCACTTGGAAAGAGCCTTTGCAGATGCGTTTCCCGATCCGAAAGTGTATGCCTTTCCCAGAAGAGAGGCACAAGACTGCAAACCCTGCGAGGAAAGTGCAAGTCGTACCGGCAAAACGCCGCAGGATTGGAGAAAATGACGTTCGATCTCGTCAGATGATTTTATATTTTTTAAACTTTAAAATGCTCAACATAGGTTTTACAATTTTATTAAAATGCGCATCTCACTTGTATTATTGGTATTCACCCTTCTCCTTTCCACTTGCGTTGATCCTTTCGACCCCGGCATTGACGGCAAAGGCAGAAAATTGGTAGTAGATGGCTTGATTACAAACTTACCAGATATTTACACGGTGCGCCTCACCTACAGCGAGCCTTACAACAATGATAGTTTGACATTGCCCGTAACCAACGCAAAAGTGTATGTCACCGATGATTTTAAAAATCAATATAATTTTAGTTACACAACACAAGGGAACTATGTAAGCGAATTGAGTTTTCAAGGTAAGATTGGGAATATTTACACACTTCATATTCAAACACCCGATGGTAAAAAGTATGCGTCACAGTCAGAAAAGATGCTTGCGCCGACTCCTATTGACACGATTTTCAGTCGGTTTGTGGAGACCACGGACTCGCGGGGCGTGACGACGTATGCTTTTGATGCCGTTTTGCGCACAACGGATTCCAAAGAAGTTGAAAATTATTACCAATGGCGTTGGACGCATTACAAACAATTGGAATTTTGTTTGCAAGATAGAGACCCACGGACGCTTGCCTTCCGAAAGTTTACTTGTTGCGATTCTTGCTGGTCTGTCACGCGCTGCCGAGGCAATGCTTGCAATCAGGTCGAGAGTGATGTGTATTTCAATGGCAATCGTTTTGAATACAATGTCGCTAAAGTTCCATTTGATTCTAAAGAGGCTTATTTTATAGTGGTAGACCAGTTGGCATTGTCAGAAAGTACCTATCGGTTTTGGAAGACGGTCAATGAGCAATTAAATAATACAGGTGGTATTTTTGACGTGCCGCCTGCTGCCGCCATTGGTAATATTTTTGCATCAGATAATGCGGAGGAAACGGTACTCGGCATTTTTAATGTAACAGGTGCGGTGCGTAAAAGTGCGTATTTGGACAGAAGTAATGTAGCAAGACAACCCTTAGAAAAAATAACGATTCCGGGTACAGTGCAACGGGAGTGCGTAGCTTGTGAAGAAGGCAGGGTTCGCACTGGGAAAAAGCCGCCGGGCTGGGCTCGGTAATGTGTCAATCCTGCCATTCGGATGGGACAAGTTATGCCGATATGCCAATCCCGCTTTACGGGACAATTTGTGCTGATGACTCCAAGTCACTTCAGGTCTTTAAATCACTTGGTCACTCTGTCTTCTTAAGCATTTGCTAAATTCCTCGGAAAACCCTTCACGCCTGCTGTCAGCATCCGTTGTTGCAAACTCTGCGCGCCGCCCGCGTCTGCGAACGTGCCAACGATGACTTTGTAAACCGTTTTACCTTCTAACTCGCTGATGTCCACAATGATAGGCTGTCCAAACTGATTTTGTAATTTCTCGGCTTGAATCAATACATTTCCATAATCATTGAAAACGCCGATTTGTACGCCCCAGCCTTGCGCAGGTTGGCGTTGTACACTGAAACGGAATAAACCTTTTCCAGCGGTGACAGCAGGTGAAACGGGATTGGTGACTGGTGAAGTGGGATTATTGACCGCGTTTAAAGCGTCTTTTCGGCGCAGCGCTTCGGCAACGGCTTTATCTGCATTCACGCGACCATAGCCATATTTGGTGGAATGACCTTTAGAATCATACTCAGCGGGATTGCCAATTTTGTCGGCGGTTTGTTGTAATATTTGCTTTACTTCTCGGGCAGTCAAATTTGAATTTGCAGATAGTATCAAGGCACAGATTCCTGCCACGAGCGGCGTGGAGCTCGACGTGCCTCCAAAATGTTTGTAATGCTGCCCTCGAGAGCGCCCGTCGTACCAATATTTTTGATTGCCAACTTGACCCGCCATGCCTTGGTCCCACCAAGCGCGAGCAGCGATAATGGGCCAGTCGCCGTTGGAAGGTGCGCAAACACTCACTTCCCGACCTCGGTTGGAGTAAGGCGCATAATCGTCTTTGCTAGTGGTCGCACCAATTGCAATCACATCGGGATGTGCGGCGTAGAAATTCACAAAATCCAAATCGTCATTACCGGTGGCGAAAAGAATGATACAACCCTTGCCTTTTCTACCTTCTCGCGCAGCTTTGGCAATGGCGGCTTCTTTGATAGCACCAAGTGGAAATTGGGCATCGGTCGTACCCCAGCTACAACTGATGATATCAGCGCCATTTTTAATACAATATTCAAACATTTGCTCGGTGGAGCGATTGCTGAACGAAGTGCCACTGATGGGCATAAATTTAGCATTCGGTGCGGAGCCGACGATGCCTTGTCCGTTGGATGCCGCCAGTGCTACGCTCGCGCAAGGCGTACCATGTGTGTACCGCGCGTCGCCTTGTGAGATTTCGGACGATTGATTCCATAAGTCGAATGGTTTCACTACTTTATTTTTTAAATCGGGGTGCGTAAGGTCGAATCCATTGTCAATAATCGCAATCGTAATATCGGAGGAACCAGCACTGCCCAACCGCCGCCACGCATCTACGACTTTAGCATCTGCGCCTTTTTTTAAAACATAATCCACGTCGGCTACCAGACCGCCATTTTGCAAATGCCACTCGTGCGGGATGAGTTCATCAGGTGGAAATACAAAAGCATATTCGTCCAAAGGCGTGTCCAAATCTGGCTCGGCGGTTTTTATCAGTGAAATTTGTTGTAACGCATTCGCAACTTTAATGGGATTCGGGGAATCGGGCGTGACTTTCACCAATATCATATCGGCAGCTTTGCGCTCTACCAATTCTAAGTGATATTCATCTAAGACTACTTGTTGCTCGGCTTCACTCACGCCTGTTTGAAAAGTGATATACAAGAATCCAGTCGGCACAAGCGGACGATTGCTACCTTCGGCGAAATAAACGTGGGTTCCGACTTCTACGCTATCGGCTTGGCGAACTTCGTCGAGTTTTTCGTCTACGGTCTTGCCTTCATCGGCTTGGAGGGTGACGATGTTGAAGCCGCCGAGGTTTTTCATGACTTCCGTGTCAATAAATTCAGGCTCATTGAGGCTACGGGTCTCCGTCTGTTTCAAGCCGACGAGTTGTTGGCTTTTGCGCAAGGTGAGTTCGTTTTTGCCGCTGCGGATGGTTAGCTTATTCATAAAAGTTTTTTGTTTCTCGTTTGATGTTTATTGTTTCCCATTTGACGTTGACTTGTCAGTAACTGATTTGTCTAAGTTTTGAGCGATCTGGCATCTAATTTTTTCTTTTATGTTCAAAGTTTAAAGATTGGAAGTTTTTGGGACTTTTGTGGTACTACTATCATTTTTTTAACCGCAGCGCGCAATACAACGAGCGAATCATGTCCATCCCAAAATCACATAAATCCTTCCAAAGGTATACAAGCGTGGTTCAAACAATCTCGGTATATTTTTTCTCTTAGTCACTTCATCTCCCATCTTCTTGGCACTTCCCCTTCTTTTGCAATACGAGCCGTGGATGAGAAATGATGAACGAAATCAAGCACATTTTGCAATTCATCTTTAAATTCTAAATGATAATCTTCGTGCAGTTTTTCCGCTTTTTTCAAGGCGAATTGCAGCCTTCGGATGACGTACTCACTAAAATTGGCGGGACTGTGAAAGGAGATTTTTTGCAACTTTGGTAAGTACAAGCGGAACGCCTCTGCCAATAAATAGAGCGTGAGGGTCACTTCTCCCAGTTTATCTTTCGTGATTTTTACGTGTTCCGTGATGCGTCCATTGAGGGCGCGGAGGTTCATCATCAGAATGCCGGGCGTGAAGTGATAATTACTGGCTTCTTCTAAGGTTTTCTTAATCAAGAGTTTAACGCTTTCCGAACGCTCTTCAATGGTTTCTTTATTTTCTAATAATTCAAATATCAATTGTTCTACCAAAATTTTATCCTTTGCTATTAGGCGCAGCAAGAGCTTGTCTTTTTTGTCTGCCGGCATTCGGCGAATGGCGGCGGCGAGTTCTGGACTTATTTTTTTGACCGGCACGGTTTCGATTGTTTTTAACAGCGTTTTAACCCTTGGCTTTCAACTGTTTGTATGCTTTTAAACGTTTTAAATAGGATAAATCTTTTAGAAAAAATGCGAGATGAAGATAAAAAAATTTGTTATAATGAAAACAACATCCTTGATAACTGGTTTGCTTTTTGTGTTTGGCTTACAAATGGCGACTGCGCAAGAGACAACTATGCGATACAGCATTCCGGCGGCGGGTACGGCTGTGCCGGCAGCGGGCAATAGCAATCAATTGCGCGGTAATGTGGAGTATGATGATACAACGATGGTAGTCGAAAGTTTTTCGTTTGACGTGCCGCTGTTCACCTTTATGAGCGAGTTTGGTTCCTACAACTATATTGCTGCTGTCGGTGCCGCTTCTACCTTTCCGTACATGAGTTTTAAAAGTACAAACATAGATCAAAGTGGAGAAGACCTGTTGATTAAAGGCTCGCTTTACTTACGTGGTCAGTATCAGCCGCTTACGATCACAGCCAAGCAGGTGGAAGACAAAAAAATATTCTATTTAGATGGAAATTTCACGGTACATATCCGCGATTATTTCATGTTCAGCGGCGGACGCAGCATTCCACCATATATGAATATTGACTTCCGTATGGTGTTTGATAAAGAGGTAAAGAAAGAAGGCTAACGTAGGAAATGGATTTAGTACATCTTCAAATCTTGACTAACTGATGTTACGCAAGAACCAAGCATTCGATAGTGCAGTGTAACATCAGTTAGTCCTGCTTCTGCTGCGTTGCCATTTTTAAAATCGCCTCATACACTTCGTCCCAACCTTCCCAATTATCAATGTAGGAGAACGAACTATTATGCCATAAGGTGCAAAAAGTACCGCCCACAGATTTTGTTTTTTGAATGATAAGATTCACATTTTCAATGGCTTGTGCTGGATTTAATTGCAAATATTTTTTTAACGTCACATCCATGACTTGAAAAGGATACAACAATAATGGGTTCATCGTTTCTTGCGTCAAATCATACCAAGGATACGGCGTGGCAATACTCGCCCGAAAACCAATATCATCCGCATAGCCCAAGGAATAATCCACGGCAATACCCACTTGTAATAAACGGCGATACGTTTCTGGAAAAGTAAGTTTTAAAAAATGCTGCCGACTCAGTGCTACCGGCTCCTGCGTAATGACGCGCAAGCGACTAATTTCTTTTTGAAGCTGCGAACGCTTTTTATTTGAACTATAAGATGGATGAATACCAAGTCTATATCGTTTGTGTAATTGCTGGAGTATCCATAAGAAAGCCCAATTATTAGGAGAAATATTCGTGTCAAATTTATCGTAATCGCCCAACAATACAAAATAAATAGGTTTTAATTGAAAGCGGTCGTGCAAAGCATCTAAATAAGGAAAAGTGAAGAATGGGTCATCTTTTTTAGAAAATTGCACTTGCCATCGCTGTTTTAATTCCGTAAAATTACCTTTTAAAATCGTTCTTAAATAGCCGCCTACTGTGCGCTTCCCGCCTTTGTGCAGGTACGCCCAAGCCATGTCCAAATCATAAGTAGGTTGAAATTTGTAAGATAAAACCGGAAATTTAAACGTCGGATTTTTTTGTTGCAATAATTGGCGCAAGCGGATTGCCCATTCATTCACAAGTGGTTGTCGGAGGAAATTTTCGCGGTAAGCCAGACTTTGTTTCGCTGTAAATCGCCCGTGCACATCCGGTTCAAATGGTAAGTATTCTTCATATCTGGTGACTAAATAAAAAACGAGTGCCGGCAAGTCAAATGGTAAATCCATTCCAGCCAATTCTACTTGAAAAAAGGCAGTCAAGCCATCGTGTTGAAAAACTGAAATATTTTGTGGTCGGATGCCCGACTCAATCAATAGATTTCCAATTGGTAACGAAACTTCCTGTTCCAATAACCGTTCCTTACTGTAATTAATTTTGTAGGCATTCGTTTGAATGTAAATTGTTGCCTCACTGGTGAAGCTAAAGTCTACCTGAAGTACGTATTTTAATAAGATGCTCCATGCGTACTCGATACGAGCGGTCAGGGCTGGTGTGTAAATAAGAATGTGCATACGCCTTGTAATTGACAAAACCGAAAATCGACAAGAATAATTTTGGCAAATATGGCTTTTGTATTATTTATTTTCTAAATTTAGCTGGGAAAAACGTATTTTTAGTTGCATAACTGATATTTTATGAGCAAGATTCTACTTATCCTCGCCGCTTGCGCTTCGCTGTCCTTGCAGATGATGGCGCAGGAAGTAATCGTTCCGGGGCAGAATTATTACGAAGAGCGCAAAGGAATTGTGTACAACAAAGAGTTTTCCGTCAATTTCAAATTGCACACCAATGGTTATTCGTTGGGCGTGGATATTGGAAAAGTAAAAACCTATTATCGGACGCAATTTTACAGCATTGAAATTGGAGAAATTAAACATCCCAAAGAATTCCGCCAAAGTTTTGAGTTTCCTACGCAGGCGAGCAACCGTTTATCCAGACCTTTTATATTTGGAAAAGAAAATAATTTAATTCCGCTGCGCGTCGGTTTTGGCGAAACGCGTTATTTTTCAGAAAAAGCCAAACGAAAAGGGTTGGCAATTGGAATCACTTATGCAGCGGGCGCGTCTATCGGTTTGCTCAAGCCTTATTATCTCGATTTGTTGCGCTTCTCAGACGGTGGCAGTGGCGAGCGCTACATCCGCAGCGAGCGTTTTTCGGAGGACAATGCAGACCATTTTTTAAATGTCGACAGGATTTTTGGCTCCTCTGGTTTTACAAAGGGTTTGAATGAAATCCAATTAATGCCGGGCGGACACGCTAAATTCGCCGTGCACTTCGACTGGGGCGCGTTTGATGAGTTTGTAAAAGCACTTGATGCCGGTATCATGCTGGATTTATATTTCAAGAGGGTGCCAATTATGGTAGAATCGCCTTTAGTGCTTAATGCTGAAAACAGACCCTTTTTCGTCAATTTATATTTAAATTTGCAACTCGGTAAGCGTTGGTAGTGTTAAAGGAGACGATAGATATTAGACCTTAAAATTTAGACAAAAAATTGTCAAAAAATTGTGACCAGTATAATAAGTTTCAAAAAAGCAGGAAGGCTAAAATCTATTATCTAAATGCTATTGTCTAACATCTAAAGTCTTTTAAAAATGTTAGAATTACCGATTGTAGAAACGGTTGAACAAAGAAAAAAACGTCCGGATTGGTTGCGCGTGAAGCTGCCGATTGGCGAAAGTTATAAAAAAGTCCGTACGCTCGTTGACGAATATAAGCTGCACACAATTTGTCAGAGCGGTAATTGTCCGAATATGGGCGAATGCTGGGGCGCAGGCACGGCTACGTTCATGATTTTGGGCAATACTTGTACGCGTTCTTGTTCCTTTTGTGCAGTGAAAACTGGTCGCCCGACCGAATATGATGAAGACGAACCACGTCGCGTCGCAGAAGCCATCTTTCTAATGCAAGTCAAACACGCCGTTATCACCTCCGTCAACCGCGATGAACTCAAAGACCGAGGCGCTGAAATCTGGTATCAAACCATTCGAGCGGTCAAAGAAATTTCACCAAATACAACGATTGAAACCCTCATTCCAGATACAAAAAGCAATTGGGAAGCTTTAGAACGCATGATTAGTGCTGGACAGGAAGTCGTTTCTCACAATATGGAAACGGTGCAAAATCTATATCGAAAAGTACGTCCGCAAGCCAAATACGAGCGCAGCCTCGAACAAATCCAACGCATCAAAAATTACGGCAAACGCACGAAATCCGGCATCATGGTCGGCTTAGGCGAGACCCATGAAGAAGTTTTCCAGATTATGGATGACTTGCTGGAACACGGCTGCGATGTTTTGACGATTGGACAATATTTGCAACCGACAAAAATGCACTTGGAGGTCGCGTCGTTCGTACATCCTGATACTTTTGCGATGTATAAAGAAGTGGGATTGAATAAAGGTTTCCCATATGTGGAAAGTGGTCCGTTGGTAAGGTCGTCGTATCATGCGGAACGGCATGTGTGAAGTGAAGAAGCGACACTCACACCGCCAAACTGACCGCCATAGCCAGTCGGCAATAACAAAATAAAACTCCCCTTTGGGGCTGGGGGCTAAGCTTCGTACAACCCGACTCGCATTTCCAAAAAGTCGTCGTCGGAATCTTCCTCTTCTACTAATCCGCTCGACCAGACGGAACCGTCCAGCAGGGCAGATTTGTGTAACAAATTTTCAATCAGCGATAACAATCCTTCATGTTCTAACTTCGTCAACAATTCAATCGTGTGAATTTTGCGCTCCAGAAACGTTGCTTTCATATTGTGGCTGGTTTGAACAAATATATTGGGTTTACACGATAAATGCAAGTTCGGAATGAAAAGCGGATAAAAAAGTTATCAACAAGGAAGTTATAGTCGTAAAAAAGAAAGGGCAGCTTTGCGCCGCCCTTTCCAAAGAAATCACCCGACTCTTGGGCTACCCTTGCGGGCAGCACCAAAGAATTCTTATATATTTTTCTACAGTTATCATTTTGTAACTGCAATAATAATCAATTTGTTTTGCCGATTTCACCAGTTCTGATGACATTTGTCGCCTGCAGCACTCAATTGTTTGATCCACATTTTGAATGAATCAACTTCTACTATTTTAGACACCAAATCGAATCCAAAGTCACGCACCAAATCGCTTTTTAACCAAATTTTAATTCGCGCTTTACAGTTTTTAGCTACTTAACCCGCTGAAACTGAATGCACCACTGGCTTTTGTTTTTGCATTCGCACTTTATGCACTCAATGTAATATTATTTTCGTCAATTTTCAAAGTCATAACAGCGAATAAATTTGTACTCGTGAGATAAGCCGTTGATTTTTATGCAATTTGCCAATTAAGTTTCGCAAATACCGTTCCCTTTTGACGCAGTATTGAGGATTATTAAAATTTTATTTTTAAACCTGTCGGTCAAAATGCCGTTGTACCTTGTAGCTAAAAAACAATTATTCAAAATGCCCACTGTTGATTACGATATTGTAGTAGTAGGCGCTGGACCTGCTGGCTCTACCACTGCTCGCATCGCTGCCGAAAAGGGTTTGCGGGTGCTGATGATAGACAAACGACAGGAACTCGGCGCGCCCATTCAATGCTCTGGCGCGGTGAGCCGACACGCGCTGGAAGAAGTAGGCGTACATCCCGACGCTGAATTTATACACGAGGCGATTTATGGTTTTCGGATTTATAATGAGACCGGTGCGAACACAACGATTGATTATCGCCAATTGAAAGGAGATGAATATGGTGGGGAAGAAGGTAAAAAACCATTAGGTTATGTGGTAGACCGGCGGCGTTTCGACCGTTATTTGATGACGCAGGCAGAGCGGGCGGGCGTGGAAGTTTGGTTGAAAACAGAGGGCTTGAGTTACATTCCAAATGGTTTGGACAGTTGTTCGATTTTACTGCGCAATTTCAATAAAGAAGTTACAGTTCGAACTAAAGTCATTGTAGGTGCGGACGGTTTGCAATCGCAGGTGGGCAAATGGGCAGGCTTGCGCACTTACATAAAGCTCACAGAATTAGCAAGTTGTCTTCAATTTATTGTAGACCAAGTAGAAACGGATGGGCTGTTAGAACTCATCACCGGACACGAGTGGGCACCGGGCGGCTACGCTTGGGTTTTCCCGAAAGGACATGGTTATGCAGAAATTGGTTTGGGTGTAACGCGCACGATGACGGAGCAAACGGCGCAGTGGCATTTGGATTATTTTATGCAACATTCCTTTTTTAAAGAGCGATTCAAAAATTCTAGAATCTTAGAAATTCAAGGCGGTGGTGTACCACTAGCGGCTCCTTTGCGCACGCAATATGCGGACAACATGATTCTCGTGGGCGATGCAGCACGGCACGTCAACCCCATTACGGGTGGCGGCATTCACACGGCGTTGAGTGGTGGTTACATTGCGGGACATTTTCTGACGGATTTGATTCAAAATAAGGTAACTCCAAGTGCTGCGAATTTAAAAGGATATCAAGATAAGTGGTTGGACGAATTGGGCAATAAAATGTGGAAATTGTACCGCGTAAAAAGTAAAATTTTCAAAAATCCGACGATTCCGATACGTGATGAAATGCTATATGATACAATGTCGAGTTATTTTAGTCCAAATTCGGAATATAAAAAAATTTAAAATGGAAAATTGGAAATATGGAAATATGGAAGGGCACACTTTACGTGTTCCCAAAATTCTACCATTCCAGTTTTCCAACCTTCCATTATTCAAATAGATAATGAGTAAAAACGAACCGGTTATCTTTCACATTGGCTGGAATGCCTGTATTCATTGTGGCGCGTGTGTAGCAGTTTGCCCGCAGCCGGTGAATTTTATCAGCGATTTTGATACCATTGCAGTGAATACGCCGTGCGATATTGCGTGTATGGTGTGCGAAGATATTTGTCCGGTAAGCACGATTTTTCATCAAAAAGTGATGGTGGAGGATAGGAGGATAGGAGGATAGGAATAGCCGATGCTGGAAATGCTAAAAAAGAATGCTGCGTCAAAAAAATATCAGCGAAACGAAATATCATAATAAGTAAGTAGGCAGTTTACATTAAGCAGTTGGCAGTTCGCAAAACATTGAAAATCAATTAATTATTCTAAAATAAAAATGTCGTTTAATTCTGCTCAATTACTTAATATCACAAATAACTAATCACCAATCACAAAATCACACTTTCATGCGCTTTGTACAACACAAAAAAGAAGCTTATTTTTTCTACCGATTTCTGTCTAATTTCTATGATAAGTTTGTCAATCCTTTATTTTGGACGTCGCTCATGCGCGATGAATCCTTACGATTGGCAGCATTGAACGACCCCAATTTAAAAGTTATAGATGTTGGTTCCGGCACGGGTTTTACGACGCAGGGCATTGTAAAATATATTCCAACTACCAATATTACTTGCGTAGACCAAAGTCCGCATCAGATGGCAAGAGCCAAGCAAAAAGCGGATTTGCAAGGCTGTAATTTTCAATTGGGTGATGCCGAGAACATTCCGGTTCCGACCGATTCTTTCGACCGCTATGTGTCCGCAGGTAGTATTGAATATTGGCCCAACCCACAGAAAGGTATTACAGAAGCGTATCGCGTAATAAAGCCCGGCGGCGTAGCCGTGCTGATTGGTCCGCTGGAGCCGCAAAATGCGTTTGCTCGATTTATGGCAAATACGTGGATGTTGTTTCCAAAAGACGAAGAATATCGTACGTGGTACGAGCGCGCCGGTTTTACAGATATTAAAGTGCATTACATCCGTCCGCAATGGTTTCGAGCGGAAAGTGAATATGGGCTTGCGATAGCTGGACGAAAACCAGAAGCCGGGGAATCGCCTTTGCCACCTGCCTCCGTGGAAGCGATGGCAGAACCGGAAGAAGAAATGACTCCGCTGCGTTGGGCACAACTCATTGGTAGAGTGTTAGTTGGGTCGCTTGCTGGATTTATTTTTATCCCGATTGCGCTGATTGGTTACTTGCAAGGTTCGTTTCATCCAAAAGACGAAAATATGCCCGAGGAGTACCGCGAGCGATTGAATAGTTATCAGATTGGCGCGTTGGTGGTTGTGTTTATAGTGATTATTTTATTATTAAGTGTTATTTTTTAACTTTTTCAAATAAGTGTGGCACATTTCTAAAATGTGACACACTTCATGCTTTCCCTTATATCATAATTGGAACGCGGATGACACGGATTCGGCGGATTTTCGCGGATTTCTTGCACTCATTACATTTTTTATTATGCGAAAAGCACATATTCCATTTTATTTAAAATGAATTATAGTTTCTTTTTATTATAAAATATTCTAACGCATCAACCAATCACCCTATTAACCAATCACCTCATCACCCTTTCACCCAATGACCCTCAACCAACGTATCCAAGCATTTTATGATGAATCCACTCCGCTTTGGCTGGATGTGTGGGGCGAGCACATGCACCACGGTTAC
>Ga0163148_10000531_pt1 | contig 51592 bp, 55 predicted proteins | sample OliLakLV19MP7P2_FD_148606 | JGI IMG/M metagenome (GOLD analysis project Ga0163148, IMG submission 148606) | Freshwater microbial mat bacterial communities from Lake Vanda, McMurdo Dry Valleys, Antarctica- Oligotrophic Lake LV.19.MP7.P2 | ecosystem: Environmental > Aquatic > Freshwater > Lake >... | reverse complement strand
CCCACTTCTCTTTTTGTTCCGCATTTTTAAAATCAGTATAGAAGGCAGCAGGTTAATTTTTTTCACCTTTTTAGCCAGACCGAGTTTTTAAGGGACGACTAAATAGTTATGAGTTTTGAGCTGCGAGTTTTTAGTTTTAGGCATCAGCTCGACATTCAGGGCTCAACGTTCGTGGCAAAATCAAAAGGGTATGGTTTTTAGAAAAATTAAATTTTGGTTTTTGTTAGTGGTCATCTCGGCTTGCAATCCCGATCGCTCCGATGACCCCATCCCCATTACGGCATTTACGGATATAGTAATTAATATAGGATTGCCAGCGTATTTTAGCTTACAAATTGATGGCGGGTATAAGGAAATCAGTGGTGGTGTGCGTGGAATTATTATCTATAGAAAAAATTCAACTACCTACTTAGCCTACGAGCGCAATTGTTCGTACCGACCTAATGAAGCCTGTGCCACCGTTGATGTTCACAGCTCAGGACTTTTTATGATTGACACGTGCTGCAACTCAAGCTTTGGTTTTGATATGGGCAGCCCACAAGGTGGACCTGCCACACGACCTTTGCTACAATACCGTACCCAATTGCTTGGATCGACTCTCACAATAACCGATGAGGTTATTAATTAGCGAAGGTAAATTCGCTATTAAAATTTCGCATGTATTCTTCCGTAGAAATAATACACAACAAGACCTAAAACCAACCAAATCATCGCAATGGCTAGGATTAAGGTGTTTAAGGAGAACATTACACCGAGGCAACTAAGTACACCAAGTATTGGTGTTACAGGAAACAATGGAGTTTTAAAGGGTCTTTTCAATTCAGGTTGATTGTATCGCAAAATTAAAATTCCCAGGCACACGATTATAAATGCCAGCAAGGTTCCAAATGAGACCAACTCACCTAAGATACCAATCGGTAGAAGCCCGGAAGTAACCAATGCAACTCCGCCAGTAACCAGCGTTGCAAAGTAGGGCGTTTGGTATTTAGGATGAATCTCTCCAAATCGTTTGAAGAATAACCCGTCATTCGCCATAGAATAAAAAATTCTGGTTTGTCCCATTAGCATAACCAGGATCACTGAACTCAATCCTGCAATAGCACCGATTTTTATCATAGGGCTAAACCATTTTAAATCTGTCTTGTCGATAGCCACAGCAATGGGTGCTGAAGTATTTAATTCTGTATAGTTGGCTATGCCAGTCATTACAAGCGAAACTATAATGTAGATGATTGTACATATAACCAGCGAACCTAAAATTCCCCACGGCATATCTCGTTGCGGATTTTTTGCTTCCTGAGCGGCAGTTGAAACGGCATCAAACCCAACGTAGGCAAAGAAAATAACTGAACTAGCGCGCATAACTCCCGACCATCCAAACTGGCCAAAGGTTCCTGTGTTTTCTGGAATAAAGGGGTGCCAATTATCCTGGTTAATATATTGCCAGCCCAACAGGATAAACATAATGATTACAGTGAGCTTAACAATCACTACTACGTTATTAAACGAAGCTGATTCTTTGATTCCTCGATAAAGTAAAATGGTTACACAAAAGACTATAAAGACTGCAGGCAAGTTTATGAATGATCCTGTGAAGACAAGATTGTTAGCTTCATCGAGACCCAACGGGGCACTAGAGAGGGATGTGGGAATATGAAGGCCAACGGAATCGCAAAAATTTACGACATATCCAGACCATCCAACAGCAACCGTTGACCCTGAAAAAAGATATTCAAGAATTAATGCCCAACCGATAATCCAGGCAACAAGCCTCCCCATGGTGGCATACGCATAAGTATAGGCGCTGCCTGCAATTGGTATCATAGATGCGAACTCAGCATAGCACAAACCCGCAAATGCACAAGCGAAACCAGCAACGATAAAAGAAATTGAAACTGCTGGCCCAGCGTAAATGGCGGCTGCTTGTCCAGTTAAAACAAATATTCCCGCTCCAATGATGGCGCCTATTCCAAGTGTTATCAGGTTAAACTTACTCAGCGTGCGTTTGAGTCCGTGACCAGAATCGTCTGACTCTTGCATCAGGACACTCATGGGCTTTTTTGTGAATAATGGATTTGCCATTTGAATCTAGTTGGTTTAGATAAACAATTCTTAAAAATATAAAGAATAATGGATTGACAAAGGAAATGCTTTGCCGTTTGCATAATTTTTGCGAGAGTAGTTATGGTGATTATCAATTCGGTAGTGCAAACTTAACGCGCACTCGCACTTCACTTTCTACAGCCACATTATCTTCTGTTGTAGGTGCCCATTTTGGTCCTTCCTTCACTAAGCGAATCACTTCTTCATCGCAACCGTATCCTAAGCCTCTGAGTAGTGTAAACTCCGAAAGTGATCCATCAGTAGCCACAGTAAATTGAATGGTTACACGCCCCTTGATTTTGTTTTCAATTGCTTCTTGCGGATACTGTAACGTGTTCTTTAAGTATTTATCATACGCTCTTCGCCCGCCTTCAGGTTCGGCTAGCTTAACCACAGGTTCGTGATCAAGATCTTTGGCCGATGAATATCCCGTAACAACCACTTCACTAAGCTGCGATACATCGGTTTGAAGGTTTACAGTAACTTCTTTTTGATCGGTAACTTTTACTTCTTCTGTTTGAAGACCGATAAATGAGTAAACCAACGTAGGCTGCTGCACATCGCTGACTAATTTGTAAGCACCTTGCATATCGGTAACAGTACCTGTTGTAGTTCCTTTGACTACAATATTTACTCCGGGCAACGGAGTGCCATCGTCAGCCGAAACTACCTTACCTTTAATTACTTTTTGATTGGTTGTAAAACTTTGTACGATTGACTTTGATCGCGCAACTTGAGGGGCTTCCTTTTTAATTTCTGCTTTTTTATCCTGTGCTTCCACAACCGCACTTTCTGTAATGAGTTCTGCAATTTGTTCGGTAGAAATTTCGTCAGCCTTTTCGGGATTCAATTTTTCTACAGGTAATGGCTGAGAAACTCCTGCTTGTGAATTTACTTCTGCTTTTGGCTTTTGTTCCTTTACCGTCTTCGTGGCTTTCGCAGATTTTTCGTTATACTGCTCTTCCTTCTTTTCTGATAGAGCAATAAAACCATCACTCTTCTTCACCGAGTCAATCAACCGGTTATTTTGTATCGAATCGGAGTCAAGTTTTTGCTCATTGGTTGCAAGCTGAACTTCTTTTTCGAAGAATGGCATAACGGCAAAGTAACCCACAATAAGCAAAGCCACCGATGCGGCAATGCGTAGTGGCCATAACCAGTTCTTTTTATTTTTTTCTTTTTGACTTGAATCTGCTGCTATTGATTCTGCAACGGGAGCTTTGGAGAAGCGTTTAGAAACAACCGCACCCGCAGCGAACTGTTCGTGAATTTGCTCACTGGTTCTTTCTTTTATTCTGAAACTAAGTTCATCCAGGTCAGCATTCAATTCTTGCCCGGAGAGTGAATTCACGCCCTCAAGAGCCTCATATAAGAATGGATCGCTGAGTGCTTTTTTCTCAAGTGCATGTTGCTCTTGGGGTGTCATTTCACCCGCCAGATAGCGCTTAATATCGTTTTTCCACTTACTCATTTCGCTCCATACAAATTTTCAAATTCCGCTTTCCGTTTTGAATAAAACTCTTCACTTTATTCAAATCAAACCCTGTACCCTCAGCGATATCTTTGTAGCACTTTTCTTCAAGATAAAACAGTTGAACACATTTTTTCTGCTCATTTACTAAGGTTTCTATACAGTTCTCAAGCTTGCTCAGATTTCCTTCCAGATCAGGCTCTTCTTCTGGATGCAGAAGCAATTGGTTTTCCATAAGCTCAGGCGAAAATTCCAGTGTGAATTTACCTTTTTGAGCTCGCAGTTGCATCAGGCAATGGTTGCGCGTGGTCACGTACAACCAACTTTTAAAGTTCTCAACATCGTGAACCCTTAACGTATCCACTAATTTTTCAAACAACTGCATCACCGCATCCTTTGCTTCATCTCGATCTTTTAAATATTTCAGGCAAACCCCATAAACCAGAGACTGATGGCGCGAAAATAATTCGCCCAATGCGGATAGTTCCGCTTCTGATTTATATCGATCCAATAATTCTAAGTCGGTCAAGTTGGGGTATTCAAGCCTTCAAGTTAAAATTTTTTAACTCTTTTTTATGGAATCCGAGAGATTGTTGAATCCTACTATCAAAATTAAACACACACGCTTATGAAAAAGATTACACTAAGTCTGATCGTTTTACTTCTTATTGGAGGTATGCTTTCAGCACAAGATCGCACAATTGTTGGCAAGGTCACTTTCTTAGATGATGGTAGCGCATTGCCCGGAGTTAATGTTTTGCTAAAGGGAACAGCCACAGGTGTTGTAACGGATGTTCAAGGAAATTACCTGATTCATATTCCCTCTAAGGGTGGCACGTTAGTGTTTTCGTTTATTGGCCTCGCAACCAAAGAAGTTGCTATTGGAATTTCAAATAGGGTTGATGTAAAAATGGCCAGTGATGTTGCTCAATTAAATGAAGTTGTAGTAACAGGCTATGGTTTAGATGCGAGAGTTCCAGGGATAAGAATCCGCGGAACAAATTCAATGAAAAGTGAAAGCAAACCTTCATCAATTCCTTATAGCACGCAGGATTTTCATGATTCCAATCCCCCTCGTTACAACACGGAAGAGTATGATGGAATAACTGAAAATATTTTCCATGAGGCACTAAAAAATCCACTTTCTACTTTTTCTATTGATGTGGATGCCGCTTCGTATAGCAACGTAAGGCGTTTTATAACTAGTGGTCAGCAAGTACCCAAAGATGCAGTTCGTATAGAAGAAATGATCAACTATTTTAATTACGATTATGACCAACCAAAAGGTGATGATCCATTTTCAATTAATACCGAAATTTCAGTCGCTCCTTGGAATAAGAAACATAAGCTGGTTCATATTGGCCTGCAAGGCAAAAATATCCCGAAGGAAAATTTGCCACCATCTAATCTTGTTTTCTTGATTGATGTTTCGGGCTCCATGAGTGATGAGAACAAATTGCCCTTGCTAAAAACTTCATTCAAAATGTTGGTAGAACAATTGCGCGAACAGGACCGCGTTGCCATTGTAGTGTATGCAGGCGCAGCCGGATTGGTTCTGCCATCTACATCGGGTGCGGAGAAGAAAAATATCCTTGAGGCGCTTAATAACTTGGAAGCAGGCGGTTCAACTGCAGGCGGAGCGGGAATACAGTTAGCCTATGCGGTAGCCAAAGAAAATTTTATAGAAAACGGAAATAATAGGGTGATTTTGGCAACCGATGGAGACTTTAATGTAGGCGAATCAAGTAATGGAGGCATGGAGCGATTGATTGAAGCAAAGCGTGAACAAGGCGTTTTCTTAACGGCACTTGGTTTTGGAATGGGTAACTATAAGGATTCTAAAATGGAGATATTGGCTGATAAAGGAAATGGAAATTATTTCTATATCGATTCAATGTTGGAAGCTCAAAAGGCTTTAGTAAATGAATTTGGCGGAACGTTATTTACGATTGCAAAAGATGTAAAACTGCAAATCGAGTTTAATCCAGCTCGGGTTAAAGCCTATCGGTTGATTGGTTATGAAAATAGAATGTTGAACAACGAAGACTTTAACAACGATCGCAAAGATGCGGGCGAGTTAGGCTCTGGTCACTCCGTTACTGCGCTCTATGAAATTGTTCCCGTTGGCGTGGAGAGTGAATTTTCAAAAGTCGATAACTTGAAATATCAAAAGACGAAAGTTGAACCACAGGCTTCTGATTCAAAAGAAATAATGACTGTTAAATTTCGCTACAAAAAACCTTCGGGCACGGTAAGTAAATTAATTGTTCATCCTTTATTGGATGAGAACATTGCAATAGACAAGACTTCAGATAATTTCAGGTGGGCTGCTGCGGTAGCTGGTTTTGGCATGTTGCTTCGCGACTCTGAATATGTAAAGGATTTTAAGTACGAAGATGTACTGCAATTGGCGCAGAACGCCAGAGGCAAGGATGTGGATGGATACCGGGCAGAATTTATTAATTTGGTAAAGTCGCTGAAAAGTCTGGCGGCTCGATAGCCATGAAACCTTTAACAAAAACCCGCAGAATGAAATATTCGCGAGTTTTTGTTGTTTTTAGGCTTTCACTTTGGTAACAACGGGATTTAACAGGAAATTGAGGCCGAATAGAAGCCAATGATTAAGATTAGCGCAGTGGTAATCACCTACAATGAAGAGCGTAATATCGGTCGATGTATTGATTCGCTGGCATTAGTGGCCGATGAGATTGTTGTTATTGACTCTTTTTCAAAGGATAGAACGCGAAAGATTTGCCTTGATAAGCGGGTGAAGTTTGTTGAGCATGAATTCGTAACTCATATTGATCAAAAGAACTTTGCAGTAACACAAGCCCAGTATAATTATGTGCTTTCATTAGATGCGGATGAGTATTTATCTGAAGAATTGGTTAAATGTATTCTTGAGGTTAAAGAAAATTGGACATTTGATGCATATCGGATGAATCGCCTTTCCAATTATGGAGGTAAATGGATTAGACATGGAAACTGGTATCCAGATCAAAAGATTCGACTTTGGAACAGAAAGATTGGCTTATGGGGTGGCGAAAATCCACATGATAAAATTGTTCTTCATAGTGGAATAAAAATTCAACATCTTAAAGGTGATATTCTTCACCGTGCCTATTCTGATTCAGAAGAAACCATTAAAAAAATACAGACTTATTCTGAAATTTTTGCGAACGAGAATGTTGGAAAAAAGACAAGCTCCGTTGGGAAGATTATCGGTAGATCAGGTTTCGGTTTTTTTAAGAGCTATATTTTAAAGCGAGGCTTCTTGGATGGTTTTGAAGGATTAATGGTAGCTGCAGCGGTTGCCAATCACGTTTTTTATAAATATTCCAAGCTATATGAGGCTAACCGGAGAGCCCTTTTGGGCAAGCGGCTGGTTGTTAGTCGCACAGATAACCTCGGTGATGTTATTCTAACGCTCCCGCTGCTCGGTTATCTCAAATCTATGGTTCCTGATTTGAAAATATTTTTTATTGGTAAGAAGTATACTCAACCAATAATTAATCAATGCATATTTGTTGATCAGTTTTTGGATCGAGATGAGGTGATGAAAGACCCTCGAATGCTTGTTGCGATTCGGGCAGATACCATTATTTTTATTTACCCAGATCACGCCTTAGCTAAAATGGCAAAACAGTTAAATATTAAGCAACGCGTATCTACAGCGCATCGATGGTATAATTGGTTGTATTGCAATCACCTGGTTGATTTCAGTAGAATTAAATCGAATCTTCATGAGAGCCAGTTAAACTTCAAACTACTAAAACCATTCATGCTAAATGCGGATATTGATACCAGTGAATTAATACCTTATTACGGCCTTCAACCTTCAAGTTTTGATTATCAAAATTTATTATCAAAGGATCGATTCAATTTAATTTTGCATCCAAAGTCAAAAGGAAGTGCGCGCGAATGGCCACTTGATAGCTATTATGAATTGGTTCAATCCCTTCCTGCAGGATCATACAAAATTTTTATAACAGGTTTAAAACAAGAAGGCGACTTGATTCGGAATGAAAAACCTGAACTCCTGGCTCATCCTAATGTTACCGATCTTACAGGTAAATTTAATTTAGATGAATTATCCGCGTTTATTAGTCGGGCCGATGGTTTGTTAGCATGTAGCACGGGTGTGCTGCATCTAGCGGCAGCATTAGGTATTAATACCCTTGGATTATACTCGCCTATGAAGCCTATTCACCCTGGCAGGTGGATGCCAATAGGAATCAAAGCAAAATACCTCGTGTTGAAAAAAGAATGCAATGATTGTAGGCAGAGCAAAAATTGCGCTTGTATTCAAGCCATTGCGGTTGATGAAGTTAAAGATCAGTTTGATATCTTTTTGAAAAAGAGAACTGCAAGTTTAATGGAGTCTTCCTACCTTAATTCATGATTTAATCATCAACTCTAATATCGCCTAAGTAAAAACAATTGTTAATGAAAGTAAGTGGCTTTACCATTGTTAGAAATGCAATTAAATATGATTACCCAATTGTAGAAGCCATTACGTCTATTCTTCCAGTATGCGATGAGTTTGTGGTGGCTGTTGGTAACTCAGAAGATGAAACATTAAGCTTAATCAAAGGCATTGGCTCTGATAAAATCAGGATCATTGAAACTGTTTGGGATAACACTTTGCGTGAGGGAGGTAGAACATTTGCGATTGAAACAGATAAAGCTTTTCAGGCAGTGTCACCAGATTCTGATTGGTGTTTCTACATACAGGCAGATGAGGTGTTGCATGAGCAATACCTTGAAGTGGTTAGAAGTTCAATGCAGCAATATTTGAATAACAAGCTGGTCGATGGATTTTTGTTTAACTACAAGCATTTTTTTGGAAGTTATGATTACGTGGGTGAATCATGGAGTTGGTATAGACGAGAAATAAGAATAGTAAGAAATAAGAATACTATATTTTCATACAAGGATGCTCAGGGCTTTCGTAAGCAACCGAATGAAAAATTAAAGGTTAAACTAATTGATGCGTCCATTTTTCATTATGGGTGGGTAAAGGAGCCAAGTAACATGCAAAAGAAAATAAATAATTGGTATCGATTTTATAGAAATGAGGAATGGATTGAAAAGAACGCCAATAAACAGGAAGAGTTTGACTACAGTGCGGTAAGTTCTTTGGAGTTGTATAAGGAAGCTCATCCCCAAGTTATGCTAGAGCGTATTGCACGAAAAAACTGGAAATTTGATTTCGATCTTTCGAAGAAAAATTATTCAACAAAGGAGAAAGTAAAGAGGTTAATCAACAGTCTTTTTGGATACAGGATTGGGGAGTATAAGAATTATAAAATTATTTAATCTTATGAACACTAAAGATACAAAGCTGATTTACCAAAGATTAAAAGATCGTAATATTCAATTTACTCATGTTTGTGAGGTGGGCGTTTACCTTCCGGAAACATCAAACATTATCAACTTTATTAAAGAGGGGATTCGGGCAACTCTGGTTGAGGCCGATCCGGAAACAGTGGAGAAAATCAAAACATACTTTTCGGGTTATAACATTCAGGTTGTAGCTGTTGCGGTTTGGGACACGTCAGGTGTTATCAAGTTATCGAAGGCAGCAGCTTCAACATTCGTGACACAGTTAGAAGCAAGCCCTGCTATTATAAACGATAAATATCAGGTTAGCGAAGAGAATACCTTTGAAGTTCCATGCAAAGTGTTTTCAGAAATCGATGATGGATCGATAGACTTGCTCAGTGTTGACATTGAGGGTGCCGAGTGGTACGTTATTAAGCATTTGAAAAGTCGGCCTAAAGTAATTTCCATTGAAACACATGGTAAGTATTATATCAATCCATTCTTAAAGGAAATTGAAGCGTGGCTTTCAAAGGAAAATTACGCGACCTGGTATAAGGATAGGAGCGACACAGTTTATGTTAAAACAGGATTATTGTCTCCAACATTTACTGAGAACGTTACTACGTTTTTAACACTTTCCAAGATTCGATGGAAGAAATTCAAGATATTTTAATATGATGTTATTTTCTCAAATAGACAATGCAAAAGTAGTGGCCTACGAACCCATTGCTGAGAACTACAAGCTCTTTAAAGAAAATGTAAAGAGAAATTCCATAATGAATGACAAAGTAAAAGTTTTCAACATGGCCGTAACAGGAACTCCTGTTGATGAGATATCTATTTACAAAGAAGTTGAAAACGAGAACTCTGTAACAGCCTCTATTTATAATGATTTCTCCACCCAGAATAATAATGTTATAAAAGTAAAAGCAATTACGCTTGAGCAAATTATCGAATCAAACAATCTCAACTCAGTAGATTTATTAAAACTCGATTGCGAGGGAAGCGAATATCCTATTCTTTACGAAACCCCTAGTAGTATATGGGAGAAAGTAAAAATGATTTATATGGAGGATCATCCTTTAGATAAAGAGAATCGTAATCACAAATCAGTAATTGGTCATCTGGAGTCTCTTGGGTTTACATGTGATTCAATTCTTGCCGATAATGATTGCTATGCCGTTTTGGCTACTAGAGAGAAATTAAAATCTCAATGGAAAAGCCTCAGCACATACATCTTATAGAACTTTTGAAAAGACCATTTTAGTTGCCGTAGGCTTCCATTATTTCGCAGAGAAATGGTTGACGAGAGTTTGCCATTGAAGGAGCCTTGTTCCGTAAGTGGAGGATGTGCCCAGTAGATACGAAATATTTTTTTATCCAAAAGATCATTATGCCACCAATCAATTACTTTGTTGCATTTGTGCTTTTTTAAATGGTTCAACATATCATTTGCTGCTTTCTTATCAATCATATAAGCTCCAGCACATCTCCCACGATCGGCTTCATATAGGAATTTTTTTTTCGAGGTTTTTCGCCACGAAGGGAATCTTAATGTGGAATTCTCGAGCGAAATCATAAATCCTTCCGCTAGCTGATCACTCTCTTCCATTACTTTCTGTATTCTGTTTGAGAATGAATCCAAAAAGCAAACATCATTTTCAAAAATGATGGCGTATTTATAATCACTGGTTACAAATTTTTCATAAATAAGAAAATGCACGAGGGTGCAATACAACGCTCCTTTAGCCAGCACAGATTGCACATCGTCAGTAAAGTACTTTTTGATTAATTCAATGTTCTCAGAATCCTTGTATGATTCAGTAATAAATTGATAACCAAATCCAAAATCATCAAACAGCTCTCGCAAGATTTTTTCACGAGTTTCATAACCCTTTATTCCATGTACTACATAAATATTGTCCAACATTTTTTAATTTCTAAGCCTATTTAAAAATCTGAATCAGATAAAGTTAGTGAAATTATAGAATCGCTATGATAAAAAATGGTAGAATTATAACACATAGGTTGATTGATTTTTGAATTGTTTTAGCCTTGGAAACAATACCACTTTCTTTTGCTATTTTTGACCTTTCATGGAAGAAGAAGCTCCCAAAAACTCATACACCACTCAGGAGAAGAACGACATTTTCAATAATGAGTTTCTTCCCCATATCACCTCCATGTATAACTTTGGGTATAGGCTTACATTCGATCAGGATGACGCCAAAGACCTTGTTCAGGATACCTATTTAAAGGCCTATCGTTTCATAGAATCATTCCAAAAAGGAACTAATGCTAAAGCATGGCTGTTTCGAATCTTGAAAAACAGTTTCATTAATGATTATCGTAAGAAAAGCAAAGAGCCTTCAAAGGTAGATTATCAGGAAGTTGAGTCTTATTATAATTCGGAAGATGTAGATAGGCAGATTACACCCGACTTGCGGGTGGAATCGCTGAAGGACATGATTGGAGATGAAATTTCGAACGCATTGAATTCACTGGATGTTGATTTTCGCACGGTGATTATTCTTTGCGATCTGGAAGGTTTTAAATACGAAGAGATGGCAAAAATTCTGGATATACCGATTGGCACTGTGCGAAGCAGGCTTCATCGCGCCCGGAATCTGCTCAAAGAAAAACTTAGCGAATACGCCAAATCTATGGGTTATAAAAATACCGAGTCATGACAAATTCAGTCAATCCCTTTATTCTTGCAGATGGTAAGAAGCCATCGTGCATGGAAATGTTACAATTAATTCTTGATGGCGAAGCCACTGCGGTGCAGCAAGAGTATTTTAGAACGCACATGGATAAATGTGCACCTTGTTTTAAGTCATACGATCTTGATAATACCATAAAAGAACTTTTGAAAACCCGTTGCTGCGGAGAATCGGTACCAGCCGGACTCGTAGAACAAATTAGAAATCAAATTAGTCAAAATCAGTCTTTCTGATGGCAGGCAAAGCACTCATTTTTTCAGCCCCCTCAGGCTCAGGAAAGACAACCATTGTTCAACATCTCTTAAAAAATAATTCTGATTTAGGATTTTCAATTTCAGCGGCAACGCGCGATAAGCGCGGCCGCACTGAAAAAGATGGGAAGGATTATTATTTCCTTACGCCAGAACAGTTCAAACAAAAAATAGATCAAAACGAATTTATTGAATGGGAAGAAGTGTATGCCGGTAATTTCTATGGCACATTGAAAACAGAAATTGGGCGGATTTGGAATCAGGGAAAAAATGTGATTTTTGATGTAGACGTAAAGGGCGGAATAAATCTAAAAAAATACTTTGGCGAGAAAGCGCTTGCTATTTTTGTCAAGGTGCCATCGATCGAAATACTGAAAGCTCGTTTGCTGGAGAGGGGAACGGAAAATGATGAGAGTCTTTCACGAAGGTTGTTCAAAGCAAAATTTGAAATGACTTTTCAGGATAAGTTTGATGTAGTATTAGTAAATGAGGATTTGGATAAATCCTTGAAAGAAGCACAAGACCTTTACGACAAGTTTAATTCACAGTTTCACTAAATAATAACTTTTTGAAAATCGGCCTCTTCTTTGGCTCCTTCAACCCAATTCACATTGGGCACATGATCATCGCCAACATCATGGCGGAAAATACTGATCTGCAAAAAGTTTGGTTTGTTGTTTCTCCGCAAAATCCATTTAAAGTAAGCAAAGGATTGTTGCATGAGTTTGATCGGTATGATATGGTAAAGGCTGCCATTGCCGATAATTATAAATTGGAAGCGTCCGATGTAGAGTTTAATCTTTCGAAGCCAAGTTATACAGCCCATACCTTGGCACATTTAACTGAGAAATTTCCAGGCAAGGAATTTAAAGTAATTATTGGTGAAGATAATCTTATCAATTTTACCAAATGGAAAAATCACGAGCATATTCTTAAGGAGTTTGGGCTGTATGTTTATCCTCGACCCAACGTAACAAATTCCGACCTCACACGTCATGCAAATGTGATTATGATTGACGCTCCTTTGCTGGATATCTCGGCTACATACATTCGTCAATGTATAAAAAACAATAAATCTATTCGTTACCTCGTTCCAGAACCAGTTGAATCGATGATAAGAATGAAGGATTTTTATCGCTGAGTCTATAATTCGCACAACTATTATGCTACTGATTGCGTCTACTGATTTATGAGAATTGTTTTTACCCTCTTTTTATCTCTAACCTCATTTGCCTCTTATGCTGGCGGTATCCGTGGTGTTGTAAAGAGCGAGGATACCGGCCCACTTGCTTATGCAACCATTTTTGTAAAGCAAACCGGAACAGGTAGCGCAACAGATTTTGATGGCAGGTACGAAGTTCAATTAGCTCCCGGTCGTTATAATGTGTTGTTTCAATATCTCGGTTACGAAGCAGTAACTCGCGTAGTGGATGTTGGTACTGATTTTATAGAAATCAATCTGACCCTAAAACAGCAAGTAATTGTTTTACAAAATGTAATTGTGCGTGCTGGTAAGGAAGACCCCGCTTATACAATCATGCGCAAAGCAATCGCCAAAGCAAAGTACCATACCCAGCAGATTGATTCTTATTCTGCAAAAGTTTATATAAAGGGCAAAGGTCAATTAACAGATTATCCATGGTTAGCTAAGAAAGCTTTGGAGAAAGAAGGGATTACTAAAGATCGCGTCTTTATTTCAGAATCTGTGAGCGAAATTAAATATACGAGGCCCGCTAAATTTGAAGAAAAGGTAATTGCCGTTTACACCAATGGCGACAGCAAAAATACATCTCCCAACTCTTTTATTTTTGGTAGCTTTTATCAGCCAGAGATTGCCGAAACCGTTTCGCCACTCTCACCCAAATCGTTTTCTTATTATCGATTTGAATACCTTGGGTCGTTTCATGATCGTGAATATGAAATCAGCAAGATAAGAGTTACTCCGCGTTCAAAAGGTGATAATGTTTTTGAAGGCTTGATCTACATAGTTGAAGACTGGTGGACTATCCATAGCTTGGATATGAAGACAACAAAGATGGGTATCAATTTCGCGATTAAGCAACTGTACACACCTATTGAAGATAAGGCTTGGTTGCCCGTGTCGCAACAATTTAAAGTAGATGGTAAAGTCTTTGGGTTTGAATTTGAAGGTCAGTATCTGGCAACCATGAAAGACTATGTGATTACACTTAACCCCGATCTTCAATTGGAGATGACTGTGATTGACGAAAAGGTTGAAAAAGAAGAAGCTAAGAAAGTAGAACAAACCTTTAGCAAGAAGGGTCAGGATTTGCAGGAGCGCTTAAAAGAGGGGAAGGAAGTAACGCGTAAGGAATTAAAGCAGTTGGTGAAAGAGTATGAAAAGCAAGAGACGAGTGAAAAGGAGGAGCCTGAAGTAATTTCTGAATCTAATTATTCGATTGATTCATTGGCCTATAAAAAGGATTCTACTTATTGGATTGAGATGCGTCCAACCCCTTTAAGTAACGAAGAACAACGTGGTTATCACATTGATGACAGCCTCACGCAAGTGCAACGCAAGAAAGATGAAGGCGACACACTTCGTAATTCAAGTAAAAACAAAAAAGGATTTCAACCGTGGGATATACTTACGGGTGATACCTACGGAATAGGCAACACTGCTGATTTCAGAATTCATACACCTTACGGTGGTTTCAACTCTGTGGAAGGATTCAACGCAATTTATCGCGTAAGTTTTTATAAACGCTGGCTTAAGCGCGATTCCTTAGATAAGGATAAACGACCACAAACCTCAAGACTTGAAATAAGTCCGATAGCACGCTATGCGTTTGCGCGAGAAAAGCTTACAGGGAAACTGCGTATTGACTACAGAGCTAAGAAAGATCGGATAACAATTGAAGGCGGTAAGTATGTTGAACAATTCAATTCGGCTGAGCCAATCCACCCGCTTGTAAACACGTTCACATCGCTTTTAATGGGCGATAGCTATATGAAAATTTATGAGCGCAATTTTGTTGATTTAAATTATTCGCATCGGTTTGATGATAAGTACACGTTTAGAACAAACTGGACTTGGGCAAGGCGATCAGAATTACTTAATAACAGTTCTTATACTTTCTTTAAATCCAATCGAGATCAATACACAGACAATCAACCCGTCAATCTTGAATTGCCCACCACAAGTTTTAATCCTAACCGGGCTTTTATCGGTTCTGTTAGTTTGGATGCCCGACCGTGGCAAAAATATCGGATTCGCAATGGGCTTAAAATGCGGGTGGATGGATCATCACCGCTGCTTTCTCTATACTACAGAAAGGGTTTTACAGGGGTGGCAGATAGTGAAGTGTCTTTTGATCAGGTGGAACTTGGCTTCAAGCATGGTTTTAAAATTGGTATTCGTGGAAAGTTGGATTTAGCTTGGCAGGCCGGCACATTCTTTAACGCCAACCAAATGTATTTTATGGATTACAAACATTTCCTTGGTAATCTAACACCCTTTGTTACTACAGATCCAGTTGGAAGTTATCGCCTGATGGACTACTACAAATTCAGTACAGCTAAAGAATATTTTTCTGCCAATGCGCATTATCACTTTAGAAAATTTTTGGTAACGCGCATTCCTTTAGTGCGCGTTACGGGAATTACAGAGAATATTTTTGTTAATTATCTGGCAACACCTACTTCTCAAAATTATACTGAGGTTGGCTATGGTATAGATGGTATTCTCCGCATCTTTAGGTTAGAAGCTGCCGCAGCCTTTCAAAATGGGCAATACCTAAACTACGGCTTCCGTGTTGGTGTAGCCACAAGCATCACAATTAATTTTAGCGATTAGTCACCATAGATTGGTTAACGTCACAGCCGTTCGCGAACTTTAGGCGATGGCTGTCACCCTAGATGAATTCTTAGCGCTTCGAAACGAATTGCCGATTGTGGATGTTCGTTCGCAGGGCGAGTTTCAACAAGGTCATGTCAGAAGCGCACTAAACATTCCGTTGCTTAATAATGAGGAGCGCATCGCTGTTGGTACAGATTATAAACAGAACGGTCAACAGGCAGCAATTAAAACCGGATTTCGACTGGTTGGGCCACGCCTAGAAGAAATTATTTATCAGACTGAAAGGCTAATTCCTAATAAGGAGATGCTGGTGCATTGCTGGCGCGGAGGCATGCGCTCAAATAATTTTTGTCAGTTTATTGGCATGGCCGGAATGAAAAGCCATGCTTTGAAAGGTGGCTACAAAGCCTATCGGCAGCAAGCAGCCGAATCATTTAAACAACCTTTCAACTTTATTGTGATTACTGGTTGCACAGGTAGTGGTAAGAGCGAGGCATTGCGATCATTAAAAGAACAAGGCGAGCAGGTGCTCGATCTTGAGGATTTAGCAAAGCACAAAGGTTCCGCTTTTGGAGGATTACTTATGCCCGAGCAACCCACAACGGAACAATTTCAGAATGAATTATTTGAAGAGATTCTACTGTTGGATCGAAACAAAAGAGTTTGGGTGGAAGATGAGTCGATAGCAATCGGAAAAATTTTTCTTCCATCAGAGTTTTGGAAAGGAATGAACAAATCACCCCTTGTTCAAATGGATGTTTCTAAAGAAGTCCGCATCCAACGATTAGTGGATGAGTATGGCCCAGCTGATCGGGATGAATTTTTGAACATCATGGGAAAGATAACGACCAAATTAGGAGGTCAACATTATAATCAAGCAAAGGAAAGACTAAGTGTGGGAGATATGCATGCTACAATCGATATTTTATTGACATACTACGATAAGGCATATCTCAAAAGCATTGAAAAAAGAAAGCAACAATTGAAATTTTCTTTGCCGTGGGATGGGAATAGTGCAGCTGATTTTACTTCGAAATTAATTAAACACATAGGCACATAAGATACATGGTGAATTCAAACCTATGTGCTCTATGTTCCTATGTGTTTTAAAATACTAATATCTCATGACTAAATCATACTTAGATGATCTCACCTACCGAATAGTTGGTGCAGCCATTGAAGTGCATAAGAATGTAGGGGCGGGTCTTCTTGAAAGTGTTTATCATAGATGTTTAATGGAAGAATTTAAGCAACGAGGTATTCAATATCGCTCGGAACTTAATGTGCCTATTGATTATAAAGGAATTGATCTTGATGCTAATTTGCGTTGTGATTTTTTAGTTGAAGAGGCTATCGTAGTTGAGTTAAAAGTCGTTGACATGATGGCTCCTGTTTTTGAAGCACAATTGCTCACCTACATGAAATTGTTAAAGAAACCTAAAGGGATTCTTATTAATTTTAATTGTACTAATATTTTTAAAGAGGGGTAACAGACTTTTGTAAATGAGTACTTTAGACTACTGCCTGACTAATCTATGTATTCTATGTTCCTATGTGTTTAATTTTAATTTATGACAGAAATAAAACTCACACAATATTCTCATGGCGCTGGTTGCGGATGTAAAATCTCTCCTGCCGTGTTAGATAAGATGCTTCATTCAGATTTACCAAAAGCAAAATTTCAGAACCTATTGGTAGGCAATGATTCAAAAGATGATGCTGCTGTGTTTGATTTAGGTGATGGAACCTGCATTATTAGCACTACTGATTTTTTTATGCCGATTGTAGATGATCCATTTACATTTGGATCCATAGCCTCGGTTAATGCAATTAGTGATGTTTATGCCATGGGTGGCGAGCCAATTATGGCAGTTGCTATTTTAGGATGGCCTATTAATAAAATTCCGGCAGAAGTTGCTCAACGTGTATTGGAGGGAAGTAGGAAAATTTGTGCAGAAGCCGGAATACCCTTGGCCGGTGGTCATAGTATTGATTGTCCTGAACCCGTATTTGGCTTAGCAGTTTCTGGTAAACTAAAGAAAGAGCATCTTAAAAGAAATGATACTGCTAAGGAAGGCTCGCTATTATATCTAACTAAGGCGCTTGGTATTGGCATTACAACAACGGCTCAGAAAAAAGGAATTGTGAAAGATGAGCACTTGCAGATTGCTGTCAATAGCATGTTAACCTTAAATAAACTCGGTGCCGATTTTGGCCGACTGCCTTACGTAAACGCGATGACCGATGTAACGGGTTTTGGCTTATTAGGTCATCTTACAGAAGTATGTGAAGGCAGCGGACTTTCAGCTGAGATTGATTTTAATAAAGTCCCAAAGTTTGAATTCTTAGATGAGTATGTCGCGCAAAAATCTATGCCGGGGGGTACGCAACGCAATTGGGAAAGTTATGGTCATAAAATTGGTGCTGTAACAGAAATACAAAAAATTATTTTAGCTGACCCGCAAACGAGTGGTGGGTTATTAGTTTCCGTTGATAAAGAGCTTGGTAAAGAATTTGAAGATTTCTGTAAAACTAAAGGACATGTATTGGAACCAATAGGCAAGATGATTTCTAGACAGGAGATTTGTATTTTAATTAAGTAGCGAATGGATCTGGAAGAGATTACCCAATTATTCTGGCAGGCATCCGAAGATAAACTTGCCTGTCGCATATTGCTTTCGGGTGAACCATTGACGCGCACTGTGTGTCCGTATGGGATTGCAAGTACATCTAAAAATCAAGTTGTGTTGGTTTGCTGGCAAACAGTGGGGTTCACAAAATCAGGTGGTAAAGAAGGCTATCGTAATCTACAACTCGATCGCGTAATCGAACTAGAAATTCTGGATTGGCATTTCGAACCTCAAAAGGATTTTAACTCGTTAGATGGCCAGTATAAAGATTGGGTGTATCATATTTAACATTTCATCAACGTTTAAAATATTTGTATTTTTTTTGAACCCTTTTTCGGTTTGGGTGTACAGCGTATTAAAAACCTTCTATGAAATTTATCCTCGCCCTACTTTGTATCTCCATTGGAGCATCGGCCACAAACCCAGAAACGATCTTACCTAAAACAAAAGAATTAAAATCGGTTTACTGGTATGCAAATCAGGAAATAGAATGGAGTGCCTTTGTAAATAATAATCCTAAAAGTGCTGACGCGTGGTTGAATTATTATTCAGCTGCCCGGTATGCACAAGAAGATGCTCAGATTCTTGATGGTATTGTAAAGCGAATGACGCTGGAAGTTCCCAACACCTATGAAAATCATCTTGTTAAAGGTTGGCACGGTGGATTTACTACCGAGGCCGTTAGCGAACTCTCCAAAGCTTTTGAGATAAATCCAACTAATGCAAACACTTACGGCTTAATGCTTTTGGCCAGTGAATTTCAGTTTGATGATCAGGAACGGTTGAGCTTTGGAAAGAAGATGTATGAGGCGGGCTTGTTGCCAGCATCGCTATTAAATTACAGTTACAATGTATTGATGTCTGTAGAAGCAGGGTCAGTGCTTTTTACGGAAGGAGATAATACCACGTTGCCTCTGATTGCTTTACAAGATGTTTGGAAAGTAAGACCCGATGTTACCATACTCAATCTTGACATGATTGTTCAGAGTGACTATCGCAAAACCAAATTGAGCAATTCTGAATTATCGTTAAAGACAATTTCTAATACTGATAAAAACCTCAAGCAGCTTCTATGTGCGGCTTTACCAATTGAAAATCCAGATCGAAAATTTTATTATGCATTAACTCTTTCTAAAGAGCACTTGGCTTCAATGAAGGATCAACTGTACGTTGTAGGACTGGCTTCACAATTAAGTCCGCAACGGATGGATAACATTTCTGTGATCAAAGATAATTTGGAGAATCGATTTTTAATGGACTACCTGACTGTTGACTTCAACGGAGAAAGTGAGACCGCAACTGGGAGAGTATTAAGTGCAAACTATTTGGTGCCGCTATTACTGCTGTACGAACATTATGTAGAGAATAATGAAACCGAAAAGAAAGCTGAGTTAACTGAATTGATTAATAAAATTGCAGTGAATACTAACAAAGAGGATTTGGTTAGCAATTTTCTTAATCGGAATAATTTTGCTGAGATACCTTATTTCCCTAGTGACCTAACTGCAAAATCATTAGAGGGCAGATTCAAACCTATTTCGGAAAGAATCTATGCGGGGGAATCAGAAGTTAGAAATGACCAGTACAACGAGTTTCTGGCGTACTTGACGAAGAATAAGCTGAATGAACTGCATGAAAAGTATAAGTTTGATTTTAGCAGATATGAGGAGCCGGCATTTTCTTTAATGTCGAATTATGCATTGCCAAGAGTTGAGACAAAAAAAAGTAAATTCTTTAATCGTCATCCTGCTGTCAATATTTCATTTGACGCGGCAAATGCTTATTGTGAGTGGCTTACGCAACAATATAATAACGCAACAGAGCGTAAGTATAAGAAAGTGAAGGTTAGGCTTCCGACCTTAGATGAATGGCAGATTGCCGCGGCAGGTATAAAAAATCCTAGTTCTTGGAAGTTGGATGAACAACGTGCAGAAGTGAGGATTACTCCTAAAGGATCTGAATTTGATAAGAATGCAGAAGTGAAAATAGTATCATTAGACAACCCTGAAATTTTATATCCATGGTTCAAATATTATGGATTGCGCAACTCACCGCGCAACAACAAGGATTGTTATTTGGGTAATTTTAAATCTGAGATTTGTAATTGTCCTGGCATGAAAGGGCAACAACCACCAAATGCAGATGGCTTCGCAACCATGGGTGCAACCCAGGCATATTTTCCAAATGAAGTTGGGCTTTATGATGTGGTAGGAAATGTAGCTGAAATGATTGATGAAAAAGGAAAGGCATGTGGTGGAAGTTGGAATCATTCGTCTGCTGAGTCGACTATAAGAAGTGTAAACACGTATTCGAATCCCGATGCGGCAGTAGGGTTTAGAGTTTTCATGGAAATTATTGAGCAATAAAGTTTCGAATGTTTTTTAAAAAACGACTCACTCATTTTACTGATGAGGAGTTAATGCAAGAGATTCAGCAGAGGAGCGAGGCTGCGCTGGTAGAAATTTACCAACGCTACAGCGCTCCGCTGTTGCGTTATTTTACGCGTATGCTTTGGCATGATGCCGAAGTGGCACAGGATTTTTTGCAGGATTTGTTCGTGAAGGTGATCGATAACCCGGGTCGTTTTAATACGAGCCGAAAGTTTTCAACATGGATATTTTCTGTTGCGCACAACATGTGCAAGAATGAATACAGGAGCAAAGAACACCGAGAGTCGGCAATTATACCCATTGAGCGCCATAGCAATACGGATTTAAATAAATTAATTGATGAGCAGGACTTTAAGAACAGACTGAATTTTCTACTCGAAACATTAGACGATGAAAGCAAAACACTTTTCTTACTTCGGTATGAGCACGAATTTGATCTTGAAAAGATAAGCGAGATACTGGCTATCCCCGTTGGCACAATAAAGTCGCGGCTTTTTTATTTACGAAAAGGACTAAGCCAGGAGCTACAAGAATATAAAATCATTTTAAAAGAAGGGATGATATGATACACGTTGATGAGTTGGAAAAATTAGAAAGCTTGATGCAAAGTAAAGCTTTCGCTGAATTAACAACCGAAGAAAAACTTTGGGTTAGTCAATGGATTGAATCAGAAGCCGAGTATACAAATCTGCGAAAAGCTAATAGGGAGATAAGTCAGCACCTGATAAGTACTAACCAGGCTGTGCCTGATCCAAAAATCCTCACTCACTTAAAAGCAACGTTGCGTGCAAAACAAACTGTGTCACAATTAAACTGGTGGCAAGTTAAAATGCCTGGCTGGAGTACAGGTGTAATCGCTTCCTTTTTTTGCGTTGCGGGTTGGTGGATTGGATCATCTTCCAATGAAGTGATCAAAGAACAAGTCTATTCACCCATAGTGTACGACACAGTCTATTTGGCCTCCAAACCAGATACTGTTTTTATTCAGCAGGTTGTCTATAGAGAACGGTCTCTTCTTGCTAAAACTGTGAAGCAATTGGAGACGTTAACTACTGAAACTCCTGCTAAAGGAATTAATATGAAGGAAAAAGAAGAGTTGGAGAATTTACTTGTTTCAGGATCGAGATAATAATTGATCCGTTCTTTTAGTGTCAGCGATTTCCAAAATTAAATCCGCACCATAAGCCATGGCCGGAGTTTGATAACCCGCTTTGAAGTTTCCTGAAAGAATTTTTTCGGCAATCAGTACAGAAGTTTTAGCGGTTAACGTATAACCACTAACAGTCTCAAGTCTGCTTTCAAAATTGTTTCCGCTGCCATCCCAAACTTTTCCCCATAAAAAGCTTCGCCCGCTTTCTCTTTTTTCATCGCTTGGGCCGGGCTTTTGTTTATCAATTTTCTTCAGCATAAACTTCTTAACCCAACCCATGCGCAGCAACCAATTTATATAGCGTGTACGCTTCGCATTTTTTATCATGCTTTCTGTAGCACCTGTATACACTTCTATGTTTGGAATACCTGTGCTGCGCCAGGCAGTAGAAATATCACCCCACGGTATACAAAGTGTTGAGGTTTTGAAAGAACCAAAGTCTACCTCCATACTTTTAGCACCTAATGCCAGGTGCGTTAGCTTTCCGTTAGTCCGAATTTGTCCGCCTTCGCCCATGCCTTCGGTCATACTTTTCTTTGTGCCTCGCGATAACCCACCTTTCGACATGGTGAACGCAAGTTGTAAATGTGTAGCAGAAGGCAATTGATTTTTTAAATGCAGCGCAAGACAATCAGAGGGCACCACATCGAATCCAGTTCCGGGGATTATGGTTATGCCTGCTGCTTTTCCTTTTTGATCATATCCAGCAAGCAATTCAAATACCTGATACTCTCCGGTAATGTCTGTGTAGTGAGTTTTAGTTTCTAAACACGCATCGGCCATAGCTTTGGCTGTGTGACGAAATGGACCCGCACAATGAATAACTAATTTTCCTTTGGAGAGTAAGGCCTTAAGAGCATTTGTATCTGCAACATCAACTACTTCGAATGGAAATCCGGTTTCAGTACTTTGTTTTTGTAACGCTTCCTTGTTGCGACCGGCAAGAATTACATTCAGATTTTTTGCTTTGCATTCTTTAGCTATCAGTTTACCTGTGTAGCCATAAGAGCCGTATAGAATAATAGGGTTCATTTTTTTGTCAGGATATCTTTGATTTCTGCTTTAAGGATAGGGAGATGTTTTATAATAATCGACCAAACAATTATGTCTTCTACTTCATCATAACCATGAATAATTCTATTCCGAGTGTCAATTATTTTCCTTGAGTTGGAGATAGCTAATAATGGCTCAAACTTTATTACTTTATTTAAAGCCTCACCAATAATTTCAAGATTTCGTTCAACGGCATGCTTGAGCATGAAATTAGAAACATACTTGTCGAGTTCCTTTGGAGTTCCTATATACTCGTCAATTCTAACGATAGCCCTTAAAATATCGTTTAAATATTTTACGGTTTCTTCACTCATTGAAGAGGGTTGTCTTGGTTTTATTCAATACGTTAATAAACCCAGGATCTTTTATACTTCTCTCTGTTACCAGGTCAACATCACGACCTAATAAATCTTCAAGTTGATAGGCTAAGTCAAAATAATTATCCGCATAGTCTTCTAATGAAATTTTCTCATCATGAAAGGAGAGTAAAATATCTATATCACTGGTTTCGCTAAACTGACTACTGCAGACAGAACCAAAAGCAAAAGCCCGTTTTACCTTGTGCTTTTTTAATAGCCTAGTAATTTCATCTAAATTATCTTTAACTAAAGGAGCTAGCATATTACTTAATGTTTGTTCGCTCCACTTTTTCAACAAAATATTTTGTATCACCTCGCCACGGAAAAGCCATATATCGTTTTACAAAATAGAGATTTACACGCTCACCGCTTAGAGATACTTCTTGTAATTTTTGGAGCACTTCGGTTTGATCGCCTTCAATGGAGAAGTCGAACGTTTCGTAAATCGGACTAACGCCTTTCAAAGCCCCAAATGAATCAAGGCTTATTTTACCTTCATGAGTTTTGAAAAGCATGCCTTTCTCGGTAACGCGCAAAACCTTTCCAGCCATCACGCCTTCCTCATAAACGCCCCAATAAAGAAAACAAAGTGTTGCTATACCCAGTAACAAGGCAATTATAAGCAGCCGTTTCACAAATTTTAAAGTAGTACGCGTGGTCTTTTGGACAAAACTTTCTGATTCCATACTCATTTCTTTTGGTTGAGCAAGTTACTCTTTCTATTCAATCTTATGTAGAAATAAATGGCAATTGAAATAACCAGTAAGGAGATGAATTGGGAGTTTGAGAGAATGTTGTCAATCAGGAATCCGCGTTGAATATCGCCCCGAAATAGCTCTAAAACACCACGACCAACCGCATAGGCAATTAGGTAGATCAAAAAGATCTGACCATCAAATTTCTTTTTAGACTTTAGAATACTCAATCCAATCAACAAACTGAAGATAAAAGCAGCTTCATACAATTGAGTTGGATGAAGCGAAGTATTTAGCGGCTCTGCCTGGCAAACCGGGTCTGTGAAGATCAAACCCAGAAAACTATCGGTAGGGATTCCATAACAACAGCCCGCCATAAAGCAACCAATTCTTCCAAACCCATGAACGATGCAGGTTACCAAGGCCATAATATCTAACATGCCAAGTATCGGCACTTTAATTTTTTTAAAATACCACAACATGGTTGGAATCGTGAACAGCAGCGAACCATAAAAAACAAACCCGCTACCAGAAATAAGTTTCTTAGGATTTGAGAGATATAAAGCGGGATCCTCAAAAATCATAAAAAACTTTCCGCCAAATACTCCTGCAAATACCAGCAAAATAAAAAGGCTGTTGGCTTGATCGAATGTAAGACCGAATTGTTTTTTGCCTTGCCAATACATGTAAGAAAAACCGAGCAAGGCACCCAGTGCTATGCAAAAGCCGTAGGTGTAAATGGTGATTGAACCGAGCTTGAATAAGATAGGGTACATAGATTTAAAAATTATACAATTTGAAAATTTGAGAATAAAATCATCACATTTTCAGATTTCCAAATCATCACATTTAAACCGTCATTATCTCCGCTTCTTTCCTTTTCAAAAACGCATCAATCTTCAGATTGAATTCATCGGTGAATTTTTGAACGGTTTCTTCTGCGTTCTTAACATCATCTTCCGATACGCCTTTAATTTTTTTGAGCTGTTCGTTGGTGTCCTTGCGAATGCTGCGCACGCTTACTTTGCCGTGTTCACACTCCTGACTGGCCTGTCGCACCAATTGCTTCCTGCGTTCTTCAGTCATCATGGGGATGTTAATAATTATTTGCTGACCGTCATTTTGAGGTGTGAGACCTAAGTTGGCGATCATGATTGCCTTTTCAATTTCCTGGATCAAACTTTTTTCCCACGGTTTGATAAACAAGGTGCGGGCATCGGGTGAAGTAATAGATGAAATCTGATTTAATGGACTCATGGCTCCGTAATAAGAAACCTGAATACCATCCAGCATGGCAGGGTTTGCTTTGCCCGCTCTGATTTTTGCCAGCTCACTGCCAACATGATTCAAAGCTTTATTCATTTGATCTTGTGCTTCTTCTAGAAATAATTCAATCTCTTCCATAGCTGTTATTTTACGTCCCGATAGCTATCGGGAGACGATTTTATATTTACGATTTTAATGATACCGTTTAGCTTATGAGGGTTCCCGCTTCCTCACCTTTGGCTATTTTCAACAAGTTGCCTTTTTTGTTCATATCAAAAACAATAATAGGCAATTTGTTTTCCTGGCATAGCGTAAAAGCTGTCATGTCCATTATGTTTAATTTCTTTTGATACGCCTCCTGAAAACTGAGATTATTGTATCGAACAGCATCAGAAAATTTCTCGGGGTCTTTGTCATACACACCGTCCACCCGAGTACCTTTTAAAACAACTCCGGCCTGAAGTTCAATGGCACGTAAACTTGCTGTTGAATCCGTTGTGAAATATGGATTACCGATGCCCGCTCCAAAAATTACAATCCTTCCTTTTTCGAGGTGGCGGATCGCTCTGCGTCTGATAAAAGGTTCACATACCTGTTCCATTTTTATTCCAGACATTAATCGGGTATACATACCATGTCGTTCCAATGCACTTTGCAAGGCCATCGCATTAATAACTGTTGCCAACATGCCCATATAGTCTCCCTGCACGCGATCAATACCAAGTGCTTCGGCCTGACCGCCTCTAAAAATATTGCCGCCTCCTATTACAATCGCAATTTCAACCCCAGCCTCTTTAACAGTTTTAATTTCTTCCGAATACTGTTCTAGTACTGCAGGATCTATATGACTGTTTTTGGAGCCCATCAGCGCTTCACCGCTGAGTTTGAGGAGGATGCGTTTATATTTCATGAGGTTAGTATGTTGATGGCAAATATATTTTATTTAAGGGCTACAAGCACTTTGAAATCTTGAAAATGATCCTTTAATTTTTATTTAGCCCACTAAAAAACATTTCCGCCCCAAACAAAATCTTTAAATTGGTGATGGGCGTAACGGCTTATTAGTGAAAATTCTTTCAGTTTAATGGAGGCGGTTCGTTGCTTTAAAGTCAAAAAGTCCTGTTCAATGGCTGTTTCTTTCACTTCAATACCTTCTCTCTCATCTATAATAAAGTCAATCTCTTGGCCGGTTTTGCGTTGGTAATAGTTTAAGCTGTCAACTAACGGCATAAGTTGGGCAGCAATGGCATTTTCAAACACTTGGCCGCTTGATAATTGAGCGCCTGCTAACTCGTTTAATATTCCACTATCCGAAAAAAACAATTTGGGCTGTTGAGAGATTGCTTGATCGATATTTTTAGAATAGGGCTTGAGCAAGTAAATAAAATAAGTGTGTTCAAAAAGGTCGAGGTAGCTTTTGAGTTTAGTCCGGTTTATGCCTGCTATGCTTCCTAGTTTACTATAATCTATTTTGCTACCTACCCGGGCGGCTAGCAACTTTGCCACTCTATATAAGTCTTCACTTATTGAAAAATCAGAAAGTAGTTTAACGTCTAATTCGATATACGAATTGATGATGTCGCGCAATAACTGCTGCTTATTTTTTTTATTTTTTTGCAAAACTACTTCTGGAAATCCGCCATACTGAACATACTCTTCATACAATTTATTACATCGCTCATACCAGGGTTTACTATATGATTTCCGGGCGTATGATAAAACATTTTTAATTCCGCTTTCTTTAAAGTCGAGGAATTCATCGAAGCTTAATGGATACATCTCAAATATTCGCTTGCGGCCAGCCAGGCTTTCTGAAAATCTATTTTTGATGTAGTATGAACTGGAGCCACTAACAATAAATTTTACCGAATAGGTGTCGTAAACATATTTGATGAAGCTTGGCAGAGTTTCCACCAATTGAATTTCGTCAATGGCAATAACACAGGGAATCGAAAAATTAAGCCCTTGGAGTTGCAATTGTTCTACAATACTTTCGTAATTGGGCGTTGCAAACAGAACTCGAATTTCAACCCGCTCGCAATCCAACAGAATCTTGTTAGCGTGAGTTACTTCCTCCATCAGATAATGAATAGCCACACTTTTGCCTACTCTACGCATGCCTGTTATTACGGTTACTTGCCGTTGGGCAAGGTGCGCGCGTAACTCCGGAAAGCACTTCCTAATTTTCATGCCATAAAATTAGACAAATAGTTATACTTTATGTCAAAAAATTAGTCAAATAGTTATTCTGCCGTACTTTAAAAACACGCAAGCAGGACTCCCTATTCAAACAGGCACAATTTCATGGCGTCACTGCGCCATAGCGGTTGATAATTTGCACTGATCAAAACTCAATCAGCACCTGACCCTTCTCAACGCTATCACCCTTTTTTACTTTTACATTTTTTACAACACCTTCACCTGGCGATTTTAAAATGTTTTCCATCTTCATGGCTTCGAGTATCAACAGTGCATCGCCCGGCTTCACTGTATCACCCGCTTTTATTTTCAGATCAATAATTAAACCGGGCATGGGCGCTTTGATTGAATTGACTTTGCTGCTGGCAGTATTAGTCATCCCCATTTTTTCGAGCAACAGATCAAACTTGTCTTTCAGGTTTACTGAATAGTTTCGGCTATTGATCTTGAGGGTGATCGTTTTTGTTTCAACATCATTCTTAATCAGCTCAGCGCGATAACTTTTGTTTTTATATAAGATATGATAATAGCCATCGGCAAGTTGAACAAGATCCCACGTGTGAGGTTCTCCGTTCACCAACCAACCCGATTCATCAGAATCAATCTCAAATACTTTATTGTTAACGGTAGCTTTGCGCATAATTGAATGTTCAATAGTTGTGGTTTTCCAGAAACCAGCATCCAGTATCCATAGAGTGCATTGCAAAATAGATAAAGTTATCGTTACTTTGCCCTGTCATGAAAGAAAATCATGACAGGGGTGCCAAAAAAAAGGGCTGAGATCATACCCATAGAACCTGATGCCGGTAATGCGGACGAAGGGAGGCAAAATAAACACGTAAGTAAGGTACATTCCCCGATGTGCCTGCGGGTTTAAACGAAAAGTAAGCATGTTAAAATTTATTGTGTGTGCAGCATTTAGCGTGCTGGGTTGGAGCGCAACAGCGCAGGCTGTCATTCGCGGTTACGTGAAAGACAAACAAACCGGACAAGCTCTTTCAGGAGCAACTGTGTCGCTAAATGAAACTAATCAAGTTGAAGTAACAGATGAGAATGGTTATTTTTTGTTTAGTCAATTGGCTGATGGAAATTACGAAGCAGAGATTCGCTTTGTCGGTTACAAAACAACAACTCAAAAACTGGAGGCCAATCAATCCGGTTGGGTTTCAATTCTGTTGGGCGAAGATGTTTTTATAACGGATCAGGTAATTGTTTCGGCAACGCGAGTAGATGAAAATGGCCCGACCACCTTTACGACCATCAACAAGGCTGCTTTACAAAAGCAGAATTTTGGTCAGGATCTTCCCTTCATCCTTAACTGGACTCCCTCTTTGGTAACAACTTCTGATGCTGGTGCGGGTGTTGGTTATACAGGCTTGCGTATTCGCGGAAGCGATGCCACGCGCATTAATGTAACCATCAATGGAATTCCTTTAAACGATAGCGAAAGTCAAGGTGTGTTTTGGGTTAATACTCCCGACCTCGCCACATCCACGCAAAGTGTGCAGGTGCAACGTGGTGTGGGCACCTCTACCAATGGTGCGGGTGCTTTTGGTGCGAGCGTGAATATGCAAACCAATACCCGAAATGATAATGCTTCCGCAGATGTGATAAATTCATTTGGATCATTTGGTACGCGCAGACATACGGTTGCCTTTGGTACAGGACTGATTAACGACAAGTTTGTATTTGACGGCAGGCTTTCGCAGATTAATTCTGATGGCTATGTTGATCGCGCAAGCTCCAACCTGAAATCGTATTATTTGTCTGGCGGCTATTATGGTAAGAAAACCATCGTGAAGGCTATTGTGTTTGGAGGCAAAGAAATTACCTATCAAAGTTGGAATGGTGTACCCGAGTCTCGTTTGAATAATGACACCGAAGCCATGTTGGAAACTGCTTCCATTGAAGGTTGGAATCAGGAACAAACTGATAACTTACTAACATCAGGGCGAACATTTAATATTTACACGTACAAGAACCAAGTGGATAATTATGCACAAGATCATTACCAGCTTCATGTCTCGCATCGGTTTTCAGAATCGCTTACAGCAAATAGCGCCCTGCATTATACCTATGGCCGCGGATTCTTTGAAGAGTATAAAATTGATGATGATTTTAATAATTATGGTTTGAATGATGTTGTGATAGGAAATGAAACAATCTCATCGAGTGATTTAATACGCAGACGTTGGCTCGACAATAACTTTTATGGAGTTACCTATTCTCTGAATTATGAGAAAGACAAACTGAATTCAATATTGGGCGGTGCCTGGAATCAATATGATGGTGATCATTTTGGAGAAATTATCTGGGCACAGGTTGCTGATGTGCCAAAAGATTACCAATATTATTTTAATAATGGTAAGAAAAGTGATTTCACAATCTACTGGAAAAATAATTATCAACTTACTGATAAGCTAACAGGGTTTATTGATCTTCAGTACAGAGGGATTTCGTATAAGGCTTCGGGTAAGGAGAATAGGCAATTTGATTTTAATGTTGATCAGCAATTTAACTTTTTCAATCCTAAGGTTGGAGCCACTTACGAAATCTCACCTGAACAACAGATTTATACGTCCTACAGTGTGGGCAATCGCGAACCCGTGCGCAATGATTTTATTGATGCCCTTGCCGGGGTAATTCCTAGGCATGAAACTTTACATAACATTGAAGCAGGTTGGAGATACAGGAAAAACAATGTTATCCTTAATGTAAATTATTATTTAATGAATTATAGAAATCAACTGGTGCCAACAGGTGAACTAAATGATGTGGGTGCAGCTATTCGCACGAATGTGGATGAAAGTTACCGAACCGGAGTTGAGGTTGAAGGAACGATCAGGCTAAGTCCAAAATTAATCTGGAATGCGAACGTAGCGCTCAGTCAAAATAAAATTAAAAACTTCGATGAAGTGATTTACGACTACGGAACCAATTTTGATGAGTACAATGAAGTAGTAAACACCTTTTCAAACTCCGACATTTCTTTTTCACCAAATGTGATTGCGGGATCGAGCTTAATGTTTTCGCCAATTAAAAATGTTGAGTTGGGATTACTTACAAAATATGTTGGTAAGCAGTTTTTGGATAATACCTCAAAGGATAGCCGTAGCATAGATTCCTATTTTATTAATGACCTGCGGGTGTCTTACATAATAAAGCCGTCATTTATGCGCGAGATTTCTGTTAGTTTGTTGGCGAATAATATTTTCGATGTAGCCTATTCATCGAATGGCTACACCTATGGGTATAGAGGTGGGGCAACTGAATACAGACAGAATTTCTACTATCCGCAAGCAGGCAGAAATTATCTGTTGATGGTGGCGTTGAGGTTTTAGAATTAAACAGTCGCTGGATTCTGGTTACTCGTCACTCTGGTAAATTAATTTCTCAAGTTTCCAGTGACTAGTATCTAGCATCCAGTTCTGATTATCTTTGTACTAATGCCTGAAAAAAAATACCAGCCCTTCACCATTCGTGCGCTCCTACGCCTCACCCGGTTTTGGAATCTGGTTATTATTGGACTAGCTCAATATTTTGCTGCTGGCTTTCTAATTGATAAAAGCCTGATTTGGGATTGGAGATTGTTGGTGCTGGCAACATCAACCGTTGTTATAGCCGCTGCTGGCTACATCATCAACGACTATTATGACATAAAAATTGATTTGATCAATAAGCCCGAACGTGTGGTGATTGGAAAAAGCATCACTCGCAGGTACGCACTTTTCTTTCACAGTATTTTGCTGACGATTGGAGTGGGACTAGGATTTTTCATTGGTTGGAAAATAGGGATGATTAATTTTTTCTCGTCTTTTTTGCTCTGGTGGTATTCTAATAGTTTAAAGCGCCAACCTTTCATTGGCAATTTTGTGGTTGCCTGGCTTACCAGTATTTCTATTGTGTTGGTGAATATTCTCTATGATGTAAATAACTCGTTAGTTATTATCTATGCGTTGTTTGCATTTTTCATGACGTTGATTCGCGAGATATTGAAAGATATGGAAGACCTGAAGGGTGATAATACGTTTGGCTGTCGAACTTTGCCTATTATCTGGGGAATTAGACGGACGAAAATCATAATCTATGTTTTGCTTGCGTTGTTGTTTACTTCGGTGCTGCTTTTAAATGCAAAGTTTGTGGAACTGCCTTTTTATTATTTTTTAGTACTTCTATTTGTGCCACTTGGCTTTCTATTGATTCGTTTAATAAGGGCAGATACCCGGAAGGATTTCTATTGGCTCAGTCAGTGGTGTAAAATCATTATGCTTCTTGGTATTCTCAGCATGGTGTTTATTTAATGTACTTACCAATACTAAGGCGTCTGACCGCTCTTTGCTTAAGCGTAAAACGCTCTGACGCCTCTGCGTAAATTATGGTTATGGTTTTAGAGATGCCCTTAATTTCTTTTATTTGCACTCATGAATCAACCTGCTCGTTTGGCTGTATTTCTTTCAGGCAATGGCTCCAATGCCGAACAGATTTTTTCTCATTTCACAAATTATCCTACAATTACGGTAGCCCTTGTTTTAAGTAACAATCCTGGGGCATTTGGATTACAACGCGCCCAAAAGTTTAACATTCAAACCAAAGCGTTTAACAAAAACCAATTCTACGAAAGTGGTGTGGTATTGAATTGGTTGAAGGAGGAGCAAATTACACACATAGTATTGGCTGGTTTTCTTTGGATGATTCCTCAAAGCCTGATTCAAGCATATCCAAAACACATTATAAACATTCATCCGGCATTACTGCCAAAGTTTGGCGGTAAGGGAATGTATGGATCGAAAGTTCACGCTGGCGTTAAAGCAGCAGGTGAAACCAAGACTGGAATAACCATACATGAAGTGAACGAAAAATATGATGAGGGGAAAATTATTTTTCAAGCTAGGTGTGAAGTGCTTCCAGAAGACACGCCCGATTCAATTGCTAAAAAAGTGCAAGCACTTGAGCACTCGCACTATCCGGTTGAAATAGAGCGATGGGTTAAACAATAATTACTTTTTCTCTCTCACAATTATTTCGAAATCCTTTGCCTTAGGAAAGTCTTCGAATACCCTTTGAATGAAATCATCAGGGATTGCTAATTTTCGTGCAAGCACATCAATCCACGCGCCATCCAAATTAATGATGGCACTGAGTGTTCCATCGTCTTTAAAGAAATGATGCCGAACGCTCCAGCGACTAAAGTCTGAAGTTGCTTTTGTTACCACAAGGTCAACTGTTATTTTATCCTCAAATTTTATTTCACGTTTAAAAATTGCTTCTTCCCTGAAGAGTATCGGGCCTATTCGAAGCTCTTCAAATTTTAAATTGGTAAGACCGTGTTCTGAAAAGCAAGTAATGCGCACGGTGGCACCATAATCATAATAAGCAGAATGTCTTAAGTGTCGGTTTTGATCAATATCAGACCAGCGAACTTGAATGGGGAGCGAATATTTTTCCATTCTTACAAGCCTATCTTTTCGCGCTTGGTCCAGACTTCATTTATGGGATCGCCTTTGCTGCTCTTGCCGCTGTGATGCCAATCACCATCTTCAATAGAAAAATTAAATTCAAGACTTGCGCCTACGCGACTATTATCTCTGGAGAATACTTCAATGTTTTCGGTGTACTTGCCATCTACTGTTGTATAGGCGCCACCGCCAGTTCCAAAAAATTCTTTCGTTTCTACATTGTAAGCGATCCATTGAAATCGTGTACCAGAAAGTATCTTCATCGTTCTTCGAGCTCCCGGTGTCATTTTTTGTAATCCCTTTTCGGTAACTCTGCCAGTAATCAACCAGGCTCCGGCCAGTGCACCTGGTTTGCCATCATCAAGTCGTATAAAAGTTTCATTACGCTCTTTTGTCTTGAAGGTTAGTTTATCTCCTTTCAAGGCAAATTCAGATTTCTGTTCAGTACCGATCCACTCCGGATGCATTGTGTTGAATTCATGTACCTCAATGAATTGATTTTTTTCTATGCGCCAGCTGCCACCAAATGCACCGAGGTAGCTGTTATCTTTTTTATTGTAGATAGCTGCGGAAAAATAATCTCCGGCAACAATCACAACAATCCGGTTTTCATCAGAACCACTTTGCCAGGCACCGGTAAGGTTAGGGGATTGTGCGGTTGCTAATTGATAGCAGGCAATAAGTATAATTAATAAATATTTTTTCATGGTTGATTAAATTAAGAAATCAAAGTTTAAGGTGTATTAACCTCATTAAAACCATCAGTGGAATTATCTGTCCAACTCATTGGATACTTATCATCTAAAAACTCCAGTGAATCTTCTGTAAGAAAAAGTGGTCGGAATGTATCGACCATCACAGCCAACTCATGCGTTTCCTTTGCACCAATGCTTTTTTCTACCGTGCCCGGATGGGGGCCATGCGGCAAACCACCCGGATGTAATGTAAATGATCCACGCTCTATGCCTCTGCGACTCATAAAATTTCCTTCAGCATAATATAGCACTTCATCACTATCGATGTTGCTATGATTGTAAGGCGCAGGAATTGAAAGCGGATGATAATCAAACAACCTGGGTACAAAAGAACAGATTACAAGGTTACGTGCCTGAAATGTTTGGTGCACGGGCGGTGGCTGGTGAATGCGGCCTGTAATTGGTTCAAAATCGTGAATTGAAAATGCATACGGCCACAAAAATCCATCCCACCCAACCAAGTCAAGCGGACTATAATCGTACACGTATTGGTGAAGGTAGCCTTGCTTTTTGATCTTCATTAGAAACTCACCTTTGCTCGTTTCAGTAATTAATTCTTGTGGAGGACGAATGTCGCGCTCGCAATAAGGCGAGTGCTCACCCAATTGACCCAATTGATTTCTATATCGCTTTACAGTTTCGACAGGTGAGGCCGATTCAATTATTAAAAGGCGCAGAGGTCCGTCTTCAAATTCTAATTTATAAATCACCGTGCGTGGGATTACCACATAATCGCCCTGCTGGATTTTTAATTTACCAAACTGAGAAATTAAAAATCCTTTTCCATCGTGCACATAAAGTACTTCATCGCCTTCAGCATTTTTATAGAAGTAATCCATCTTGCGCTGTGTTGGCGAACAAATGGAAATTGAGCAGTCGCTATTTGCTAATAGCACCTTGCGCGCTGTAAGATAATCTTCACCTGTAACCGTTACTTTAGATGTATTAAGATGAGTTTGACGCAAAGCATAGTCTTGAATTATTTTTGGACCGTACTTTACCGGATCTTTCACCGCTTTTATTCGCGTAGGCGGATTGATATGATAGAGATTGGAATAAATTCCAGAGAACCCTTCTGAGCTTACCAATTCCTCCTTATATAAACTACCATCGGGTTGCCTGAATTGAGTATGGCGTTTATGCGGAATGTTTCCTAGTCTGTGGTAGTACATAGCATTGAGTGTTCAGTAAAAAAACTGTTTGGTGAAGGTACAAAAACTTGGGGTCAATTGGGCTGATCAAACCCTTGTAGTTTTTTAAAACACATAGGAACATAGTTCACATAGCGAGTGCCACATGCTTATGTGCCTATATGTTTAGAATTACATCTTAGTTCGATTCAGTTCTGGTATCCTGTCAAAGAGTTGAATCGCTTGTTGAAGAACTTCGTTGGTTTCGTTTATAATTGGATAAAAACTTTGATTGTCCCATACATTGCGGGCAATTTCTGCTTTTAAATAAACTTGAAATAACCGTTTATTTTTCTCCAGATCTTTTGGCCGCGGGTCAATTTTATTTTTAACGCCCATTACCACTACTCGACCTAACATGGCATCAGTTACTTCAAAATTCTGAAGATACACTTTGTATCCTTTTTCTTTTAATGAAACTTGGGTTTGCTCAGCAAATGTAAAAGCATATTCGCGTAGAATGTTGGCATTGAACAGTTGGTTAAAATACTTGCTGCTGTTTGTAGTATCCAATGGCACGAAGTAGTCGGGCATAATGCCACCGCCACCATATACTGTGCGGCCGTTGGTCGTTTCAAACTTTAACGAATCATTAAAGTGAATACTGTCAGCCGAAAAGAACTCGCCATGCTTATACCGTTTGGAAATATCTTTATCATACTCATCGAGATCGTTATATGGTTTTTGGATTGAGCGGCCACTGGGTGTGTAGTATCTTGAAATGGTTAGTCTTACTTCGGAGCCATCATTCAACCTAAATGGGCGCTGCACCAATCCTTTTCCATACGATCTTCGGCCAACAATTAATGCCCGGTCATTATCCTGAAGGGCACCAGCAACAATTTCAGAAGCCGAAGCACTGCTTTCGTTTACCAAAATTATTAAATCGCCACGCTCGAAATCACCCGCATCACTCGCAAATAAATCTTCATCGTATTTTGTTTCTTGCCCTTTAGTGAAAACAATTCGTTCGCCTTTTTTAAGAAACTCATCCGCAATTCCAACAGCTTCATCTAAATAACCGCCCGGGTTTCCCTGAAGGTCTAAAACCAATTTGGTCATGCCTTCTTTCTTCAACTTGCTAATCGCTTGCTGAACTTCCTTGTGAGTAGTTTGTGAAAAGCGATTTACTTTTATGTAGCCGATTTCAGGAGTAACCATGTAGCTGGCATCTACCGAAAATTGAGGAATCTTATCGCGGATGATTGTAAATGTAATCGGTTCTTTGGTGTCTCTTCGTACCACTTCAATTTTAACTTCTGTTCCCTTTGGTCCTTTCAGAATTTTTGGAACCTCTGGTGTTGTTAATCCAATGCCTGCAACTACTTTATCGTTAACCTTTACAATTTTATCGCCTGAGTGAAGGCCTACAGATTCTGAAGGGCCACCACTGAGTGCGGCAACCACAACCAGAGTATCGTGAAAGATGTTAAACTCAATGCCAATGCCTTCAAAATTTCCGCGAAGGTCTTCATTGGCCGCAACCTGATCTTGGGCTGAGATATAGGAAGAATGTGGATCTAATTTGCTGAGCATGTGCTGGATAGCGTCTTCTACCAACTCACCTGTAGGGGCTTTATCCACATATTCATTCTTGACAAGACTCAATATTTCCCTAAATTTTTGTACATCGTCACTTATATCGCCAGTACCTGATTTATTAGTCAAACTCGCTCCAATCAGCACACCAGCCGCCAAGCCAATACACAAAATCAAGGGTAAACTGATCTGATACGATGAATTCCTCTGCTCTTCCATACTTTCTCGTTATGTTAGTAGTACTCTAACGCAACGCCAAATTAATTGTTAAGGTTAGATTTTTGCTAAAAATGAGTTTACTATATTTACACAATTGATGGAAAAAAGTGCCCTAAGGAGTTGTAGAATCGTTGAGTTGGTGGATCAGGCGAGCATTCGCGCTCATGTGCTGTTCTATTTCGGGATTAAATTTTACGAATATGAAGAAGAAACCCTGGAACAGGTTTGCAACCAAAAAGGTTTAAATGTCGAAACGGTTGTGCGTGAATTAGAATCTCCGAGCACGAATTTTCAAGAATCAGATTTGCCGCTGATCAGCTATCCCATCGACTTGATTATCGAATACCTGAAGCATTCTCATTATTTATTCGTAAAACATAAACTTCCGTACATCGGTAGGTTAGTTGAAAGTTTTAAGGCTAATCATAACCAATACAACTTGGTAGAGCGTGATTTAAAAATTTTATTTCCACTCTTTTTGGAGGACTTTATACATCATATCTATGAGGAGGAAGACACGCTATTCAAATACATTCAGGTTTTAGAAAGAGCTTCTCGCGGCTACTTCAATCCAACCAAGCTCTATAATCTGATGGAGATGCATTCACTACAAAAGTGCGCCATCGAACATGAAGCCCATGACGATGAAATGGAAGGGATTAGAAAAATAACAAAGGATTATCTGCTGATTCCTGATGCTCCGCTACATGTTAAAGTCATTTATTCTGAATTAATTCAGTTTGAGAAAAGTTTACAGGTGCATGCGCGTGTGGAGAATGAAATCCTGTTCCCTAAAGCCTTGGCACTTGAAAATGAGGTGAAGAAAAAATTCTTCGAGCGAACCAAACTCAATTGATTAAATAGCCAAATAAACTTATTCAGTTTTTGTTTCTAAGAAAGTTATAAACTTTATAAGAGCGAGATGAGATTTGAACAATATCCACTTCAAGTAAAGTCAGTCACCCCATCTCTCCCGATAGCTATCGGGATGGAGAGGGGGAATGGGGGGTGAGGTCATGGGAAGAATTCTTGCTATTGATTACGGAACGAAGCGCACCGGACTTGCGGTAACAGATCCATTACGAATTATTGCAACCGCGTTGGAGACTGTTGAAACAGTTAGTCTGTTAGAGTTTTTTAAAAAATACTTCCAAAAAGAAACGGTGGACGAAGTGGTTATTGGCATGCCACGCCAACTAGATAATACCGATTCAGCGACAGCGCCCGCAGTTCGAAAATTCATAGAATCATTTGCTAAGACTTTTCCTGACAAGCCAATTCAAACTTTTGACGAACGTTTTACAAGCTCTATAGCCCACCGTGCCATGATTGATGGTGGGATGAAAAAGAAGGATCGGCAAACAAAAGGAAATGTAGACAAGATAAGTGCAACCCTCATTTTGCAAGATTATCTTCAAATGAAGGGTCTTTAGAGGCAAATTCGCAAGTATAATTCTTAAAATTTATTTTTTGTAGCCTACCTTTGTACATCAAAGTTGTTAGCTGATGATTTATCCGATAGTTGTTTATGGAGATGCTGTATTGCGAAAGCGCGCAGCAGAGATTAAGGAAGGCACTGATTTAACTGAATTAGTCAAGGACATGTATGAGACTATGCACGCAGCGCATGGCATTGGGCTTGCAGCTTCACAGATAGGAAAAGGTATTCGGCTGTTTGTTGTGGATGGAACTACCTTTGATGAAGATCCTACACTGGCCGATTTTAAAAAGATTTTTGTTAACCCTACTATCCTTGATGAGATGGGCGATGAATGGGATTTTGAAGAGGGTTGTTTGAGTATTCCTAATATTAGAGAAGATGTAGCGCGCCCGGAAAAAGTCAGAATTAAATATTTTGATGAAAACTGGAAGGCGCATGAGGAGGAGTTTGATGGAATGAAGGCGAGGATCATTCAGCATGAGTATGATCATCTGGAAGGTAAATTATTTATTGACTACCTGACGTCATTAAAAAAACGAATGATAAAAAGTAAGTTGGGTAACATTAGCAAGGGTATAGTAGATATTGACTATCGGATATTGGCTCCGTTGAAAAGATAATGTTGATTTTCTGTCTTTAGTAAAAGTTAAGAGAGGATATGCGGAATTTGACATACAAGATTTTATTAACTAAAGAACCTGAAGGAGCCTACACCGCAACTGTACCGGCATCGCCTGGATGCATCACTTACGGTGATAATATTGATCATGCGATTTCCATGGCCAAGGAGGCAATCGAAGTTTATATAGAGCATCTTGAGGAGAAGGGAAAATGCACACCGTTAGCTTAGATAATCAATAATGCTAATAGATTCTCGTCTTCCCGAAGTTGGTACTTCTATTTTCACAGTAATGTCTCGCATGGCTGCTGAAGAGGGAGCCATAAATCTCTCACAAGGATTTCCTGATTTTCCTGTTTCACAGGAATTGATTGAGCTCATCTACAAGAATATGAAAGCCGGGCACAATCAATATGCGCCCATGCCCGGAGCGCCAGCACTAAGAAAATCAATTGCTCAGGTAATTCTGAAAACATACCAACGTGAAATCGATTTTGAAACCGAGATAACCATAACGTCAGGAGGCACAGAGGCTCTCTTTTCGGCCATAGCAGCTTTTGTAAAACAAGGTGACGAAGTAATAGTATTCGACCCGGCCTATGATTCGTACGATCCATCTATTCGGTTAAATGGAGGTGTGCCGATTCATATCAAATTAAAACCCCCACACTTTGGTATTGATTGGGAAGAAGTGAAAAGTAAAATCACCACTCGCACTCGCATGATTATGATCAATACTCCACACAATCCTACGGGATCAATTTTTTCGGAGAATGATTTAAAAACGCTTGAGCAAATTGCAGTTGCCAATAACCTGATAGTGTTGAGTGATGAGGTGTATGAACGAATCATTTTCGATAATCAGCAACATCAAAGTGTGTTAAAATTTCCAAAGCTTGCCGCTCAAAGCGTGGCGGTGTTTTCATTTGGCAAAACGTTTCATGCTACGGGCTGGAAAGTTGGCTATGCGGTGGCACCTGAAAATCTTACTAAAGAAATCCGAAAGGCTCATCAATTTATTACGTTCAGTGTAAATACTCCAGTTCAATTGGCTTTGGCCGAATATCTCACCAATCCCAACAATTATTTGGAGTTAGGAAACTTCTTTCAGCGAAAGCGAAATTTATTTCTTGATCAAATTAAGGGTTCGTCCTTTCAACCATTGCCTTGCTTTGGCAGTTACTTCCAACTTTTGTCGTATGAGTCACTATCCGACAAAAATGAAATGGCTATGGCCGAATGGATGACCAAGGAGAAAAAGCTTGCGCCTATTCCAGTTTCAGCATTTTATAAAGATCAATCCGACCATAAACTGCTGCGATTTTGCTTTGCAAAGGGCGAGGAAACCTTGGAAAAAGCCGGAGAAATTCTTCGAAAACTTTAACTGGTTTTTATTCCCTGAAGGGTTCAAAATTTGAGCTCGTATCGCTTTCTTTGCATTCCCGTTCGGGAATCACTTATGCAGGACTTAAAAATTACCATTATTCAGGCCGACCTCCATTGGGAAGACATTGGCGCTAATTTGGCCATGTTTGAGGAGAAAATCTGGCAGATTGATGGATCCACGGATGTGATTGTGCTTCCTGAGATGTTCACCACCGGCTTTACTATGAACGCGCCAAAACTGGCGGAGGTCATGAATATGCGCACCTTCAAGTGGATGAAGCAAATGGCTGATCAAACCGGAGCGCTAATATTGGGAAGTTTTATCTCAAACGTTCACGATCGGTTCTATAATCGGTTGCTTTGGATGGAACCCGGGGGTAATTATAAGACATACGATAAGCGTCACTTGTTTCGCATGGCTGAGGAGCATCAGGTTTATTCACCCGGAGAGAGTTTGTTGATTGGACATTGGAAAGGCTGGAGAATTTGCCCGTTGATTTGTTACGATTTGCGATTTCCTGTTTGGAGCCGCAATCGCTGGAATGCATCGCTTAAAAAACCTTCTTACGATGTGCTTGTGTATGTTGCTAACTGGCCTATGGTTCGTGGCAATGCTTGGGAAACTTTGCTTAAGGCTCGTGCTATTGAAAATTTAAGTTACACCGTTGGAGTAAATCGGGTTGGGTTAGATGGAAACGGTGTAGAATATAATGGCCACTCAGCGTTTATTGGGCCTAAAGGCGATTCTTTTTTTTCCGTTGAAGGTGTTGAGGCAATCAAAACATTGGAACTCAATGCGCACGCATTACAAGCTTATCGCGATAAGTTTCCTGCTTTTATGGATGCCGATGATTTTTCAATCGAGGCGGAAGAATATGAAGAACGTGATTCCTTCACAGCTTAGATTCAGTCACCCTCTCCTTCGCAGAGGGGTTGGGGTGAGGTCGCAAACTCTTTAATCAAAACTTTAATTTTCTCAGCATTAGATTCTTTTCTGAATCTACTTTGAAGATGCTTGAATAATTTTTCAACCTGCTCATGATCTCCCGAAAGGACTACGGTATGAATTTTTTGATTAGTTCTAAGCAAATTGTTAAACAGTTTAAGTGTTGACCCAAAAGGTTCTGTGGGTTCAGCTTGAATAAAAATAAAGATAGAAGTAACCTGATCACATAATTTGGAGACAATATCCACCACCGAACTATCAGATTGATTATCCATTTCGGCTCCTATTAAATCACTGGATAGTGATGAGGCGTATGCAAGCAATGGCTTTTGATACCCTGAATCTTGCCATTTTCTAAGTTCAAGTTGAAGAAAGAGTTTCAATGTCTTCAGTTTTTTTGCACGCTAAGGCGCAAAGAACGCAAAAAAAATAAAGTATATTTTTCTTTGTGAAACTTCGTGGGCTTAGTGTCTTTGTGGTTTAATTTTTTAATCCTATTGAACCGCTAAGTCTCGAAGGCACAAAGCGGCACTAAGATTTTGTTCGTAATAATTTCAGATTTACTCTCACTCCTGTATCATAATGCTTTTAAATTTTGCTTTGTGAAACTCGCCTTTGCGTGCAACATTTTGCATTTTTGCCCATCAATCGAACAATATGTCTAAGAAAATCTCCCGCGCCCTCATCTCAGTTTTTTACAAAGACAATTTAGAACCAATCATTCATAAACTAGCTAAACAAGGCGTAGAGTTTGTCTCCACAGGCGGCACTCAGGATTTCATAGAAAAGCTAGGCTACAAAGTAATTCCGGTTGAAACGCTGACAGGGTATCCATCCATTTTTGGCGGTCGCGTGAAAACCTTGCATCCTGCAGTTTTTGGAGGAATTCTCTTTCGCAGAGATGATGCAAATGATTTGAAGCAAGCAGAAGAATTTAAGATTGCGCCCATTGATTTGGTAATCGTTGATCTATATCCATTCGAAGAAACAGTTGCCAAAGGTGGCAGCGAGGAAGATATTGTAGAGAAAATTGACATTGGCGGAATCTCACTAATCAGGGCTGCCGCTAAAAATTTTAAAGATGTATTGATTGTATCAGCACGCACCCAATATCAACAATTGTTGGATTTACTTGAGGCGAAGAATTGCACTACCGAGTTAGCAGATAGAAAATTATTTGCTGCACAGGCGTTTGATGTTACCTCGCATTACGACACGGCTATATTTCAATACTTTAATTTAGAACAGCAATTACCAAGTTTCAAAGCCAGTGTTCTGCAAGGCAAAGTTTTGCGCTATGGCGAAAATCCACATCAGCAAGGTGTATTTTACGGTGACCTTAATCGGTTGTTCAACCAACTAAATGGTAAAGAACTCTCTTACAATAACCTGGTGGATGTAGATGCTGCTATTAACTTGGTTAGGGAGTTTGATAATGAAATCGCGTTTGTAATTATAAAACACACCAATGCCTGTGGTGTGGCTATAGCAAACGATGTAAAGCAAGCTTACCTAAAAGCTTTTCAAGCCGACACGATCTCTGCGTTTGGGGGTGTGTTGGCGACTAATCAGAAAATTGATCGTTCTGCCGCGGAAGAAATCAATAAACTATTCTTCGAAATTTTGATTGCCCCGGATTATGAGCCGGCCGCACTTGATCTGCTGAAGTCAAAGAAGAATCGGATCATTTTAAAACAGCAAGAGCCATTAACCGCCAAAAAGCAGTTTAAGAGTTTGCTCAATGGTGTTATCGAACAAGATCTCGATCTTAAAACAGATTCGAAAGCTGATCTTAAAGTTGTTACCAAGCAGACTCCATCTGCTGAAGAGATTGCCGCGCTTCTATTTGCAAGTAAGATTTGTAAGCATACAAAATCCAATACAATAATTTTAGCGGTCAATGGACAACTGTTAGCGAGTGGTGTTGGGCAAACCAGTCGCGTTGATGCATTGAAGCAAGCCATCGAAAAGGCTGGTGCTTTCGGGTTTGACTTAAAAGGTTCGGTTATGGCTTCGGATGCGTTCTTCCCGTTCCCTGATTGTGTTGAGATTGCAGACCAACAAGGCATCAAAGCTGTAATCCAGCCAGGTGGGTCAATCAAAGATCAGGATTCGATCAACTATTGCGACCATCATAAGATGGCAATGGTCTTCACGGGTACGCGACACTTCAAGCATTAATACGCTGTAAGTTTTTTCGATTGATTGCACTTAAAATTCACCGGATTATTTCTGTAATTTCGTGCCTAACTTTTTACCTTACGGGAACGAATGGGACTTTTTGATTTTTTTACTCAGGACATTGCTATCGACCTGGGTACAGCCAACACATTAATCATTCACAAAGACAAAGTAGTGGTAGACGAGCCGTCTATTATAGCGTTGGATCGTGCCACTGGCAAAGTGCTTGCCATTGGCCGCGAAGCCATGCAAATGCATGAAAAGACCCACGATAACATTAAAACCATTCGACCTTTAAAGGAAGGTGTAATAGCCGACTTCCACGCAGCCGAAATGATGATTCGCGGCATGATCAAAATGATCGATACCGGTCGGAAACTTTTTCCACCATCCTTGCGCATGGTAATTTGTATTCCATCTGCCATTACAGAAGTTGAGAAGCGTGCCGTAAGAGATTCGGCCGAACACGCAAACGCCAAAGAAGTTTATATGATTCACGAGCCGATTGCAGCAGCAATTGGTATCGGTATTGACATAGAGCAACCAGTTGGAAACATGATTGTGGACATTGGTGGCGGAACAACTGACATCGCTGTTATAGCCTTGTCGGGAATTGTTTGTGATCAATCAATTCGCATAGCCGGAGACACGTTCAATAGAGATATTTTGGACTACATGCGCAGGCAGCACAATCTGTTAATTGGTGAACGGTCTGCAGAACGAGTAAAAATTGAAGTAGGTTCAGCACTTACCGAATTAGATGACGGTCCTGACGATTATGAAATTCGCGGTCGCGATTTAATGACGGGAATTCCTAAGACCATTAAGATTTCATACTCAGAAGTTGCCTTTGCGCTTGATAAGTCAATTTCAAAATTAGAGGAAGCTGTGCTCAAAGCGCTTGAACTTTCGCCACCAGAATTATCAGCGGATATTTATGAACGCGGAATCTACTTGACTGGCGGTGGAGCCATGCTCCGTGGATTGGACAAGCGTCTTTCTTTAAAGACAAAGTTACCGATTCATGTTGCCGATGATCCATTGCGCGCTGTGGTAAGAGGAACAGGTGCAACCCTTAAAAACCTGAATCATTTTCGAAAGATTTTGATGACCTAATGAATGGAGCGACTCATAAATTTTATTTACGAGTATCGGGCTTTTTTAACTTTTTTACTTCTTGAGTTGTCTTGCGGGTGGTTGGTTGTTGAAAATAATCAATACCAAAGCACAAAATATTTTAATTCGTCCAATCGATTAGCTGCTAACATACTTGGATTCTCTCAAGGAGTAAGAGAATATTTTTCGTTACGCACCATCAATGAGGAGTTAGCACAGGAAAATGCCGAGTTAAGAACGGATCTCGAAATGATGCGTCAGGTATCGGACAATTATAATCCCGATGCTAACGATTCTGCCAAAACCGATCAGTTCGTATATGTGAGTGCCAAAGTAATAGCGAACTCAACTAACCTCTACAAGAACTTCATTACGATTAACCGCGGTTCGGCTGATGGCATTTTGTCAGGCATGGCCGCAATTAGTAACGATGGGGCAGTGGGAAAAGTGAAATCTGTTTCAGAAAATTATTCAGTTTTAATATCGTTGCTCAATGTTGATGAACAAATCTCATGCGTTATTAAGCGAACAAACCATTTTGGAAGTGTGCGCTGGGATGGATTGCAGATGCGGTATTCCAATTTGCTTTTTATACCAAGACACGCAATGCCAGTTGTTGGCGACTCTGTTGTTACTTCCGGATACAATGCAGTTTTCCCCGAAGGTATAATGGTCGGTATCATCCGCGAAGCGAACTTGAAAAATGAAGCAAACTTTTGGGATATTCGTATTGAACTTTCTCAGGATTTCGGCCGCTTATCTTTTGTTGAGGTGATCAAAAGCCGATTAAAGAATGAAAAGGATTCGCTTGAACGCATAACTATCGGAGATCCAAAATGAGTCGGTCAGGCATCATACAATTTATTTTATTCTTCGTTTACGTGCTGGTGCAGGTTGTCTTATTGCGTAACCTGGTTTTATTTAACTCAGCATTTTGCTTTTTATATATCGCATTCATTTTATTGCTTCCAATCGAACTTAATACATTGGCATTAATGGTAATAGGGTTTGTTATGGGATTTGCCATTGATATTTTCTATGACAGCATGGGTCTGCATGCCATGGCTACTGTGCTGGTCGCCTATCTAAGAAATTATTGGATGGCTACTATAACACCACAAGGCGGATACGACTCAGGATCTTCTGCCACCATAAGTTCCAATGGATTACAATGGTTTATCGTTTATGCCTTGCCATTGGTTTTCCTACACCACTTGGTTTTATTTTTTGTAGAAGCATCCGGCTTTGAATTATTCTGGTATACGATGCTGAAAATTGTGGCTAGTTTGATGTTTACTATGACTGTCGTAATTTTACTTCAGTATTTGTCTCCGCGGAGCAGGCGCATATGAATGAGGGGAGGAAGGACATACTACAGATTGTTTTTTTATTGATTGGACTAATCTTTCTAATCAAGCTCTTCTTTATACAAGTTTTAGATAATAAATATGCTGACCTGGCTGACGGAAATGTTATCCTTCGGCAGGTAGAATATCCTTTTCGTGGCCTTATTTACGATCGTAATCATAAATTAATTGTTTTCAACTCGCCAGAGTTTGATTTGGAGGTTATTATAAAGGATGTAAAGAATTTTGATTCAGCTCGCTTTTGCAGCGTGTTCGAAATTTCGCGCGAAGAGTTGCGTGGTCGATTTAAAACAATGAAAGCGAGAAAGGAATACTCGCAATTCAAACCTACCATTTTCATGAATCAATTATCCAATATTGACTTTGCGAAAGTTCAGGATCATCTCGAAGCGTTTCCCGGCTTTTATGTTCAGGCAAGAACCACTCGCTCGTATGCAACACCTGCATTGGCGAATGCTTTAGGTTATGTGAGCGAGATTAGTAAAACAAGTTTGGAAAGAGATACAACCAAAATCTACAAGCAGGGAGATTATGTTGGACAAAGTGGTATTGAATTTTTTTATGAAAAACAGCTGCGTGGTCAACGTGGAGTGCGATTTAAATTGCGAAATGTAAAAGGCATTGAGAAGGGATCTTTCAAAAATGGTTTGTATGATACACTTTCTGTGCCCGGACAAAATCTAACCACTAGCATTGACATTGACCTGCAACAGTATGGAGAATTGTTGATGAAGGGCAAATCTGGAAGCATTGTTGCTATTGAGCCTGCTACGGGTGAAATTCTATCGTTGGTTTCAGGTCCATCTTATGATCCTAATCTCCTGACAGGGAGAAATTACAGTTCTAATTTTAAGCAGATAAGTATTGATTCTTTAAAACCGCTTTTCAACAGGCCGCTTATGGCACAATACAGACCGGGGTCAATTTTTAAAATTGCACAGGCCATGACCGCCCTTCAGGAAAAAGTAATCACCCCTGAAACAAGAATTCGCTGCGACCGAAGTGTTATTAATTGCCATGGTGCACATTCAAATGAAGATTTACGAGGTGCCATTGCCAACTCATGCAATCCTTATTTTCATAATGTATTAAGACGAATGCTTAACAAAGGGGTAGTCAATGATCCTTTTGGTGATACGCGCATTGGCCTCGAAGAATGGGACAAGCATATTATGAGTTTTGGTTTTGGTAGAAAATTGGGAATAGACTTGCCAAATGAAAAAGAAGGCTTGGTGCCAACACCTGCCTACTATGATCGGGCTTACAGAAGTCCGGCATGGAAGTTTTCAAATATCTATTCATTGGCTATTGGTGAAGGAGAAAATCTCGTGGTACCTATCCAGATGGCAAACTTTGCTGCCACCATTGCTAATCGTGGATTTTACTACACTCCGCATTTGGTGAAAGGAATTGGGAAAGACAAAAATCCGTTGCCTCAATATCAGCAAAGACATTATACTACCATCGACACTTCCTATTTTATCATTGCTGTAGATGCTATGCAACAGGTAGTTGAGGAAGGCACCGGTCAATACCGCGCTAAGCTAGCCGACATCATTGTGTGTGGAAAAACAGGTACCGTGCAAAATACGCCACCGTTATTCGATCACTCGGTTTTCATTGCTTTCGCTCCGCGCGACAATCCAAAGATTGCTATCTCTGTTTATGTGGAGGATGCCGGACAAGGTGCGCGAGCTGCAGCTTCCATTGCAAGTTTGATGATTGAAAAATATTTATTAGGAGCAACAAGACGACCGAATATCGAGAACTATGTGTTAGCCGGAAAATTTGAATGAGGAAGGATAGCGACATATCGGGAAAGTTAGATTGGGCAACCATGGCGTTGTATGCTGTGCTGGTGGCATTGGGTTGGATCAATATCTACGCAGCCGTATATGATGAAACCGCTAACCAAACAATCTGGGATCTTTCGCTTAACTCCGGTCGTCAGCTAATGTTTATTGCTGCATCGTTAGTCATTATCCTAATGATCATTATTGTTGACATGCGTTTCTACGAAACGTTTGCTTACTTATTTTACGGAATCATTTTGTTTGTGCTACTTCTGGTTCCTGTTCTGGGTAAAGAAGTTGGTGGCAACAAATCTTGGATTGGTATTGGTTCGTTTGGAGTTCAACCCTCTGAGTTTGCCAAGTTTGTTACTGCATTAGCTGTTGCCAAGTTTATGGGCTCAGTTGGTTTTAGAATGGATAATAATCGTAACCAAATGATTTTGTTTGGTATGATATTACTTCCACTTGCATTAATTCTTTTGCAAAAGGATTTTGGGACAGCCATTGTGTTTACCGCATTTGTGTTTGTATTCTATCGCGAAGGCATGTCGCCATTCATTATTATTCTTGGCGCTTCGGCAGCAACCATTGCTATACTAACATTGATTGTTAAAAATCAGTGGTATTTACACGGAGCAATTTTAACGATTTTGGCTGCGTTGATTTTTTTCGGAAAGCGCAAGACGAAACGCATCATGGTGTTAACCGCTGGAGCATTAGTGTTAATGGTAACGATTGAAAGCTTCGATTATATCGTGAATAATGTTTTACCCATTCGTCATAAAAAAAGACTAGAGGCGTTGGTCGATCCCGATTTCGACCCTATGGGAATAAACTGGAATGTAACCCAATCTAAAATTGCGATTGGTAGTGGAGGTTTTGCGGGGAAAGGATTTTTAAAAGGCACGCAGACGAAATTTGATTTTGTACCTGAGCAGAGTACAGATTTTATTTTTTGCACCATAGGCGAAGAGCATGGTTGGTTGGGCAGTTTTGTAGTTATCGGACTTTTTATGGCGCTTCTCTTGCGAGTCGTTTTTATTGCAGAGCGGCAGAAAAGTAAATTTTCAAGAGCGTATGGCTACGCAGTAGCCAGTATTTTCTTCTTTCACTTTGCTATTAATATTGGAATGACGATTGGCCTTTTTCCGGTCATCGGAATTCCGTTACCATTCTTTAGCTATGGCGGCTCCTCTTTGTGGAGCTTTACAATTCTACTATTTATTCTTCTAAAGCTTGACGCCCATCGCAGCCAGGTGCTACAGCGGATTTAAGTTTAGCTAAATCGTTTCTGAACAATCTCAATAAACTCTTCGTATTCTTCGCTTTCTTTATCCCAATCCGGATAGCCATCATCTAAAAACCTGTTTGCTTGATTGAGATTGTCAAGCCGATCAAGTTTATCTATTGCGTCAGAAAAAATTTCAAAATCACCATGAAACAGAATTTTAGTAAACATAAACTTCTGATTGATGGTCAAGCTTTCCTTTAAGCGAGTTACTTTTTGATTAGCCAGATTATCCGCTAACGTTGGCTTTGAGGAAGCCATTGGTTGAGATGCCGGTTTGCTCTCAACATAGACTTCTTTCTTTACTTCAATTATTGTTTGGGTAGCTTGAACAATGTGCTGGGCAGGAGGTTGGGTTGATTTGGCTTCGTAGAAATTTTCAATGTTGACAGGACTTAATTTATTAAACGCAGCCAGGTACGATTCAAAATCTTCAGGTGTAAAATTTACTTCTTCAAGAATATGATCTAATAGTGCAAAGGCTTCCTTTCCTGAAATGACCTCTAAATTTCGGGTACTCAAATGTTCCACTAACTTCTCTAAAGGCGCACGATTTACTTTGATGTATTTTACTTTTTCGGTTAAGTCTTTCAAATAAAGAAATTCATTTTCCTTACTGTCTAAAGTATCTGAATAAAAATCATAAGGCGCTAATATCAGATATAAGGTTTGACTAACACCTCTCTTCAAAAGCGGGAGAAAATTTGCTTTGTTAATGAGTATGTGATTGCTAACCGTATTTTGATATTGAACTAATGCCTCGGTAACTTCTTTTGATTCATAATCAAAATAAGGGCTTTTCATTTTTTCACTTTGCTTTTTCCACGCACTAAGCAAATCATTAATTACAAAAAGATTTACCTGCTTGATTTCGCAAAGGGAAAGTATTTCAGGACCACTTATTTTTTCTTTCTTTGAAAAGTATGAGTCTGCCAATTGATTGGCAAATTGAATTGCATAGTGGTCGATTGCCTTCAAACTAATCTTTTCGTCCATGAGTTACTATTTTGTATTCTTGTTTAATCAAAACGCGCCAAGGAACACCTTGTTGTATGGTAAAGATAGTGATTGAAAATTTGGCTCAAAAGGAAGTGAGTGCTATTGGTTCAGGAACATCAGTTTTAAAATTGGTGCAGGCTAACTATATAGATTGGATGCACGCCTGTGGCGGCAAAGGTCGATGCACTACCTGTAAGTTTGAGATTGTGGAAGGTGGCGATCAACTTAGCCCACTTTCGGCAGCAGAACTTAGCTATCGGGATAAGGGCGAGCTTGGTGACACCGAGCGGCTGGCTTGCCAGGCTTCCGTTTTAGGCGAGTGTAGAATTCGAATTCCAAATGAAAGCAAACTCCCACACATGACTTACTCAGACTAAAACCAAAGGGTTTTAAAGGTAAATCTTAACTTGCACTATGTTTATTGAACCCCAACTTGGCAGAAGCAACAAACCTGGAAAGAGCGGTTGGATTGAAGTGATTTGTGGATGCATGTTTTCGGGTAAGACGGAAGAGCTTATCCGTAGATTGAACAGGGCATTAATAGCAAAACAAAAGGTCGAGATTTTTAAACCCTCAACCGATACTCGGTATCATCATCAAAAAATTGTGTCGCATAGCGAACGTGAAATCCGATCTACCCCAGTAAACTTTGCCAATGATATTATTTTATTAGCTGGCAACTGCGATGTGGTAGGTATTGATGAAGCTCAGTTTTTTGATGAAGCAATCGTTGAGGTTTGCAATAAACTGGCAAATAATGGTAAGCGGGTGATTGTTGCCGGGTTGGATATGGATTTTGAAGGCAAGCCGTTCGGCTCGATGCCCAACTTGCTGGCTGTTGCCGAATACGTAACGAAGGTACACGCTATTTGTGCTCAAACCGGTGAACTCGCTTCTTTCTCATATCGACTGAATGAAAATGATTCGAAAGTGATGTTGGGTGAAAAAGATTTGTATGAAGCGCGCAGCCGGCAGGCATTTGTTTCAGAAATGCAGAAACGAAAAAAGTAAGTGCTCCACAAAACAAAAGGTGTTGTCTTTCGATTTACCAAGTATGGAGAAACTTCCATCATCGTAAATATTTTTACAGAACTGTTTGGGTTGCAAAGTTATATTGTGAACGGTGTTCGAAGCAGTTCTAAACGAAGCAAGATTGCTTTATTTCAACCGCTCACGCTTCTTGATCTGGTTGTTTACCATAAAGAGAATGCAAACATTTTGCGCATTAAGGAGGTAAAGTGTTATCATCCATATCAATCTGTAACGAGTGAGATTCGAAAGTCTGCTATCGCGATGTTTATCATAGAGGTTTTGAATAAATCAGTAAAGGAGCAAAGCCATGCTGGCGAAATTCATGATTTTGTAGCAAATTCCTTGATGACTTTGGATAAGTTGCAAAAACCTGAAAATTTTCATCTGCTTTTTTTGTTAGGTCTCAGCAAGCATCTTGGTTTTGGCCCTAATTTAACTGAAGAGGTCTTGGGCGGACACTGGATGGATGTGGGTGACCAAGAGGTTTTGAAGCGATTAATGAAATCGGATTATGATTCTACAATAATGATTAATTATGCACAACGGCAGACTTTGTTACTAAGCTTGCTGCGGTTTTACGCAAACCACGTTGATAATTTTGGTGAGATGAAATCGCTGGCAGTGCTACGCGAAATTCAGTAGCTTTAAGCAGCCACTGCCACTCGCACTTCTTTGCGCACAGGTTTTTCGCTTAACATTTTTAGGTAATGTACTGATAAATAGTTGGTGACTTTGTTGGAGTAAATGGTTAAACTTGGTCATCATCCTGAAGAGTAAGCAAGCTCTGCTGGAGAGCAACTTGTCAGCAATAAGGTTGATGCTTGTACGAA
>Ga0163148_10000526_pt1 | contig 51827 bp, 31 predicted proteins | sample OliLakLV19MP7P2_FD_148606 | JGI IMG/M metagenome (GOLD analysis project Ga0163148, IMG submission 148606) | Freshwater microbial mat bacterial communities from Lake Vanda, McMurdo Dry Valleys, Antarctica- Oligotrophic Lake LV.19.MP7.P2 | ecosystem: Environmental > Aquatic > Freshwater > Lake >... | reverse complement strand
GTTCACCCCCGCCTCCCCCATCTGCGCCGGCACGACCGTCACTTTCACCAACCAATCCACCAACGCCCTCGGCTATACCTGGATGGTGATGCCCGCAAGCGGCTGGATGTTCGTCAACAACACTAACCAGAATTCCACCAACCCGGCCATCAAATTCAATTCCCCCGGCACTTACACGGTCATACTAAAGGTCAATGGCTGTGGAAGCCCGGAATGGACGGCCTCTATCGAAGTGCTGGCGCCCCCCAGCATCAGTATCGCAGCCATCCCCGACGAATGCGACACCAGCGTGGTGACCATCAATCCCACGGCTACCGTCGGCGGCACCAATGTGGTGGTGCAATGGAGTTTCCCCGGCGGCAGCCCCGCTACTTTTACTGGCACCATGCCGCCTGCCATTACCTACAGCGGCACAGGCCCACAAATCGTGACGGCCACCGCCACCGTCAACGGATGCCCCGGTATGCCAACGGACATGGATACTTTCAACATCGTCGCCGCTGCCACTGCCGTTTTTAGCCTCTCCGACAACGATATCTGTGGGCCGGATGAAATCGTGACAGTGACGGACAACTCCATCAATGCCACCGGCAACTATCACTGGAGTGTGTCGCCCAATGCGGGCTTTATGTACGCCAACGGCACGTCGGCCACCAGCGCTGAGCCGCAGTACCAATTCACGGCGGAAGGCGACTTCACCATTACCCTCAATGTCAGTGCCTGTGGCAACCCCACAGCCAGCGCATTGGTGCATGTGCGCCTCAAGCCCAGCATCAGTCTGACAGTCAGCACCGACACCTGCCAACAATCGGTGACGCTCTCGCCCGGCGCACTCGCCACCTTCAGTGGCGGCGTGGCGGATGTGATCACCTGGACTTTCCTTAACGGCAGTATCCCGAGTTTTATCGGCCCGAATCCGCCGCCTGTCACCTTTAGCGGCGTGGGCGACCATGCCATCACGGTAGAGGCAAGCAATGCTTGCGGGATGCAAACGGTCAGCGACACTTTCCCCATTCTTGCCCCGGCGACGGCAGCAGCCGCCGTTGCGGACGACTCACTCTGCGCGCCGGGCGAGCTGCTGGTGGTAAACGCCAATACCTCCACCTTTGCTACGGGCTACCAGTGGTCGGTGGCGCCGCCGGCGGGCAGCAGTTTCGTGAATGGCACTTCGGCTACCAGCCCGATGCCGCAACTTGAATTTACCCAAGAAGGCCTTTTCACGCTGACTCTGAAGGTAAATGGTTGCGGGTCGCCTACCTGGGATACGCTGATCCACGTCCTGCTCACTCCCATCGTGACGGTGACGGAAGTGCCTGAAGGCTGTGTAGACTTCATGGCCAATCCGCTCGACTACGGCAGCCTCAGCGGAGGGCAGGCGCAAAGCGTCATCTGGACTTTTGGCGGGGGCAGTCCGGCCACTGCCTCCGGAGCGACGCCCGGCATGGTTAATTTCAGCGGCTATGGACTACATTTCATTCTGTTGGAAGCGCAGAATGCCTGCGGCTTGGTCAGTGCAGTGGATAGTTTTCAAATCTATGAGCCGGCCACGATTGCGTTGACACCCGCCGGGCCGATTTGCAATAGTGGCGCCCCCATTCAACTCCAGGCTACACCTAACAACCCCAATGGCTGGAGTGGGCCGGGGGTGACGCCGGGAGGCTTGTTTTATCCGGATCAAGTGCCGGAGAATTTGCTGAATACCCTCGTGCCGTATGTCTACGAATTTGGTGTGGCTACTTGCTTGGTGAAAGACACCCTCTATGTGCAGGTGAATGGCACGGCAGTGGATGTCGGCCCAGACACGGGTTTCTGCGCCAATGCGGCGGCGCTAACGCTGCCCGCCAGTCCCAACGGCGGTACCTGGTCGGGCGATACGGTAACGGTGAGTGGTGGCTTTGACCCTTCGACGGCAGGGACTGGGCCGCATCTGCTTATTTACACCTACACCGATATGGCCACAAACTGCACCAACGCCGACACACTGGTGGCTACCGTGCTGGGGCCACCGACGGCGGCACTGGACAGCATCGGTAATGTCTGTTTGGGGGATGAGATTGATTTTGGGCCGTTTTCAGGCGGCACGGACGTGAGCAGTTGCTTTTGGGAATTCGGCGACGGCATTACCGCCAATGTCTGCGACCCGCTGCACACCTACGCTCAGCCCGGCACTTACGACCTGACGCTATATGTGCAAAACTTAGCGGGCTGCCGCGACACGGCCACGGTGCAATTGCAAATCGTGACGCCGCCTAACGCGGGCTTTGCCACCGATATCACCGAGGGCTGCGCCGACCTGCCGGTGACTATCACCAACCAAAGCAGCCTGAACAACTATACGCTTTACATCTGGGACTATGGTGACGGGCGACGGGATACGCTGCCACAACCGGGCATCATCACGTTTTACCAAGGCGAACATGACACCACTTACACCATCACGCTGCTGGCGCAAAACCAATGCGGCGAGGCTTCGGACGCGCACCCTGTGACGGTGTTCCCGCGTCCGCAAGTGCGCTTCGGCTCGGACGTGAGCAGTGGGTGTACGCCGTTGGAGGTCAATTTCAACAATGTAACGGTGGGCGAGCCGGACTTTTTTCAGTGGTATGTGAATGGCGCGCCGATAGACACGCAGTTTCAACTGCCGCAGCAGGTGTTCCTGACCACCGACCATGACTCGACTTATTACATCACCCTGATTGCCGGTAATGAATGCGGCTTTGATACGGTGACGCATACCGTGCTGGTGAAGCCCAACCCGGTGGTGGCTTTTTTTAACACCGACACACTAGTGGGCTGCCAGCCTTTCACCATTCGATTAATTGATTACAGCACCCAGGGCCTCTATGTAAGTTGGAATTTCGGTGATGGCAATGTGGCCACGGGCGACACGGTGGTGCATACTTTTGCGCAAGCGGGCCAATATTTCGTGCAGGAATTTGTCAACAATGGATGCGGCTTCGACACGACGGAAGTGACCATCACGGTGTTGCCAGCGCCGGAGGTGAGTTTCACCCACCTGCCTTTCGTATGTGCGGGCGACACGATTTTTTTCCAAAATACTTCGCCAAACCTTGCCGGCAGTTTCTGGGATTTCGGCGATGGCCAGGGCGACGCGACCCACACTTCGCCGCACCACGCCTACGCGCAGGCGGGGCAATACATCGTGACGCTGACGGGGTTGGCAGTGACGACGGGCTGCCCCAATGCTGCGGTCAGTACCCTCGAAGTAAAGCCCTTGCCGCAGCCGCTGGTGACGTTGCCGGATAGTTTCGGCTGTCAACCGTTCCTTTTCCAGCCGCAAAACCTGACAGCGGGCACGAATTTTTATATCTGGGATTTCGGCAACATGGTCACTTCTACGGAAACCGCGCCTGCCTACACATATACGCAGCCTGGTGTTTACACGCTGGGGCTGCAAGTCACGGACTTATTCGGCTGTAGGACCAACTGGGCTTACTCGCCACTCAACGTTTTCCCCAAGCCCGTAGCCGCCTACGCCTATGACCAGGCCGAACTCTGCGTGACACCCACCTTCCTTCAGTTTCAAAATCAATCGGTGGATGCCGATAGCTACCACTGGGATTTTGGTCCGTTGGGCACGTCCGACGAGGAGAACCCTTCGCTTACCGTGGGCGACCCGTTGACGCTGTCCATCACGCTTTTTGTGGAGAGCCAATACCATTGCCTCGACACGGTCATGGGCCAGGCAAAAATCTACACCAAACCGGCGCTGGACTTTGCGGCGGCTCCCGCGAGCGGCTGCGAACCTCTGCCGGTGTTGTTTGAAAACAACTCTACCAGCGTCAACCAATACGCCTGGCATTTCGGGGATGGGCTACGGGACAGTGTGGCCTCACCTTACCACATTTACGAACATGCTGGCCTCTACACAGTGACCCTTTTTGCCTCGGCGGACTCGCTTTGTTTCGATTCGCTCACATTCACCACACTGGTCGAGGTGCTGTCTTCGCCCACTGCCGCCTTTTCCTATGCCGAAGTAATGGACCCGGTTGTCAACCCTAATGGCATCGTTGCTTTTCAAGATTCGTCGATGAATGCCACTGTCTGGCACTGGGACTTCGGCGATGGGGACACCTCGGTGCAGCAAAACCCTGCCCACCGCTACTATGTAAATGGCCCCAAGGTGGTGACGTTGATAGTTTACAACGGCATCGGCTGCCCGGATACGGCGGTGCAGACCATCCTCCCGCAGGATTTCGGCGGGCTGTTCATTCCTAATGCCCTATCGCCGGAATCGGGCGAGCCAGGGGCGCGGGTGTTCCTGCCGGTGGGCGAAGGATTGATTGAGTTTGAAATTGCGATTTATGCTTCCAATGGCGAGCGGGTTTGGTATTCCAACCACCTCGACCAGGGGCGGCCCGATGAATTCTGGGACGGCACTTACCGCGAAAAACTGCTGGATCAGGGCCTCTATTGGTGGAAAGCAAATGCGCGCTTCTACAGTGGGCGCATCTGGCAGGGCATGCGCTACGGCAAGGATGATCCGGTGACAGAAGGGAAGGTACTGCTCATCAGATGAGGCGGATCAGAATTGTAATTTTAATTGCATCTAATAATTCCTTAAATATCATGAAACACCTCCTGTTTGCCCTGCTCACTTTTTTGCCATCTTTACTTTCTGCCCAAAACCTCGACTCTATACCCGTGGTACAAGAGCTGGATAGTTTGATACGCTTAAGCCAAGGCGCTTTTGCAGACCAAAAAGAGGAGGAAGCATTGAAGATACTTGAACAAGCAAAAGCGAAGGCGGATATTGGCTTGGGAAAAATAGCCGAAGCTTATGCAACCCGCCTCCATGCCCAAGTTAATTTTTATGTAAAAATGGGTAAGTTTAGCGATGCATTGCCATGTTGTATGCTGGCGAAAGATATTCGAGAGAAAGTACTTGGAAAGGAACACCTGGATTATTCCTTGTCTTTGAGCTACCTGGCTACTTTGTACAAGGAATTAGCGCAGTACGACAAGGCAGAGCCACTTGCGCTGGAAGCAAAAGAAATAAGGGCGAAAATTCCCGGCAAAGAATCCCGTCAATATGGAATTACCACGCATCTCCTTGGTGCAATCCATTATGGACTTGGAGAATATGACAAATCGGAACCCTATTTTTTGGAAGCCAAGGATGTTTTTGCCAAAACGCCAGGAAGGGAATCTCTTGAGTATTCTAATGCCCAGAGCAGCCTTGCTACATTATATTTTGATTGGGGAAAATACGACAAAGTAGAAGGCTTTTTTTTAGAAGCCAAAATAAAACAGGAAAAATTCCCAGGTAAAGTGTCCGCTGCTTATGCTTCTACTTTGAACAACCTCGCCTGGTTCTATTTCAAAACCGGACAATACAATAAGGCAGAGCTGTTATTTATTGAAGCCAGATCTCTTTACGCCAAATTATTTGGAAAGACTCACGAGAATTATGTTTCTACCCTGACCAACCTGGCGAGTCTTTATTATGAAATTGGGCAATATGGCAGAGCAGAGTTGCTTTTTCTGCAAGCCAAGAATATCCTGGAAAAAAACATGTGGAAAGAAAACCGTTCTTACCCGGCTACTTTGATCAACCTCGCTGCTTTATACGCTGATATTGGGCAATGGGATAAAGCGGAGGCGAATTACCTGGAAGCCAAAAATATTCTGGAAAAAACACTCGGAAAAAACCACGCTGACTATGCTATGGCTTTGGCAAACCTTGGCAATTTGTACTATAAAACTGGAAAGGCAACTATTGCAGAGACGCTGTTTTTGGAAGCCAAGGATATAAGACAAAAAGTGCTGGGCAATGAACACCCCGATTATGCCACTTCATTACATAACCTTGCCCAATTATATTCAGATAACAGACAGTATGAAAAGGCCGAGCCACTTTTTCTGGAAGCCAGGGATATTTGGGCCAAAACACTGGGCCTGAGCCACCCATCGTATGCTTCATCCTTGCAAAACCTTGCCCAACTGTATGCCTTGAAAGGCGATTATGGCCAAGCGGAGTCGCTTTATATGATGGCAAAAGATGGCCTTGAAAAAAGCTTGGGGAAAGCGCATCCAAATTATGCGTTCGCCTTGAGCAGTCTAACGCGATTCTATCGGTCTGCCAATCGCCTTTCAGAGCTTTCTCCCCTTTACTTAGAATTAAACGCGCTCATCCAACACATCGTTGATCAATCGGTTTCATTTTTTTCGGAACAGCAAATGCTAGCCTATTTGCAGACATTCGAGCCCGATATCGCACAAGTTCATTCCTTTTCTCAAATAAGCGACAGTCCTGAACTGCACGGTGCTTGTTTCAACAACGCGCTCTTCTACAACGGCTATCTCCTCGAAAACGCACGCCGCATTTCCCGTTCTTTCGCCAACGCAGACAGCCTCACGCGCGACACCTTTTACCGTTGGCAGGTCTGTCGGCATCGCCTCGCCAAGGAATACGCCAAGCCCATCGCCGAGCGCAGGTATGTCGCAGAAACAGAAGCCGAAGCAGAGGGCTACGAAAAAACGCTCACCCGTAACTTGCCAAAGTTTAAGGAGGCAATGCAAGTGCCGAAATGGCGGGATGTCCGCGACCGATTGCGAGCTGGCGAAGCAGCAGTAGAGTTCATTCATTACCGTTATTACACCCCTGATCCTACAGACAGCACCATGTACGCGGCACTCGTATTGCTGCCAAATGATACTACTCCGCACTTCATCCCCCTCTTCGAAGAACGCCAACTCCAAGCCCTCTTGGATCGCCCCGGCTTAGACGAAGAACTTGTCATCAAACATCTCTATGGCAATAGTCCCGACTTGCGTAAACTACTGTGGCAGCCGCTCGAACCCTTTTTGCGCGACGCGAAAACCATTTACTATTCCCCCGCAGGACTGCTCCACCGCATCAATCCCGCTGCGCTGCAGGATGAGTCCAGACAAACGCTCTCCGAGGGTCGGCAATGGGTGCGCGTCGGCAGTACACGCGAACTGGTGACCGGGAGATTGGCTGACAAATCCTTCGCCAAAATGTCAGCAGAAGCTGCGTCCAACATCGGCAATCCCCCGTCAGCAATCATCTATGGAGGCATTACATACGATATGGACAGTCTTGCCTATTGTGCTGACAATTTTGTCGAACAGATGGATAGCACTGAAGATTATCAGCCCAAGGACGGCAACTTCCGATATATTGTCGAGGGGCAAACCATTCCAAGATATAGAAGCTCGAACATTTATCCTGATAGTACCTGGCGCAAGCTCGATGATACGGGGCACGAGGCAGATGAGGTCGGCGCTTTGCTGGCTGGCGCAGGATTTCAAGCTACGGTGCAGAAAGGATTGTTCGCCAGTGAAGAGCGCTTCAAGCGGATAGGGGTCGCTGCTCCCTCACCGCGAATCCTGCACATAGCCACGCATGGATTCTCCTATCCTGACCCCCAAAAAGATTCCCCGAAAGGCTTCGGCAATACTGAGCCGACTTACAAACTGCTGGACGACCCTATGTTGCGTTCAGGCCTGCTTCTGGCCGGTGCGAATTATTATTGGAAAAACAAACGCCCACTAACCAACCGTGAGGATGGCATACTGGTCGCTTACGAAGTCAGTGGCTTAAATTTGCAAAACACCGAATTGGCCGTTTTATCCGCCTGCCAAACAGGCTTGGGCGATGTGGTAGGCAGCGAGGGCGTGTACGGCCTACAACGAGCCTTCCGTATCGCCGGAGCCAAGTTTCTGATTGTATCGCTTTGGGAAGTACCTGATGAACAGACCCGGGAACTGATGCATCTTTTCTACCAAAACTGGGTGGAGAAGCAAGAGTCGTTGCGCGATGCTTTCAACCATGCCCAGCAGCGCTTGAGGGAAAAAGAACCCATCCCTTATATGTGGGCGGGGTTTGTGCTGGTGGAGTGAGTGCGACCTGTCAAGACCGTTCTCGAATTTTTCCGCCTGAAAAGCCACAAAACCTATACTGCCGAAAACAGGAACGGGAGCGTAGATGCCGTGATTTTTAGATTTCGGGAATTGCCCTGGCAGCTATCAGTTTGAAAAAGAACGAGATAAGCGGCTTCATAGATAAAAGAAGACTGGCCTTTGCCCCATTCTAAATAGCAGAACAGGAAGGACATGAATACGAAAAAGAGATATAATCTTTTCATTTTCAATTAATTAGGTTGATCAATGTAATAGCATTCATTTTATCTATGATTATTTCCATGCATCCATCTTTGATGCTAAAAAATAGGGAAGCGGAAGTATTTGTACCTCAACGTCATCTAAGCGAACGGTAAATGCTTTATTAAAACCAGGTTCAAACCAACGGTTGCTCGGTGCCCAGCCTATTGATTCTGTGGACATTACATCTACTAGTAGGTCTTCAAAGACAAACCGACAGATAACTCGGAACCGGCCTGTTCGTGAAAACCTTTTTCAGCGATGGATTGGCGTAGTTCTTCCAATTGTCGGACTGTGGTGATCTGAAAAGTCAGGCCAATATCTTTTGTCGGTCTTATATCTTCGGCAGATGGATCATCAATATATAGACTAACCATGGCGCCACCGACGAAAACAACTTCACGATTGAGTTCGCCTAAGGCCTTGGCAATCTTAACTGTTGCCATCCTGTTGAGGGTTGTATTCTTCAGCATATTTTTTCTCTTAATAATTCCAAGGCCAAATTTTTCTCTCTCGCTCGTCCAACGCGTATCGCATCAAGCATTGACAGGCACTCGTACAACCGTGGGTCTAGTTCAACCGCTTGAACCACTGAGGGGTAAAGTGGCATTATACTGTGTCCCCGCATATGTCCTTTGGCGTATGGCCATACATAGTTTTCAGCGCTGCTAATTAGTTGTACCAACGGCTTCGCACTGTGGGCCGTTGGAATTCCTCGGACCACCACTCCCGGTTGCTGTGGGAACACAAATGGAACACCATATTGCAATATCCTCACAACATTTTCCGCTTCTGCATCACCCAATACAAGCCCCCTGTAATCACCGCAGCCACCACAATCGTGGCATAGAACGCCCAAGGGTGCTCCGGTATCCCGTTCGGGATGTTCATGCCCAAAAACGAAGAAATGAGTGTGGGCACCATGAGCACCACGGTGATGATGGTGAGCCGATGGATCACTTGGTTCAGGTTGTTGGAGATAATGCTGGAGTAGGCGTCCATGGTGCCGTTCAAGATGTTGGTGTACACGTTTGCCATGGAAAGCGCCTGCGAGTTGTCAATAATGATGTCTTCAAAAAGATCGGTCAGGTCCTCGTCGCCATTGATGTGGAGGAAATCGGTGCGCTTCATTTTCATCTTGAGCAGTTCGTTGGCGCTCAAAGAGTTGACGAAATACACAAGGCTTTTCTCGATGGAAAGCAGTTGACGAAGTTCGGCATTTCGGCTGCTGTTCATCAGTTCTTTTTCGATTCGGTTGCGGCGCAGGTTGAGGGTTTTCAGGCAGGAAAGGAAATGATATACGTTTTGTTCGAGCAGTTGGAGCACAAAGCGTTTTTCGTCGGCGGGATTGAAATCGCGCACGTTGTTTTCCAGAAATTTTTCGAGCACAGGCGTCTCGAAAGCGGAAATGGTGACCACATGTTCGATAGTGAGCAGCACACCGATGGGGACAGTGATGAAATAGGCTTCGTTTTCGGTAGAGGCGTTTTTGTTTTTGACCGGGGTATTGATCAGTACAAAGCGCACATCGCCGTCGCGTTCGTAACGGGCGCGTTCGTCGAGGTCGAGGGAGTCGGTCAGGAAAGCAGGGTCGAAATCGAAGCGACGGGCGAACTCATCGAGCTCGTCGGGCGCGAAAGGAGGGGCCAGGTGTACCCAGCATCCAGGATCTGGCTCGGTCAGCTCGACCAAGCGGCGTTTTTCTCGTGTATAATATCGGGTCACTGTCCATGGGCGGGTTTTTGTAAGCTAAAGAAGCTGCCAAAAGTGCGGCACAAACTTACGCAGAGCTTTTGAGGCTGCGACGCAAAAACGGTTTTTAAGTGAAAAAAATTATTGTTCAAAAAATTATGTTTGGAATAAGCGATCAGTTTTGGGCAATTTCCAAACAAACAAAAAGAAAACTTTGACTGTGGATTCAGGAGGTTTTAAAAACAAAATTTAACAATCAAATTTTTTCCCCAAAGCAGAAAATGCCAGAAATAATCTTGCTATCATTGCGGTAGTTTTCATATTCGAATGTACAAGAAACTGTTTTAAAACCGATTTTCAACAGTTTCTTTGGAGCGAGCGCCTGATCAGAGGCGAACACTATACACAAAAGTCTTGCCATCGTGCGAACATCCCTTTCCCTTTTGGCTGCATTTTGGCTAATTTCGTGCTCCCATAAAAAATCCTGTCTCTGACTGCTTTAAAAACAATCTTGATCTGCTCTAAGGGGGGGCAAGTTGAAAGGAGAGATGGGTTTGGCGTTCCGCTTTACAAACATTATGAAGTTTTGTGTGCAGCGTTTTTAAGGCTGTTTGAATCTGGTGTGCCAGATTTTGCGTTCGTCTTTATAGAAGCAATTTTCTTTGACCATATACAATTATCACGCAATCAAAACCTGTCAGTCTATGAGTCTATTTACATCCCATTCCGTCTATTGTTGTTTTCTGGTCGTGGCAGCTTGTCTTCCGCTTTCAGCTCAGCAGTCACCTTCTGCCCTCGATGCGCGACAAAAACGTCACGTCATAACGGCTGAATCAGCCCAGCAGACCCTTGTATTTCAAAACCTCTTGCCAGGAGAGACTTACGGTTTGTTGGTGCCGGGCGGTGAACCTTGCCTTGCCCAATGTATGCCCGATGTGTCGGTGCTCAGCCCGAACACCCAGGTGATCAGTTACAACCCGGTCATACACATGCTGAAATTTGTGGCTTCGGCAAACCAGATGGAGTTCCTGCTCCTATATCCTTGTACCTGGGACACATCGAACCCGCCTCGGCACTATATTAGTATCATACATGTTGGGGAAAAGAAAAAAACGCTACCCGGAATGCCCGAGGCTGTACTAGAAGTGACTGGTGGGAGTGCTGAAAACCTTATCAAAGAGGTGTTCATCGGGGGCAACTGTTTTGACATAACTGGTGTAGTATACGACGGGCAGAGCGACCAGATTGGAGAATTCACCAATGGCCTCACCAATGTGGGCTTTGTGTCTGGGGTCATCATGGCTACAGGTGGCATCGGCGTAGCTCCTGGCCCCAATGACTCGGACGGTGCTAGTGCGGGTTATGGTATTGGTACGTCCGACGGTGATTTGCAAGGGCTTACAAATGGTGCGCTGTTCGATATGGCTAACATCGAATTTGACTTTACACCGACCCAAAGCCCCCTGACTTTTGAGTACGTATTTGCTTCTGAAGAATACTGCGAATATGTGAATACCCAGTTCAATGATGTGTTTGGATTCTTCATTTCTGGACCGGGCCTTAATGGAACCGTAAACTTGGCAGTGGTGCCTGCAACCACCACCCCTATAACCATCAATACTATTAATCACCTCACAAACTCGGGCTTTTATATTCACAACACCCCTGCTTCGGGCAATAACTGTAACACGATCCCCCCCGCTACAGGCCAGGCAACACAAGAATTGCAGTATGACGGCCTAACCCGTAAAATGGTGGCCGTGGCGAATGTGATCCCTTGTTCTACTTACCACATTAAACTCAAAATTGCCGACGTGGGCGATGGAGTATGGGACTCTGCAGTGTTCCTGAAAAGTGGTTCATTTGATGGCGGTGGCAATGCTTCTATTGATTGGCTTGTAAATGGACAAACCGATGTTGACGAAGTAACGGAAGGTTGCGGCACCGTAGAATTGCTTATAGACCGGGTTGGTTCTAACCCTTCTCTTCCGCTGTCTGTTTCGTTCACCATTACTGGAACGGCCACCAATGGCGCGGACTTTGGGCCTATATCTTCTACCTATGTGATTCCATCGGGAACGGATCAAATCACCATCCCGGTCAATATTATCAACGACTTGGTTCCGGAAGGGGCAGAAACGGTCATTTTGACCTTGAACAACCCATGTTCTTGCCTTAACCCTCAGGAAATACTAACGATTTTGGACTACAATCCTTTGATGCCGGTTGGTGACACGATCATTATCTGCGGTCCCGGTGTGGCCACCGTTGGTGTGACCGTAGCAGGTGGGGTAGAACCTTACACCTATCAATGGAACACCGGCGGAACTGACCCTACTATTACTCCATTTGTTACTTTGCCCACCACCTACACCGTCACAATAACAGATGCTTGCGGAAAAACAAGTACAGCAAGAGCGCGGGTAAATATCAACCAGCTTCCTATTGCACAACTTTTGGGCCCTGGCCCACAAATATGCCCCGGCCAGTCGGTATTTTTAACTGTAAATTTTATAGGAAATGGGCCATTTGATATCAACTATAATTTTAACAACAACCCAGGCGGAACGATCACAGGCATAACAGACGACCCTTATCTGCTGGAGGTTACGGAGGCAGGTTCGTATCAACTCACAGGCGTGATAGATGGTTTCGGGTGTCCGGGTACAGGTTTGGGGACCGTCATTGTAACGCCTTCCAACCTTGCTTTAACTGGTATTGCCTCCAATGTGCCTTGTGCAGGTTCTCCCACAGGCTCCATCAACACCACCGTGACGGGCGGGCAAGGCCCGTACAATTATGCATGGCAAGGTCCCACGCAAATTGGAAATGTTGCCGACCCCACAGGCCTCCAGCCCGGCCCTTACCTTGTAACAGTGACGGATGGCTTTGGCTGCACTGGCAGCCAAGCGTTTACGGTCACATCTCCACCTCCCCTTGCTCCAAGTATCGTGAGCATTCAGGGGGTAAACTGCTACAACGCCAATGGAGGCAATATCAACCTCAACGTGGCGGGCGGAGCACCCGCTTATAGCTATCTCTGGAGCAACGCAGCCACCGTGCAAGACCCACAAAACCTCGCAACAGGCACTTATACCGTGACCATAACCGACGGCAACAGCTGCACTAAGACCGCGACAGCGGTGGTGCCCAGTGATTTTGCGGCCCCAACTGCCATGACCTCGCCACCAAACAGCATCACGTGCAGCTTGCCCAATGTGACCTTAGACGGGACGGGTTCCAGCAGTGGCCCAAACTTCAGCTACAACTGGGTCGCCAGCCCTGGCAACATTGTCAGTGGCAGCAATACCCTCAATCCAATTGTAAACCAATCGGGCACTTATATTCTGACCGTTCAGAACATCACCAATGGCTGTACTTCGTCGGCCAGTTCAATCGTGGATGCCAACAACGCCCCGCCTACCGCTTCAGCAGGGCCTAACGCAACCCTTACTTGTGCTGCCACCAATGTGTCGCTTGATGGCTCTGGCTCAAGTATTGGAGGCAATTTCACCTATCTCTGGGCGGCTTCGCCGGGCGGAATTATCCTGGGAGGCTCAACCACCCTCAATCCAATCGTCTCGGCCATAGGCACCTACACACTTTTGGTTACAAACACCCAAAACGGCTGTACTTCTACCGATTTGGCGGTTGTGAACAATAACCTTACGCCACCCAGTGCTTCCGTGGCGCCACCAGGCCTTATAACCTGTACCGTTAGCCAGGTTACACTTGATGGATCAGCTTCAAGCCCGGCAGGCATCAGTTATCAATGGACAACTTCCAATGGCTTTATCGTTTCGGGGCAAACCACACCCACTCCAGTGGTGAGCGAAGCAGGAGAATACATCCTTACCGTCATGAACCCGTCTAATGGTTGTACCAGTAGCCAAACCGTTTCGGTCAATCAGAATTTCTCCGCACCAATAGCCGTTGCCACAGTTAGCAATACCATTACTTGTGTCAATTTACAGGCAACCGTGAGCGCACTAGGTTCGCAAATGGTGCCAACAGATACTTATGTATGGTCTACCAATGGCGGCAATTTCGTTTCTGGTACCAATACGCTGACTCCGATCGTAAATGCGCCCGGCACCTACTCTATTGTCATTACGAACCCAACGAGTATGTGTACTTCCCAGGCATCTATCGTGGTGGTAGCCGACAACTTGCCACCTGCTGCAAACGCTGGCCCACCAGCAACGCTTTCTTGCGCCACTACCTCGCTTACAATTGGAGATCCGCTCGCGCTCATTGACTCGAGTTTGACCTACTCCTGGACGGCGGCTCCGGGAAACATTACTGCTGGCGGGAATACACCTATGCCAACCATCAGCCAACCCGGAACTTACAACCTGGTAGTTTCAAACAGTTCAAACGGTTGTAGCAACACGGCTTCCGTGAACATTCCTCAGAATATAACTCCACCAACGGTGGTTATAGGCCCTGGCGGTGAGATCAACTGTACCACGCCAACCATTCAACTGAACGGCGCAGGCACCAGTACGGGGCCGACTTATTCCTACCAATGGACCTCTGCTTCAGGAAGCGGCATTGGGGCAGGCGACAACACCCTGACACCAACCATTGTTGCTGCGGGCACCTACACCTTGGTGGTGACGAACGCCGCGAACGGCTGCACAAACTCGGCTTCCACTACAGTGACCGTCAATGCCAACGTGCCAACGGCAATCGCTGCTCCTCAAGGAATACTCACTTGCGCCTTCCAAAGTATTCCGGTTATTTCGACTGGCTCCACGACTGGGCCTACCATCACTTACCAGTGGGGAACCATAGGTGGTAACATCTTGAGTGGCAATGGAACACCTCAAATCATAGCAGGCGCACCAGGGCAATACACCTTGATTGTGACCAACACGACCAACAACTGCACCTCCTCCACGACCATTGACGTTCAACAAGATATAATTGCGCCAATAGCAGAAGCTGGCCCAGGCAACATACTTAATTGTACCGTACCTGCCATGACCTTGACTGGAGACAGCAGCAGCGTAGGTATACAATTCGGCTATAGTTGGACGGCCATTTCGGGCGGAAATTTTGTTTCTGCCACCAATATTTTGAACCCGCAGGTGAACGAAGCGGGGATCTACCAACTTTTGGTAACAAACGTGACCAATGGCTGTACTGCCGTGGACCAGGTGGAAATTGTTGCAGATGATAACGACCCGGTGGTGGCACTTTCCCAGCCAGCGCAGCTCAACTGTCTTGTTACACAAGAAATTATTAGTTCGACAGGTTCTTCCACAGGCCCGAACTTTACCTACCAATGGACAGGCCCTGGTCTGCAATCAAATCCGACGAATATAGATGCAACCATCAATCAACCAGGCAATTACACCCTGGTGATTACTAATACGGACAATGGTTGCACGACGGAATCATCGGTGCCCGTTACACAAAACATTCAAGCCCCGCTGGCTGATGCAGGCCCAGATGCATTGCTAAATTGTTACAACCCGCAATTGCAAATTGGCGGCACCAACAATTCATCCGGCCCGAATTTTATTTACAACTGGATTGATCCAGGCGGCATAGTTGCTGGAGGAACCACCCTGACCCCAACAGTAGCGGGCGGTGGCACCTACGTGCTCATTGTGACAAACACTGTCAATGGCTGCACCTCCACCGACCCGATGGATGTGACGACCGATTTTGCATCGCCACAAGCCAATGGCGGCCCAACGTTCCAACTGACTTGTACACAGACGACCTACACGCTGCAAGCCGTGGCACCCATCGGTCCAAACTTTACCTACGAGTGGACGACCACCGGTGGCAGTTTTGTTTCAGCCACCAATATTTTGAACCCAACCGTGGATGGTGCGGGTGAGTACTTCCTCTTGGTGACAAACACAACAAATGGCTGCACTTCCTCGCCTACGGTACAAATAACGCAGGCCGCCGATGTCCCATTAGCCGTGGCGAACAGCGCGCCCAACCTCACTTGCGCAGTTACTCAATTGACGCTCAACGGCACGGGCACCAACAATGGGGTGGGCTATAGCATTATTTGGACTGCCACAAACGGCGGCAATATTTTGAGCGGTGCCAATACACTCAACCCGGTCATTACCGAACCAGGAACTTACACCATTACGGTGCAAAATCTGGTGAACTTCTGCACCGCTAATTCCAGCGTAATCGTTCTGGAAGACCTGGCGCCACCGCAAATTGACGCAGGCCCGGAACAGACCCTGACCTGTACTGTATTGGAACTCAACCTGCAAGGGGCAAACGCTTCGCCGGGGCAATTCATCTACAACTGGTACACGCCAGATGGTAATATTGTAAGCGGCGTCAATACGCTAAACCCTGTTATTGATGCGATTGGCTATTACGAATTGGAAGCGACAAGCCTGCAAAACGGCTGTACAAATGTCGTGAATGTGGATGTTATCGCCAATCAAGTTGATCCTGCATCACTCATTGCACAGCCCGATGTGCTGACTTGTACTGAAGCACAAATCACCCTTGATGCAGTGGGCAGCAGCACAGGCAATATGCAATATGTTTGGAGTACGGTGGGCGGGAATATTGTGAACCAGAGCAATCCCTTGGCCGCAGTGGTCAATGAACCAGCTCCCTACACACTCTTGGTGACAAACCTTACAAACGGATGCACCAGCTCCGTGACGGTAACGGTTACCCAGGATATTCTGGAGCCGACGGCCGCTGCCGGTGCAGATGGCTTGCTCACTTGCGACATCACTTCCTTGACTTTGGACGGCTCCGGATCGAGTACCAACGGCAGTTTCTTCTATCAATGGACTACGCCGAATGGCAATATTCTGGTAGGGGCTAACGGGCTTTCGCCTGTTGTGACAGCTGGAGGAACTTACAATCTGTCGGTAACAAACACTGTCAACGGTTGTACCGATACCGATCAGGTAGTGGTAACGACCAATACCCAGCCACCTGTGGTAGCCATTGCATCGCCCGGAGTGATTGGCTGCACCCAACCCACGGTGTTGCTCAATGGCGGCGGTTCTGCCGGTGGTGCAAACATTATGTATGAATGGACTACCGTGAATGGCAATATCGTGGGCAGTACAAACACCAATATGGCCACGGTCAATAGTGCCGGCCAATACACCTTGAGCGTGTTGAACACGACCAACGGATGCTCTGCTTCCCAAACAGTACAGGTAAGTGACAACACGGTGTTGCCCTTTGCAGAAGCAGGCCCGCCCTTCACGCTCACTTGCGCTGTGGATAAAACTACCCTGCAAGGTTCTGGTTCCAGCGGCTCGATTTATACGTACACGTGGACAACGCAAGGCGGAAACATTGTCTCAGGCGCCAACTCTCCAAGTCCTGTGGTAAACCAGCCGGGCACCTACGCGCTGCTGGTTACCAATACAACTTCTGGGTGTACCCAAACGGATAATGTCCAAATTTTTGTAGAAACAAATGTGCCAACAGGCTTTACCTATGATTTGGTCAAACCTACCTGCAAAGACAACGATGGCATCATAACCTTCAGGCAGGTACAAGGTGGCTTTGGCCCTTACACGTACTCGATCAATGGTGGCCAGAACTATGCCTCGTCCATAGATTTTGCCGCCATCGCTCCGGGAACTTATAACCTGTTTATTCAGGACGCAAACGGTTGCGAATTCCAGCAACCGCTCATCGTGCCGCAGGCGCCAGACCCGATCATCACGACCGACCCAACCTTTGAAATCGAATTGGGCGATGAGCAGCAACTGACCGCGGTGCTTGCTCCCGGATATCCGATTTCGTTGATCGAAAGCATCGTTTGGACGCCATTGGATGGGCTGACTTTTGTAGACTCAACTATTCCAAAATTGCTAAGCCCAATAGCCATGCCGCTCAAAACAACGGAGTACACCGTCACCATTGTCAGCACAGATGGCTGCCAATCTACCGATCGTGTATTGATTCGTGTGGACAGCCGCCCGCACATCTACATCCCTAATGCGTTCTCTCCTTGGAATGAAGACGGGGCCAACGATGTGTTCCTCATCTTCGCTGATGGCGACCAGATTGAAAAGGTGGACATCTTCCAAATCTTTGACCGCTGGGGCGACATGGTGTTCTCTGACCAGAATTTCCAGCCCAACGACCCCGCCCACGGCTGGAACGGAAGGCATAGGGAAAAATTGATGACACCTGCTGTGTTCGTTTACTATGCCGAAATTCGGCTGATTGACGGGCGTGTCTTGCTCTTCAAAGGGGATGTGACGCTGGTGCAGTAAGCCGATGTTTATACGGTAGCAATAGAAAGGCCGCAACGCCAAGTAATTGGGGTTGCGGCTTTTATTAAAATATATGTTAAGGTTGTTTTGATATGGTACCATTTGCTTCGCTTGTGACATAAAGTGAATTACTCATTTTTTCACAATCTAACATTTGAATGCCATGAAATTCAATCTTAAGAATACTACCCCCAAGCCCTTCATTTTAATCATTTCCAGTTTGTTGCTCCTCTTTTTGGCGTTCACTTCCTGCAAAAAAGACCCAATCGCTACGCCAATTGATCCTAACTCGCCCGTCGAGATTGAAAAGAAAATCCTCGATTTTTATATTCCATTCAAAAACATCGTGATCAACGAGGCAAAGCGACAGATTATCATTTACGAAACCAAAGACTTTAATGACTTTGAAAATTTAACCCCAGACATTGAAATCTCAGTTGGTGTAACCATCCAACCAGCCTCCGGGGTTACAGTTGATGCAACTAAGCCCGTCACCTATACTCTCACCGCAACTGACGGATCAAAGGCCACTTACGCTTTGATCGTTTGCAATGTCGAATGGGAATATTTAGAAACAAGGTCAGGAGGGGCTTCCATTACCGGAATGGCGTTTTTTGAAGAGCCTTGGACAGCGGTATCCCAAAACGGTGTCCTGACCCTCCACTTCGGCTGGGATACAGAAAGCGCCATAGAAATTTACCTCAAAAGCCCAATTGCGTCGGCGTTGGTAAGCCAATTTCCGGTAGGTAATTATACCCCGGTCAATGTACCAACAGGGAAAGCGGGCGCAACGTTTATCTATCGGGAAAACGGCATTGTAAAAACCTTTGCCAGCCCCTTGGCTGGAATCCTGACTATTACTGCGTATGACGCTGCAAAAAGCACCATCAGCGGCAGCTTTGGGCAAATCAAATATGCTGGTATTGGCACAGAAACGCAAGGCAATACCTATTTGTCGGGTAGTTTTGAAAACCTGCCTTTGGAAATCAAGTAGCCCTCTTGCGAAGGCCGAGGGGCAAAGGGCGGGTGCCATTCTGAGCGCAGCGAAGAATGACACCCGCGCCATACCTTCGCGCCCATATGTTTTCCACTACACAAAAAATCGGCGTCCTCGGCGGCGGTCAACTCGGTAAAATGCTCTCACTCGCCGCCGCCAATTGGGATTTCAAAACCTTCTGCCTCGACCCCACGCCGGAAGCTCCGGCCAGTCAGGTTTGTACAGGCTTCACGCAGGGCGATTTCAACAATTACAATGAGGTATTGGCTTTTGGCCGCGACATGGATTTGCTCACGATAGAAATCGAGCACGTCAATACCGATGCGCTTCGTGAATTGGAACGTCTGGGCAAAACCGTACACCCCAGTCCCCGCGCCCTCGACATTATCAAGGACAAGGGTTTGCAAAAAGAATTTTACCGAGAGCACGATATTCCCACTGCAAATTTTGAAATTTTTGAGGACGAAAAAAGTTTGAAAAAAGCCGTGGAATCAGGGCGTTGGAAATTCCCACTAGTACAAAAAACACGCACAGCGGGTTACGACGGCAAGGGCGTGGCCATCCTCCGAACACTGGAAGATTTGGAAACCAAACTGCTGCCCGGCCCCTGTTTGGCCGAGGTGCTCGCGCCCATCGAAACCGAAATTGCCATCGTAGCCGCGCGAAACGCGCAGGGCGATGTGGCCGTTTTTCCTGCGGTGGAAATGGATTTTCACCCCGAAGCCAACTTGGTGGAATTCCTGCTTTGCCCTGCCCGCATTTCGCCCCTCGTGGCTGCCGAGGCCGAGGCATTGGCCGAAAAAGTGATTCGGACCTTCGATATCTGTGGCTTGCTGGCGGTGGAAATGTTCTGGACAAAAGACGGCGAGCTTTTGGTTAATGAAGTGGCCCCTCGCCCCCACAATTCCGGCCACCACACCATTGACAGTGCCCATACGAGCCAATTTGAACAGCACTTGCGAGCCATTTGTGGCTTGCCACTCGGCTCCACCACTTCCAAAGCACCCGTGGCCATTATGCTCAATTTGCTCGGCGAAGCCGGACACAAGGGCTTAGTGCGTTACGAAGGCGTGGAGGAATGTCTGACGCTCGAAGGCGTACATATTCATTTGTATGGCAAAGCACTAACTTCGCCTTTTCGTAAAATGGGGCACGTCACAATCACAGCAGATTCTGTGGAAGAAGCGATGAAAAAAGCAAACTTTGTGAAAGAAAAGTTGAGAGTAAAGGCTTGTAATGCACCAACTTAGGTTTTTTGATTGACGATCATGTAATCTATTAATCGTCAATCAAAAAACACTTCCGTCAAATTGACAAATTTATACATTGGAACACCGACTACTCAGCAAATGTTCCAATCACCAATCCACCAATCACCAATCACTACACCATGGTATCCATCATAATGGGCTCCGACTCCGATCTGCCCGTCATGCAAAAGGCGGCAGACATTCTTACCGAACTTCAGGTTCCGTTCGAGATGACCATTGTGTCGGCGCACCGCACTCCTGAACGGATGTTTGAATTTGCCAATGGGGCACATGAGCGCGGCATCCGGGTAGTCATTGCAGGTGCGGGTGGGGCGGCGCATTTGCCTGGCATGGTGGCGGCCATTTCGCCCCTTCCGGTCATTGGCGTACCGGTAAAATCATCCAACTCGATTGACGGCTGGGACAGCATTCTATCTATTCTACAAATGCCGGAAGGTGTGCCTGTGGCCACCGTGGCGCTCAATGCCGCCCGAAACGCTGGAATTTTGGCCGCTCAGATGCTTGCTACCAGCGACCCGGTGCTTTTACAACGGATCATACAATTTAAAAAATCACTGGAAGCAAAGGTGCTGGAAAAAGCAAAAGCCATGGAGGGGGGGGCTGGATATTGAGATATTGGGATATTATTGCGTGCTCAATTGTCAGACAACCAATTTATTTCTCCAATATCCCAATATCCCAATATCCCAATATCTAAATATCCCAAAACGCATCACCACCATGTCGCATAAACATCGCCGCCGGAAAGTTTCAAAAAAGGGTTTGCCGCCAGGATCGCTCGTGTACACGGGCCATCGGGAAGATTCTCCGGCCAAGGTGATTAGCCTTGCATATAGCGACACATCTTTTGAAGAAACCGAGGGGTATGTCGCGAATTTCGTTACGGGAAAAAGGGGGGTCTTGTGGACTGACGTGTGCGGACTTACCGAGACAAAACTCATCGAAAAAATTGGAACAGACCACCATATTCACCCCCTCGCACTAGAAGATGTGCTCGACACGCAGCAGCGATCCAAACTTGAAGAGTTTGACAACGGCTTGTTTTTCATTGTGCATCATTTAAAAGCAGATTGCACGGCACTGGAGATTCACAGCGAGCAAATCGCACTCTTTGCAGGAAAAAACTTCCTCGTATCGTTTCAGGAAGATCCTGACGACACACTTGCTCTGGTGCGCAAACGCTGTGAAGATGGCGTTGGGCGGCTTCGAAAAAAAGGCTCTGATTACCTCGCTTATGCGCTGCTCGATTTAGTGGTGGATAGTTACTACTCTGTGCTTGATGAACTTGAAACGCAGGCTTTGGAAGTAGAAAGCAGCCTTCACAGCAACGGAGCGCTTCAAACGACCAAGGCCCGAATGTTCGCTTTGAAAAGGGTCTTCAACGAATTTCGCCACCGCATACTTCCCCTCCGGGAAGCCGTCACCCGCCTCTACCGAACGGAGAGCGATCTGGTGGAAGAAAGCACCCGGCTTTACCTCCGTGACTTGGTGGACCATGTAGCGCAAATTCTCGACGGCATTGACAACCAGCGCGATATGCTCGCCAACCTCGAAGCTCTGTTTCAAGCCGAGGCCGCCAACCGTTTGAATACCGTGATGCGCCTGCTTACTGTGATCAGCACTATTTTTATCCCTCTTACCTTTATTGTGGGCATCTACGGCATGAATTTCGATTATATGCCCGAACTTCGTTGGCACTATGGGTATTTCATGATATTGGGAATCATGTTTTGTTTGATGATAGGGATGTTGATTTATTTTCGAAAGAAGCGATGGATTTAGGGTGTGTCAATCCTGTTTATCCTGTCAAATAATTTTTACACACGCTACTAAATCTCTCCACTATGGTCCGAAACTTCACATGCTTCCTTTTCGTGTTGGCCGCAATGCCCATTTTCAGCCAAGTGCCTTTAAAAGAAGAACTCGCGCCTTGCGGCACACGCGGCGTATCGGATTGGCTGCGGGAATACAGGTTACGGCTACCTGTGCTCGACCGTTCGGAAGACACGCTTTGGGTGGCTTTGAAGCCTCACTTGTTGGCAAAAGACAATGGCATCGGCAGGATCACCGCAGAAAAATTCCTCAACTCCTTTTGTCAACTGAATGAGGATTTTGCAGCCTCCAATATCCAGTTTTACATCAAAGATGATTGGAACCTATTGAATGAAACGGATTGGCACACACATACAACCATCCCGCAAGGCATCGAAATGATGCTGACCAACAATGTACCCGATGCGCTCAATTCCTACTTTGTGGCCGACCCTGCGGGCAACTGTGGTTACAATCTCCCTTACGCCGGCGTGGCCATTGCGCACAACTGCTCTGGTTCAGACGATCATACTTGGTCGCACGAGGCCGGCCATGCGCTTTCGCTGCCGCACCCATTCATCGGCTGGGAAGGAAAGACTTACAACTTCAATACACCCACGCCAAATTATGTAACCTACGATTACACCCATTTTCACGACACACTCGAAACCCAGGTGCCTGCCCCGCTCGATACAGCGCTGGTGGAGTTCGTGAATGGCAGTAATTGCGCCCAGGCTGCTGACCTTATCTGCGACACCAAGCCTGACTACCTCAGTTATCGTTGGGATTGCGATGCACAAAACATGAGCCTTAATCAACAAAAAGATCCGACAGGGGCGACGTTCTTTTCCGATGGCAGCCTATTCATGTCTTACGCGCAGGATCATTGCCAAAGCCGTTTTTCACCCGAAGAAATAGAGGTGATGCGCGCCACCCTGCTTACGGAAAAATCCAATTGGCTCACACCTGATAGGCTGGAAAAGCCCATTGACGAACAACCGATTGCCATCGAACCGATACAAGACCAGCTCGTGCCGAATGTAGGTGCATTTTTCAGATGGAGGTCTGCGCCCAACGCGACGCACTACCTCGTGCAAGCATCGCGCTTTACCAGTTTTTCTTTCATACAGTTGGATGTGGTGACAACCGACACCTTCCTCACCGCTGGACTGCTTAGCTCCAACTTGAAATATTACTGGCGTATCCGTCCATTCAATGACTGGCACACCTGTGCTCCGTTCATTGAATTGGAGACGTTTAAGACCGCCCCCATAAGCGCGGCTTCTGAACCCGATGCTGAGGGATGGCGCTGCTACCCATCGCTGCTTTCCGATGGGGCGCCGCTCACACTCGAAATACCTGATACCTGGCGCGGAGAAGATGCCAAATTTAGTGTATTCGACGCGACGGGCCGTTTGGTCTGGCAATCATACGGGGTGCTTCATACTCCCCGCATGATATTGGAAATACCTTCCGCCAACTGGGCCGCAGGGGTGTATCGCTTTATCCTTGTTAGCTCGAAAGGGACGAAAAGGACTTCGTTGGTGAAATAGGGTTATTTGGAGATTTGGTTATTTGTTGGCCCAAGCTTGGTATTCGTGTTTTCGTTAATTCAGGCACGAATACCAAGCTTGGGCCAACAAATAACCAAATCCCCAAATCCCAGAATCCCCAAATCCCAGAATCCCCGAATAACCTTCCTACATCACCATCTCCAAAATTTCCGGCGTGTTCACCGTTTTAAAGGAGGGTAGGTGTAATTGATAGAATTGTAAAAATTTTTGCAGTAGGGCTTTGCGCTGCGGGCGGGTAAATTGGATTTCATGAACCAATTCCAGGGGAGATTCCAAAAGGGCGAGCATTTGTTGAGATTGATCCGGTTCCAACAAAAGCGAGTGTGGGGGTGGCACCGGGCTGAACATGCCATCTTTCAAGTCAAAAAAAAGTTCGCCCGATTCCTCAGGGTTTTGTGGCTGAAAGCCGAGGAATCCTGAAAGTCCTAACAAAAAATGTAGATGCAAATTGGCAATCGGGTGTGGCGTCACATCGAGCCAGCGCAAATGGCCCAATAAAAAATCAAACAATTCGCTGTGTTCTTCTTCTTCCTGAATGCTTTTTCGGCACACTTCTGCCATGAAAAGCGTTACCGCCCCGCGCCGGATATCAAAGGGGATGGCGCGCCACACTTCGGCAGCGCGGAGTTCTTTCAGGCGGTTGGCGCCGGATCCTTCGCGATGATAGGCCACCAGATCCACCACGGTCATAGATTGAAAAAGGTTGAAGGGCATCCGAGCCTTTGCGCTGCGCACGCCCCCCCCGATAAAAGAACAAAGCCCTTTTTCTTCCGTGAAAATATCGGCGATGACACTTGTCTCGCCGTATTTCACGGTTCGGAATACAATGCCTCGGGTTTTTAAAAGCATGGGATTGTCTTTATTTTTTAACAGAACTCGAATCCACTTTAGCCGTCACAAAATAAATAATCCGCGTCAGCCACTTGGCGGTATCGGGTTCCTGACCGGGGTCGGTCACGTATTCTTCCATCGCGGGCGGGATGTACTGAAGTTTTTTATCCGCCATGTAATCATCCATGGCACCATGAGCCTCCCCGGTTAGGGCATAATCGCCGAGATATTCTATCAGCAGGGCCCTGCCGCCGATGCTGATGATTTGGACATCATTCGCCGTTTTTACCTGCTTGTCGAGTGGGATGGCGGCGGCCATATCGGTATTCATCGCGATGGTATCATAGCTCCAAAATAGTCCGCTCGGAAACCCGGTCATTTTTGCACCTGCTTTAGTTGATTCTTCAATGGCTTTGCCAAAATTATCGGCAAAAAACTGCGGGATGTCCTGAAAATCAACCACTTCACGCAGGGCTGCGTAAAAAGTAACTGGCCTTTCAGTTTCGCGCACCACATAGCCCCGGTATTTTTTGGGCGCGAGGGCTTCGCAATATTTTTTAAGGTTGACGAGGCCGGTTTCGTAGTCTTCACCGACAAAAGCGTTTAAGTCTGTGAATAGCCCACCCATCCGCATGGAGAATGGCAAATGCATGACCATAACCCAGGTAATCTTGGTCAGTTGGCTGTCTCCCTGAACCAGAAAATAGGCTTGTGATGTGTCAAGCCCAAAATCTACTTCATAGTCAATCCGGTCTGGCTTTACCGACACAATTTTTTGGTAACCAACACCTACGTCTTTATTGGCGCTGTTCCATTTGTACACGGTTCCGAGCTCCCCATCGGGGCCTTCAATGCTGGTTTTCATATCAGGGTCCATAAAATGCCAGGGCGACCAGTTGGTGAAATTTTTAAACAAGCGCACTTGCTCGTACACGGTTTCGCGCGGGGCTTCAATCTCCATGCTGCGTTCAATACGATACGATTTTTTGGCAAAAAAGCTCAGCAAAAGCCACAAGGTGCCAAGGCCGAGCACGATATAAAGGATATATTTCAGTGCTTTCATAGTATGAAAAAGTTGGTGGATGAAATTGAGTGTGCCTGTTTACCACATAGTCCACATAGAGTACATAGTTAGTTAAAACTTCTGTTTTTGGGTGAAACTGCCCAGCCTTGAACACTTTGTGAACTATGTGTGCTATGTGGTTATTATGCCTTGAAAACTGAACTATGTGTGCTATGTGGTATAGTTAAAACAACGCCAATTGCTCGCCAGCAGGAAGCAATTGAAACGAGCGACGATGCCAAGGCGAAATGCCATGCTGCCGGATGGCTTTTCGGTGCAGCTCGGTGGGGTAGCCTTTGTTTTGCTGCCAATGGTAATGAGGAAGCGCTGCATGAAGCCGGAGCATGGCCTCGTCGCGGTGGGTTTTAGCGAGTATGGAAGCTGCCGCGATGGAGGCGTATTTGCCATCTCCTTTTACCACACATTGGTGGGGTGTGGCAGGGTAGGGATGGAATTTGTTGCCATCCACCAGGATGAACTGGGGGCGGGTGCTGAGCGTGTTGAGGGCGCGGTGCATGGCAAGAAGCGAAGATTGAAGGATGTTGATTCGGTCAATTTCTTCGGCGCTAACTTCGGCTACCGACCACGCAAGGCTTTTTTTTTCAATGACTTCGCGCAGTTCATCGCGCTGGTTTTCTGTAAGTTGTTTGGAGTCGTTCAGCAAGGGGTGGTGAAAATCTTTTGGCAAAATAACCGCCGCTGCGAACACCGGGCCTGCCAGACAGCCCCGACCTGCTTCGTCGCAGCCAGCCTCCAAAAGTTCGGCCTGATGAAAAGGGAGGAGTGCCATGCGGCGAAGGTCGCAATTTTGCTGGAAGCAGTAAAGGGCAAGGTAAAAAACCGCAAAATGGAAAACAGGAGAACCGCAAAATTTAAAATCAATCACCACGATCCAAAAAGTTCCAAAATCTTCCCATTTTTCGAGATCAATCATTCACGATTTTAAATTTTGCGGTTCTCCTGTTTTAGATTTTGCGGTTTAATTAAAATCCCCCCTTTTTTGAAAACTCATCTCAAAAACGATTTTCATACCTTTGCGCCTCTTTTCCAAAACCTTGGGCGGAAATAATCCAAAACAAGACCTCCGGTTACCGCAGTTTTCAAATCGAAAATAGGCGCTTCCGCTTTTTTTGGCCTGCTTTTTGCCAACACTCCTTCGTTGTTTTAATCCTTCCGTTGCAAGAACGGATTTCCCGGTAACGAGCCATTAATCCAAGGCTCAATTTCTGACATCACCAATTGTTATTTTACCCATGAATGTTTGCATACGCAACACATTTGTAAGCCTTTGGCTTTTATTTGGAGCAGTGTCGCTATCGGCGCAAGGGGCAAGTTTCTACTTTCCTTTCATCAACAATGCCGCGCCTGGCAGCAACAAACTGATGCCGCTCAAAGTGCTGAACTTTGACAGCGTGGTGGCCCTGCAAATGGTCGTCCGTTGGGACCCCAAAGTGCTGAAGTACCTTACAATAGAGAACTTCGGGCTCGACGGTTTGACTCTGAGCGATTTCAACACTGCCCGTGCACTCGACAGCGGCTTCGTCCGCCTGCAATGGGAAGGCTCTAATTTCCTTCCCCCCGGTATTTCAGAGGCCGACAGCAGCACCCTCTTTCGAATGCGATTTAATGTAATCGGCGCTGACAGCACCTGTTCGCCCGTTGAAATCACCGAATTACTCACGTTCCCACCCTTGAATTTTGAACTGGTAAAGGTATTGCCCGACACGAGTAATGTCGGATACAACCTGGACGAATGCCCACACACAAATGGTTTTGTCTGTGTCGGATTCACCCTTTCGGCAGACGAGCCAGTTACCAACGAGATTCCGCTCTCGCTCTCGCCTAACCCATTTTCGGTATCCTCCCAACTAAAATTTGATTTGGACGAAACGGCTGATACTCAGGTATTTATCACTGATGCCCTGGGTCGAATCGTGTTTAAGAAGGACTTTTACAGACTTCCGCCAGGCCAACATGGCATGGTAATTGAAAATGGTATGCTCGGTACGCCGGGGCTTTATTTTCTCACGCTCCGAGCCGGTCGGAAGACCGCCACACGCAGCCTCGTTCTTTTCTGAGTCATAGACATCTTAACTTTTTCTCCCTCATCCATCTTCTCTCACCCACCCACCGCAGTTAAAGAATATGAAACCGATTCTAACTCAATTTTTTGCAGGGTTATTCCTGTTGCTTGCTTCGCAAGCCTTCGGACAAGCCATAACCACCAGTTTTGTAGTTACGCAGCCTGTCGCTCCACCTTACCCGATTGGCACCCACATCGTGGTTGAATTTCGTGTGACCAATTTTACCAATATTGAGTCCATGCAGTTCCCCATCACGTACAACAGTGTCGCGATGCGCTTCGACTCGCTCACCAATTCGGCGTTTGCCAACTGGGTTTATCCACCCAGTCTCGCAGCCAATCACCAATCTCTCGTTGCCCAATCGCGTATTGGTATCTCATGGTCTGCTGATCTTGGCAACAACCCAACAGGGATGACCCTGAGCAACGGTGCTACCGTTTTCAAACTCCACTTCACCACTTTGGCAAATGGCGTTTCGCCGGTCAATATCTCTGGCATTCAGGGAAGCAATCCACCTATTCCGCTGGAAATTGCGCGTCAGGGCCAAGGCCCTATCACGGTAAACTACCAAAACGGTGGTACAGAAATCACTGTAGGCACGGGCAACCCGCCGCCTCCGCCCTTGGTAGGTTTCAAAATCGTGGCCAACAATATCTACATCCCACAAGGCGAGCGGGGCTGTATGCCCGTGACCGTCAATGACTTTGACCAAATCATAGCCATGCAGTTTCTGCTGCACTGGAACAACGCTGTGCTGAACTTTGAATGTGCGCGCAACTTTAATATCCCCAGCTGGGCTGCGAGTGATTTTGCTCCGTTTGCCCCCAGCCCGGGCACTTTAGTGGTGAAATGGGACGATCCCACCCTTGCGGGTGTTACCAGACCCGATGGCGGGCGGATTGTGGATGTGTGTTTCAAAGCAATAGGGGCACCAGGGTCACAAACTACCCTCACCATTGATGGTGTTGGCGGGCCGCCAACTTTCGGCAATGCAGAAGCCTACAACGCTTCAAGCATAAACGTGTGGTCGCTTAGTGGACCCAACGGTGCCTCTGGCGTGAGCGCTCCAATCAATATCATTGTTACGCCGCCGGCACCTACGTACGTCACCTATACCGTAGATACGGTTCAGGGAGCTCAAACTGCGGTTAAATGCGTGGCCGTGAAGGTTAAAAACTTTACCGCTATTACCAATTCAGAGTTTGCACTGTCGTACAATCCATCTCAACTGACCTATAGTTCTGTGGATTTTGGCGTCAACCCGCTGAGCTTGATAGCTGCCAACATAACAGTCCCGTCATTCCCGCCGCTACCTGTACCACCTCCAGCACTCAACTACGTCAAATTTCTTTGGTCAAACACCAACGGCGTTACAGTCGTTAATGATTCCACGATATTCAAGGCTTGTTTTACCGTTGTTGCCCCGTCCGGCACTACCTCCAATATCAACTTTACCTCGACCGTCTGCCCCGGTATCACGGGCATAGGTACTGCCAAGGCTACTGGCGGTACTCCAATGGCAATGAACAATGGTTGGATCAAGTCGGTTACAAACGGACCTACGCCTGCTGTCACTAATGTCAGCTGCAATGGAGGCAACTCCGGAGCCATCACGCTTGACAACGGTACGGGGCCTACGCCTTCTGCCTATTCCTGGGCAGGCCCTAATGGCTATACCTCCCCTTCTCAAAACATTACGGGCCTTTTTGTTGGAACGTATACTGTAACCGTTACTTATTCCGGTGGCAATACACTTACGGTTACCGCTACGGTGGCTCAACCGCCTGCACTTTCTGAAACACACACCACCAATACGATCTCTTGTTTTGGGGGTAGCAATGGTGCTATCAATCTCACGCCCGGAGGCGGCACCGCTCCTTATACCTACCTCTGGTCAAACGGTTCTACCGCACAAGACCCCAGTGGACTTACCATAAACGTTTACTCCTTAACCATTACGGACGCAAAGCTTTGCACCCTTAAGGTCCTCAATATTCCAGTTTCAGGCTTTTCGGACATCACGCTTCCAAATGGCAATCCAGTGGTAACCAATGTCACTTGTTTCGGGCTTTCAACCGGTGGAATTGTCATCAACCCCACCGGTGGTGCAGGTGGTTACACCTATCTGTGGAGCAACAACTCCACGGCAAAGGATTTGGCCAATGCGCCCGCAGGCACCTATGCCGTAACCGTGACTGATGTAAATGGATGTACCAAGGTGTTCTCCGGGGCGAGCTTTACCATCGGTTCAGCGCCAGTTTTGACCGCCGTTTTTGACAGCAAAACAAATGTAAAGTGCATGAACACTCCAACGGGCACAGCCAGCATCACCGTTTCGGGCGGCACACCTGGTATGAGTTATTGTTGGAGCACAGGAGCTGGACCATGCTCAGCGCAGGTAGAAGATCCGACCAGCCTTGGAGCAGGCACTTATACCGCGATTGTAACCGATCAAAACGGCTGCACCGCTACTGTGGCAAATGTGGTGATCGCCAACCCAGCCAATGCGTTGGCTATATCAGGTACAACAACGAATTCTCCTTGTTTTGATCAACCTTCAGGTGGGATCAATGCTGCTGCAGGTGGTGGTTGGGGCAACTACCAATACGCTTGGTCAGGCCCGATTGGCAATATTCCTCCCGTACCGAACCCTGCTCCACTGCCAGGTGGTCTTTACACCGTCACCGTCACCGATGGAGGGCAATGTACTGGCACCCAGACCTTTACAATAACTGGTTCGCCTGCTATTGTAGAGAACAAGCAGATTCAGCACGTAACCTGCTTTGGTACGAACAACGGAGGCATCAACCTTCAACTTTCGGGTGGAAACCCACCCTTTACAGTAGTTTGGAGCAGCACAACGCTCACAGGAGAATCTATTGGCAACCTCGCACCCGGCTCCTACCAGCCTACGGTAACGGATGCACAGTTCTGTACCAAAGTTTTTGCTCCAGTAGTTGTTACGGGTCCGCAATTGCTCACGATTGACACAAGCATCACAGCAGCCAATCCGAGCAATGGCACCATTGACCTTGAAATCCTAAACGGTGGTACGCCAAGTTTCACATACTTATGGAGCAACGGAGCGACTACGCAAGACATTTCGGGGCTGTCAGCAGGAACCTACACCGTGGTGGTGAAAGATGCAAACGCTTGCGAGCGGACGTTCTCGTTCGCAGTTCAGAGTGGGAACGTTTTGGGCCAACCAACAGTGGCCTTTACCAAAAACGCTTGTGACCACGACGGTCAAATTTGCCTTGAAATTGCACCGACTGCGACCAATTTCACACCCTTCACAATCAACTGGGGTTTTGGAACCCTTCAGACGGATTTGCTCAACCCATGCATACCTAATTTGGGGGCCGGTCTTTACAATGTGACCATCACTGCTTCTAATGGCAACTCATCAGTGCTTACGGGCATTCAAATTGGCCAAGACGATCCTGCAAGTGTGAACAGCAATACGACAAACCCATTTGATGAGTTACAAAATGGCAAAATCACGCTGAATCCTGCACCCGGAGTGCTCGGCCAGTTGACCTATGTATGGGGGCCGCCACTCAATACTACGGGCAACCAAGTCCTCAACTTGGACTCTGGCTTGTATATCGTTACCATTACGAACCAATTGTCAGGCTGTGAATCGGTACTGGAATTTCCATTGATTCGGGAATATGCGCCATTTGTATTTGTTGCCCTGCAAGGCTCCGTCACCCAGCCCACTTGTGCCAGCGCAACAACAGGTGCTATTAATATAACATTACAAGGTGGCAATGCACCTTACCAATATCATTGGGTAGGCCCTAATGGCTTTGATGCAACCACTGAAGACATAAGCAACCGCGGCCCAGGTTTTTATAGCCTGACAGTCACGGACGAAAATGGCACTGTTCTGGATTCAACCTGGACACTCACTTCTCAATCGAACCTCAACATTACGAACGTTAACGAAACCTCGCTGTATCCAAGCGGCCACCAAGTGAGTGGTGCTATTATGTGCGACGGTGAAGCATCCGTGGTATTTATCGCCGGCGTAGGCAGCACCAGCATCGTTTGGAGCAATGGCGTGACCGGCCCTGACAACACTACCCTTTGTGGTGGTGCTTACTCGGTCACGGTGACCGACGCAGCGAATTGTACTTCTGTCTGGTCTGACGCATTGACTTTCCCTCCTGCAATTACTTCCACTTCGGAATTCGTTGGCGCGAGTTGCTTTGGAGATTGTAATGGAAGCGCTAAAGTCATTGTAGCAGGCGGTTTTGCTCCATACGCAGTTCGCTGGTCAACCGGTCAAAACGATCCTGCTGTTTTCCTGAATGGCTTCTCGCAAGCAGTGAACCTTTGTGGAGGCAACTATACCGTGACCATCACCGATAAAAACGGCGTGGAGAGCATCACGCAAGTCAACGTGCCAGAGCCTGCGGAAATCGTGGCGACTTTTGCGCCGACCACTCCGCGCAACTTCAACGCTTGCGATGGCGCTCTTTTGATAGACTTAACGGGTGCAGTAGATCCCGTTATCTACGTTTGGTCGGGTAGTTTTGGCCACACGGGCAATGGCGAACGCGCAGACAACCTTTGTTCTGGCGAGTTCGTGGAATTCTTCATCACCGATGCCAATGGGTGCACCGCTTACGCTACCGATAGCGTACCGTATCCTGAAGACGGTTGTTTCCGCCTTAGCCCGGTCATCACGCCCGGTCAGCAAGACGGCAAGAACGACAACGTGTACATCACTTGCATCGAAACGGCACTGGAAAATCATATCGAGATTTACAACCGTTGGGGTCAACTCGTTTTTCAAACGGACAACTACACCAACGAAGACAGTGATCGCGAACACAACTGGAACGGCCTCAACAATTCAGGTGTTGCACTTGCTGAAGGGGTGTACTATTATGTGCTCACCTACACTTTTGTAGACGACCAAGGTCAACAACATGAAGGCGTTCGCAAAGGCGCCATCAATTTGCTTCATTAAATTTAGCAGAGCGCTTGAGGGTGTTGAGCCGTTGGGAAACCAACGCTCAATGCCCTCAACATGCACAAACCTCTCTTTTACCCGCCGTAGCTCTAGCGAAGGCGGGTAATATTAACACTCACCCGAGCTTTAGCGAAGGCGGGTAAATCATCCACTCCCGCCAACGCCTTCACCACCGTTAAAACATTGACGGATAAAAAGGTTACGGCGGGTAAAAACTCGGTTTACAATGAAAAAAATACTTTTTACCCTCCTCTTCGGTTTCAGCGCGCTGGCCGCCTTTGCTCAAGAGCAAGCCATTTACTCCCAATACCATGCTTTCCCGGTGCTCGTCAACCCTGGTTATACGGGTTTTGAAAACCAGCACCAGTTCATTGCCAATTACCGCAGCACATGGACCACGTTCCCCGAAAAACCCAGCACCTACACGCTGATGTACAACGGCCCTGTGGGCGACAAGCTTGCGCTCGGTGGCGCGCTTTTCTCCGATAATGCAGGCAAGGTGAGTACCACCAAACTCCAGATCAACTACGCATTCCGTTTCCAGATCAAAAAAGTGCGCATTGGTCTTGGCCTGTCTACCGAGTTCCTTAATCGCAAAGCCGACGCTGCGCTCCTCAACGATCCATTGGTGGAACGCAACGACGACGTGCTCGAAAGTCTCGTGGACGGTCAGCAAATCTTCGATGCGTCGCTTGGTGCCTACGCTATTCACGACAATAAGCTCTTTATCGGACTTACGTTGCCCAATACCATTCGTACCCGTTTGGACGAAGCACCCGTGGCTGGAGAAGAAGAAAATAGCGGCAAAAATTTGTTCGAGCATTACATCTTCCAGATGGGGTACAAATTTGATAATGTAGACCAAAACTTCAAGATTATCCCCAGCATCACGATGCGCAAAATACGAGACACCCCTTATCAGATTGACCTGAACATTCAGGGGCGTTTTCTGGATGAGAAACTTATTGCCGGACTAACATTTCGCCCCGGAAACAGCGGTGCTGCGGTGTGTATGCTAGGCACAAAAGTCAGTCAGTTCCAATTCTTTTACTCCTATGACCTCTCGTTGTCCAATTTCCAGCGTTACACGGGTGGCTCGCACGAATTGAGCATGGCTTACACGTTCAACCGGAAAGCAAAGGTGGTTTCGGTCACTCCTTCAGCGTCAGATCCGATGAAAAAATAACTCAAGCAACTTGTTTGTGTAAAGAATAGATGTCTTTAACAATTGGTTTTTGGGATGGCCTCTCTGCGAAAAGTCGCACGGGAGGCTTTTTTATTCCTGAAACTTGGCTAACTTTGCGCTTTCAAAAGCGTACTTGCCCGACTGACAATGCCGCTTTTATTGCGATGCTCTTCTTTTTATCCAATTTGGCTGCCGACCCCGCTCGGCAAATGGAGCAGCCGCCCCGATCTTAAAAAATATCTCCCGCTCGCTTTCTTTTTTACGGACATTCGACAATGGGGCTTTCCTGTTGAAAGATGTTGTTTTTGCAGATGAACGCCCAGCGTTTTGTCTTTACTAATCTTTTAGCCAATGGCCAACGGTTAACGCATATAAGATTTGACATTCAATATTCACAATCCAATAGCAGAAAAATATGTCCCTATCTCGTTTCAACGCACTCCAAACGATGGAAAATCGCGTAGAACCATTCCCTCTTGATATGGAGGAAGGCGCAGTGGAAAACATCGCCTCTTATTTTGGCGAAAACGTTTTCAACGACGAAGCCATGCGTAACCACCTCCCCGAAAATGCCTACCTGACGGTGAAAGCCGCAGTGCAAAATGGTCAGAAACTTAGCCGAGAAATCGCAGATGTGGTGGCACTCGGTATGAAAAAATGGGCCGAGTCTCATAATTGCACCCACTTTGCACACTGGTTTCAGCCGCTTACGGGCAAAACAGCCGAAAAGCACGACTCGTTTTTCACGCTCACGCACGACGGTCGGGTCATTGAGGAGTTCACAGGCTCGGCACTCGTGCAACAAGAGCCAGATGGTTCTTCATTCCCCTCGGGTGGCATGCGCAGCACTTTTGAAGCACGCGGCTACACCGTGTGGGATCCTTCCAGCCCAGCGTTCATCATGGCCGTGGGCGAAGGGAAAACCCTTTGTATCCCAACTATTTTTGTGACCTATGGTGGGGAAGCGCAAGACTACAAATTGCCCCTCCTGCGCTCGCAATCGTTCCTTGACAAAGCCACTGTGCCTGTGGCACAGATGTTCGACAAGGAAGTGGCCAAAACCTCAGCGACGCTGGGCTGGGAGCAGGAATACTTCCTCGTAGATGAGGCGCTTTACAATGCACGCCCCGACCTCGCCATGACGGGTCGTACCCTGCTGGGACGCCCTGCTGCAAAACACCAACAGCTTGAAGACCACTATTTTGGCTCTATACCTGAGCGGGTGTATTCCTATATGCGCGACCTCGAAACGGAGTGCCACAAACTGGGTATCCCTGTGCGCACTCGCCACAACGAAGTAGCACCGAGCCAATACGAACTTGCACCCATTTTTGAGGAAATCAACGTGGCTGTAGACCACAATCAACTCTTGATGGACTTGATGGAGCGCATTGCGCGTCGGCACAAATTGCGCGTATTGCTCCATGAAAAACCTTTTGCTGGCATCAACGGATCGGGTAAGCACAACAATTGGAGTTTGGGTACCAACACAGGGGTGAACCTGCTCTCGCCCGGTAAAAACCCTGGCACCAACCTTCGTTTTCTTACCTTTTTTGTGAACACCATCGCGGCGGTGCACAAGTATGCCGACGTTTTGCGCGCAAGTATCGCCCACGCGGGCAACGATCACCGTCTGGGAGCAAATGAAGCACCTCCTGCCATCATTTCAGTTTTCATTGGCGAGGCGATGAGCAAACTGCTCGACCAAATTGCAAAGGGCAAAGACACGGACGCAAAAGAGGTGAAACGCGCGCTTGACCTGATTTCCAAGTTGCCTAACTTAGAGATGGACAATACGGACCGCAACCGCACTTCGCCGTTTGCTTTCACTGGCAATAAATTTGAAATCCGAGCGGTGGGTAGTAGCCAAAACTGCGCAGGCCCCATGGCCGTGATGAACGGGATGATGGGTTTGCAATTGGTGGAGTTCAAAACCGACGTGGATAAATTGATCAATAAAGGGACGGGACAAGACGAAGCCATCCTTGCAGTGCTGAAAGGGTACATCCGAGAATCAAAAGCGATATGTTTCGAGGGAAACAACTATTCCGATGAATGGAAAGCCGAGGCCGCAGAACGTGGCTTGAACAATTTTGCGACCACGCCCGAGGCACTCGACGTGCTGGGCCAAAAGTTGGCGCAAGATTTCTACAGCAAATCCGGCGTGATGAGCAAGGTAGAATTGGAGGCATTCCACGCGGTTCAATTGCACAGTTACTGCACCAAACTTGACATCGAAGCAAAGGCATTGGAGGAAATCGTGGTGACGCAGGTGCTCCCTGCAGTGATGCGCTACCAGACGGAACTTGCACAGAACATCAATGCCTTGCGCTCCATTGATATGGTGCAAAGCAGCCGCCTGCAGGTTGATTTGGTGAAACGTGTCATTGTCAACGTGGAGGCTATTCATAGTAGCCTGAAAAAGATGAACGAGGCGTACGACCGCGCCCATCATGCCGATGATATTCGCGTCGAAGCGGGCATTTTCTGCCATGAAGTGAAGCCGCAGATGGACGCTATCCGCGCTGCCGTGGATGATCTGGAATCCATCGTAGACGATCAGTACTGGCCTTTGGTGAAGTATCGGGAGTTGTTGTTTTCGTTGTAATGCTTTAAAATCTGCTGTGCCATGACGCATTCGCGCGCATGGAATATTTAGCCAAAGATGAGTCACCTCGAATTTTTGGGGTGACTTATGTCATATTTACGGCAATTTAGGTGCGTAGCACCCTAAACGTCTGTAGAAATGGTACATTTCGCAGGGAAAAAGGTGCGTAGCACCAGAACTCACACGCACAAGGCGTATTTGTTCCGGTGCTACGCACCTCCTAACCGATTGAAAACGAAAGCGCTACAGACGTTTTGGTGCTACGCACCTAACTCGAAAAATTCGGGATGACTTATGTTATTTCCTTTGTGGCTAATTGCACAATTTTTAAATATCCCAATATCCCAATATCAACTTTACAACCATGCCACTCTCCGAACAAGATGTCTTAAACCTTCAACGAAAGGTGGAGCGCTACAAAGAGGCACTTCAAAACACCCAGAATTACCGCAAAATTTGGAAAAAAGGACTTAAAAAAAACATCGCCGAACATCTCCGTCTCTTGGCTGAGGCGGGCGGGTTGCCTGCCAAAGTGCAAGCGGTAGAGGATATTCAAAACCTTGAAGCTGTGGTACTTACGCTTGGTACCTCAGAAAGCGGACTGGGGGAATCCGTTGGCGACGACCTTAGACGCGACCTCATCAAACAGAATGGCTCCTTGGTGTACCAACAACTTTTCAACGGCAAAATCCTGGTGCTCATCAACCTGCCGTTTATCGAGAAATACGGTCAGCCGCAGCCTCCAAAGACCATTGCCGTCTACAGGCCCGAGGAGTTGAAAGAACCCTATTTCCAACGCCATGTCGAAACTTTCGTGACCGATGTAACTGCTTGGGAAGACTATGACGACGATGCGGTGTCAGAGCCAAACCAACGGATTGGGTTTAAGATGAATTTTGAAAACGAAGAGGGGAAGTAGTTGACTAAAGTTGGAACGTTCAACTTTCCCCCTAATACCTCCACGTCTTCAAATCCACGCCCTCCGGCGAGCGTTTCTGAATTTCCTCCGTCCATTTCGGGATAAAATAGCGGTGATAACGCAGGCGTGAAATCGCATTGGGCTGGGAGTGATCTCCATTCCAGCAGTGCTCGGCGCGGTCGCCGTAGTCCACCTCGCCATCGAAGGGAGGATTGTCTTGTGCCCGGAGCATTTCTTCAGCGAGATAGACTGCGTTGTTAAGGTAAAAATTGTCCATATCGCCGCAGTATAGGTGGATTTTGCCCCGCCATTTTGCGCCATTTTTTGGCCAGTCGCGCTTCATTATCCAGTTTAAATCATAATTTTCTTTCCAATAAGCCGCTACGGCAGGATTTATCTCTCCGGTCAGTTTGTCCCAAATCCGTTCCGGATAGCCGTCCTTCCCCAGAGGCGACGACACAGCTTCCCATATATCAAATTGTTGTCCGCTGCGGCCTTTGGTGCCCAGGGCGAGTTCATAATGGTTGGCACTCTCCATGGTTGCGCTGAGGTGGCCAAGGTAATTGCGCGTTGCCGGACGTTTTATTTTGGAAAAACCGCCTTCTCGATAATAAGCGTTCTTGTCTGCATACAGGTCAACCGTTACAAAAGCCCGAAAATCAATCGGATCGGGACAAGCCGCATAGCAGCCATTAAACTCGTCCGGGTAAAAAACCTGTACTGCCAGAGCCTCCCAACCACCTGTGCTGCCGCCATAAGTGAGTCGTGCCCAGCCTTGTCCGATGCCCCGGAAACGGCGCTCGATTTCCGGAATGAGTTCGTACATGATCGCGTCGCCATAGGGGCCGACATTGGCTGAGTTGACCGCATACGAATCGTCGTAAAATGGGCAGGGATGCTGAATCTCTACCGCTAGAACGCGAGGAAAATCTGGCCCTGTCCACATTTTGTAAAAATCGTAGGCTTCTTGTTGAACGATGCGATTGTAGCCATGCAATTTGAAACGTTCGCTATAATCAGGCACTAAATTCGGATCGGGCAGCTCCGTGCGGAAACCATCGAAATCTGCCGGGAAATGGCCGTGGTAAATCGCCAAAGGATAGCGGACATTGGGATGATCGTCCCAGCCCTCTGGCAAAAGGACGTGCGCGCCAAGGGTCATCGGGCGGCCCCAAAACTCTGTGAGCAACTTGCTCTCGATTTCTATGTGCTTGATGTATTTCGTGTCGGCGGGTTTCTGGATGAGGGGTATTTCCTCCGTAAGCTCAATTTTCAGGACGATCTCCTTTAGCATATTTACCGTGATTTTCATCGGTTTGGAAAAGAGGTTCCCGGGTGCACGGTTCCATTGTTGGCCTTCGCCACGGTCCATTGGCATCTTGAGCGTATGGCCGTCTTTGCGCTGGAAAGTTTCGTACTTGTGCAAAACTGCCTGAACAAAATACTCCCCGGCGGGTATGTCCTGCAAACCCTGTATGGGGTAACCAAACGCTTTGCCATTGAAAAAACGAATGTCTCCTGCCTCCCAATTTTCTACGTCCTGGCCGAATATTTGGGCGGATTGATAGTCGTCTCGGACTTGAAAACGGGGCTCTGTGTCATCGTTTTTGGCAAAAATGAGCAACAAACGGCCATCCAGCGGTTTATTGGAGAGATGAGTGGGGAATGTGACTGTAAACGCGGATTGAGCCATAACTGCAAGCGGTAAGCATATTACAAGGAGAAGGCAGAGTCTTTTCATAGCCGAAAATTTGCCCAAAAGTACATTGCCATAAGTACATGGATGGCCATTTAACAAAATGGGGTTTATGCCAATTTGGCATAAACCCCACAGTACACGAACTTCAATCGCGCGTTATTTCAGGAAATAGCTAAAGCCAACCCCTACCCCAAAAACAGAGGTGGTGGTTTTTATCGTTCCCTCAAAAAAGTCGTCCTTGCTTGAAGTGCCGCTATAATCTACGAAAAAATCAAGGGAGGTACGGTCGCCGATGAATATAGCCCCTCCGACTTTTCCTCCGTAAAGCGTTGCAGAATTTGAATCATCGTCATCACCGTTTGTGTTTATGGTCAAAAAACCTCCACGGGCTTCGGCATAAGGGCGAACCTTGCCGGTCTGCTTGAAATAATAGCGGAGCATCGGGCTTGCGCTGAAAATGTTCACGCGACTTTCGTCATCATCTCCCTCCTCTTTACTGCCTAACGAAAGGAAGCCAATGCTCGCGCCAAGCATAAAACCATCGGCCACAAAGTAACCTGTATTGAAAAAAGAAAAGCCCGTTAGGGCGCATCCGAACGGGCTTTTCCATAATAAATGAGCAGATTTAGTAGTCCACCACCGTCCCAACCGGATTGGTTTTTTTCTTGTGTGCCAGTACCAATTGGCTGATTTGCTGGAGCATCACTTCCTGGCCCTCGTACCGGGCGTAAAGTGTGACGGGGAAACTTTTTTGTTCGGGAAAAATGCAGTTCACCACCCCGTCTACGAATGGGCGGCGCGGTTTACCATCGCCCAAATCCAATTCATAGCTCGGCCCGGTGGTAGATTCGATGAGGTAAAATTTGAACGGCTGCCCGGCTTCGGGTAGTTTGTCGGTGTCCATGATTTTGCCTGTAATCTTCTGGAACTTCGCCGAAGTCTGCGCATCGCTGCTGACCTGTTGGCCTTCGGTCTGCACGAGGGCTTTATCATCAGAATCAGAGGGGCCTTTTTGTGCAAATTGCAACACGGCCAAGCCTGCTAAGCCGAACACGGCGACCACGACGAGTAGGATAGTTTCGCGATTTAGACCCTTACTTTTTGTCATAGTTATTTTTGAAAATGCAGTCCAAAGGTAGCAAGGAATTTGAACTGCTACTTGATTACTACCTTCCCAGCTGATTCACCATTCACTTTCAGGAAATAAAGTCCGGCAGCTGTGCCGCTTGTTTCTACTTCCCAACGGTTCAGCCCTCCGATGGCGGGGATTGTTTTTTCAAAAACGATTTTACCCTGAACATCCAGCATTTGGATAAAGCAATCCGCTGCATATTCAATGGTGGATTGGATTGAAAAGTGACCGCAAGCAGGATTGGGCGAAATAAAATAGCTATACAGTGCAGGAATAACCGAGAGGTGAATCGGGTGAATCAGCCCCTCCGAACTATAGGCTTCGGGCGCAATATTGAATGCTGCAAGTTTGAGCAAATCAGAGAGCCTGCCGCCTTGAGGAGCCGTGAGATCGAGGGTCAACAATGGAGACTCCGCCGCAAGGTGTTGGCCTTGTGGTTGAAGCCAGGAGAGCGCAAGGCTGCTTTTGCTCAGGTGATAAGATTCGGAGTCAAAACCTTCTAGCGTTTCTGCATCAATACTATTGATTTTCAAAAGATAAGGGTCAAAATCAAAGGCGCATTGCAGTCCGTCGAGATGGGCATTTTCCACAAAAGACAGCGAAACACGTGCCCTCTCTCCGGGCTGAAAATTATGTTCGCGGAAGTACAGGTTTTGTGGCTGCGCGCGACTTTCTGAAGGGGTCGAAAGGCTGTCGTTGCAGGGGCCGGCGTTCACGTCGCCAAGTTTTACCCCTACAAAATCTTGGCAATTACCGTTGGAAACCGAGGCAGAATCTGGCATGAATCGCCAAGAGCCATAAGGGAAAGTATCTACGATGCCTAAGATGACTTTTCGCGCGGTCACAATGTCGAATGTGGTGATGCTTTCTGAGCGGTTTATATCGGCCGCTATTATCTGCCAAGGGCAGTTGAACGGTACTATGTCGAGTATGTGTTTGGAAATCAGCACCAGATCATAGGTAGTGAGTCCGTCGTAAGGGCTTCCGGTTTTGTTGGGTATAAGTGTGTAGGAGCTGTTTTGAAGTGAGGCGATTTGAGAAAGGTCGTAGCTGCTGTTGGTGTAAAACGAGGTGTCGAAAGCAGGCCCGTCCACCGTGATTTGCACCGCATCGAGCGGGCTGCCAAATGGGTTTTCAAGGCTGCATTCTTTGGGAAATAATTCTTCGATCTTTTGTTGGAGCAAGGAAATGGTCTGACTGGGCGTGTTGCCGCGAATGTCAAAAAACACCTCCCCTGTACCAGGGGCGATGACAATAAAGGTTGGTGTGCCTTGAAACTGCCCGTACAATCCGTTTAGGTAAGGTTGAAGGGCGGTAATACTTCCTCCATTGTTTCCTACGCCGGGCATGGTTAGACCCTTGCTGGTTTTGTACTGCGCCACTTTCAGGTTGGTATCGCTGAGAAGTGTGCTGAGCAATATGAACTCTATCTGCCCCTGATGGGCGGCTTGCATAGAAGTGTAAAGGTTCTGGAACAGTGGGGCATGGGTGGCACAGGGCGGACAAGTGGTGAAAAAGGCTTCAATCACCACCAGTTTCTGCTGGTTGATATAATCTTGGTAGAGCTTCTTAATCTGTCCGTCTGAAGTAGTAACGGTGAAATCCGGAGCAGGTGCTTGACTGTAAAGCGGACTAGCAAAAGTCAACACTCCAATAAAAAGCAGGGAGAGGGTAGATATCTTATTCATGCGGATCGGTTTTGAAAACCAAAATTAAGAAACCTACTCAAAATCAAATGGTTTGATAATGCTGAACACTTGATTTGTCGGCTATCTTACCTTTGCAATTATGCAAAACCGCCTGCTCTTTTCGGCTTTTTTCTTGCTGGCACTCCTGTTGTTTTCCTTTGCTAATCGGCCTATCCAAACGCCGGAACAACTGGGCGAGCGCCTTTTTTCTGATCCGATCCTTTCGCTCGACAGCACAATCAGCTGCGCAAGTTGTCATATCCCGGAATTTGCTTTTTGCGATACCGCATTGTTCAGCCGTGGCGTTGGTGGGCGTTTGGGAAAGCGCAATTCGCCCAGTATCACGAACATGGGAGCTCGCCCCCATTTTTTTTACGATGGCCGGGCGGCTACACTGGAGCAACAGGTACTTATGCCGATTCAGGATACCTTGGAAATGCGCGCCACACTTGCGCTCGTAACCGAACGGCTGCAAAACCACAAAGAATATGATGCAGCATTCCACCAATTATACGGCGTTTCAGCAAATGCCGAAAAATTGGCGGAGGTATTGGCGGCCTTTGTCCGCACTTTAGAAACCTCTGATACGCCTTTCGACCGGTGGATGAATGGTAAACCCAACCCGATGGGTGAAGCGGCAGTGCGAGGCCGGGAAGTTTTTATGAAAAAAGGGAAATGCTTCGACTGCCATTTTTCTCCAGATTTCACAGGCGACGAATTCCGCAACGTGGGGCTGTTCACAGGCCGTCGCAACTTGGCCGACCGGGGCAGGTTCGATGTTACGCACGACAGCACGGATCTAGGCAAATTCAAAGTCCCCGGTCTGCGAAACGTGGCGCTTACCGCGCCGTATATGCACAATGGAATGTTCCAGACCCTCGAAGATGTCATTGAATTTTATGACGTACCCAACCAAACCGTGCCGGGTGGTATTAACCGCGACACACTGCTCAATACCCCCCTCGGGCTCAGCGTGGAGGAAAAGGCAGACCTGAAATCGTTTTTGGAGGCACTGACGGACGACCGTTTTAGACGCTGAGGTTTATTAAATCTCCACCCGCAGCATCCCCGTCTTACTTTTGAATTCTTCAGGAATCCCTTCCATTATTTCTTCCCGTAGCACAGCAATCAAATCGTTTTTCAAAAAATCGCGATGCGTGGCAAGGCTCACTTCGCGCATGGGCACAGGTGCGCAGAAGGGAAACACATGAAGCCGTTGTTCGGTGCTGAGCGTCTCAACGGCCATGGCAGGTAGAATGGTCACGCCTTGCCCGGTACCCACCAAGCGCATCAAGGTTTCGAGGCTGCCGCTTTGGTAATTGAGCCGGCTTTCGGCCCGGCGTCGGAGCTCGCAAAGATTCATGATTTGTGAGCGCAGGCAATGCCCTTCTTCGAGCAGCAACAATTCCTCCGGTTCGATGTCTTCGGGCAGTAAATAGTGTTTTTCATAGCCATGCGAAGAGTACACAAATAAGGGTTCGTAAAACAATGGCGTTTCCCTTATCGCAGCATCATTGAGCGGGCTGACGAGGATGCCCACGTCCAACTGATTCTTTTTCAAGCGTTTGAGAATTGCCGATGTGACGTGCTCCGATACAGAAAGATGCACACCCGGGTATTTTTCCAAAAAGCGATTGATAAAACGGTGTACCAAATACGGGGCAAGCGTAGGGATGATGCCTACACGCAAATTGCCTGTGAGCGAACTCTTTTGCTGACGTAAAATATCGTGCAATCGGGACACTTCCAGTAAGATTTTTCGGGCTTGTTCAATGATGAGTTCACCGATAGGGGTTGGTACAACAGGCTGTTTGCTGCGGTCGAAAATCTTGATTTCCAGTTCTTCCTCCAATTTTTGAACCATCATGCTCAGGGTTGGCTGCGTCACATGGCACGACGCGGCGGCTTTTGCAAAATGACGGTGCCGTTCTACTGCCAGTACATATTCCAACTGTTGAAGGTTCATTGACGATATCTATTTGATGATAGAAAATATCAATTTGATTGATGTTGCAAATAGACGATGTTTGCAAATCAATTCAACAAACAATTCCGCTTTTTATGGAAAATAAGAAAAAACTCACCACTGCATCCGGTCGTCCGTATACTGAAAACGAGAATACAATGACCGTTGGGCCGCGCGGCCCAATCTTGTTGCAAGATTTTATTTTGCACGAAAAAATGGCGCATTTCAACCGCGAACGCATCCCTGAGCGCGCAGTGCATGCAAAAGGTAGTGGTGCGTATGGAACGTTCACGGTTACGCATGATATCTCGAAGTACACCCGTGCCAAGATGTTTTCCAACGTTGGTAAGCAAACCAGAATGTTCTTGCGTTTTTCTACCGTCGGCGGAGAAAAAGGCTCTGCTGACACAGAGCGCGACCCCCGTGGTTTTGCCATGAAATTTTATACCGAAGATGGCAACTGGGATTTGGTGGGCAACAACACCCCGGTTTTTTTTGTCAAGGACCCAAAGAAGTTTGGCGATTTCATCCACACGCAAAAACGCGACCCATTTACCAACTGCAAAAGCCCGACCATGATGTGGGATTTTTGGTCGCTCAACCCGGAGAGCCTGCATCAGGTGATGATTCTGATGAGCGACCGCGGTACGCCCTTTAGTTATCGCAACATGCACGGTTTTGGCAGCCACACGTTTTCACTGGTAAATGCCAAAAACGAGGTAGTTTATGTGAAATTTCACTTCAAAACGGCCCAAGGGATTAAGAACTTCGACAATTCCAGTGCTACCGAAATGAAAGGCAATGATGCTGATTGGGCGCAGCGTGATTTGGTAGAGGCCATCCAAAAAGGAGATTTTCCCAAGTGGAATTTGAGAATCCAGGTAATGACGCACGAGCAGGCCAAATCTTTCCGTTGGAACCCATTTGACCTGACCAAAGTATGGCCACACGGCGAGTTCCCTTTAATTGATGTGGGCACGCTTGAACTCAACGAAAACCCCGACAATTACTTCGCCCATGTGGAACAAGCGGCTTTTGCACCTGCTCATATTGTGGACGGTATCGGCTATTCGCCCGACAAAATGCTGCAAGGCCGATTGTTGTCATATCCTGATGCACACCGTTATCGCCTCGGTGGCAACTACGAGCAGATACCTGTAAACAAGTGCCCATATTTGGTGACCAACTACCAGCGTGACGGCCTGATGGCTGTTAACGGCAACGGTGGCAGCGCTCCCAATTATTTCCCCAATAGCTTTGACGATATCGTCGTAGATGAATCGTACAAAGAGCCAGCAGAGCAACTGGAATCCTCCCTCGCTGACTGGTACGACCGCAATGCCCCTGGTGAAAACGACCACTACACCCAACCAGGAGCGCTTTTCAACCGTGTGATGACCGAAGCCGAAAAACAGGCTACCGTGTCCAACATCGTCGGCGCCATGAGCGGTATCAGTGGCCCAAAACGCGATTTGATCATCAACCGCCAACTTTGCCACTTTTTCCGGGCGAGCATTGACCTTGGCACACGGGTGGCACAAGGACTTGGCGTGGACATCAACGCTGCGCAAGAGCACATGGCGACCACGGCTTGAGCGTTTCAAACGCATTTACATCACGCGCTCTATACAAGGATGTCGGTACGCCGACATCCTTCTTTTTTGCAAAAAAACGCAGCATCTTTTTAGTGGGTTCTTTGTTTAATTGTCCACTAATGCAGTATAAAAACATGGGAAACAACACTCAAAACTGGAACACCCTCACGCCCGAAGAGGAGTACGTCATTGCCCAAAAAGGTACAGAACGGGCTTTTACGGGGGAGTATAACAACTTCAAAGCAAAGGGACATTTCATCTGCCGACGCTGCAACGCGCCTTTGTACAACTCCAGTGACAAGTTTGACAGCGGCTGCGGCTGGCCTTCCTTTGATGACGAGATACCCGGCGCGATCACCCGTCACACCGACATTTCTTTTGGAATGAAAAGAGTGGAAATTGTGTGTGCCAACTGTGAGGGTCACCTTGGCCACGTGTTTGAGGGAGAACGCATGACGGAAAAAAACTCCAGGCATTGCGTGAACTCGCTTTCCATTCGATTTGTGGCGGAGTAGCGTGAAATTCATTACGCTTTTTTAAAAAAAGACAAGAGCCATCTCGCGGAATCGGGACGGCTCTTGCAATTTTTTGCGAAATAAATTTTGCCCTACAACATTGCTTCGATAATATTCTCTTCCGTTACGCCTTCTGCCTCGGCTTTGTAGTTGCGCACGATGCGATGGCGCAGCACCAGGTTGGCGATGGCTTGCACGTCCTCTATGTCGGGCGAGTATTTGCCACGTATGGCTGCGTGGCATTTTGCACCGAGTGCGAGGTACTGGCTGGCGCGAGGGCCTGCTCCCCAACCGAGGTAGTTGTTGGCCTCTTTGGTGGCGCGAGGGGTTCCGGGCCGTGTTTTGGACGCAAGCGCGACGGCATATTCCAACACATTGTCGCTTACGGGTATTTTTCGGATAAGTAGTTGATACTCTTTGATCTGTTCGCTACTTAGGATGTGCTTCAAGTTTACTTCACGCGAGGATGTTGTGTTTTTCACCACCTCTACTTCTTGCTCGTACGTGGGGTAGGTGAGCGGGATGTTGAACATAAAACGGTCCAGCTGCGCCTCAGGGAGCGGGTAGGTGCCTTCCTGTTCAATGGGGTTCTGGGTAGCGAGCACGAAGAATGGCGAGGGAAGTTCGTGGCGTTGGCCGTTCACGGTTACAGAGCGTTCCTGCATGGCCTCTAGCAGCGCCGCCTGGGTTTTGGGCGGAGTACGGTTTATCTCGTCGGCCAGCACAATGTTGGAGAAAATCGGGCCGCGAAGGAAGCGGAAATGGCGGCTTTCGTCCAAGATTTCGGAACCAGTGATGTCAGAAGGCATAAGGTCGGGAGTAAATTGAATCCGCTTGAAATCAAGGTCGAGCACTTCGGCTATGGTGCTGACGAGGAGGGTTTTTGCCAAGCCCGGGACGCCAACGAGGAGGGCGTGGCCATTGGAAAAAAGAGAGATGATGACTGCTCGCACCACTTCGTCTTGGCCTACGATAACTTTGCCGATTTCTGCCGAAAGGTCTTTGTAGGCCTGCGCGAGCGCGTCCACAGCTTCTACGTCCGATATTTTCTTTGCCATTTTATTAGTGAGTGGTTTGCCCGCCATAGCCTTGGCGAAGGCGGGTAGATTGGTGATTGGTGATTGGTGACTGGTGACTGGTGATTGGTGATTGGTGATTGGAGACTGGAGACCCGCCTTCGCCCTAAACGGGCTATGGCGGGTGAAGCGGCAAAAGTAGCCATTTGGAGCATCCCTAAAAACGTTCTGCAACAAATGACAAGTTAAAAGCACGGATTTATCGGCGAACGATCAACCTGCGTATAGTTTCAGACAATTTTGACAGAGACAGGTGGTGTCATATTGGCGCTTGAGTGTCTCCAACGTTGCGGGGTGAACGTTGTTCAATTCTTTGCACCAACAAGTGTCATCGGCGTAGCAGAGGAACGGCTTTTTGCAGCGTGGGCAATCTGTGACAAATTTCGCTTCGTCTTGCACCCAAGCGGCCCCGGTCCTGCCGCTGATGGGCTGATATTTTTCAGGGTTTTTCAATGCCCGCATTTTGGTGCCAATGGCTGGGTTGAGTTTGCGCACCTGCACTTTTATGCCTTTCATTTGAGGGAATTGGCGTTTCATCCGCTGTATAATATTCGTCACCACCGTTTCCAACAGATTACACGGCTGTGCCATTTCGGCCATACAGATTTGAAACACGGTTTCATAGTTGACCGTGGCCGCTTCAATGTTGTCCGTTTTTGCGGCCAACGCTATGCCGGTTTCCACTTCCACATTCACCACATACTCCGTACCGAGCACCTGCTCCTCTGGGTACACCCCATGAAAAGCATGAAAACGCATTCCTTCGAGAACTACGAGTGCCATGTGTGTTTTTTGTAGTGTTCAAAATCAAATTGCTTTTCCATATACCAAACTTACAAGTTTTGTCTGACAAAGCTCCATGAACACTCTCCTGTATCTTCTTAAAAAAGTAAACATTAAAGTATGTGGTTCCTCTCACGCCTCTCAACCCCTCACTCTCTCACCCGCGTAAGCTGCCGCGCCAATAATCCCTGCATTGTTGAGCAGTTTGGCCGGTACAACGCGGGCTTGGGTAATTAGTTGATGTTTGTATTGCTCAAAAAATTTACTCTCGCCGCCGCCAAGGATGAATAGGTCGGGCGAAAAGAGCAATTCCAGGTGATTCAGGTACTCGTTGAAACGGTCGGCCCACTCGCCGCGGCTGATTTTGAGGTGCGACCGCGCGCCAGAAGAACACCAGGCTTCGGCAGGTTTTCCATGTTTCCAAAGCAGGTGTCCTAATTCTGTGTTCGGTATCAACTCGCCTTTGTAAAAAAGAGCCGAGCCTAAGCCGGTGCCGATAGTGATGAGCAGTACAAGTCCGTTTTCGCCTTGTCCAATCCCGTGACGCATTTCGGCCACGCCCGCTGCATCAGCATCATTGGTAGCAAAAACAGGGCAGCCACAGGCTTCCCCAAACACCTTTTCGATGTTCGTGCCGATCCAACTTTTGTCAATGTTGGAAGCAGAATTTGAAACACCGTTTTTTACGATGCTTGGAAAACCACAACCCACGGGACCTTTGTAATTGAAAAATTCAACGATCTCCGAAAAAGCACCGGCCATCGCTTTTGGGGTGGAGGGCTGCGGTGTTGGCACGCGAAATCTTTCGCCTTGCAACCTCCCATTCGCCACATCCACCACAGCGCCTTTGATGCCCGACGCGCCCACGTCAATTCCTAATATATGCTGCATAATTTTTAAGCTACTCTTCTGGTATCACATTTTCTTCTTCCACTTCTTCACCTGCTTCGGTAATGAGTGATTTTTGCTTGCGGCGTTCGAGTGAATTTGCGTGCATTTCGAGGTATTCGGCACGGTTGTGCACAATCTCGGCAGCGAGGTAAATGGCTTTTATCATCGAAGTCTCGTCCGCTTCGCCTTTGCCCGCAATATCATAAGCAGTACCATGATCGGGCGATGTGCGCACGGCGGGTAAACCTGCGGTATAGTTCACGCCCGCACCAAACGAAAGCGCTTTGAATGGCACTAGCCCTTGGTCATGATACATGGCAAGGATTCCGTCGAATTTGTGGTATTGTCCCGAACCAAAGAATCCATCAGCAGGGTAGGGGCCAAAGGCCAACACACCTTTTGCCTTGGCTTCTTCGATGGCGGGACGCACAATTTTGTCGTCTTCGTCGCCGATCGCGCCTTCGTCGCTGGCGTGTGGGTTAAGCCCCAAAACAGCGATGGTAGGCCGCTCTATGTTGAAGTCAATGTGGAGCGTTTCGGCCATTATGAGGATTTTCCGCAAAATTTTTTCCTTGGTGACGGCCGCAGCGACTTCACGCAGGGGAAGGTGGTTGGTAACAAGCCCTACGCGCAATGAATCGGAGACCATCAGCATCAGCGACTCTTTTGCCTTGAATGCGCTTGAAATATACTCGGTATGGCCCACAAATTGAAAGCCAGCCAATTGCATGGCCTTTTTGTTGATGGGTGCTGTTACTAGCGCATCTATTTCACCCGCTTGGAGGTCTTTCACCGCTCGTTCGAGGGCCTGCTTAGCACATTCGCCGCCGACTTTGTCGGGCTTTCCGAGCGTTATGTTCACATTGTCGGGCCAGCAGTTAATCACGTTGATGCGCTCGGCTTGGGCATCGGCTGCTGATTCTATGGAGTGAAACTGAATGTTCTCTTCTGTGATGATGTTCTTGTGGTAGGCTATGACCTTGCTGCTGCCATACACGATGGTCTTGAATTTTTTGCCGATGTTTTTGAGGCCGATGGACTTGAGGATGACCTCAAGCCCGATCCCGTTTATGTCGCCGCAGGATATTCCGATGGTTATGTTGCTCATTTATCTTGAATGATAAATGATGAATGATGAATGATGAATGATGACCGCAAGGCAATTCATCATTCATCATTCATCATCCATCATTATAAATAATGTTTTTTCAAAAAGTTATACAAAAGTCTAACCCCCACTCCGGTGCCGTCTTTTGTGCGGTAGCCATTGGCACTGCGCAGAAATGCCGGGCCAGCAATGTCGAGGTGTAGCCAAGGGTAGTCCACAAAATTTTCAAGGAATTTCCCAGCGGTAATCATGCCCGCATTGGAAGAGCCGAGGTTTTTGAAATCGGCGATATTGCTTTTGAGTTCGTCCCCAAATTCTTTCCAAAGTGGCAGTTCTACAAGCCGCTCGTAAGTGGCAAAACCACTTTCTTCCAAGTTGTTTTTTACGTCTTTGGGTGCAGTCCCCATATAGCAAATGGCCTGCGTGCCCAGTGCCCGCACTGCCGAACCGGTTAGCGTGGCAATGTCTAGAGCAAGCAAAGGCTCATATTTCTTTGCGTAATGGAGCGCATCGGCCAGGATGATTCGACCTTCTGCATCGGTGTTCACCACTTCCACCGTCTTACCCGAACCCATGGTGATTACATCCCCTGGTGCAAGTGCGTTCTCCCCGATCTTGTTGTCGGTTACTGGGATAAGCCCGATGATGTAAATCGGAAGTTTTGTTTTTGCGGCCACAGCCATTGCGCCTATCACGGTGGCTGCTCCTGCCATGTCGCATTTCATATAATCCATCGCTTCACTGGGCTTGATGCTGAGGCCACCCGTGTCGTACACCACACCTTTGCCCACCAGCACTACCGGTTTTGCGTTTTTTGCACCTTGGGGGTTCCACTCCAGCACACAAAATCGGGGAGGTATTTGGCTGGCGCGGTTAACGGCCAAAAGGCCGCCCATTTTAAGGGCTTCTATTTTTTCTTTGCCCATAATCTCAGCTTCAAAACCATACTTCTTGGCAGCCAATGCTACGGCATCTCCAAGTTGTATTGAATTGAAATGCGAATGTGGCTCGTTCACCAGGTCGCGGGTGAGGAACACAGCTTCTAGGAGGGCGTTTGCTTCGGCAATGTCGGCGGGGCTGGCGGAATCAGATGGAATTCGGATTTCCTGAAGGGCTTTCTCGGAAGCTTTAGTGAAATACTTGAGGAACTGATAGCTGCCCAGTGCTAGTCCCTCGGCAAAGGCAAGGACGCGGTCTTCTGCACACAAATTTTGGATGCCAAGCGTTTCGATTTTATACCGACGGAGTTCGCTCAAGAGTTCATTGCCAACCAAACGCGCATCTTCAAGTGCGATATAAGGATCTTTTTCAGATTTTAAAATTCTGACAAACACCACACCCTCCGCTCTAGGGAAGGAAAAACTCGACACGTCCTGAGAAGTAGCTTGGCGTAGAAACGCTGTTTCGCCTGGAGCAAGCAGCGGGTCGAGCGCGTCGAGATGGTCTTTGTCGGCCAGCAAGACAAGATTATTATGGATGAAGCCAGCCTCTACGGTGGCCAATTGAACTCGTTTCACAGCGCGGGATGCGATTAGTGGAAAGATATCGGTTTAGAAAAGACACACAACACGTTGACTTTCAAACGCTAGTAAGATTGGCTAAAAGGGGTTGCAAAGGTAGGTTTTTCCGCGCAAAATTTGAGCAATACAACGGAATTGGAGGGAGGATAAGCAGGCGTAGCCTCCAATTGCCAGAATGCGACAATCAAGGTTAAATTTTTCTCACCTGACTTGGTACTTTGGAAGGCTTGATTATATTTGCCCTGCTTACCCGCCAAATCAGAAGTCGGCCCAAAACTCCTTGGCAAGAACCAATAAGATGGTTCTTTGGTATATTTATAGCGTATGTATGATTTAACGACCGCCCAAAAGCGGTTTTTAACAACAGCCCGACAACAACCGACGAGAATTTGGAGCCGCTCCTCAGTGGTCTTATCTTCATCCGAACCGACGCTCATTCGTT
>Ga0163148_10000521_pt1 | contig 51985 bp, 58 predicted proteins | sample OliLakLV19MP7P2_FD_148606 | JGI IMG/M metagenome (GOLD analysis project Ga0163148, IMG submission 148606) | Freshwater microbial mat bacterial communities from Lake Vanda, McMurdo Dry Valleys, Antarctica- Oligotrophic Lake LV.19.MP7.P2 | ecosystem: Environmental > Aquatic > Freshwater > Lake >... | reverse complement strand
ATTTTTTGTGAACGGTTAAACATATGGTCAGACACTCGCTAGCTCGCGTCAGCAATTTCGGGCCTATTGCGCTGCGCGCGGATGCCCGCCCATCCGGGGGCCGCTTCCAGCGGATAAAAATGCACCCAATTTATTAGTTTGCGATGCTTCTTGCACTACCCGTGAACGCTTACCAATGCCCAGCGGAGTGGTCCCATGACCTTTATTTTCATCACTAACCGAGGCTAGACTCCGACCCATCAAATCGAGGTGGCATCTATGTCCAAGTTTATATCGGAATCAATTGAGCAGGGGGTTGCGCGTATCACCCTGAACCGTCCCGAGGTTCTTAATAGCATTAATCGCCCAATGGCGGCTGAGCTGCTCGCAGCACTTCAGAGCGCGGCAAATAACGAAATGGTTCGCGCGGTATTAATGGATGCCGCCGGACGGGCTTTTTGTGCTGGACAGGACCTTGGCGATGCCCCGCGCCCTGAACCTGGAGCGGACCCGCAACTGGGCGCAATTGTACGCGCAGTTTACAATCCGATCGTTAAATTACTGCGCGAAACTGAGAAGCCGTTTGTTTGCGCCGTTCAGGGCGTAGCGGCAGGCGCAGGGGCAAACCTTGCATTGGCATGCGATATCGTCGTTGCAGCGAAGGACGCAACATTTGTTCAGGCATTCTCAAAGATTGGACTGATCCCCGATAGTGGTGGCACCTTTGTATTGCCACGCTTGATCGGAATGGGCCGTGCGTTAGCGCTGACTATGTTAGCAGAGAAGGTTAGCGGTGAGCAGGCCGCCGCAATGGGAATGATCTACCGCGCCGTTGATCCGGCTGAGTTGCAAGGTGCAGCGATGGCGATCGCAGCTCAGCTTGCCTCGCTACCGACCCGTGGACTCGGTTTGACCAAGCGAGCGTTTAACAGCGCATTCAATAGTTCGCTTGAGCAACAATTGGAATCAGAGGCAGAGCTGCAGAATGAGGCCGGATGCAGCGCAGATTTTCGCGAGGGAGTTAGTGCCTTTCTGGAGAAACGCAAACCGCTATTTCAAGGACGATAGAGTATGGAGCAGGAAAAACCATCAACCCAGGTCGTAAGCGTAATCGGTTCCGGTACAATGGGGGCGGGCATAGCACAGGTTGCCGCCTCGTTCGGGCATGAGGTCGTACTGTTAGATAGTAATGGCGAGGCCCTTTCGCGGGCGCGTGTCGGGATTAATAAATCCCTAAGACGGATCGTCGAAAAGGGCCATATAACTGAGGCGGCATCTTGCGAGATTGAGCGTCGTATTAACTTCGTTGATGCTTCGCTCTTTGATGCATCCTCTGCATTTGGCTCGTCGGTTTTGGTAATTGAAGCGATCGTTGAAGATCTGAATATCAAGCAGCAGACCTTTAAGCGCATCGAGAGCTTCGTCTCGCCGGACTGTATTCTTGCCTCGAACACCTCCTCGCTTTCTGTGGCTTCGATCGCTTCGGCCTGCGCACGCCCAGAGCGTGTCTTGGGAGTTCACTTCTTTAATCCGGCGCAGCTAATGCCGTTAGTCGAGATTATCCCCGGAATGGCAACCGAGGATCGATATGTTGAACGTAGTCGCGAGCTGGTTTCACGCTGGAACAAGACCGTAGTTTTAGCTAAGGATACCCCCGGATTTGTAGTTAATCGCCTAGCGCGACCGTTCTACGGCGAGTCGCTACGAATATTGGAAGAGGGTATTGCAGATGTCGCCACAATTGATTGGGCGATGACTGAGCTGGGCAGCTTCAAGATGGGCCCATTCACCCTCATGGACATGATCGGTAACGACATTAACTTCCGTGTGACAGAGATCGTTTTTGAGGCGCTCTTCTACGATCCGCGTTATCGCCCATCAATTACCCAAAAGCGCATGGTCGAAGCTAATCTGTTGGGCCGTAAAGTTGGCCGCGGATTCTATGATTACCGCGAAGGCGCCCAGCGCCCCGAGCCAACAAGAGACGCGGGCCTTGGAAAACGGATCGTTGATCGCGTAGTAGCAATGTTAGTAAATGAAGCCTGCGAAGCACGCCTGTTAAATATCGCCACTGGAGAGGATCTAGATCTGGCGATGACCAAGGGCGTTAATTATCCGCGTGGATTGTTAGCCATGGGAACTGAGATTGGCCCAGCGGAAGTGTTAAAACGCCTTGAAGATCTCCAGGCCGAATACGGCGAGGATCGGTATCGTGCTAGTCCGTGGTTGAGAAGGGCGGTGCGCGAGGGGCGGGGGTTATTATAGTAGTTTGCAGAGGTTGCGAGCTCGAGTTCAATTAAGAGCGACACTCCTTTTACCTATTTGTTCCTTTTACCTATTTGTTGCTCTAGGATAACTGTCACTATACATATGGACAGATAGTATAAGTTTTTTATTTTATCTGTCCATATGAATGTCGCGATACCTTCCTGTTTTTCCTCAAAGAGCAATGATACTGAGCTAAGGTAGAGCTGCTCGGAGAGCTGAAGATTCGGAAAGCTATTATGACAGCTCTATAACTGAATTTATCGGAGCGCCATAATTGAAATTATAGTGATTTGCAGACACTATTATTTCACTCCCGACTTTTGCAAACCGCTATAAATGATCTCATTCAATTCGAACCCGCTTCCCACCCTCAATCTTGAAGAATGTCGGCGCCGATTGAAAGGCCCGTTCGCTATCAATTTTCAGCGTTCCGAGGCTGCCGTCATAGGTTTTCATCTCGTCGATATAGCCCACGACGGATTCTGTGGATGGTTTGGCCTGACTTGAACCACGATTCTCAAATGCTTGGATTAGAATACCTACCATGTCGTAGTAGTTTCCCAACTGGTATACGACATCGCGATTAAATCGCTTTTTATAACGCGCATTAAAGCTATCCGATGCCCAGGTCATCGTCATGTACCAGGTCCCTTCAAAAAGTGTTAGGTCGGTTGTAAAATCGAAGCAACCGATCGTGGTTACCGGTTGGGGGATGCGCAGCTCATGTATTCCGCGTGCAATGATCTCTAGTTCAGGTGAGCCGGCGTTTAGATAGATCGCATCGCTTGGAGTGGCACGTAGCGAGGTAATCAACGAACGAAAATCTCGATCTCCGCTGTTAAACTGCTCACGCTTAACTACCTGAATTCCCGCAGCGGTCGCTTTGCGCTCTAAGATATCATGCGCGAATCGCCCCCCGGAATCATTTAGTTCAATAATGATCAGGCGTTTCACATTACGTTCCTTCAAGGCGCTAACATACTCATCCATGAAATAGTCCGGCGTTGCGGAGAGATTAAAGGTCGTACGCGAATCGGCAACGTCCTTGTCCCAGGCACAGGCAAAGTGGGTACGGTTGGCCTTCTCGGCGATCGGAGCAACGACGCGCCCCTGGTTCGACCACATTGAGACGATCGCATCCACTTTATCGACGTTTAACAGTTTGTTTGCAGCCGAAGCCGTTTCCTTTAGCTGGCCCTGATCGTCCTCAAAGACTAGTTCGTAGCGAAGATTGTTTTTGGGACTTTGAAAATCCTCAAGAGCCAAGATCATTGCGTCGCGATAGGCCGAACCAAGATGACTTAGTCCCCCAGAAAGTGGCAATACCGCGCCTATTTTAACTAGCGGTTTCTCAGCGATCGGTTGGGTCTCCTCGCATCGACCATTTGTCGGCGAAAACGTTAGAACGAGGGAAAATATAGCTGTGAGAAGTAAATGACTCTTCATCCTTAACCCTTACTTACTTTGTTCCATATAACCGATCCCCAGCGTCTCCCAATCCGGGAACGATATAGCAGTGCTCGTTTAACTTCTGATCGATACTAGCTGTAATGATCGGCACATCTGGGTGCGCAGCGCTAAAGGTCGTGATCCCTTCTGGTGCAGCGAGTAAACAGATAAATTTAATTGCTGGTGGTTTAAGCACCTTGAGCTTTGATATCGCCGCGATCGCAGAATGTCCGGTCGCTAACATCGGGTCAACGACTATAATATTGCAGAGCGCTGTATCCTGGGGAAGTTTGCAATAATACTCCACCGGCCGGTGTGTTTGCGGGTCACGATATAGACCGATATGCCCAGCACGCGCTGTTGGCAGCGCCTCAAGCATACCATCCAACATTCCGTTTCCGGCGCGTAAGATCGAGACGAAAACCACCGCCGAGCCATCAACTGTTGGAGCCTGCATTGTTGCCAGTGGGGTAGTCACGGTTGCCTGTTTCATGGGCAGGTCCGCCAGCGCTTCGTAGGCCAGGAACACCGAGAGCTCCTTCAACAATCTTCGAAAATCGATCGATTCAGTGTTGATGTCCCGCATCTGAGATAGACGGTACTGGATGAGGGGGTGAGCTATTACTCTAACCGGGGTGTCTGACATGTGGGCTAGATTAGACCAACCACGACAGCAGCTCAAACCTTGTGCTTGAGAAGCTCTCGATTTCTCGGATACAATGCCGGTATGACTGTCGAAAGCGTAGTATCCGAATGGCAAGCCAGATTAGTTGCCGATCCCGGTTTGAGTGCGCAGATCGGCCTGCGGTTTAATCTGATTGTTCGAGGCGCGCCAAGTTTGACTTGGCATTTTGATTGCCATGCTCGCCCGGTAGAGATCTCCATGGGTCCGCAGGAGGCAGCATTTGAGATCGAATTTGACCCGCAGGATCTGCAAGATATTGCAGCCGGTAAGCTCAATCCGCAGCAGGCTTATGCCCAGGGGCGAATAGGACTACGCGGCGAGATCGACCAAGCGTTGCGACTATATGAATTGCTGGGCTTTTAGGCTCAAATCAAACTATGAGGTAACCGTTCATTGGCATATAGCGATTATCAAAAGTCGGTGCCAATAAAATTGGCAAGCCTTTTGATATTAATCGCTATATGTCGCTGTTTTGATTCGCTTTCGCGAATCTATAGCGGTTTGCAAAAGCTATTATATCGCTCGCGACTTTTGCAAACCGCTATAGCTGTCTCCCCTCTGCGTACCCCTGGGTCCTCTGTGGTAAAAACTAAACTTTACGCAATTGCTGAGGGCGCATTTTAACCACAAGGACGCTGCGGTACGCAGAGGGTCTGAACGGTTACACTATGAGTATAGTAAGGATTAGCTGCTCAAACTTGAGTCCGCTATTCAACTATGGTATCCTATAGCGCGCTCAAAATTACGGCACCCAAATTTAGTTCTGTAATATATTCATATGGCATTGCTCGAAATCAATTCTCTCCACGGCGGGCTCTCCGATCGTGAAATTCTCAACGGTGTAAACCTAACGCTGGAGGCTGGAAAGATCCATGCGATTATGGGCCCGAATGGTAGCGGCAAATCAACTCTTGCCAAGATCCTGGCCGGCCATCCTGGATACGCGGTCACCTCTGGTACGGTAACATTCGACGGCAGATCTCTACTGGAGCTGGCACCAGACGCGCGCGGTCGCGCCGGGGTCTTTATGGCGTTTCAGTATCCGAACGAGATTCCGGGTGTGTCGATCCTGAATTTCATGCGCACGGCCTTGCAGGCGAAGCTCGGTAAGGATATCCCCGTACTTGAATTTCGTAAGATTCTCCAGGCCAAGATGGAGATGCTTGGGATGGATAAGACCTTTGCAACCCGTTTTGTTAATGATGGGTTTAGCGGTGGCGAGAAGAAGCGTAACGAGATCTTGCAGATGGCGATCTTGCAGCCAAAGTTGGCAATCCTAGATGAAACCGATTCTGGGCTCGACATCGATGCCTTGAAGATAGTTTCACAGGGCGTCAATACGATCATGAAGGAGAGCGATCCAAAGCCAGCGATTCTGATCATTACGCACTACAACCGAATCCTTGATTACATTAAGCCAGACGTAATTCATGTCCTCTCGGCGGGCAGGATTATTCATAGCGGCGGACCAGAGCTTGCAAAAACACTTGAAGAGCGCGGCTACGACTGGGTCGTTGATGGCGCGGCGCAGGCAGCAGCATAGCCCTATTTTTCAGATTGGAACTAATGAGCCAGGAACAGGTAACCCCAAAAATTGGTCCAACGTTTAGCCCCCCGCTTTCCCATGATTTCATCGGGACAAGGACGGGCACATCTGAGCCACAGGATTGCCTTTCGTGTTTTAGAGCGCGGACCTGGACACAACTTGAGAGAACTCCACTTCCTCATCCCGGCGAAGAGCTGTGGCGTTACACAACTCCAGAGCAACTTGAGCTTGAGCGGGTATTTTCAGGAGAATCTAGGTCTATTCCAGATACGGCTGTACTCCTTGAGTTTGCTTCGCGCAAGCCAGCAGCTATTCCTGGAGTTCAGTTTCTTAGTGGAATCGAACAGATTGCGCCGCGCGTGCCCGAGATTGAAGCAGCACTAAATGCAACCAGTGGCAAACTGCGCGATCATGCAACAAACGATGCGTTTTGCGATGCTTTATCACTGTTTCAGATAGTTAATTCCGCTTCGTTTGCGTACCTGCGGGTTGCCCGTAATCAGAAGATTACCCAGTCGTTACTTCTATCAAGCTTAGTCGCAAAGGGGAACATTAGTGGAATGTTCGCACCGATCGTAATCGTGCACGTTGAATCCGGGGCAACTCTGTCGCTGGTCGAGGATCTAGACTTTGCGTTAACTGGATTCTTCCTGCCCCGAATTGAGTTTATCGTAGAGGCGAATGCCCAACTAGATTTTACATCGATCCAGCACCTGCCGGTTACAACGAATATGGTAGCCCGCCACCGCGTACGAATGGCCCGTGATGCGCGCGTTAAATTTTTTCATATAGCTCTGGGCGGCCAGGCCTCACGCTTAGATTTTGACTGCGCGCTGACTGAACCGGGTGGGCATGCCGAGCTGTACTCTGTGTACTTAGCCGATGGTGATCGCCGCGTGGATCTACACCCGACACAGATTCACGCTGCCCCAAATTGTCACTCGAATCTCTATAGTAAAGGTGTTGTGCGTGATCAGGCTCGTGCAGCCTATTTCGGCTATATCCGCGTCGCCGAAGGCGCGCAGAAGACCGACGCCTATCAGAAGAATAAGAATCTGCTACTTTCGTCAGAGGCGCGCGCCGACTCTGTGCCAAATCTTGAGATAAAGGCCAATGACGTTAAGTGTTCGCACGGCTCATCCATCGGTCAGATTAGCGCCGAGGATCTGTTCTATCTAATGTCGCGTGGATTGACCCGCGATCAGGCGCATCGATTACTAGTCGAGGCTTTTTTTGAGGACTTAATGCCAAAGATCGCAGATCAACAGGTGCGCGATTTTGTGCATACGCTGATAATGTCCAGATTATAGCGATATTATAGCGATAACGGTATGCCACAATCTGCGATTGGAAAGGCCAGTGAGTTTACGCCCGGCACGATGCGTGCTGTTGTGGTTGCTGGCAAGAAGCTTGTAATCTTTTGCCTAGATGATGGATCTTTCTCGGCGCTAGACGATCGCTGTAGCCACGCTGAGGTTAAGCTCTCTCGCGGAGATTTTGCCGATGGTGTTGTAACCTGCGTAGCCCACGGAGCACGCTTTGATTGCAAAACCGGGGTGCACCTGTGCATGCCAGCGGTGAAGGGCGTCAAAGCCTACCCGGTCGTTGTAGTTGGCGAAGACCTGCTAGTTGAACTTCCGTAGCAACAGAGAAATCAGATGTCGATCGATGATCTCTACCAAGAAGTGATCCTAGACCATTTTCGGCGACCCCGTTGTCGCGGATGTGTAACGCACCCAGACGCCGACTCCGCTCTATATAACCCGCTTTGCGGCGACCAGATCAATGTTGGTATTAAACTCAACCAATCAGTTATTGAGGAGATCGCCTTTCAGGGCCAGGGATGTTCAATTAGTCAGGCATCTGCCTCAATGATGTCCGAACTATGTCGTGGCAAAACAATTGAAGAAGTCGATAAACTTTGCGCAATGTTTCGTGAATTAATGCGCGGGGAACGCAGCGCGGATCAGTTGCCGGAACTGGGTGATGCTGTATCGCTAGAAGGTGTGCGTAAGTTCTCAGCCCGCGTCAAATGCGCCATGCTAGCCTGGGAGGCAATCGCAAACTGCGTTGAGGAGATAAAGAGTAAACGGGGGACCTTGAAGGTGGTGTAGGCTTTTGGAATCTTTATTGAAAATATTGCAGTACGCATCGATCAAGCCAGCGCCGTATGACTACTAATGGCGAGCATAACTGAGTTGGGGACAAACTTGGGGACTGAGCCGAATTGGCTTTTACTATTACCGATCTGAGTCGTACTTGGGTTGCTAGAACAGGTGGTGCTGGAACCGATGGCACATGCGCCATGTTAGCGAAGACCTGCTCCAATGGACTTCTAGTTCCCGTTGGCCCCGACTTCGCCACATGAGTATAGATCATCGTAGTGCGCAGATCTTTGTGACCCAGTAGAGATTGAATCGTTCGGATATCAGTACCTGATTCTAATAGGTGTATAGCAAACGAGTGTCGAAAGGTGTGGCAGGTAGCGTGTTTGGCGATTTCGAGATCGCGCAAAGCCTTTGCCAGCGATGTTTGCATAATATCCTGATAGAGATGATGCCGGCGGACAATCATATAGCGGTTTGCAAAAGTCGCGAGCGATATATTAGCTTTTGCAAACCGCTATAGATTCGCTGGAAGCGAATCAAAACAACAACCTATAGCGATTAATTTCAAAAGGCTTGCCAATTTTATTGGCACCGACTTTTGATAATCGCTATAGTGATCGGATCGGTCGAAAGTTTAGCTGAGGGAAAGATCCAGAACCACTTCCACTGTTCACCGGCCTTTGGGTATTTACGACATAGTGCGTCGGGCAGATAGACGCCTGGTACAGCTTGACTGCGATCTAGCTCCCACAGTGGCCGTATTGTTCGCAGGTGATCTTGCAGAGGCTGCTTTAGAACTTGCGGAAGCATTACAAGTCGATCCTTGTCGCTCTTTGAGTCCCAGATTGCAATCTGATTGTGATCAAAATCGATATCTTTGCGGCGTAAACGGAGTACCTCTGCCAAGCGCAAGCCGCAACCGTATAGTAAGGCAGCGATCAATCTTTGATGTCCAGACACGCGACCTAAGATCGCCGCAACTTCATAGCGAGTGAAGACCGTTGGAATGCGCTCTCGTGGCTTAGCCCATTCAATTCCTGGGAGCTCCTTTGTATTTACCCCAAGTACCTCACGGTAGAGAAATACCAGGGCATTAAGGGCTTGATTTTGAGTTGCCGGGGCAACCTTGCCACTAACCGCAAGGTGAGTAAGAAACTGGCTGATTGCAGAAGGATCTAAATTTGCCGGGTGCTGCTTGTCGTGGAAATAGATGTAGCGCTTAATCCAAGCGATATAATGCTTCTCGGTTTGATAGGAGTAGTGTCGCGTTCGAAGCAGATTGCGCACCTGATCCAGCAGTTTTGGTTTTTGAGAAATTGACATACCCAGGTATCGAACAAAAACGCCAAAAGTTTCCTACCTTGTGGATCAACGTACCCGCGGATAGCGTTTAATGGCGCGTTCATGTGCCGGATGAGAATCCTCCCAGGTATTGTAATACCCAGGAGGATTTTGACGTAGGCTTATGAAATTATTGAGGAATCGCGCTTGCTAGTTTAGGCCCAGTGTATGTAATACACTGGCAGGGGTGCGGGGAGAATGAATTGGGGGAGTCTGCACAATAATATGTTATGTTTCAAATGAGAAATCGTGGAAATTCGAACAGGAAAATTGGAAGACTCTGCAGCGATCAAAGCGATCGACTCATCTGTGGTGTCCGATCCTACTCGGGCAGAGTTTATCGACGTATCACTGCAAGAAGGTGTAGTCCAAGTCGCTCTACTTGATGGGGTTATAGTAGGCTACATAGTGATCAATCGCTCTTTTTTTCGCAGGCCGACGCTCGAGATGTTGATGGTCGCTGAGGATCATCGTGGGAGTGGTATCGGAAAATCGCTGATTCGAAAAGCGCAAGACAAGGTTGGCCCGGGGAATGAGATTTGGACCTCGACTAATGAATCCAACTCTCGAATGCAATCCTTGCTTGCGTCCGAAGGTTTTCAGCGAACAGGGAGAATTGAAAATTTAGACCCGGGCGACCCGGAACTGGTATACTTTAAGCAACTTGTTGAAACATAACAATAAAGTCGAGAGGGAGCTCAATTTGCTTACGCAAATTTCGCCCCCTCACTTAAGCCGTTAACCAGCGAATTGAAATTAGCCAATGATGCGTAACGAAACTGGATCGGTGATTCACACCATCTAGCAATTTGTTGATCTTGAGCGACAGGTTTGGGAGGCATTTGTACTCGGCGATGTGAAAAAGGACGCCGAGATGCTGAGTGATGACTTCGTAGGTGTGTACTCGACAGGAATATGGAATAAGTCTCAGCACTGCAAGCAGCTGGAAGCGGGACCGGTCGTAGCAAAATATGAGTTGCAAAATCCAATAATTCAATCCCGCCCAGATGGATCTGTGATGCTCATCTATTCAGCAACCTATACCCCTTTGAAAAACGGGGAAATCGAGGCGGAACGCAAGATGTATGTAAGCTCTCTTTGGGAAAATCGCGGTGGACGGTGGTTAAATGTCTTTAGCCAGGACACGCCTCAATCAGGTTAACAATCAAGTCGTTCGGAGAACTGGGGCGCGGAATTTTTAGGTAATTTGTTTGACTACCAGCCCCAGTTCCCGGACACTTAAGCCGTTGAACTGAGCCGCGCTGTAGCACGGAGGGGTTGTTCGGAAGTTTAATATTGAGTTCAAGGTGCGAAGTGCTACGCTTGGGGCGGTACTGCTTCGCAATTGAAAGGATATCGGAGGTCACAAAATGACCGATAATGTTTGTTTATTTGCCAATAAACTTAGCTAGTTCCAAGAAACCGGCCTTCAATCCCCATAGCGCTATTTTAGTCTCAGCTGCTTCTATATAGTAATCAAGATTGGTGGCAGCGCGGCTCACCTCAACGCGGTGTCGAACCGCGCATGAGATTTTCCGTGCCGAGTTCGCTCATTGTTATGCGCGGCTCAACACTGATCATTACCTGGCTAAGCCGCTTTGACCGCTTTCTCAAGTAATTCGTGCATAAAGGTTTGATAAGGCTTTCGTTTTCGAGCCGCCATTTTTTGAATATCTGCCAATAACTTTGGCGACAAACGTACAGCGATTAACTTTTTGGGATTATCGCTTTTTGGTCGCCCTACTCGACGTGCTTTTGCAAGCTGTTCATCCGTTAATTCTGGAATATCGCTAAAATCAATCTCACTGTCGGGCGTATGTTGTACGCTCTTTCCTCGACGCCCGCCGCGTACTGATGAGCCTAATCGCTTCTTGACCATTGCTGAGTCTCCTGACTGTGTAAATTACTGTTAAAACCTGGCCATTCGATGCCTTACCAACCGCAAAGTATCTAGATTCTATGTCTGAGTGTTTTACATCATCACCATGAAGAGCGTTTGCATCTTCAAAAACTGAAGTACCTTCCTCAAACGAGATCCCGTGCTTATCAAAATTTGCTAACGCCTTTTGAACATCCCATGTATACATGAATTTATATATATACAATAAGTATGCTGCAATCAAGCTGTTTTAACAAATAAAAAGTGACATCACACGCCAGGTAACAATTAAAGCCTCGCGAGGCTTCGCCCGCGAGATTTTAGCCGTTACACACCGACATTATATACGCGCTTAACGAGTACCGACCCAAGAAGTTCATCTACTTCAGGCATCAACAAAGCAAGATGCTTAACCTTATTTGAAATGCTATGGACAACGATACCTGGTAGTGGAAGCGTTTCGATATTTTGCTGAAAGCTTAAATTTTTATCTACAGTCAGGAATATATCAAACTCCATACCTGCTAAGGCGAGTAGCTTACCGTTCTTTATTCCTTTCCAACCCTGCTCTGTAACTGTCATTACCGTGTGTGAGGAGAGCAATTTCCTTAAATCGGTTGGAACACATTCATCAAAAAGTATTTTCATTAAGCAGCTCGTTTACCCGCTGCTTTTGATCGGTAAAATTCAAGTAGTTCAGCTATTTGCTGCGCTGTAACACTTGGAAAATTGCGAAGAAACTCAGCAATAGGATCTTCTCCTTCGGTAACATCTGAAAGAAAATCGAATAGAGTACTAATAGGGACTCTAGTCCCTTGAAAAACAGGAGTTCCGCCCATAACTTCTGGATCAGATTGAATAATTTTACACATGTCTATATTATACGGTGTGTAACAGATAAATGCACGTGAGAATTTCCTGCGGAGATTCCACATGATTTTTGCCGTTGTACTTTTGATGGTCCTTAATGAATTTACAGAACAGATTGAAACTATACAGCATTGCAATGGGTGCCATCGGTGTCCTTTGTCTTGTGGTATCTATTTACTCAATATTGAATGTAGGGAATCCAGGCTCACCGTTTAGAAATGGTGGTTCTCTACTTGTAATTATTTCAATACTAGGTAGCATTTTTATCACATGGTCAGCGGTTAGATTTTACCGCACTTCTGACTCTGTTGATAATGCAGATCCACACGATTCTCTTTTAGAGAGGAGGGTAAAAAAATCTGCGGGAGCCCTGCTTTATTCTATCCTTTTCATGTCTTTTTTTTATAGCATGACAGTTTGGGTGTTGCCGTGGCTTTTTTCAAAGAAGAATTTGGTTTCCTATGATTTAACCAGTTATAATAGGTGTCTTCAGAGGCACGAAGAGATTTGGCAAGAAAATCATAAAAAACTCGCCGGACTTCCTGACTCGATACAACAAGAATTATCAGAAAAATATCGAACAAGGCGGCAGCGTGACGAGACTGGATTAAGAGACAATTGCTTGTTTTCGGCTACATTAAATGCTGAGCCGTGGCGATCTAGTTCTCGTGAATGTGCTAATCTGGCCGTGGAAAAAGCAGCATCTTGCTTAAAAGGCATAATGTTCGATGTAAGAGATGTTTTGTTTGCAAAAAAATTAATTATTGATGAGGACCAGCTAAATAAGCATATAAAGAGCTCATTTTAGGTAGCAGGGCAGGATTATAGGCATAGCAATTAGATCGAATTGATTTCGCGCATGGGCACGGAATTTAGAGGAAAGCGGACTGTTTTTCATTGTGCCCATGCACGAAACAGTTCATCTTAAGCCGTTGTATCCTTACCCACAGTACCTAGTCTTTGTCGTTTCCGAACCCAATTCTACGTTTCTTTTGCATTGGTTCTTTAGTGGTGTTAGGCACGGCGCTAATTAATTGTCTGATGCTATTAAATACGACTTTGAATTGCGCATCATAGCGTCGCTCGAGTTGTTCTAATTTTTGATATAGCTCCTTATCTTCTGAGATCAGCTGCCTCATTTTTATAAAAGCTCTAATAATGGCAATATTTACGTCTATTGCTCGCTCACTATTCAGAAAGCTCGAAAGCATGGAAATCCCGTGTTCGGTGAAAGCATAAGGAAGAGCTCGTCGTCCTACTCTACCGCTTGAGGCCACAATTTGTGACCGTAAAGCCGAATATTCTTCAGTGGTTAGCCGGAACATGAAATCATCGGGGAATCTATCTTGGTTTCGCTTTACAGCTTGAACAAGCACCTTAGTGCGTACCAAATAGAGTCGCGCGAGATCTTCATCAAGCATGACCTTCTCATCGCGTATTAGATAGATCGATTTTTCCAATCGCTCTACCGAAATGACCGCTATATCCCTTTTGCTCATCTATCTTCAAAATATATAAATCTCGAACGGCCTTTCGTGATAGTACTGGGATACAACAATCAAAGCCAGCGGATACTTCCTACGGTCGTACCGCTGCTTTAAGCCGTTATGCGCTTAGCCAGTTCGGAGAGAAAATGACAACTAAATCCAACTTAACTCTTGTTAAAAAAATATATGAGGCATTTGGAGAAGGGGATATCCCAAAGGTCCTAGAAATGCTGGATCATAATATACAATGGAGAATTATTGGTCCTTCTGATTGTCCCTTCTTTGGAACATTTAGCGGCCATAAGGGCTTTCATAAATTTCTTGATCAACTCGGGAATGCTGCTGATATACATACCTTTGAGCCGAAACGATTTCTTGAAGCTGGAAATGCGGTTGTTGTTACTGGTATCGAAACCGCGACAACTAAAAATACCAAAATCTCCTACACTACCGAATGGTGCCATATATTTACCGTTGAAGGTGAAAAGGTAGTGAGTTTTGAAGAGTATCTGGATTCTGCACCGTTAGTTGCTGCCTATGATAATAGAGAAGGCGCATAACAAACGCGGCCACCCGAGGCGAGGCCGTGGGAGATTTTAGAGATTTGAAAAATCTAAGCGTTTGCGGGGGGTGCAAAAATCGTCGCAAATTAACAGATTGGGTGCCTTTTTATTCGCCGAAGGCGCCCCCGGAGGGACAACAAGTAACTGGTCAAAAACTGACTGCCCCGATCAGGGGCTGACAAGAAAGATCTGAAAGTTTAAAAAAGCGTAAACATCCAGGATAATCACCAAATTAGGTTAATTCGTTAAAACATGCTGACCAGTTACAAAACTTCCTAGATTCACTCGCTAAATTGAGTTCAGCCCGCGCCGTTATTCGAGCGCCTGACATCTAAGGACAAGTAATACTAATTACTTAGCCGTCTAACATCGCAGCAAGGTCCCGGTGAACGCCGCAACATATCTGAACGATTCAAGAATTTCGACCTCTGGGCTACGAGTAATAATCTTGACGGAAGGCGGCGGAGCCCTCGGCATGGGGCACATTGGGCGGTGCACTGCCTTGGCTGTGGCGTTTGTTGAGCAGGGGTGCGCGCTAGTCATGGGAGTTAACTCGCCCCCAGGTATCTGTAAAGCGATGCCCGGCTACGAGCTCACAAATGGCAATTGGGTTCAGGACCCGAATCTTCGGAAACGCCTGGTCGATGGTGCAGACATAGTTGTGCTAGACTCCTATCTGGCTTCAGCTGCAATCGTGCATGAGTTGGCGAGTAGCACATACAAGATGGTTGTAATTGATGATGCGGCCAGACTCGCGTATCCGGACAATGTAGTAATAGTAAACCCAAATATTGGCGCAGAGGCAATTTATTATCACGGCCTCCGAAACGAGCACCTCCTGTGCGGCCCACAATATGCAATGTTACGATCGCAGTTTGCTATGCAGCGGCCGCATGAGTATCGCAAAAAGATTGAGCATGCCGTAGTCACGCTTGGTGGTAGCGAACAGGGGGCGCGTCTAGTCGTAATCTGTAGGGCAATTCGCAAACTTCTACCGTGTGTTTCGATAACGATGATCGCCCCCAGGTCCTTGGATCGCAGCGCGGTTTTTGCTCAGCTTGAAGGAGGTCCACCGATTGCGGTCTTGCAAGATCTCCCAGCAAACCTAATCCGCGATATTTTTAGTGATGCTGATTTCGCAATCAGCGCAGCGGGGCAAACCGTGGCGGAGCTTGCATGGTGTGGAACGCCAACGTTGCTATCTGCAATCGCTGACAATCAACGCGGAATCGCCCAGGGTTGGAGTGCTGCCGGATTTGCAAAGCAGATTCCCTTGCCTGAGGAAGATAATTTTCTTGAGGCGCTATCTGATGCGATTGCAGCCCTGCAGACGCCTGAAGTGCGTGCCGAGCGCGGCATGATCGGCCAGAAGCTAGTTGACGGCGGTGGGGCGGGACGTGTTGCTAAGCATTTAATAGCCCAGTGCCAGAGTGAACGCGTGATGGTCCGCCAAGCCCTACCAGAGGATTCGCGGGCATTGTTAGCGATTTCAAATCAATCCGATGTTCGTGAGAGCTCATTCACGACAAAAATCATCGAGCTAGATGAGCACCTTAACTGGTTCAATCATCGACTTGCTGATCCGAACTGCTTATTTCTGGTGGCGCAGGTTGGTCAGCGGTTGGGCGGTCAGATGCGACTTGATGTCGCAGGGGACGTGGCAACGATCGCTGTTAGTGTGGATACGTCATTACGGTCACTTAAAGTCGGCGCCACTCTTTTTAGGGAGAGTGTTGCCAAACTGCGTGAGCACTGCCCTGAGGTCAGGCAGATAAAAGCGCTTATTAGGGCGGATAATGCGGGTTCTGTGGCGTTCTTTCGCCGGCTAGGATTTGAGCGGACGGCACTGAGTGTAATAGGCGGCACTATGGCCGAGGAGTATCGTTATCAGATGTAACGCTAGGAGGGGGAGGTATGAAACGCTGAATTACTGCTCTACAAATTTACCTTGATCGTATCGAAATAGCTCACGCTCCGCAAGATTTCCCACACAGGTTCCGGCTGTAAAATCGATCGGCCCTGCTACACCCTCATATTTATTTTCTTCATTCCAAGCTGCGGTTCTGTGGGGTTGTTTTCGTAAGCCTTGGTGACCGCTAACAACGATTCATATCCGGCGTAGGCTTCGAGGATCGGTTCCACTCCAAATCGCGCAACGAAGCGTGAACGAAAGTCCGGTGTGATGCCGATGTCGGCTACATACACTCCTTCAAGTTCAGTGCGCGGGGCTGGGGAATCGGCCAGCATCTCAAGGATATTATTGGCAGAGACCACGAACCCAGCGTAGCGCAGCTGCGCTTTCGCCTTAAAAAACGTCTCCGGCTCGTGGGCTATGAATATGGCGTCTGGTCGCTTGGATAGAGACCTTGTGAGCGCCGATCTGTAATCTGGAAGGAGATCCCCACTTTTAAAGATATCAACGACCTCGATGCCGCGCTGCTTTGCCAGCTCCTGCCAAAGCTCCAGATGCGGTCCGCCCCATTCGGGATCATCGAATGCTATCAGGGCAATGCGCTTTACGTTCGGTTGAACTTCAAAGAATCGTTCAAACGCCTTTCTGGAGTGGGTGAATTGTGATGATAGAGAGAAGAAGTAGCCCGATGATTCACTGCAATACCGATCGTGTGGAAGCGAGATCGCCACTAGGAGCTTCTTTCGTTGCCCTAATCGCGGAACCAACGGGGCGACGATAAAACCAAAATCGTCGGCGATAATGGCGTCGACACGATCAAGGTCGATCAGCTTATCAAACGCGGCAACGGCCTGGGCACCGAGACTCTTTGAGTCTTCAAAAACTAGGTCGATCTCCCAGCCCTTACTGCGTAGATCCTCTTTGGCGAGGGTGATGCCCATATTTTGAAAGCGGTTCCACTTTGCAGCAGCCCCCGAGAGACCTGAGAGGACACCGATCTTTAGATGTTTAGTTTTGTCTGGAGCGGTTTCGGCGAATGCGGTTACAGTGAAGAAACAGCAGGCTGCGACAAAGCAAAAGGTCTTGAGTATAACGGCGATAGACTGCATCGGCTTTCACTCCAAAGGGCAGAAACAAGTTATGCTACCAACGATCGCCAACATGCATCAGCAACCTCGTCGGCTACCTGATGCGGTGGCACCTTATTATATCCATCAAGCCAATCGCGAACGTAGGCCAAGGGAACTCCAAAGAGGATGCTCCACATAATATTCGCGTTTATATCGCGAATTGTTCCAGCTTTAACTCCTTTGCGAATCGCGCGGGTTAGTGTCCTACCCAGTGAATCAAACCCAACAGTGGTTGGATGGCGCAGTAACCCACTCATAAATTCATGGTGTCGGCAGAGCCAGATATATCGCGAAACCTGGTGGTTGACCTCGGAAAATTCAAGGAATGAGCGCACCAAGGTTTTAATCAGTGATTCAGCATCGGTTATGCCAGCGATCGATTGTTCAAGTGCTCTACGAAATGACGAGATGCTCTCAAGATAGAGTGCGCTGGCAACCTCTTCTTTGTTCCTGAAGGTGTGATAGATCGAGCCGACGCTACACTTGCTTTCGCGACTCAAGTCAGGGACGTTGGTGTTAAAGTATCCCTGTTCAACAAAGAGCTTAAGAGCTGCTGCTAGCACCCGCTCGCGTGGAGAGAATGTTGATAGATCTATCGGCTTCGACGAGCCAGATTTCACATTTGCAATAGGCGGAGATCTGCGCGCTCGCGCGAACTCATGCTTTGGGACGGGTCGTGTTGCCACCAGTCAGAACGCTCCATATTGGGGCTAACCATTGCCAAAACAGCAAACGCCAGCACTACCGTTTGAACGGCAGGTTTATACCTCGGTAGGCTTTAATTTGCCAGGCTGGCAGGTCTTTTGGTGCCGTTAGACGCTAATCAGCCCATTGGCGATGGCTAGCTTAACTAGATCGGCGTTTGTTTTGAGCTTAAGCTTGCGCAATATATTGGAGCGGTGGGTGTCCACGGTACGGGTGCTAATATGAAGTGTCTTTCCGATAATCCGGTTTGGTTGACCATCCGCGAGATACTTGGCGATCTCTAGTTCACGGGTAGTGAGAACCGAAAGTGGATTATCAAGCGGTGAGTTTGTACCGCTCGACATCAGGGCAGCGGTTATGAAGGGACTTAGATATGTCTTGCCATCAATTATCGAATTGATAGCGAACACCAGCTCATTCATCGCGGCGTGTTTCGGAAGGTAACCTTTGGCTCCTGCTTTCAGCGCGGCCCGAACATTCTTCTCGCCCTCATCAGCCGAGAGTACTAGAACAGGTAGCAGTTGATTGGATAACTTTAACTGCTCAAGGGTTGCGACGCCGTCTAGGTTGGGCATTGCGATGTCCATAATCACGAGATCTGGCTTGTGAGTCGCTAATAGACGTAATAGCTCGGCTCCGTCGGCAGCCTGCGCTACTACGTTAAAGCCCGATTTGCCGCGCAGCATCTCGCACAACGCTTCACGCAATACAACGTGATCATCAGCTATAATAAGATCAACCATACAGATTCGCCTCTAAAAGAACGTATAAGAATCGGTCCATTTGGGGTGCTTAGTCAGCGCAATTAAGAGGCCTGCGCAACTTCACTAGCTAAGATCCTCAAGTAGACCGTCAGAGAGAGCTACGACATTCGCTTAGTAAAACTTTAGGGATTTGAGATGATGATTGAGGAGAAGTGTAAGCGTTAACAGGGGTCGTCAAATAAATTTTTACAAAGAGGCCAGCGAGTACAGTGAGGGGAAATTTCCCGCTGCTCTCGCTGAACTCATTGTAGATCCAATCAGTTACAAATCCTGAAATCCTGAATTGCTAGTAGGTGTCACGATTAACAAAAAATGCTGAAGCATTCAGCGGGTACCAAGGAATAATGTAAAGCGGAATCGCTTGGCATGAGGGTTGCCTAATACACTCTAATGAGAACGGGAGGGTGGCCTGGGGAACGACCTTGGTGCCCATAAAGCTCCCTAATCAATCCCAAGTTGTCGATATAAGTAGTTAAAATGCATTATCTTTTTCAGCACCCCAGCAGTTTAATCAGAGGTTGGCCGACCTCCATTAAGCGAATCAGCATTTTTCATAGATATGGGTATGACCTTACCCTAGGCTGCCTTCTAGCTCTGGCGGCATTGGCGTGCCTTCCCAGCTCCGTCTATGCGGCCCCAGTAGCACCGCAATGTACTCCTGCCAAACTGAACGCCCTACAGGACCAACGAGATTCTAAAACTGGACAACTCTACCAGCAGCTTGAGCTCCTCGACCAAACCGGTAGTCAGTGTGAGAAACAGAGCGATAAGTTTAAGCAAAAGGTAGTAACCCTTAAGGCGAAACATCAGAAACAGAATAAAATATGTAGAGAATCAAGAAAGCCGGAAGCTTGCAAGCGCGCCAAAAGCACAAAAATAAAATGGACCAAAGCGACAGCGCAGACTCAGGAGAGTAAATTATTCTGCGCAGTGCAGATTGAAACCATCACCGAAGTTATAGACGATCTTGATCTGCAGATAGAAGCGATTGATAAAAAGTTTGCGGCATGTGGTGTCACGCCGGTCGTTCCTCCGACACCAACTCCCAAAAAAACTCCGACTCCGACTCCGACTCCGACTCCGACTCCGATCTCGACTCCACAACCCGTCCTTCCGCTACTGCCCCCGACTTCTCAGTGTAATGATGGAATTGATAATGATGGAGATGGTCTAATTGACCTACTAGATGATCCGGGATGTACGGATGCCTTTGATACGACTGAGTCCTCTGAAGGAGATCTTAAATCGTCACAGGTCAGCCAGTGGGGAGTTACATTCCAATTCGATAAGCCATATCACATTGGGCAATTTGCCAATGGCGATTGGTGGGTGGCGCCCGATGCGCCTACAGGAGTAGTAAAGCTTGTAGCGCTGCTTCCCGCCTCAGCGCCGATCGTGGGATATCCCAACGGATCTATCAATGGCTGGCAGGCGAACCCGTCCAGGACAGCTGATGGCTCTTGGCAGGGGTTGGACGTCCGAGCAAATCTTTATAAAGCTAGTTTAATGCCAAGCCTGCCTTTTTCAGCGAAGAATGGCGATGCAATTTTTAAGGCCATCTCGGATACGGCATACTGTTACGAGCCGGTAAATCTGCAGTGTTTATCGACTGCAGCGGTTTTGACCGTAGTTGATAAAATCCCGTCGCAAAGAGGAGCAGTTTTCTTTCGACCCTCATACCTCAAGGGCCAAAAGAAATTAGTATCGATAAACAATATGCATTGGGAGCTTCTGCCCTCGTTGGCACCACCGACTGGGGTGACTATTCCCTCGATTGCTTCCGTAAAGGCCTCAATCGAACGGGTTCAGAATGATTGGCTACCGGTTCATGATGGACGCGTTCGACCCAAACTCAACACACCTACATACGGCGCAGATATCTCAGCTCGTAATAACGAAGCGCTGTTTCGACTTTTTCTTAACGATCCACTTCCTCAGAGGAAACAACTTGCTATCAGTCTAGTTCAATATGGCCTAGATCTATTCGCTACACATCTGGATGGTCAACTTTGGCCGGCCGGTGGAGGGCATGGATTTGGTCGTAAGGGACCAATAGTGTTTGCAGGTACTATGTTGCAAGACAGCGAGATAAAGGCGGTACTTGCGGTGCCCGACGAGTACAGATTCGGTGAAGTAAGTAGCACTTACATCAATCCGACGAACGGCCAGGCCTACTATGGTGAGGACATTTCATCATGTCATCCTGTTGGAAAACCATTTGATTTTCAGTACTGGGATTCAATGCGGTCACACGCAACAGCACGTATGTGTCGCAATCCTTATCCTAATGATCCGATCGACGGTGGTGAACGTGTTGGCGCATTGTACCAGACCTGTTGCAGCTCTGGTTTTATGCAGGCCACATACGTAGCATTTCATCTGATGCCGAGCTTGAACCAGTTCCACTACGACGAGGGCTTTATGAAGTATTCCAAGCGTTGGATCGATCATGGGCCAGTCTCAGCAGGAGATTCGTGTGCCCCAGCCATCGGTACCTGTGAAGGTGGCGACAACGATGGAACTCAGACAACTTCTGCATTAGGGCGATTAGTCTGCACTGGATTGAAGCTCGATGGTAAACCCGCTGAGTTTAAGGCTGATATGACGAAGTATATGGTAGATTTTGGTAATGACGGTACAAGCGAGTGTATCAAGGATACCAGCCCCTTTGATCCATTAGGCCGCTTTGATGGCTACGGAAGATTTCCATTCGAGGATGGATTCAATCAAACAGATTATGGCATGACACCGTTTCAGAAAAAAATGCAGGCACAATACTTCTCGCCAGACTAATCACGATCTTCGGGGCACCGACTTTTGATAATCGCTATAGATTCGCTGAAAGCGAATCAAAACAGCAACCTATAGCGATTAATTTCAAAAGGCTTGCCAATTTTATTGGCACCGACTTTTGATAATCGCTATAGATGCAGAAAGGGCGTCCAACGATCGTATTTACCGAAAGATGGACGCCCTTCCATGGAACAGAACGCAACCACAAAAACCAACCAGCAGCGATCCTAAAAAGGCTAACCTTTAACTATAACGTTACGGGTTATGGCTGCACCTGTTGCACTGGGCAGCACTGGATCATTATGCGAATTCCACGAATTGCTCCGGGTCTTGCTGTCGCTGGCATCCCGGCATTTACCTGCACTCCCACTGGGTATGGCAGATTCTGGGTCTGTCCACCGCCATCAACGTAGCTACGGATCATATAAGTTCCCGATGGCGCAACTCCTCCTGGTTGGGATTTATCAACGGCGAATGCTGTGTAGTTCTGAAGGTACTCTGTACTTCGATCATTACACGAAAGGGAAAGCTTATTGAGGGTCGGAGCCTCCGAAGTATCGAACTTCGAGTAGCAGCTTAAGATATCAAAAGTACCAGGCTCGCCTTGCGGACCCATCGGTCCAATCGGTCCGGTCTCGCCAATAGCACCAGCCGGGCCAACTGGTCCGACTGGACCCTGCTCACCCTGTGGGCCTTGCTCGCCAACCCCCGGTCCGGCTGGCCCCATTGGGCCTACGGGTCCGGCAACTCCAGGCTCGCCTTGTGGTCCCTGTAAACCTTGAGGTCCCTCTAGACCTTGAAGTCCCTGCGGACCTGCTTCTCCTGCTGGGCCTTGAGCTCCCGCTGTACCCTGATTACTGTTACTACTCGGAATTACGATTGGCGCCCAGAATTTTGGACTGCGGCACTTTCCATCACGTGATAGGTAAGCGTCGCGGTGCATGTTGGGATTTCCATTTCTGCTGATACAGATAACGGTATTCTGTGCATTGGCGATAGTTGGGATGCTCGATGTTACTCCAACAATAGCGGCAATTGCGAAAGTTGCAAATCCAAACTGCGAAAACTTCATAGGGAACCTTTGTTTATCAAAATCTTTAAATCATACAGCCGACCATCTATAGCACATCCAATAGTCTTATGCCGAAATGCACTGGGCTGATGCAGGACGGCGCGTAAAATACGTGATCCTATTAGAAATTGCTAGGAGAATCATCCGGACTCTTTCTATGGCATGACCCAGATGCTACAACCTAACATTTGAGGTTTTGCTTGTTCGAGATCTGCAACTAACTGATTTTACATACAGCTTGGCGGGAGATCGCCCCTCGCCGATATTTAGAGTATGTTTTTTTCAGCATAACGTCTTACGTCTTACCTAAACCTGAACCTGAAGTGATCTCAATGGCATCCACCCTCAAACCTGTAGTCGACGAACAGGTATTACTGGCAACACTGCGAGCGCGCTATGCGACTAAGAGTTTTGATCCTTCGCGCAAAATCCCGGCTGATACCTGGCAGACGTTGGAGCATGTGATGGTGCTTGCGCCGTCATCTTTCGGACTACAACCTTGGAAGTTCATCGTAATTAGCGATCCAGCGCTTCGTGCCACACTACGCCCACATTCGTGGGGGCAGTCGCAGATTACCGATGCGTCTCATATGGTTGTATTTGCGGGTCGGGTTACGATGACAGATGCCGATGTGGACCGGCACCTAAATAGTATCGTGACTGTTCGCGGCGTTGATCGAAATTCGCTTACGCCATATGGCGAGATGATGAAGGGTTTTATGAAATCCGGAGTGAATTTATCTGAATGGGTTAATCGCCAGGTATATATCGCTCTAGGACAGTTTCTAACTAGTGCGGCGCTTCTGGGACTTGATGCATGTCCGATGGAGGGTTTCGTTCCAGCCGAGTATGACAGTGCCCTGGGACTGGCAGACTCAGGATATCGTTCAGTTGTGGTTGCTACGGCGGGATATCGATCCAGCAATGACGTATACGCAGATGCGAAGAAGGTACGGTTTGATCTTGCCGATGTAATCGTGCGGCGCTGATCTTTAAAATCCCAACAATCCCCCCAATCCCTTACCTCCCTTATTCTTCCCCGAGAGCACGCCATCAAGTAGTTTGCTTGCGCCGTCCTTGAGCAAACGTTTGCCAGCGATCTCGACGAGTTTCTCGATATTCGGCAGCACAATGATCTTTGGAGCCTTGCCTTGCAAAATGAGTGGAATTACGAGCTGGCCGTTTACGTCAAGGATTTTGGCGATCTCTCGATTGGCAGTCGCCAATGAAGTCGAGAAATCCTTTGTAAATGTAATCGTTGCCTTGAGATTAATCTCACCATCCAATCCAACGGTGCCAGATCCATCGAGGGAGAATATTGAACTAACGAGAGCAAGATTGTTGGTCTGCGCTGCGCCACCACTGATCACCAAATCCCCACTCAAGCTCTTAATCTCTGTATCGGGGCTATCCAGCGCCGCGCGAACCGATTGCGGTGCGCTGGTGTATAGTGAATCAGTAATAAACGGCAGACCCTTTACTGCTTTCAATACACTACCTGCTAAATTTGTTCCCTTTAGTGCGCCATCTTTTAGTAAGAATCCGATATTAGATTGCATCGTCTGCATCAATGTTGGCCCAAGCGTACCTTTGGCGACGTAGGTTACGCGAGAAAGTGTACCAGCGAGTACGTTGCCAAGTTGTGGTTGAACAACAGCGGCGATCTTGCCTAGCTGCATATCTGTAATCTCGCCGGAGCTGGAGAATTGCTGTGATCTTAGGTCAAGCTGTGCGCTAGATTTTATGACGCCATCAAATGCAGAGATATCTAAATTGCTAACCTTAGCGAGTTTATCGACGAGCTGCGCGGCAAACTGTGCGCTTACAGGTTGACCGGACAATGCCAGCGAAATGTTCTCGCTCCGCATGCTGATCGTCTTGGTATCGGCACCAACTTTGATAGTTCCCTGCAGATCGCTGATTCGTGATGGCCCGGCATTTAATCCAATCTTTGCCAGGGTAATATCACCACTAGATTCGTAGTTTGTGGGGTTGTTCCACTGCGCTTTGAGGTCTAATCCAACGCTACCCTGAAGATCAAGCTTGCTCGTTGCTGGCGCAAACTCAGCCATCAATCCGGTAAATCGCACAAGGTCGATCGCCTTCCCAGTAACCGTTGCGTTGCCCTTGCCGTTCTTAAAATTGCTATCTGCTCCGAGGAGGATCTCCTGTTTCGCAAGCGCAGCCGTCAATGCGGGTAACTCTAACGCCCCTGATTCTAAATCGATCTTGGCGCTGGCCCCACGCAACTCAAAGGGCAATTTCTCCAATGCGGTGCCGCTGATACTAAGGTCGCTAAGTTGAGCGGTGCTGCCCTGAATCGCCAAAGCGGCGCTAACGTTCAAAGGTGCTACCGTATAGTCGCGACCGTTGACGGTGTCTTGAAATACGATCTTGGCATTCTCGATTGCGAACTGCTCTAGGTTGAAATTAAGCCCGGCAGGTAATCCACCTGGGGACTTTGCTGGCTGTGGCGCAGCGCTTGTTTTGTTGGCAAGATCCGCGGTGTTGGAGGTCTTCTTCGGCATCCCCTGAATGCGCACGCCGTTGGCATCTTTGATCAACGTAACGGTCGGGGAGTTAAGGGTGAGCTTCTTAATATCCAGTCCGCCAGATAGCAGGGCTGCTAGGCGAACCTGCAGCTCCAAATTATCTAAGGTCAGAGACTCGGCACCCTGGCCGATCTTAAACCCCATAATATTGAGGTGCGTTGATGGCAGGACGGATGCATCAATCGATGCAATCGTTACTGGACTCCCCAGGCTCGCTGTTGCCAACTTTTCTAGCTCGGGCTTGAAGCGCTGTGCGAGGGCCCCGGCATTATAAACGGCGTAGCCTAGAACTCCGCCGACGATTATTAGGATTGCGATTAGAAGGATGGCTAGTTTTTTCATTTCAGTGTTGTGCCCCATGTTCGTGAATTGGGCAACTGCTCCGAGCAGAACTGCTTTTTTCATGGGCTAATGCTAGGATTTCGCTTAAATCGTCGACGGAGAGATTTTTCTGAGTAAATCCAAATCGTTATACCGCAGGCTTGCTCCTTACCTACGACCGCACCGCGGACTTTTCGTGGGTGCATTGGCTTGTATGGTGCTGTTTGGGGCAACCGATGGCGGAATTCCGCTACTGATCAAACATGTTCTAGATGGAGTCTTTGCCCGCCAGGATCAGCGGCTGCTCTACATTCTGCCCGTTGCTTTAGTGATCTTTACCGTGGTCCGAGCGTTACTAGATTTCGGCCAGCAGTTTCTAATGTGCAAATTGGGGCACCTCGTCGTTCGTGATCTAAGAAATCGGGTTAATTCCCATCTGCTCACCCTTGCCCCCGGCTATTTCGTTCGCAATTCAACAGCAAACCTATTAGCACGTGTCACGAGTGATGTGTTGCTAGTGCGATCGTTATTGACCGATACCTTGGCAGCGGTGATCCGTGACTCGATTCGCGTCGTGGCGCTGCTATCGGCCGCTGTTTATCTAGATCCGCTCTTAGCGCTAATCGCCTTCGTGGTTTTTCCGATCGGTATCTATCCGATAGTTCGTTTCGGTAAGCGCATGCGCAAACTGAGCCGCATGGGTCAGGAGGCGATCGGATCGGTCTCAGCACTGCTACAGGAGTCGATGCTGGGCAATCGGGTGGTCAAGATCTTTGGGCGTGAGAAGTTCGAAGAGCAACGTTTTACAGCTGCGAATCAACAGCTTACCAATACATTCATCAAGTCCGAGAGAATTAGAGCACTAACTGGGCCGATCAATGAGGTATTAGCGAGTTTTGCGATCAGCGGTGTTCTGCTTTACGGTGGGTTAACTGTAATTCAGGGCACCCGCACACAGGGAGATTTCTTAGCTTTCTTGGTCGCGGTTTTTCTACTTTATGATCCCTTTAAGAAACTCAGCCGGATTAACAGCAATGTTCAACAGGGGCTTGCTGGTGCCGAACGGATCTTTGAGGTCCTTGATACCGTCCCCAGCATTCGCGAACCGTTGCATCCGAAATCCTTAGGCGCAGCTAACTCTGTGGTTTTTGAAGCGGTGTCCTTCAGCTACGCCGAAGGCGGGGTCGCTGCTCTGCGTGATATATCACTCAGCATCGCCCCCGGACAGCGGGTGGCGCTGGTTGGATTTTCAGGCTCCGGCAAATCGACACTCACGGATCTTGTTCCCCGCTTTGTCGATCCTGGAGTTGGCCGCGTGCTGATCGGCGGAGTTGATATCGCTCAGGTTTCGCTGCATGAACTGCGCTCCCGAGTTGCAGTTGTTGGGCAGCACACGTTTCTATTTAACGACACGATCCTTAGTAATATAGGTTATGGTCGAGAGGATGCCACAAGAGCTGAGATTGAGGACGCAGCGCGCGCAGCATTTGCATACGACTTTATTATGGCCCTACCAGATGGTTTTGAAACTATGGTCGGTGAGGCTGGTCATGCCTTGTCAGGTGGCGAGCGCCAACGTGTAGCGATTGCGCGCGCGATATTGAAGGCCGCGCCGATCTTAATTTTGGACGAGGCTACAGCGTCGCTTGACAATCGCGCCGAGCGCGAGGTCCAACGAGCGCTGGAGGAGTTGGCAAAAAATCGCACCTCGATTGTGGTCGCCCACCGGCTCTCTACGATCCACGATGCTGATCTTATCGTTGTAATGCGCGATGGACAGATCGTTGAACAGGGTAGACATGAGGAGTTGATCGCGCATAACGGGGAGTATGCGCGGCTGCACGCCCTGCAATTTCGCGAGCCCTCGACCCCTATCTCCCAGGAAGCGCTCCCAGTCTGATTGGTATCGAGAGTTATGGGTAAATTTCCAGCTAGGCTTAAGATAACCATTCCGAACCTTCGCGACCGAGCCCGAGTAATGATTCTTGGCTCGATGGGGGGAGTGCTTTTGAGGACATTGTCAGCAACCTGGCGATGGCACAGCATTAAGGGTCTGGATGATATGCGTTTGGCGATCAGCAGCGGCCCGGTGATCTGTACATTCTGGCATGCACAGCAGTTGGTAATGCCTGATGTCCTGCGATTGATGCGCGCCGAGGGTGGATTTGCAGGCAAGATGTTAGCCCTGCACAGTTTGCATGCTGACGGAAGGATCGCAAATCGAGCGATCTCTATGTCGGGCATTGGAGGAATTCCCGGTTCCTCAACCCGTGGAGGAGAGGCTGCGCTGCGTCAACTTGTTCGCGCTTTGGCGCGTGGAGATTCTGTAGCAATGACGCCCGATGGACCACGTGGTCCCCCAAGAGTTGCAAAGATGGGGGTTGTTCGTTTGGCGCAGATGTCCGGACGGCCGATCTTGCCGATGGTGTGTGTAGCGACGAAGCGCTGGGAGTTCGGTAGTTGGGATCGGATGTTTCTACCAAAGCTTTTCTCGGCTCTGGTAATGGAGTTTGCAGCACCGATATTTATACCGCGCCGAATAGAGCCCGAGGAGGGCGAGCGCATGCTGCAACAACTCAATGAGATATTACAGGGGATGACAAAGCGGGTCTGTGAATTGGCCCATGATCATAGTCCGGGTGAGTGGTTGGGTGATTAGCGCATTGTATCAGATTGTGATTACTCCACTGTCACTATTCGCGACGGTTGCGGCGATCTGTACTCGACGTGGTCGCATTGGAATTCTCGAACGGTGCGGCTTCTGGAATCTGCCATCCGATGACTACTTATGGCTACACGGTGCATCGGTAGGTGAGATTAACGGATTAATTCCGCTAGTGCCATCGCTGCGTGACAAGTTTCCGGGCGTTAAGATTCTGATCACCGCAGTAACAGCAACCGGTCGTGAGAGAGCACGCGAGTTTGCTGACGCTGTCGCAATCTTACCGTGGGATAATTCGATTTCGCTCAAGTATGCGCTGCGAAGAGTACGTCTGCGCGGATTCGTATTCGGTGAAACCGAGCTCTGGCCGGGATTGTTGGCGTTGCTCCATGCTCGAGGGGTACCGGTATTTTGGGTTAACGCCCGAATCTCGGACTATACAGCGCGGAGCTACCGGGCATTGCGCTGGCTCCTAAGGCCTAGTGTGCGGAAGATGATTGCGGTACTTGGCGGTGACGCCAAAAGTTGCGAGCGAGCAATAGACCTGGGTGCGATCTCCGATCGTGTTAAGTTTGTCGGAAATGCTAAATACGATCGCCGCGCCCTGAGGCCCGAACCTGATGAGAGTGAGGAGCTAAAACAACGCCTATTCTCTAACCCTGGCGCAGTTCTGACCCTTGCCTGTTTACGGCCCGGCGAGGAGCAATGGTGGTTTAATGCAATCGTTAGTGAGCACTCACTATGGTCAAAGTTGAATTTGGTTGTTGCGCCGCGACATGCAGAGCGCTTTGATTATTTTGCCGAACAGCTCAGCAAGTACAAGATTCCTTTCAGGCGTTGGAGTGAACTGGATCGCTCAATTGACAACACAGGTCATCAGGTTGTGCTTCTGGATATGATGGGTGTTTTAGAATCAATCTACTCAATCTCTGATCTGGCATTTATAGGTGGATCGCTCGTTGATGAGGGCGGCCATAACCCACTGGAGGCAGCGATGTATGGTGTCTGTATTGCAATGGGACCACACCAAACCAATGTGCGAGATCTTACGGCACGATTTAAGAGCACAAATGCAATCTTTCAGATTAAGGATGAAGGCGATGTGCGGCGCATTGTTGCGCTGCTCGCGGCTGGAGATCCACAACTCGCCGCCTCAGGTGAGCGCGCGCGCATTCTGGCCGGTGAGTTTGCGGGGATCGCCGCTAGAGTTGTTGAGGAGATTGAGATGCTGGCTGTTGGTGCCAAACCTAAGACCATCGTGCAATCTTGTATTGCGCTGGCCTCGCATCCCTTGGCAATAATCTACGGATTGGTTACTCGTATCCGTAATCGCCTTTATGACAGCCATGTCTTTGCCTCAGCCAAGGTCGAGCTGCCCGTAATCAGTGTTGGTAACTTAACGGTTGGTGGAAATTCTAAGACCCCGATGTGTCATTGGCTTGTGCAGGAGCTAAAGGCTGCTGGCCATAATCCCGTAGTACTCTCTCGAGGCTACGGCGCAAGTACAGCTGGACCGCATCAAGTTCGTGCCTCCGATTCCGCTGCGCTGGTTGGTGATGAGCCGCTACTAACTGCTCGCGCAACTCATCAACCGGTGGTGATCGCACGCGATCGTCTGGCCGGCGCGCGCTTTATAGTGGAGCACAAGCTCGGTGATATAGTTGTTCTAGATGACGGAATGCAACACCGCCGACTTGGGCGTGATTGCGAAATCTTGATGATTGAAAGTGGCTCCGCTAATTCGTTTGGCGAATTCAATCGCGGCGCGATTCTGCCCCAGGGTCGCTTTCGCGAGAATCGCGAAACTGGTCTTCGACGTGTGGGAATTGCAGTGTTGGCGGCCCGTCAGGGCGAGTCTGAAACGACCCGCGCGAACTCAAAGCTGCTGCGAAAGGTTTTACCTTCCGCAATCGCTGTATTTGAGAGCAGCTTAAAGTTGCAAGCTGTTTCAGCATTAGGCAGCACAGAAAAGCTAGAGCCATGTCCATGTATCGCGCTATGCGCAATAGCGAATCCCGAAGGCTTCTTCGCAACCCTTAGACAGGCCGGTTTTACTTTGTATGAACGTATTGCGCTGCGCGATCACAGTCCTATTAGCTCAGAGTTTTTGGCCAGAATTCGAACTCAAAGTCCCGGCGTTCCGATTGTATGCACCGAAAAGGATGCAGTGAAGATCGACGCCTGTGACCACCTGGGAGTTTACGCCGCACATGTTTCGCTTGCGGTAGTGAATTCGGAAGCGTTGCTGGCTGCGATAGGGGCGTGTGTTGGTGGGCGTGTAAAAGAAGGGGGATCGGTTATGAACGCCTCAATGAGTGACTAGGATAGTCGCTATAGTCCCAAACGCGAACCAAAAAGTTATAGACAGAGCCCAAGAAGCGCTGATTTACTAAGGAGTCTATAAGGTCTAGAATCTCTATGGCCAGCGCCAGATCCTTCATCTGGCCCGGGTTTTGGTTGTCGCCTCGCATTCACCTTATTCTCTCATCTGCCGTTGCTCAACATTTAGTGGGGTTATCAGATAGTGATTCAGCATTCAGCTAGCGCTAGTGGTCTATAGCGATTATCAAAAGTCGGTGCCAATAAAATTGGCAAGCCTTTTGATATTAATCGCTATAGGTTGAAGCACTCCGTTCGCCACCATTCAGAACCCGACTGCCAGTCTCGTCCCGCTTGTTGACCATGGAGACCGGGTGCCGCCAACTCAAAAATAGCATCTGCGCCCTTGTCCGATAGTTCTGTAAATACTTGTTGATTTCCAATATCAGCACAGATCGAAATGCCAAATTTCAGATTAGCTGCTTCAAATAGGACAGCTTCGTTCCCCGATGCATACCGCTCTGGATCGCTATCAAAAATGTTGGTTCGTTTACGACATTTTCCAACAAACGTGCCATTTTTTATTGCGAGCTGGGTTACAAAAGGGTTTTCCTCCGGATTCTGCTCTATAATACCCGGCAAGATAGTTACGTTTGATCGACTGGTTGCATCAATGAGTTCTTCAACCACTGTGCTTTCTGATGTTAGAACTGCTCTTGGAAATTTACCTGGATTTATATATCCACTCAAACTTGCCTCCGGAAAGGCGAGAGTATCCAGTTGAAGTTTCCCAGCTGCAAGCAGATAAGAAAGATGAGTTGACAGGTTCTCGTCAATAGCACCTTTCTCAGCCCGCATTTGTATCAAACCGACACGAATTTTTGACATACTGCCAAGGCATGTGAATATGCGACATGCAGCCTCGGCAGTGTTGTTGCTTTAGCGCGCATCCGCGCGCTATATACTACCGGTGTAGGTGCTTAAAAGTGGCCTATTCATCTTCCCCGGTAGTAAAATCTCCCAATCTACTGCAGCACGAGACAAAGTAATAGCAGTGATTGACAATTAGGAAAGGCGCGTTACCCTGCAGCGAAGGATTTCTGCTTCTACGACGGGAGTAAAAAGTTGGAGTTGAGAAACTAGTTGTCGATTATAGATACAGTGGAATAGCAATTTAAAGGAACCCAGATGTCGGAACGCGTACTAATCGGTGAATTAATGGACGATCCAAACCTATCGCATTCCGACCTATGTACTGCGCTAGTTGGATTAGGTCGTCTTAATCGATTTAGTTTTGCTGCGAGTCCGATCTGGAGAGAGATCGAGAGTTTTGCTGCAATACGTGAACTCCGTACCGTTCGCGTACTTGATATCGCGTGCGGAGGAGGGGATATTCTGTGCGAACTTGTACGATTAGCAAGAAATAAAGGGATTGAAGTAATTGCAAAGGGAGTAGATATCAATCCAGCTAGCCTTAAGCTGGCGCGGCTAACAGCAAAGACTTACGATCTTCAGATAGAGTTTGATTCAGTGAATGCACTACAGCAACCACTACCAAGTGGATCGGATATAGTGATTTGCAGTCTATTTCTTCACCATCTCTCGCAATCAGACAGTGTTGAATTGCTTAAAAGAATGGCCTCTGCCAGCAGTGGGATGATAATCGTTAGCGATTTAGTGCGTTCAAAGATCGGACACCTACTCGCATTATTTGCAACCCAACTCCTAACTAGATCAAAGATAGTACATGTAGATGGCCCACGTTCTGTTCGTGCCGCCTGGACGCAGGAGGAAGCACGTCAACTCGCAATCCAGGCGGGGCTTGGTGGAGTGCAGATAAAATCAATTTTCCCGTGCCGCTTTTTACTCAAATGGGAAACATGTACCAGATGAGATTCGATGAGATCGCCAATCATTGGGAAGTTGTCGTCATCGGTGCGGGACCTGCAGGAGCCTTTGCGGCGCTTTTACTGGCACGCAAGGGTGTTCGAGTATTGCTAATCGAAAAAGAGAAATTCCCCCGTGAAAAAGTTTGTGGTGGATGCCTAAATTATGGGGTGATGACGTTATTAAAGAACTACGACGTGGGAGAGGTGATTTCAAAATCAGATCCTACCGCACTTGAGCAGTTTACTGTTCAAACACGCTATGCAAAAGGTAAATTAAAAATTGGAGGTGGAGTCGCAGTATCTCGAAGCCTCTTTGATTCTGAACTGGTCGCTATGGCAACCAGCGTAGGTGTTACCTTCCTAGATTGTGTAAGCGGGCATGTGCAAGATGATCTCAGCGATTCTCGAAGTGTACTCTTACGCAATAGAGGGTCGGATTTACTTGTCAAAGCAAAGATTGTGTTAGTGGCCTGCGGATTAAACAATCGTGCGTTACCCGAACTTGGCGCGCCAGAAGTTATTGTCGATAGTGATTCACGAGTTGGAGTTGGTACGATCCTCTATAATTCTGCTTTGTGTGAACGAGGAACTATATCAATGCTAGTATCGAGCCGCGGCTATGTTGGGATGACTCGGTTAGCCGGTGATCAGATTGATCTTGCAGCAGCGCTTGATATTAAAGCGATTAAGAAAGCCGGAGGAGTGACTCAATTGGTTAACTCTATCCGTAAAGAGTGCAGAGCGCATGCGATTCCTGAGTTGCCAGATGCTGATTGGCGAGGTACTCCAACCTTATCGCGACACGTAAAAATTCCTGCAGTTACGCGTATGTTTATGGTGGGTGACGCAGCAGGATATGTAGAACCGTTTACTGGAGAGGGGATTAATTGGGCATTAAGCTCGTCCTCATTGGTTGTGCCGATAGTGCAACAGGCTCTGAAGCAGTGGTCACCAGCGCTAATTTCTCACTGGTCTAATACCTATCGTGATCAGATCGCAAAAAGGCAACGTGTTTGTAGATTTGTTAGCCATATTTTGCGTTATCCTGTTCTTATAACTCCCGCTCTATTTGCGATGAGCAGGGGCTCTTTTGCATACACGCCGTTCTTAAAAATGATGCATCACTATCCTAGAGAGTTTAGTGATTCTGCGGCTACTATATGACCACACAGATATTAGGACTTGGCTGTGCACTACCTAGCAATAGCTTGTTACAAAGTGAACTTGCTGATATCGCTTATCATCTTTCAGCTCGACACTCCTGCAGTGCCAAAGCATTAAGCGAATTGTATCGACTAACTGGTGTGGCTAAGCGGGGTTCCGTCCTTTTGCATGACGTGTCACCTGATGGTTTGTATCAATTCTATTTAAACTCCATAGAGCGAGAAGGTGATAGTGCTATCAATTATGGACCGTCAACCGCACAACGGATGCAAGTATTCTCCGAGCATGCTCTGCCACTGGCACACCGCGCAGTATGTGCAGCACTAGCAGATAGTGCAGTCTCTGTGGAAGAGATCACAGATCTTGTGACGGTCTCGTGTACAGGTTTTCAAGCTCCGGGGATCGACCTTGCTTTGTGCAAAAGTTTAGCTCTGCCTGCAAGTGTACACCGGACGCATATCGGTTTTATGGGATGTCACGGGGCACTTAATGGGATGCGTGTCGCGAACTCCCACTGCGCTTCCAATCCCAATTCCACAGTGTTGCTCGTAGCAGTTGAGTTATGTTCGCTGCATTATAATTTCAGTGGCGAGAAGGATCATCTAGTTTCCAATGCTCTGTTTGCCGACGGTGCAGCAGCGCTTATAATGCGAAATCGTACCGCTGATAGAGAAGGCGGAATTCAGATTCCAGGTAATGTCTCTTATATCGTTCCGAACTCTGAGGAGATGATGTCATGGAAAGTTGGAAACAATGGGTTTGTGATGCAGCTATCTCCACGAGTTCCAGGAATAATTGAGGAGGCGCTACCAGAGTGGCTTGGGCATGAATTGGGGAATGCAGGACTATCGATTTCAGAGATCGGAGGATGGGCCGTACATCCAGGTGGGCCACGTATTCTTGAAGCTACCAGACGTGCTCTGGACCTAAATGATAATGCGCTCGAACCGTCAAAATATATTCTTGAAGGACATGGCAACATGTCATCGCCAACGGTCCTCTTCATTCTGGAGGAATTGAGACGCCGGGATCTAGCACGTCCCTGGGTTATTTTAGCTTTTGGTCCAGGGTTGACAATTGAACTTGCGATACTGATGTAAAAACCTGGTCTACCCTTTTCTGTCTCGCTGCTATTTTCGTGAACAACCGAACATAACTAAGGGTCAGAAAAGGCTATATGCGACTCGTGATTGAGAGTTATGTTTTTTACCACTGAATTTTGTCACGAGTGGCATATTGTGAGGCGGAGCCGAACCAACAACAGATATTAGCCCTAGCTTTAAAGATACAGTAAGCGTCGCAGGTGCTTTCAAGAAAGGAAATTCAAGGCGAATACCTTTCTTGACGCTCTTCGAGCGCCCTTTTTTAGGAGTGGCATATGTATCTTTGGTTCGCCATCCGGCTCACAGTATAGCCCTCTAAGATACTTACTTGCCAAAACCTAAAACTCAACTGAGAGGGCTATAGCGAAGGCTTCATTATTTATTAGATATTCATGCGCAGTATCCGACCGGCACTCCAGCGGCGGTAGCAGCGTTGCACAGCGCTGGGGGACCTCTTGGCGTTTCATCCCCATATTCACGGACTATTCCTGTCTGGAGTAATCATGCCAGATGGCTCGTTTCGGTCAGTAGAGAGAGACCAGGAGCGGCTGCGAGTCTTGTTTGCAGATAAAGTGCTGTTGGCGCGTAAGCGATCGAATCCCGGCGTTACTTCCTAGTTCCTGCCGATATGTATTAAGAGATGGCTAAGCTGCGTTCAAAGAAGTTGGCGTATTATTTTTGTCGAAGAGGGTTTTCCAACGACGTGGAATCAGCTCGTCGATTTTTGATATTGGATGCGAGCTTGGTAGGACTCTGTTGCTTGGGCAGAGTACGCGAAATAAATCCTCTTACACAAGCTTTACTACCTCCTCTACCCCTGTAAGCCATGGTAAAATTCTAATTTTTGTACCATCGCCGAGATCGTGCGCAGAGGAGATCTCTCCATTATATAGACAGAACGCAGCTGCTTTAGGGAAGCTCTTGGCGAGATCGCTGAGATGTTGAAGGTGCCGTGGAGAGATACTTTTACCTGACTTAATCTCTATCAGCGCCAACACTCGCTTGCCTATCGATACTACGAGGTCGATTTCAGCGCCGCCGTAAGTACCGAGGTAAGAATAACTTAGATCGATCTCTCGGTAGGCGAAGCGTCGCATGATCTCGACGATGACGAACTGCTCAAAAAGAATCCCATACTCAGATGATCCAACCTGTAATGGCAGGTCAGTGATTCCTTCCAAGGCTCTCTTAACGCCGTTATCGAAGAGATAGAATTTAGGGGAAGTTCTGAGCTGCTTCCTTGCAGAACCTGAATAGGCAGGAAGTAAAATGCCAACAAGGGTATCCTCGAGAATGCTGAAATAGTTTTTCACCGTAACATCATCAACACCGACGTCCTGTGCGATGGTACTGTAATTTACGATCTGTCCATGAGATTGCGCTGCTACCTGGAGGAACTTGCGAAAGGGCTCAATCTTTCTTATAAGCTGTTCCCCCCAAACCTCCTCTTTTAGATACGTGTTCGCATACGCCTTTAAAAATAACCGCCGCTCGCGGTCGTCATTCAGTGTTGACGCAAGGGGAAGTGTTCCGAATGTTAATGCACCGTGCAAATCGAACTCCTCGCCTATCTCTTGTGCTGTGAACGGGAAGAGATGAAATACAAAGGCTCGTCCAGCTAGGAGATTTGCAGCACCGCGTTTCAATTTGCGCGCGCTGGAGCCAGTTAGAATAAAGTGGAGTCTGTGCTCCTCGATCTTACGATGTACAACGTCGAGTAGCTTTGGGACCTTTTGTATCTCGTCGATGACAACGTGTTTCACGCTTGGACCGAGTTCAGCGAGGTCGCGGGAAAGGCTCTCTGGATCAAGTTGATAGCGCGCTTCAGTTTCCAGGTTGAGAAGATCTATAAAGTGGGAGTTTTTTGGGAAAAGCTCTTTAAGTAACGATGTTTTTCCCGTCCCACGCGCACCAAACAGGAAAAAACTGTGATTTTTTACTAAGTTAATTGTCCTTCCGAGCATGGTCGGAATATTAGTCCAATATTCAGAGCTTGGTCAATATAAATTTGCGAGGCATATTTCACTTCACTTTTATTTAATGTGCTCTCTCTCAAAATAGCGACCAGGAGCGATTACTCTTTGCAGCGCGTTACTTGAAGAAATGCCCGTTATCGAATGAGCGCTTTACGATCGTTGAAGCTAGCGGTAGAGATTCACATATTGAGTGAGTACGCTTCGTTCAAAAACGGCACAAAGAGTATTCGCAGATTTACGCCTTTAGATTTCTAAGTGCACTGCCCAAACTGCAGAGTATTTTTAGCCACATTACACCATTTAGTCTTGAGTTTTCGTCTCTCGGGCTTTTTGTTCATGAACTCCCAGACCCTATCTTATATGCTGGTGTGTCTTCGTCTTCATTTCTTTGCGAACTACATAAAACGGTTTTTGAAGTAGCTCAACTACACAGTGCAAATGTGTTTGATTTTGCTGAGCCTGGAGTTATGGTTTTTCATTCAACTCTAGCGCATGCCCTGCCTGAAGGCAGAATTCCCGAAGCCATGCAGATAATTCGCGAAACTGGCTTTCCGAAACAAGGAACAGTAACTAACGCAGCTTTGGTTGAATACTTCCCGGCTAATGAGCTATGGAGTTATCCTTTATAGAATGTATCTCGCGTCTCAATAAAGCGCCTGTGGACACCCATGTGCCCATTGCTTCAATTGTTGAACACTGGCAACTGGTTGACGCGATCATGAAAATGGGTGTACGCAACGAATCCCTTCTACTCAAGGAGCATTCCCTCCAATTCCTCAATCACTGCGACAAAGTTATCTGGGTGGCACAGTATTTCAGGTTTCGCATCTGGAAATTCGGAGTGAAATTCCTCCAAGGCCTTCAGATGGCGTGGCTTAGGCGAATCTATACTAACTTGGATCGGCAGGATCCCATTTCTGGATTGGATTACAAAATCTACTTCTCCGGAACCCTTCCAATAGTAGACCTCACTAAAGAGTCTTTTCAGCGCTAGAAAAACTACTAGCTCAAAATCCTTTCCTAAATCATCGCCAGTGGAAGAAGCTACAGCACGCCTTAGGGCTGAATCAATTGGGTAATATTTATTGTTACGACGAATGCGTTGTTTCTCAGAAAAGCTAAAAAAAGGGCAAGATAAAAAAAGATAGGCGTCCTCCACATGAGCAATATAACTAGCAACAGTATCTGCCGACAATCCGGTGGCCCCCGCTAATTTTCTAAAACTTGTTTCCGAGCCAGTAGATTCAAAGATGATCTTTACTAACTGTCTTAAAGATTGAGGATTAGATATTCCTAAACGTGCTAGTACGTCCTTCTCGACGATATCGTTAAAATATTGTCTAAGCATCTGGCCTGAATCTGGATTAGAAATAGCAGCAGGAAATCCACCTTCACGAATAAATCGGTCGCAAGATATACTAGAATCCGATGCAAGGCGCTCCTGCATAGAGAAGGGAAATAGCGTCGTTAAAAAATGCCGCCCTGTTAGGCTGCTACCAAGCTCTCGTGAAAGTAGCTTGGCGCTGGAGCCGGTGACAATAAAGTGGTCTCTGCTCGGACGCTCAAGTCGTGTATGAATCCATTTTTGCCAGTGCGGTACATTTTGAATTTCATCAAAAAAATAATAGAGCGGTTCATTCTTCCCATACTGAGCGGAAAAAAATTCTACTAGCTCATCCAATAGCGTGATGTTGAGCTGGGTGATTAGGCGCGGGTCTTCAAAATTAATGAATAGGCAGCGCTCTTTGTCTAACCTGAAGTGTGGGATGAACTGTGTTAAAAGCGTTGATTTTCCACTACGTCTTACACCTTGAATGACAGTAGCTATTTTGGGGTCAAGGTAGGTCGGTAGGGATACTTTGCGCGGAATACTATCCGGGATAGGTCTATTTCTGTAGCTCCAATATTCAATAATTTCATTTAGTTGCATACATTTGCCGAGCATTGCCGAATTGATTCGTCAATACCCATAAATGTAGACCACAGGGCTACCCCTGCCCCTTCCGCTCCAGATCCGCCCAGCGTGTATATAGCGATTATCAAAAGTCGGTGCCAATAGAATTGGCAAGCCTTTTGATATTAATCGCTATAGGTTGTTGTTTTGATTCGCTTTCGCGAATCTATAGCGGTTTGCAAAAGCTATTATATCGCTCGCGACTTCCTTAAATCCCAGGATACGCTAGCTACTGATCGGTGTTGACCCGCGCAGTTTTGTTAGACCCAATGCTTAAACCAAATCTATTCCAAAGCGGCGGACAACCATCGCAAACAGTCCAAAACACACAAGTGTAACTATTGAAGAAAGGGCAATAGTCATCCAAAATCCAAAACGCGGCAGTAAAATGGGAAAAATCAAAAACATAGGTAATGTAGGAACTACGTACCAAAAAGTGTACCAGGCATGATTAGAAATTTTTTCCTGAGACTGTCCTTCAAGATATAACCAAATCAATGCTAGAAAAGTCACGATCGGAAGTGCTCCTATGAGCCCGCCCAGCCGATCACTCCGTTTTGCCGCTTCAGACACAAGTACTACTACCCCGGTAGTCAAAAGATATTTTGTAAGGATCCAATTCATATTGATTCAAACAGTATTGGCTTCCCTGGTGGGGTGAGCCCCACACCAGATTTTCAATTGCCTCTGCAAGGTATTTCATCTCTTAGAATCATACCAGATGCGATTCGCTTCGGCCTGATTTCGTCCATTGAGCAGAGTCAGGAATTTGCGAGGGTGCTCCAGTCGACTTTCTCCCAGTCGACTTTCCCAGTCGACTTTCTCCACCCCAACTATCCGTAAGCGATCGAATTCCGGCGTTACATCGTAGTTCTGCCAAAATGTGTATTAAGCGTAGCTAAGCTTGCTTGAGGGAGGTTGGCGTATTGCTTTTATCGAAGCCACATCGATTTTCTACACCCCAACTTTCTCGAAATTGCGAGTCTCCATCGTCACATGAAGCTGATCCTCAAACTAAAAAACGTCAATAATCTCAATGTGATATGTCACAAAACAGCAAGGCAAACTTCGCAAAGTTGGGGTGGAGAAATCCGACTTCGCAAAGTTGGGGTGGAGAAATCCGAAACTAATAAATCGATCCTTGTATGCACGATCGATTTTCTCATCGATTTTCTCCACCCCAACTTCTATCGATCTCATCGATTTTCTCCACCCCAACTTCTATCGATCTCATCGATTTTCTCCACCCCAACTTCTATCGATTTTCTCGATATGTTCTATCGATTTTCTCCACCCCAACTTTCTCGAAATTGCGAGTCTCCATCGTCACATGAAGCTGATCCTCAAACTAAAAAACGTCAATAATCTCAATGTGATATGTCACAAAACAGCAAGGCAAACTTCGCAAAGTTGGGGTGGAGAAATCCGACTTATATGTCACAAAACAGCAAGGCAAACTTCGCAAAGTTGGGGTGGAGAAATCCGACTTAGAAATCCGACTTCAGAAATCCGACTTCAGAAATCCGACTTCCACCCAATCTGTAAATTTGCGACGATTTTTGCACCCCCTGTGAACGCTTACATTTTGTTTGTGCTGACCAGTTACTCAATTTGTTAGCTTGCTGTGATTCTGCACCCGCATGAACGCCTGCTCTTGAGCTTTAAGACTGGCTGTTCAGGTGGGTATCCGTAGAATCCCTGGGTCTTGAGACGTCTGTACTAATATGGTATTCTGATACATATGAAAACGACTCTCAATCTGAAGAACGAACTTATTGCTGAGGCAATGGCTATAACAGGTTTGAATGAAAAAACAGCGGTCATTCACCTGGCACTTGAAGAGTTAATCAATAAAGCTGCTCGCCAGCGACTAGCACTATTGGGTGGGACTCATAAGGCTGCCACGGCCCCACCCCGTCAAAGGCTGCGTCGAGCGAGAATCTTGAGAAGGGCCTAAGAGAAGTCGCCAAATGGATCAAGTTTTAGTGGATACCTCCGTTTGGATTCGACATTTTCGGGTCACAAATATGCATCTCAGGCAACTCTTGGATGAGGAGCGTGTTGTAACTCACGAGTTAATAATCGCTGAATTGGCTGTTGGTTCAATCCCAAAGCGTGAGCAGACCTTGCGAGACCTCGGTCATCTAAAAGTGCTTCAATCCGTAGCTCTAGAGGAATTCTTGACCCTGGTCGATAGTAGTAAGCTCGCGGCATCAGGCCTAAGCGCGATCGATGTACATCTGTTGGCAAGCGCGATCGTAGCAGGGGTTGAATTATTTACTCACGACACAAAGCTAAACAGTGCTAGGCGTCGAATTGAATTGCGGCGATGAATAGTGTCTCGACTGCGACAATTGGCTACTATCCTGAACCTATGGTGATTATCAGAAATCAGGGCCAATTTTATTGGCACTGATTTCTGATAATCACTATTCATCCACCAACCAATACAGCATTATCAAGAGCGTGATAACTCAATCTGTTCACCTACCACATAATGCCCTTGGCTTGGTGAAGCCCCCGCACCTCTCGCCGGGTGACCGGATCGCTTGCGTGTCATTATCATGGGGAGGGCCGGGGGCGATCCCACAGCGTTACGAAGCGGGCAAACGGCAGTTAGAGAGTGAGTTTGGTGTTTCGCTAGTCCCGATGCCTAATGCGCTCCGTCCAGCGGAGTGGATTGCTAAGAATCCGCGCGCTCGAGCCGACGACTTAATGGCAGCGCTCTCTGATCGCTCAATGAAGGGTATAATCTCAGCGATAGGCGGAGATGATTCGATTAGATTGCTACCGTTTATTGATAGAAGAATAGTCGCCGAGAATCCCAAGCCGTTCCTCGGTTATTCAGATAGTACTGTTACTCATTTCATCTTCCTAAAGGCCGGGGGTAACCGTTCACGAGGGGTAGTAAATTTGCAGGAGTTTGGTTAATTATTTTCGTTGTTTTGCATTTCAAGACCTGTTTCCCTTTCTTGTCGCCCCTAAACGGGGCATTTTTTGTGAACGGTTACTTGTTGTCCCTCCGGGGGCCGCTTCCAGCGGATAAAAATGCACCCAATTGATTAGTTTGCGATGATTCTTGCACCCCCCGTGAACGGTTGCGGCCGGGGTTTGTTCCTTTTACGGGCCCAGCATTATGTCTGGCTTTGGGGAATCTGGCGGGATGTTCCCTTACATGGTTGATTCCGTGAGAAGGACCCTTTTTTCCCCAGGTGTTCCGGGAGTGATTAAACCAGGAGAGCACGGTTGGACCTCTGCGCATGCGGACTGGGCTAATCCGGAGCTGCAGCAGCATCGCCGTCCTATGCAGCCAGAAACTCCCTGGCGTTTTATCCAGGGAGCTGGAATTGTTAGCGGTCCGCTTCTGGGTGGATGCACCGATGTGTTGGAGTTTATGAAGGGCACGGAGTTGTGGCCGCAACCCGCACAATGGGACAAGGCGATTCTTTTCATGGAGAATTCTGAAGAAGCTCCTAGTCCACAGCTATTCAAATGGTGGCTACGAAACTACGGTGCTCAAGGGATCTTTGACCGTATTGCTGGCATTATATTCGGTCGGCCAGGGGGCAACCTGAAGGAAGCAGATTTTATTAAATATGATCAGGTGCTGTGTCAGGTGGTTGGCGACGAGTATGGCAGGCCGGATATGCCCATAGTAACAGCGATGGACTTTGGTCATAGTGATCCGATGTTTGTACTGCCGATGGGGTGTCGTGCCGCGATTGACTGCGAGAAAAAGCAGTTTGCGATTTTAGAAGCTGGGGTGCTGTAGCTGTCTGTTTTAAGACACTCTGGACGCTTCTAAGTCATTTACTAACATAGTGGAATCATGTGATTTAGGGCTTGCTGACTAGCTGGGTGTCCGCAGGAGATCCCGCAGAGAACCTCTAGAATGCATATTTTGTCGAATACGAGAAACTATTACGACAATTCTCCGATACATATGCAGAGGTGAACATATAATGACAACAGAGATTGGTGAGCTAATATTTCTAATTCGCTCGCGTAAGATAATGCTGGATCATGATCTGGCAGCGCTATATCAAGTTTCGACCAAGGCGCTAGTTCAAGCCGTAAAGCGGAATGCACGTCGTTTCCCTGATGATTTTATGTTCCAGCTGTCATTTCAAGAGGTTAGAGACTTGAGGTCACAAATTGTGACCTCAAGTTGGGGCGGTCGTAGGCGACTCCCTTATGCATTCACTGAGCAAGGTGTCGCCATGTTATAAAGCGTTTTACGTTCAGAGAATGCAATAGATGTGAATATTCAGATAATGCGGACATTTGTCCAACTAAGAGATCTAATTGCCTCAAATGCTGAGCTAGCTCTAAGACTTGATGCCTTAGAGCAGAGATACGATGGGCAGTTCAGGCGGATATTTGATGCTATTCGAGAAATTATGAGTACGGAAAAGTCACTTAGTAGACGAACAATAGGTTTTGGACGGGAGACGCAGGAATAGGCGTTTACGGATTCAGGACTTCGCAAGAGTGCTTGTCCCCAGAGTGAACCTTCTCAAGTGAGATTTACTTCAGAACCTCGCAAACCCCCGATCCGCCCGGGAGTAAACATAACTAGTATTCGTGCGCCGAAAGCTGGCGATCTGGGGTCGAGCTGGCGGGAGCACTCGATCACCTCTAACGCCTACGATCACTTCACTATCAGGATTCTTCAGCGCTTCGATCGCCTCTACAAATCGCTCATCGCTCCACTTGTCGTGAGTTGGGATCTGGGTACGTTCCAATGCATAGTTTAGCAACGGCATGGCGCGCGGAATCATCAACTCGGCCTCGGCATACAGCCAGCGAGCGACTACAACGTAAACGAACATTGAGATTATTGTGCGTATCATAGCGAACTCCTTGTAATCCATCGATAAACAGAATCGAGTGGGGCGCTTCCTAGCGCACATAGGGGGTCGTCAGGTTTAGGCTAGGGGATTATGATCGGGTGCTAAAACTTTTTTCGGGGAGTTAGAGTGGATAAGGCAGCACTGAAGCAGAAGGCAGCCGCCCTAAATCTTGAAGGGATTCAGAGGCATATATTTCTTTGCGTAGAGGGCGACAAGCAGCGCTGCTGCGCGGGCTCTGATGGCGAGGTTGCCTGGAATTTTCTTAAGCAGCGCTTAAAAGACCTAGGCTTGACAGCGCAAGGCGGAGCGATAAACCGGACGAGGGCCGGATGTCTGCGTGTCTGTCGTGATGGGCCAATTGCTGTGGTTTATCCCGAGGGAGTTTGGTATCACTCATGTAATCCTGAGACGTTGGAGCGGATTATCCAGGAGCACTTAATCGGTGGCGAGGCTGTGCAGGAATTTGTGTTTGCGAAGGGCTTAAAGCGTTCGAGTTGCACGTAAGCGATTTAGCCTTTGCGTCTGTACTATAGCGGTTCGCAAAACCGCTATAGTACAAATTAGCTGCCTTATCGCACCATCCCCAACGCACTCTTCACCTTATCCGGAACTACAAACCAACCCTTCACACCCAACCCCGACTCCTTCATCATTGCGTATAGTAGCGGCTCAGCTTGGGTTAATGAATGCACCGAGCCGTCATCCAGTACCACGGGCATCGCTTGACTCTCTTCGTTGGCGTGGGAATCAGAGGCTTCAACCTCATGTAGATAGTAGCGGGGATCAAATCCAGCTCTGCGCACGGCATTCTGGGTTGTCTCTCGCTGAAGAGTGCGATCCTCAGGGGTAGTTATCTTGATCGTCTTGAATAGATCTCGGTCCAACAGGCGACGCGCCAGATCGCTCAGTATCGGATCGCTATCCGTTCTCCACTGCATTAGATGATAGCGCCACCACGACTCGCGCATCTGAAAGATCGTTTCAAGGGTGAGTTCATTAGAGCTCTTTGCGGCCAATACAGCTGCCATTACGGAATCAGCAAAGAAGGGGACTTTACCTGATTCTGCTACTAGATCGCGCGCACGCTGGGCGATCGCGCGATTGATTGTGTCGGCAGCAAGAATAACACGGTGTTGATAGAGCTGGCGATACATTGCATGGCGTGAAAGCGCAAAGTGGGTCATCGCATCAAGGCGCGTTTCGCGAACGGCCAGATGACCATCACTGGTAATCATCATCGCATCAGTCAGGGCAGTGATATTGTAGCGACCATAACTAACACCGGCCATAATGCTATCAACGATACACCAGTTGCCTCGATCAACGTTCCATCCGCCACCGGAGATTATCTGCCAGGCCCATGGCGGAACTTCAGTAGATTCACTCAGGAGTGCGCAGGTCAGCGTCGGTAACTCTTTATCGAACGCAGCAAGTATTCCATGCAGATTCTTGTTGCCCAGAATTATTCGCGCGGCAGTCTCTTCGTGATTGTCGTGGGAGTTAGGAAACCAGGTGCGATGGGCGGTGTGTGAGCCGGGCGCAAGATGGCCGATGTCATGAAGTAGTGCGCTAGTTAGTACCGCTGGGCGCCAAAGCTTTACCTGATCAGGGTATGAATCAGCCAACTTCTTCATTAAGTTGTTAGCCATATAGGCTACGCCAAGTGAGTGTCCAAAGCGTGAATGCTCAGAGAACATGTACACTAGTCGCGTATTAGCGGTCTGGCTTATGTCGCGCAACCGCTGCACCCAGGGATCGTCTATCAGGGCAAGGATAAGTTTCTCGGCCGGATCAGATTTCGAAAATGAAACAGATTGGTGAACTACGTCGGCAAAGGTGATCTCGGCCATATTATGCTCTACGCTCCAGAGTTGCTTCAGATAATGCAGTTTGTGACACGATATCTATTCCAAAGGTTTTAAGTCCAGCGAGGTTGCGTTGAGTACCCGTTAGGAGGTCAACATGACGCACTCCAAGATCTCGCAGTACCTGAGCTCCGATACCGTACTCACGCATCATTGACGTTGGTAGGGGCGTTGAGCCAGGTGATTGCGAGTTGAGACGCTCCAAGTACACCAGCACCCCCTGTCCGCGCTTTGCAATGGCGCGAAGACTTGCGTGGATCTGTGAACGGTGTGGTGAGGCATCCGGCGCAAAAACATCGCTAAATGTTCTGGCGGGCTGTACTCGGGTGAGAATTGGGCTGTTGGGATCGATATCGCCTTTTACAAGTGCAATCTGCTCGGTCCTGTGTAACGGCGAGCAATAGGTAATGCAGCGCATCTGCCCAGCAATTGGGGAGTCAAGCGTCGATTCTGAAACTCGCTCAACAAGCTGCTCATGCTCCAATCGATGGCGCACTAGGGCGCTAATCGTGAGGATCGGTATGTTATGCTTTGTGCCAAGCTTTAGCTGGGCTTCGCGCTCCATCTGTTCTCCGCGAGCATCTAGTAGATCAACGAATAGGGCCGAATCACATTCGCTAACAATGCGCACAAAATCGCGGGCTGCCTCCGCTAACGCATGCTTCACCAACACGCCTCCTAAGCGAACGATAATTGGAAATACATGTCCAGGTTTAACTAAGCGCCGAGTTACGGGGGGGTCTTCCGTGAGCGCTCTGATAGTGACTGCTCGATCGGCGGCGCTGATACCGGTAGTCACGCCTTCCCTAGCTTCGACTGAAACGCACATCTCACGTTCGGGGAGTTGATGCCCACTCTGAGGGGGTGAGCGGCTGGTCATCGGTTCAAGGTTTAGTGCGGCCGCGCGGTCCGGGGTGATCGCAACAAAGGTCAGGCCCTGAGAAAGGCCTAGAAGATTATTCACCGCATCAGCTGTAATCTGGTTTGGTGAGGCTACGAGAATAGCAGGGCAGTGCGCACAAGCATCGTCCTGAATTATCGCAAGGTTACACCTTTGAAACGTGGCGGCCGAGTTTGAAAAATTGTACTGCAGGTGGCTTGGCATGGGATCTCTATTAGAGCTATAGCGATTATCAGAAATCGGTGCCAATAAAACTGGCGAGCCTTTATCGCTATAGCTTGTTGATTTGATTCGCTTCCAGCGAATCTATAGCGGTTTGCAAAAGCTATTATATCGCTCGCGACTTTTGCAAACCGCTATAACCCCCCTACAATAGCGAAGGCCTTAGGGAAGCTCAAATGGCCCCCTTCGAGGGCAGATTGCGATAGCAAATTCCCCATCAAGTTGCCCATCTTAGCGGTCGATATTACTTCATAAGTGAGCCCCCAAAAAACAAGGTGCCAAATGGAGCAAGCCGCAGTGTCAGATTCAGAATTGGGGAACATTCAGCAATCAATAAAGCTAACCGCAGCGGAGCTAGATACGATTGCAGCGCGCAGGACGGCGTTCATCGCGCGCTTTATAGTTCTGCGGGAATCCAAGCGTAGTAAGGCTCATCGTACGATTGAGCTTATGAAGTGGGGCCCAACAGCATCGGCGGAGGAATTGGCGCAACGCTTTCAAGAGGAGTTCGCTAGTAACGGGGATAATATGGGGCCGGTTGATCGTGATATTCGACGCGCATTGGCGCACTCATCACGCTCACTGAATCATTTCATTCAGGAGTACTCAGCCCGAGCAACCCTTAACTTCATTGACTCGCTGATCGACTACGAGAAATCCAACACATTGCTGTTTGGAGGTGAGGATCAGCCGCGTACCGGTGGATGGAGATTGCCCCGTGAGTTAATGAAATTGTCGAGTTAGGGTCAACATTGAAAGCCACCACGCCCCCAAATCGACGCGCGAACAGGGCCGTAGCGTTGCAGTGTGCCGATCCCTCAGCAGTCCCAAGTGTACTCTTTGCCGGTGGCGGAGCGATCGCTCGCGCGATTATAGATTCCGCGATCGAGCTGGGTATTCCGATTTCACAGCAGGTTGAACTGACCAACAAGCTTGCAGCTCTGCCACCATCGAGTCTCATCCCCGACGATTCGCTTGTGCTCGTTGCCGAGGTGCTGGCGTTCCTATTCGAAAGCGATCAGGCATTGCGATCAGGCATTGCGGTCAGGCATTGCGGTCAGGCATTGCGGTCAGGCATTGCGGTCAGGCATTGCGGCAGCGCCGGGTCAGGACAAAAGTTGTCCAGTTTAGAACAGCGCATATATAAACGGTGACAACGCTGAACCCTGGGTTAGCACGATCAGCAACCCAAGCATCAAAAATACCGTTACCATTGGGATTAGCCACCAGGCCTTCTTCTCGATCAGTAGCTGGAAGATCTGCCGTACGGTACCAGTCTTGCTACTTGAATATTTGGCTGTGCCTCGGCAGGTAGGGTTCTCGTTGGGGGTAGATTGGCAATCCATACTTTTGACGTTCCCGATCTGAAAATTAACTAGGTGCGCTTAAGTCAGTGGGAACTTTAAGCCGCTTCGCGTCGCTCCGCAACTTTACGCTCATTCTCAGGAGTTGAACTAAGCTCTTCGATTATCCGATTAATCTCCTCAATCAGCGATCCGATGGCATAGGCCCAAACATACTGCCCAGCCTTGCGACCAGTTAGTACCTCGGCGATCTGCCCCTTGTCCTGTATGCGATGCTTAATGAACAGGCTGCGTCCATCGGTCAGTAGGACCATATCGGAGGGATTCTTGTAAAGTTTTGGTACACGAACACGTAGATAGTCGATACCACGGCGGAATCTATTAACTGGTAGTCCTTCGGCCTTCATGCGAAATAACCAACATAGAAGGATCAGGTCGGCATAAGTATATTTAGCGCGACCTCTATTAATAGTCTTTCCAGTACACGGAACTAAGTTGGTACGTGAATAGTAGTTAAGTAGCGCAAGTCCGATCTTTTCTTCGCCACTTGTAAGTGCTCGTAGGATCTCTTGAACCTGTTTGGCAGTAAATTCGCGATTAAGCAGTGTGCCCTCAGCGCTATCCTCGTCCTGACCATTCTTTGAGGGCTCTACATTAGAAACCATACGGTGCCTATCCTACAATCTGAATTGCCTAAAATCTGAATTGGAATTGACTGTCTGAATCAACTAAAAGAGCGTCAGCAAAATTTCCCAAAACACTTGACTTTTTTGCGACGCCCATTCGCCATAAGCTAAGGCGCGCTTGGGGTTCTGTCAATCGCTTAAGATTTGCCTGTAACCGTTCACGGGGGGTGGGTATATTTAAAAACTTATGGAGAATTGTCTCATTTTTTGACATTTCAATACCTATTATCCTTTCTTGTCGCCCCTAATCGGGGCATTTTTTGTGAACGGTTATTTGCTATCCCATCCGGGGGCCGCTTCCAGCGGATAAAAAAGCACCCAATTGATTAGTTTGCGATGATTCTTGCGCCCCCGTGAACGCTTACCCGCAACCGAGATAATCGCTGTAGCTCTCAGAAATCTCTAGCAAAAATCCCTAGCATGACCGGCACACCGTCTCGCCCAGTAATCGAGACCTCGGCGCTATCTTTGTCCTTAGTCGAGTTCCCTAATACCGCGGCGGGTCGAACAATCAATTGCGCCGAGCCACCACCGTCCAAATTCAGGGCATCAATACAATTCACGTTGGGATCGCCCAGAATCTGCAGAACCTGGGCCAGCGAATTTCCGACGAGACCAGTTGACGAACAGTACAGAATTAAGCGCGAGCGAGCATCAATACAGACACCAGCTCGCCGCGATAGGGTGCTGACGTCACGCAAGTTTTCAACCACATGGCCATCAACTAAGAGCCTTGGTCCTGCCTGCACAGCATTTAAAATTGCACCCTGTTTAAAATCCGAACGACTTGCGATTGAAAGCGAGTTGCGTGTTGCCGTAAATATTCCTGATAGTGTCTGTCCTCCAAGGTGTGGTTTCTGAACGAGGTGACCCTCAGAGATTACAAGTCCCAATGGACGGCCGACCTCGTCGAAAAAGTTAGCATTGATTCCAACCACCGCGCCGCTCTGTTGAGCAAGATAGCGTACCTCAGACTGAGTTTTGCCATACCGCTGAGCGGTGACAACACCGACTCTGAAGCGCGCAAGGCTAGTGCGCACCAAGGTGATGCCACTTTCTAGAATAGTCGCGTTACCCAATTCAGCTGTGCCCAACTCCAGATCGGGGGCGATCGTATTCCAGGAAACGGTGACTCTGCTCTCGGCAGTCAGCGCGTTAGGGTCCGCATGGACTGGGCCGAGGCTTAAGGCCGAGATAATGAGGAAGAAAGAGATAGCAAAATGAAGGTTTCGTCTGAGCATGGTGAGGATCGTAGCACGCTCTGCAAAGAAAGTCGTAAACTATAGCGGTTTGCAAAAGCTATTATATCGCTCGCGACTTTTGCAAACCACTATATAAAAAAAGGTAAGCGTTCACGGGGGGTGCAAGAATCATCGCAAAATAAGAAATTGGGTGCATTTTTATCCGCTGGAAGCGGCCCCCAGCGGGACAACAAGTAACCGTTCACAAAAAATGCCCCGTTTTAGGGGCGACAAGAAAGGGAAACGGGTCTTGAAATGCAAAACAACGAAAATAATTAACCAAATTCCTACAAATTTACCACCCCACGTGAACGGTTACAAAAAAAGAGGGCCAATGATTGTGCATCACCGGCCCTCCTACTTGATTGTCAAGTTACCTCGCTAGCTTCTTCGTGGCTTTGTCCTTGAATTTGGCCGGTCGTTAGTGGGGCAACCGGCGAAATCTTTCAGACACAGCAACCGTGATCAGAGCGGGCCAAAGAACTTGGTCCATGTGTGTGTGTGGTAGTGGAGGGGATTCTCTGAATCCCGCCTACGACGCACGGTACCTCTAGTGACCACAAGAAACTCTCGATCACATGTAGAGCAATAGCCGTGCCAGCCGCTGCAGGTGAAAATTCAGCATCCCAGGCTAATGGAATGCTATTATCTGGGCAAAAATCGCCCTACGGAGGGGCAAGATCTCCCAATGTGACAGTTAGACGCCGTTTGAAAGCGACTAATTGTGATAGGTTGGAGCTGTCACTCACGATTTTGATTGATTTTTGATCTTGCAGCCTGGCACTATTGCGGCCCGCTTTTTTCAGTTCGCCTAATTTAGTAAGCACACTTAGTTTATTGAGACCTATGGAAAATCCGACCTTTAGATCGCGCCTCAGCCAGTTAATGCAGAAGAGTCGTAAAGCATTACGTTTGTATTCTTCGATGAGTGTTGGCAATGGGGCGATTAACTCCGCGCGAGTTGGCAGCGAGAGTGGGGAGTTCTCTGACCTTCAGGTTATGGAGTGGCGCGAGGTAAATTCTGAACTGTTGAAGGCGCTGACAGTAGCAGTTGGTAGTCCAACCTCAAAGCGTGTGGTGGCAGATGTTTTTGCCTTGCGCGATCGCTTTCACGCCGAGTGGCGTGCGCAAGAAACCGAGCAACATCAGGGGCAAAGTGCTCTCGTGTTAGCAGCCCAGCAGGGCGATTTCGTGCGTGCTGCAGTGGTTAGTCGGTCACTTGTGATCTGTAAAGCACGGATGCAGGCCTGCCATGCTGCCTACCAGGAGCTGCACGATGTTCTCACTCAGAGCCGCATTCCAACCCCAGCGATTGAGCTCTCGCATGTGCATACTAACGAGTCCCGCTCCAACGCTTATACAGAGCTAAGCTTGGCGGTTGCAAACAACGGCAGTGCTGGAACTAATGGCCCGGTGCTTGCCAAGGTAATCCCAATTCGTAAACGTGTTGCAGAACGATAGCACCATACTTTGGTATTGCTATTTCAGTTTTAATCTGGTTAAACCTAAAGCGGTTTGCAAAAACTATTATATCGCTCGCGACTTTTGCAAACCGCTATAGCGATTATCAAAAGTCGGTGCCAATAAAATTGGCAAGCCTTTTGAAATTAATCGCTATAGGTTGCTGTTTTGATTCGCTTTCGCGAATCTATAGTGGTATGCAAAAGCTATTTTATCGCTCGCGACTTTTGCAAACCGCTATACGCGCACAGCTCGTTGCGGGTGGGGAGATTCGCTCTTTGGAGTTAGTATATTTTCGGCGCTTATTTTTACAGCTCTTTTTTTTCAGTGCTAATGGGAACAGTAATTTCATTTCCTGAAGCAAAAGATTCTGCACGGCGCGTTGATGCGTCAGCGTTTAATTCTTCACCATCTGGACGGGTGTTAGAGCTGCCCCGAAATGTGCTACTTCGAGACACTATTGATAATGATGATGCCGCAGAGATCGATAGCGTTGACTATAAAAATAATTTAAGGGATCTCCAAATCGCCCAGGCCCGCGAACTTGTAACGCGAGCGGCATTGATTTTGGCGCCACTTGGTGAGTGCGAGAATCGCGTTAGCTGGATTCTCGAAGATTGCTTAGGAATGTTAGAGGAAGTTGCATGGAACGAGCCGGAAGGAACGAAGAGACCGGTGACTAGGGCCAGCGAGCAGAACCAGGCCGGTTCAGAAGCTGCTTTTCTCCCCAAAGAATTACTTGCTGAGGTTCTTGCGGATGGCACACATCCGGAGTGTTTCTGCGCTTGGCCAAGATAGGCGAGGGCGGTAGGTACCGCAAAGCTTACAAATTTTGGTTCCTCACCAATAAGTGTGGGTGAACTTTGGCTCAGGTAGTTTTCCAAGTTGGTGAAATAAGGCGATTTCCATAGCGTTAAAGGTTCTAAATCCGTAGGCTTTTCTGAGGGTGACTTTTGCCTTG
>Ga0163148_10000519_pt1 | contig 52126 bp, 37 predicted proteins | sample OliLakLV19MP7P2_FD_148606 | JGI IMG/M metagenome (GOLD analysis project Ga0163148, IMG submission 148606) | Freshwater microbial mat bacterial communities from Lake Vanda, McMurdo Dry Valleys, Antarctica- Oligotrophic Lake LV.19.MP7.P2 | ecosystem: Environmental > Aquatic > Freshwater > Lake >... | reverse complement strand
GCGAGGTGCGCAACGCGCTCGTCTACGTGTTGCAGAACGCGCGCAAGCACGGAGCGCGCATCTTCGGCATCGATGCGCATTCGTCGGGCCCGTGGTTCAGCGGGTGGATGGATCGGACGCCGAGGAGTGATCGTGCGTTGCCCGCACCGAGTTCGTGGCTGCTCCTGTTCGGATGGCTGAAGGGCGGACGCATTGCGACGAGCGAGGCACCGCGGCCGGATCCAAGTGCGGGGGGCCGACCGGAATGCAGAGCCTGATCCGATGGCGGCGCTCGCGCGTGCGCACGCCGACGCGCCCACCGTCGCGCCCGCCGTCGCGCCCGCCGACGCGCCCGCCGACGCGCCCGCCGTCGCGCACGCCGACGCGCTCGCCGACGCGCACGCCGATGCGCACGCCGATGCGCACGCCGATGCGCACGCCGTCGCGCACGCCGTCGCGCACGCAGAAGCGCACGCCGAAGCGCCCGCCGCCGCGCGCGCCGTCGCGCCCTCCGTCGCGCACGCCGACGCGCTCGCCGTTGCGCCCGCCGTCGCGCACGCCGTCGCGCACGCCGAAGCGCCCGCCGTCGCACCCGCCGTCGCACCCGCCGTCGCGCCCGCCGTCGCGCTCGCCGAAGCGCACGCCGTCGCGCACGCCGTCGCGCACGCAGAAGCGCACGCCGAAGCGCCCGCCGCCGCGCGCGCCGTCGCGCCCTCCGTCGCGCACGCCGTCGCGCACGCCGAAGCGCCCGCCGTCGCGCACGCCGTCGCGCACGCCGCAGCGCCCGCCGTCGCGCCCGCCGTCGCGCACGCCGTCGCGCACGCCGAAGCGCCCGCCGTCGCGCACGCCGTCGCGCACGCCGAAGCGCCCGCCGTCGCGCCCGCCGTCGCGCTCGCCGACGCGCCCGCCGTCGCACCCGCCGACGCGCTCGGTGTGAGTGCGCACCCCGCCCGGGTCCTGGATCCGAACACCGCGCGTGGACGCCCTGGATCCACAGGGCTCACCGGCGCCCGAGTCGTGGTCCGTGAAAGCGGGGCCTGCGGACCAGCACGGGCGCGCTGACCCACACGAAAGCCGGATGCGCCAGTTATTCGCGCCGCGTCAAGATCCGCAGCCGCTCGACGGCGCGCATACTGTTCCGCGATGCCCGCCGAGCCGTCCAAGTCGACCGTCGACGTGCTCCTCGACGACCGGCGAGGAGCCAGCGAACGGGTCGCAGCCCTGCTGCCCGAGGTGTACGCCGATCTGCGGGCCGCCGCGCAAGCGGCGCTCCGCGGCGAACGGGCGGATCACACGTTGAACGCCACGTCGCTCGTCCACGAGGCGTACCTGCGGCTCGTCGGACCGCGCGAGATCCCCTGGCAGAACCGCGCGCATTTCTTCGCGGCGGCGGCCGAGGCCATGCGGCGGATCCTGATCGACCACGCGCGCGCGAAGGCCGCGGATCGACGCGGCGGCGGCTCGGCGCGCCGCGCCGCGATCGAGCTCACGCAACTGCCGGATCCGAACTCGCCCGAGGAATCCGCCGGATTCCTGATCCTCGACGAGGCGATCCTGCGCTTGGAAACCGTAGACAAAGAGGCGGCCGCCGTCGTCCGCCTACGCTACTTCTCGGGTCTCAGCGTCGAGGAGACGGCGCTGGCTCTCGATGCGTCCACGGCCACCGTCAAACGCGATTGGGCGTTCGCGCGGGCTTGGCTGAAGGACGCGATCGAAGCGCTGGACGAATAGAACGATTTCGAGCATCCCCCGCCGATGACCGACCCCACCCACGAGCGCGTCCGTGACCTGTTCGGTCGCGCGCTCGAACTCGACCGCGTAGCGCGTGCCTCATTCCTCCAGAGCGAGTGCGGTAACGACGCTGCGCTGCAAGCGCGCGTCGAAGTGCTCCTCAGCGCCGCGGACGACGACCGTTTCCTCACCGCGCCCACTACGCCGGGGCACGCACTCGCCAGCAAGTCGGAAGAAGGCCCGGGCACGCTGATCGGCCCTTACCGCTTGGTTCGCCAGATCGGCGAAGGCGGTTTCGGCGTCGTTTTCCTGGCCGAGCAGCTGCATCCGGTCACGCGCCGTGTTGCGCTGAAGATCATCAAGCTCGGCATGGACACGAAGCAGGTCGTGGCCCGCTTCGAGGTCGAGCGCCAAGCGCTCGCGATGATGGATCACCCGCACATCGCGCGGGTGATCGACGCCGGCGCGACGGAGACGGGTCGGCCGTACTTCGTCATGGAGTACGTGCCGGGTCGCGCGATCACGCAGTACTGCGACGAGGAGAACCTCGCGATTCAACCGCGGCTCGAGCTGTTCGAGCAGGTGTGCCAGGCGGTGCAGCACGCGCACTCGAAGGGCATCATCCACCGCGACCTCAAACCTTCGAACATCCTCGTCGCGACGGTCGACGGGAACCCGCAGGTCAAGATCATCGATTTCGGCATCGCCAAGGCGACGTCGCAAAAACTCACGGAGATGACGCTCGCCACCGAGCACCTCCAAGTGATCGGCACGCTCCAGTACATGAGCCCCGAGCAAGCCAGCGGCTCGCTCGACATCGACACGCGCACGGACGTCTACGCGTTGGGCGTCATCCTGTACGAGTTGCTCACCGGCTCGACGCCCTTCGACCTGCACACGATGCAGGACGCGTTCTTCAGCGAGATCCAGCGGATGATCCGCGAGGTCGATCCGCCGAAGCCGTCGACGCGTCTCAACGAGTCGAGTGAAACGATCGCTTCCGTCGCCGCGCGTCGGCGCATCGAGCCGAAGCGCCTCGGTCTGCTCGTGCGCGGCGAGCTCGACTGGATCGTGATGAAGGCGCTCGAGAAGGACCGCCTGCGCCGCTACGAGTCGGCGCACGGTCTGGGCGAGGACTTGCGGCGCTACCTCGGCGGCGATGCGGTCGTCGCTGCGCCGCCCAGCGCGCTCTACCGGCTGCGCAAGTTCTCACGCCGCAATCGCGGGACCGTGCTCGCGGCATCCGCTGTCGCCGCGGCGCTCTTGATCGGCCTCGTCGCGTTCGCGTGGCAAGCGAACGTCGCGCGCCACGAGCGCGACGCGGCGGTCCTCGCGCGCACGGCCGAGGCCGAACAGCGCCGCATCGCCGACGAGCAGCGCGCCGAGGCCAAGCGGCAACAGGGACTCGCCGAGGCGAACGCCGCGGCCGAGAGCCTCGCGCGCAAGCGAGCCGAAGCGACCAGCGAGTTCGTCACGGATGCGCTGCACTCGGCCGACCCGAACTACGGCGGCGAACAAGGGATCACGGTCGCGACGGCCATGGAGCAAGCCGCGAAGCTGCTCGACGAGGGCGCGTTCCGCGACGAGCCCGACATCGAAGCCAGCATGCGCCGGGTCATCGCGGACGTGCTGAGCCGCAACGGTCGCATGGCCGACGCGCTGCCCTTGGCCGAGAAGTCGCTCGCGATCCTGAAGGGCTTGCCGGGCGATCACGAGCAGGAGATCGCCACGGCGACGAACCTCGTCGCGACGATCCAGCAGGACCTGGGGCGCGCCAACCTCGCCGAGCCGATGTTCGAACGCGCGCTCGAGATGCAGCAGCGCTTGCATCCCGGCGATCACGACGACGTCGCGAAGTCGTTGAACAACCTGGCGATGGCCCGCGTCCATTTGCTGCGGCACGCGGAGGCCGAACCGCTCCTCGTGCGGTCGCTCGAGATGCGCGAGCGCATGAACCCCTCGGGCGACGACGCGGATCTCGCGATGTCCCTGAACAACCTCGCGACCATCACGGATCAGCTCGGGCGCCGGAGCGAGTCGATCCCGATCTACGAACGCTCGCTGGCGATGTACGACCGGCTGTACGACGCGCATCCACAGCTCGCGATGTCGCTCTACAACCTGGGCCAGGTGTACATCTCCACCGGCCGATTGGCCGACTCCGAGAAGAACTTGGAGCGAGCTCTCGAGATGTACGTGCAGCTCTTCGAGAGCGATCACCCCGACGTGGCGCGCGCGCTGAGCGGCGTCGCGAACATCCGTCGCGTCATGGGTCGTCTGGCGGAGTCGGAATCGATGGGCGTCGCCTCGCTCGACATGCGCAAGCGCCTCTTCCCCGGGGATCACCGCGAGGTCGCGCTAGCGATCGAGGACCTGACGCGGACTCAGAAGGAGGCCGGCAAGTCCGCGGAGGCACTCGTCAATGCGGAGGAGCTCCTCGCCATGCGCCGTCGCCTCGCTCCGAGCGGCAATCCGGATACTGCGAAGGCGCTCGACCTCGTCGCCTCGATCCACGAGAGCCGCGACGAGCTCGCCGCCGCCGCGCCGCTGCTCGCCGAGGCCGTCGAGATCTACGTCGGGTTCTACGGTCCGGACCACGTCGACGTGGGTCGCGCGAAGAACCGGCTGGCGTACGTCCTGGTTGGACTCGGCGAGGTCGACGAGGCGATCGCGACGTCGAATGAGGCCGTCGCGATCCTGCGGCGCGCGGTACAGGGCGATTCACCGCTGCTGGCAGCAGGGATGGCGACGCTCGGCTTGATCTACGACACGGCGAAGCGTCCCGCGGAATCGGAGGCGCAGTTGGCCGAAGCCCTCGCGATGGTCCAACGCTACTGGAAAGGCGACCACTGGGACATCGCCCAAGCCTTCGCGAACCACGGGCGCGCCCTGCGCAAGCTCGGCCGCAAGGACGAAGCGCGCCAAGCCTACGACGCAGCCGTCGCGATGCACCGCCGCCGTACGCCGGGCGGTTCGACCGACTTGGCCAGCGCCTTGAACAACTCGGGCTCGGCGCTCCTCGCCATGGACGAACCGGCAGCCGCGCTGCCGCTGCTCGAGGAAGCGCTGACGATGGCCGAGCGCTTGTACGGAGCGGCGAGTCCGCGGCTCGCGCGCTATCAGAAGTCGGTCGAGGAGTGCCGGACGAAGCTCGGGCGGTGAGCGTTGGGCCCACTACCATTCTCGACGTCGATCGCGGTGTCGTGCATGCGCGTCAGGAGTTCGCAGGCGAATCGGTTCCCGAAGTCCCCGCTGCGGATGCGTGACGTTGACGTGTGTGCCTGACACCAACATCGCAGGCGAATCGGTTCCCGAAGTCCCCTCTGCGGATGCGTGACGTTGACGTGTGTGCCTGACACCAACATCAACGCGCGGGACGTCGTGGATCAGACGTCCACCGCGTAACGCTTCCCCTCGCGCCGCACGCGGCCGAACGCGTGATCGACGTCGTGGTAGAAGCAGCCCGTCCAACCGCGCTCCGCCGCGCGCGCGATCCATTCCGAGCGTACGGCGAAGCTGCGCGCGACGTCGAGGTCGTAGGCCATGATGTACGGCGGCTGCACGTGGTGCGCGGTCGGCACGACGTCGCTCCAGAAGATCGCGCCGTCGTCACCGTCCTCGTCGAAGGTCACGACCGCGACGCCGTCGCTGTGACCGCCGAGGACGTGGACGCGCAGTCCCGGCAGGACTTCGGTCGTTCCGGTGAGCGTCGTGAGGATCCCCGCGCTCTCGATGGGCTCGACGTCCTCCGCGCGATAGCTCGCGGCGCGAACGGCGTCGGCTGCGCGTGCGACATCGAGCTCGATGCGCGGCAAGTAGTGCTGCGCACGCGGAAAGCGCGGCTCGAGCCGACCGTCACGCAGGACGACCCACGCGCCGATGTGATCCCAGTGCGCGTGCGTGCCGATCACGTGCGTGATCGAATCGGGTGCGACGCCGGCCATTTCGAGCGACGAATCGAGCGTCGGATGGCGCACCAAACCGTAGATGCGCGCGAGCTTCGGCGACCAACGATCCCCCACGCCGGGCTCGACGAGGACCTTCACATCACCGCGCTCGGCCAAGAACGGCCGCAGCGCGAGCAGGATCGTGTTGTCGTCCGCGGCAGGAGTCCACGCGCTCCACATGACCTTCGGGACGACGCCCCACATCGAACCGCCGTCGAGTCGCAACCAACCGTCCGACAGCGCCGTGATCGTCCACGACCCGGCGCGGATGCGTCGCGGTCGCCACGCAGGCGGATGAGACGAAGCGGGCGGGAGCGTCATGAGGTTCCGAGCGTACCGATGAACACCGCGTGACGCGCGAGTTCTCCGCCCCGACTCGTACGAAGACACGGCATCTCGGACCACGGAGCGACCACTCCACGGGAATCAGAGCGTGTGAAGCAATCACGGCGCTCGTGGCCGCCGCGGATCGGCACCACGAGATTCTGTGAATGTGTGGCCCGATTACTTACGCACTCTCAGACCTTGCGCCGCTCGAGGTCGGCCAGCACGTCTTCGAGCTGCTCCAGCGCCGATCGAAGGTCGTCGACGATCTCGCGCGCGATCACGCTCGGTGCGGGCAGCGAGGCCGAGTCCTCGAGGCTCTCGTCGCGTAGCCACGTGATGTCGAGGCTGAACTTGTCGCGTGCCGCGATCTCGTCGTAGCCGTAGCGGCGGAATCGACCGCCCGGATTCTCCGCCGACCACGTCGCTACGCGCTCGTGCCGCGCACCGGGCTTGTAGCAGCTCACGAACTCGTCGAGGTCCGCGCGCTTCAGCGGGTTCGTCTTCAACGTGAAGTGCTGGTTCGTGCGCAGGTCGTGGATCCAGAGCTCCTTCGTCCACGGCTTCTCGGATCCGGCTCGCCGCTCGAGGAACAGCACGTTCGCTTTCACGCCCTGCGCGTAGAAGATCCCGGTCGGCAGGCGCAGCAACGTGTGCACATCGCACTCGTGCAGGAGCTTGCGCCGCACGATCTCGCCCGCGCCGCCCTCGAACAACACGTTGTCGGGCAGGACGAGCGCCGCGCGTCCGCCGATGCGGAGCATCGACCGCACGTGCTGCACGAAGTTGAGCTGCTTGTTCGACGTCGTCGTCCAGAAGTCGGGCCGGTTGTACGTCGACGTCTGACGGTCGGTCTCGCCCTCCTCATTCACCACCGTGATCGAGGACTGCTTCCCGAACGGCGGGTTCGTGACCACGACGTCGACGTGATGTCCGGGCGGATTGCGCAGCGAGTCCGACGTCTGGATCGGCGGCTCGCGCTCGTCGTCGTCCGGCCCGACGCCGTGCAGGTACAGGTTCATCGCGCACAGGCGACTGACGCCGTCGACGAGTTCGACTCCGCGCAGCGCATCGAAGCGCAGGTGCTTCTTCTGATCGCGATCGAGCGGATAGCGGTGCGAGATGTGATCGTGCACCGCCAGCAGGAACCCACCCGTGCCACACGCCGGATCGCACACGACCTCGCCCGGCCGCGGGTCGATGCACTCGACGATCGCCTGGATCAGCGCGCGCGGCGTGAAGTACTGGCCCGCGCCGCCCTTGACGTCCTGCGCGTTCTTCTCGAGCAGGCCCTCGTACGCATCGCCCTTCACGTCCGATGCCTTCGAACTCCAGTCCTCTGCGCCGATCAACTCGACGATGAGGCGCCGCAGCAGCGCCGGGTTCTGGATCTTGTTCTGCGCCTTCCTGTAGACGAGCCCGAGCATCCCGCCGCTCTCACCGAGCTTCTTGAGGATGTCGCGGTACTTCTCCTCGAGGCGCGCGCCCTCCATCTGCGGCGCCGCGAGGTCGCTCCAGCGACAACCCTTCGGCACCGACTGCTCGGTCCCGCGCTCGCGCGCTCCTCGGACATCTTGAGGAATAGGAGCTGCGTGAGCTGCTCGAGGTAGTCCTGGTACGACAGTCCGTCGTCACGCAGGAGGTTGCAGTAGCTCCACAGCTTCTGAACGATGCGGTTGGAGACGTCGCTCATGCCGCACTCTTCTCGTCGCCGCAGTTGAACGGGCCGAGGCACTCGGACAGTTCGTGCGCAAGGCGCACGTGTAGGTCCCCCGCCCACGATTCCGATCGGTTGAGCGACGTCAGCTCCGGGATCAGGCAATGCCCGACTCCATTCGGCTCGAAGGGGTCCGCTCTAACGCTGAGTTTGAGCTCGAACAGCTCTCGCACGCGGAGGCGAGCGAAGCGCGGGCGCACGAAGTCCGGCGGCGCGCAGGCGACGCTCGCGGGGTCGTGGTACTTCTCGCGAAAGCACGACAGACCGTCCTTGTCCTTCTCGGCCCGCGGCTTGAACGCGCGCGGACTGATGCGGTCGCGACGCGCCCCTTCCATGTTGGACTCGAGGACGCGACGCAGGATCGTCTCCTCCGGCCTGACGGCCTCCGTCCCGTCGCCGGACGTCGTGATGAGCGCTTGGATCACAGCTCGACCCACTGCGGCTTCCAGCGGAACTGGCCTCGATCGACGGGGCGGGAGTCGTGATACACGCGCCAGGTCCCCTGGCCGTTGCTCTCGAACTCGACGTCCGAGAACCACGGCTCCCGGTACCACTCGAACGCGATCCCGCCGGCGCCGTCGGGCAGAACTCGGTCCGGCAAGGATTGCCCCACGCGCTGCCACCCCTCGCAGACACGCAAGGCATGGTCGATCACGGCGATCTCCGGCGGCGGAGTCTCCTCTTCCAGCAGCGGCGACGGATCGGACCGCCAGCCGAGCAGCAGGTCCACGATCACCTGCCAGCGATCACGCTCTCGCTGCTGCCACTCGCGCAGCTGAGGCGACGCGAAGCGCGACGATGGATCGATCCAGTCGTACGTCCGACCCCCGGTCGTCCAACCTTGGTTGAAAGTCGCGTTCATGGCCGATATCCGAGATGCCTCTTGGCCTTGTCGGATAGCAACTCCGCGAACGTCTGCACGATGCTTTCGTGACCGATCGCCAGTCCCTGCCACAGCGCCGACCCAAAACCCTCGCGCACCGGGCCGCGCGCGATCAGACGCAACTGAACGCACTCGCCCAGCTCGGGCGTGTGACGCAGCGCATGTTCGACGAACACCTGCAGGCGACCGACTCCCGGCGCGATCAGGTACGCCCACCGGCCGCTGATGGTCTGGAGCGCGCCCGCCGAACCCGGCCCCGAACCGAGGAGCCTCGGAAGCAGCCCGACGATGTCGCCCAACTCGTTCCACAGCTCTCCGCGGGGGAACACGTTCACGTACCCCACTTCCCACAGGTTCGGGACGACGGTTCCGAGCCCACGCTCGGCCAGGAAGCAGCTCCAGCGCTCGTACTGCTGCTCGTACTCCGCGCTCAACGCCGCGAACCGCGGGTAGTCACGCCCCGGCCCGCCGGCCCAGTTCAGCGCGAGCCACCCGTTCTCGACCTGGAGCATGCGGTCCGCCCCAGCGGACTGGGCTCGCAACCGCGTGCCGGTGCGCAGATCGATCTCCAGCGTGCCGGGCAAGAGCCACTCGGGCGTCGAGTCCACCGGTTCGCGTGTCTGCCCCAGCGCCGGAGCGTCCGGGAGCGGCGACCAAGTCGGTCCCAGCGCGCTCAGGAACTCTCCCAGGTGCGCCGTGCGCAGCTGCGGCAACGGCGCGAACTGCGCCGCGAGGAACACCTCGGTCAGCGGCGGTCGGTCGAAGGTGGGCAGTTCGGTCGGCATGGGGCGCGATGAGCTTGTACGAAACGACCGGGGCGCCTGCGAGCTGCCCGCCAAGAGGACGTTCGGTCCAGCGCCGGGTCGCATCCAAAGTCGGAATTCCTGATCGGAGAGCGTGCCCCGCGGCCAGTGGCCGACGTGCGCCACGCCGGCTCGCCTCTTCAGATCTCGAGCGGCGGCCGCTTGCCGACGAACTTCAGCGCCTCGAACGCTTCGCGTGATTTGATCACATCCACGCGCCAGCGCGTCGCGCGCGTGCGGCGGTCACGCTTGCCGAGTGTCGGCTCGGTGTCGGGTTCGATCGTTGCACCGCGCTCGGTGATCTTGGTGCGGATGCGGTAGACGTCGAAGTCGACGTTCACACCGTCGGCGACGGCGCGCTCGTGGCCGTACTCCATGACCACGTTGCCGTTGAAGAACCCGTACGTGTGCGCGGCCGGCGTCGCGGTCAGGCCGACCTGGAACGCGTCGAAGTACTCCAGCACCCCGCGCCAGCTCGAGTAGATCGAGCGGTGGCACTCGTCGACGAAGATCACGTCGAAGAACTCCGGCGGGACGAGTTCGTTGTAGGCGACCTCTACCGATCGCTCCGGTGTGTGCTCCGTCCCGTTTTCGTCGACGATCGCGGCTTCCGGCTCGCCGCGCAGCATCGAGTACAGGCGCTGGATCGTGGTGATGACGACCGCGCTCGAGCTCGGGACCTTGTTCGAGGTCAGTCGATTGACGTTGTAGACCTCGTCGAACTTGCGCTTGTCGTCGGGCATGCGAAAGCTCTTGAACTCACCTTCGGCCTGCTCGCCCAGGTTCCCGCGATCGACGAGGAACAGCACGCGCCGCGCGCCCGCGAACTTGAGTAGGCGATAACTCTCGGCGACGGCCACGATCGTCTTGCCGGAACCGGTCGCCATCTGGATCAGCGCGCGGGGATGCCCGAGCGAGAAAGACTGCTCCAAGTTCGTGATCGCCTCGAACTGGACGGCCCGCAGTCCCGTCGGCGTGACCGTCGGCATCGCGCGCAGCCGCGCGCGGAGCGACGACGGCTTCGTCGCATCGGCGGACGTGAACGCACCGGTCGAACGCACCCACGCGTCGAGCGTCTCTGCCTTCGCCCAGTCGGCAAGCATCTCGGGACGATGGATCGCGAACACCTCGCGCGCACGCGCGTCCGGATCGAGCAGGTTCGTGAAGCGCGTGACGACGCCGGTCGAGAGATAAAGGAACGGCAAGGGCCGCACCGCTGACTTGAGCTCCTTGGGCAGTCCGCGGGCGTAGCGGTCGGCTTGGACTTCCACGCCGCTCAGTGTGTGGTCCTCGGGCTTCGCCTCCAGCACGCCGACGGCGCGCGTGTCGACGAAGAGCAGGTAGTCGGCGTAGCCGTGACCGGTCGCAAGCGCGAACTCGCGCACGGCGACTCCGCGCGCGGCACGGACGTTCATCGCCTTGCGATCCTGAACCACCCACCCGGCACGGGCGAGCATCGCATCGATCGTCTGGCGAGCGCGAGCTTCGGAAGGATCCGTCGGGGACACGGTAGACCTCGAAGATGCGCACACGGGTCGGGGGCGTCACCCAAAGTTGCCCAACAGCGGCCGCTCCGCCGCCGACTCGGGCGCCAGCGCACCAGCTTTCCGTTCGACAGGTTCCACGCGCTGCCCAGCGGCGAAGCCGCGCACGCGCGCCGCGGGAGGTGCGCGCACAGGCCAGCCCGTCCCTCGACATCCTCGTGCTTTAGGCCGCGGTGGCGCACGCCGAACTCGATTGACCTTCAACTCGGGAGGGCTTCCCGGCCGAAGGTCAGGACGAACATGGAGCCTATCCCCGGGCCGACGCGCACGATTCCCCTACCGCTCGCCCCGCTCTTGCGCGCGGGCGCGCTGAACACTTCGTCGGGCGGATCCGCGAAGAATCGAAGGCGATTCCACCGCGTCGTTCTCGTGAACGGACCGAGCGTGCGCATCGAAGTACGCCGTCCGGACGGCACGCGTCTGCGCGGAATCGTCGAAGATTGCGCCTGGGCCGGCGCGGCCGTGCGCTTCGGCTACAACGAAGATCCGCGCATCCGTCCCGATCAAGTCGGAGTCGTGATCGTGACTTCGCTGCGGATGCCGGACATCACGTTGCGCGCGCGCGTCGCGAGCGCCGAGCCTCTCGGGAGCGGTGGCGCGCGCTACGGACTGCAGTTCCTCGACGAAGACGAGCTGCACCGACAAGTCACGCCCGAGTGGCGGCGTTGGTTCAGCCGTCGACGCGCGCCGCGCTTCGAGCCGCGCGCGGAACTCGCGGCGACGCTGACGGTCTCGTGGCGCGGAGGTGAAGCGCGCGGTCGCGTCCTCGACGCGTCCGTCGCGGGTCTCGGCGTCGAACTCGATCTCGAATCCGCGCGCATGGCCGTCGTCGCGCGTGAGGTCGGCGTGTTGCTCGCGTTCCCCGGTTCCGGGGGCACGATGCGTTTGCGAGCTTCAGTGCGCGGCGCCAAGCAGGGCAGCGCGCGCGCGCGCGTCGGTCTCGAGTTCCAGGACGACGCCGGATTCGCAGAAGCTCGCCCGCGGATCGAGGCTTGGGCGGAGCGCTCGAGGGCCCCGACGCGCTCTCAGGTCGCGAGAGACAACGGATTCGGTTCCGGCGCCTGAATCGATCGCACGGCGGAGACCGTTTCGTTCGAGGGCCGCGCGACTCGGGTCATTCTCAGCGATGGGACAACTTCTCGTCGCGAGTCGCGTTCGTGTAGCCGTCTATACTGCGCGAGTTCGACCGCAGCCCGTAGACGAGAGACTTTCCCCTGGAACACCGCACGCCGGACGAATCCAACCCCCACCGTTCCGTCCTCGCATCCATCGCCGAGCGGACGGGACTCGCGCCCAAGGTCCTGTTGCCCGACTCGGATTCGGAGCACGGCACGTCGCCCGTAGTCGATCCGAGCTCAGCCGCGTCGAAGCTCGTGCCTCGAGGTCGCGGCAACTACCAACTGCTCGGCGAGATCGCGCGCGGCGGAATGGGCGTTATCCTCAAGGGTCACGACACGGATCTCGGCCGCGACATCGCGGTCAAGGTGCTCGATCCCGAGCTCGCGAAACGGCCGACCGTGGTGCAGCGCTTCGTCGAAGAAGCGCAGATCGGCGGTCAGCTCCAGCATCCGGGCATCGTGCCCGTATACGAGCTCGGGCTCATGGCCGACGACCGGCCGTACTTCACGATGAAGCTCGTGAAGGGCCGCACGCTCGCAGCGATCCTGCAACAGCGCACGTCGCCGAGCGACAACCGCGGCCGTCTGCTCGCGATCTTCGAGTCGGTGTGCCAGACGATGGCGTACGCGCATTCGAAGGGCGTGCTGCACCGCGATCTGAAGCCCGCGAACATCATGGTGGGCGCCTTCGGCGAAGTGCAGGTCGTCGATTGGGGCCTCGCGAAAGTGCTCCAACGCGGCGGCATAGCTGACGAGAAGCGCGCCAAGCAGACGCTGCACACGATCATCGAGACCGTGCGCAGTGGGCCGGGCTCGTCGGGTTCCGATTCGATCGTCGGTTCCGTGATGGGCACCCCGGCGTACATGGCGCCCGAGCAGGCTGCCGGCGAGATCGAGAAGCTGGACGAGCGCGCCGACGTGTTCTCGCTCGGCGCGATCTTGTGCGAGATCCTCACGGGCCGTCCGCCGTACGGCGATGAACTGCCCGACGCGGTCATCGTGCAAGCGGCGCATGCGATGCTCGATCCGGCGCGCGCGCGCATCGAAGCGAGCGATGCGGATCCGGCCCTGAAACGGCTGTGTCTCGGCTGTTTGATGCCGGCGCGCGCGACGCGTCCGGCGAACGCGGATGAGGTCGCGAAGGCGATCCACGGCTACATCACTTCAGTCGAATCGCGCGCGCAGAAGGCCGAGGTCGACGCGGCGGAGTCGCGCATCAAGGCGGCCGAGGAACGTCGCGCGCGACGTTTGACGCTGGCTCTCGCGAGCGCTGTCGCCGCGGCGGTGATCCTGGGCGGCGGCGGCTTCTATTACGTGACGCGGGAACGCGCGAAACGTGTGGAGCAGACGCGTTCGGCCGTCGAGACCGCGCACGGCGAGGCGATCGAGTTCACGCGCGCGGGCAAGCCGGCCGAAGCGTTGGCGTCGGCACGGCGCGCCCTGTCGCTCGCCGAATCGGGCGCGGCGGACGCCGGAATGCTCGAGCGCACGCGCAGCTTCGTCGCGCAGGCCGAATGGGACGTGAACGCCGCGGCGCGCGAGAAAGCGCTGAACGAACAGGACGAAACGCTGCGTTCGCGCCTGGTCGAACTGCGCCTCGGACAGATCGGCGCGGTCGGCAATGCGAGACTCGAACAGGAGATCGACGCGGCGTTTTCCCAAGCGTTCCAAGACTACGGCGTCGACCTCGAAGGCGCGGACCTCGTGCCGGCGATGAAGCGCATCCGCGAGCGAGCGATCGCGGAAGAAGTCGCGCTCGCGCTCGACGACTGGGGTCGCGTGCGCCGTCACGTGCACGGACGGAAATCGGAGAAGGTCGAGAACCTGCTCATCCTCGCGATGGATCTCGACCCCGACGAGGGCCGCATGCGTTTGCGCCAAGCGATCCACGAGAGCGATCTGTCCGTGTTGCTCGAACTCGCGTCCACCGAGAATCTGCCGAAGCTCGCGCCGGGTTCGATCTGGGCCTTGAGCGCCGCGCTGTGGGACGAATTCTTGGAGCAGAGACCCGTCGTTATTCGCATGTACGAACAGGCTCAGCACCTCTATCCGGGTGACTACGTGCTGCGTTCGGCCGGCGGCACGTACTTCCAGGAGAGCGCGCGCAGCGAGGATTCCTTGGCGTGGCGCACGGTTGCACTGGCTCTCCGACCGAACGACTTGGGCGCGCGCATGCGTTGGTCGGACGGACTGTTCTTCGTCGGTCGACTCGCCGAGGCCGAGCAAGCCTGCCGAGCCTGTATCGACCTCGCGCCGACGAACGCCGAGGCCTGGTACAACCTCGGGAGCACACAGTTCTTGCTGGGTGATCATGCGCGCGCGCTCTCGAGCCTCGAACGATCGCTCGCGCTGGAGAACGAGCCTGCGCGGCGCGCGGATCTCGACGTCGTGCGTTTCTTCCTGGGTATGGCCGCGCGCGATGAGATCGAGCGACTCCTCGCGAGCGAGAGTCAACCGAACATCTACGCCCTGTACCTGTACGCGCTGCTCACGCACCGCGACCCGGCGCAGCGCGACCCGGATCTCGTCCTCCGCACGATCGCGGAGAGGGACGCCGTGATCGGCACGTGGCCGTGGCGCCACCTCCTCGTCGCCATCGCGAAGATCCGGCTCGAGGATTGGCCCGGCGCGCTCGAATCCATGGACAGCATCCGCAGGTTTCCAAGCCTGATGGTGCTCCCGCCACTCGCGTACGACTTCATTCGTTCGCTGATCTACAGCCATCTCGGTCGCGACGTCGAAGCCCACGGCTGGTACGAGCGCGGGATGTTCCAGTGGGAGACGCGCACGGTCTCGAACCCGGCCGCGTGGGAACGCTCGGACGCGATGCTCTGGAAGCGCGCGGCCGAAGCGGCGCTGACGCGGTAGACCTCTCGATTTCTGCGGCGGAACAGGGCGTATTCGTCCGCGCGCACGCCGGATGTCGATCTACACTCCGACTCCGCAGTCCGGTCCGTTCCACCTCACGAGGCGAGCCCGTTGTCCCCAAAGCCCCCGCCCGACGACAAGTCACACCGCTCGATACTCGCGCTCATCGGCGAACGAACGGGTATCGCGCCGAAGGTCTTGCTGACCGACGCCGGGTCCGAACACGGCGCGTCGCCCCTCGTCGATCCGAGTTCGGCGACCACGAAGCTCGTGCCGCAAGGACGCGGCAACTATCAGCTCCTGGGCGAGATCGCGCGCGGCGGCATGGGCGTGATCTTGAAAGGTCACGACACCGATCTCGGTCGCGACATCGCGGTCAAGGTGCTCGATCCGGAACTCGCGAAGCGTCCGGCGGTCGTGCAGCGCTTCATCGAAGAAGCGCAGATCGGCGGCCAGCTCCAGCATCCGGGCATCGTGCCCGTATACGAGCTCGGCCTCATGGCCGACGACAGTCCGTACTTCACGATGAAGCTCGTGAAGGGCCGCACGCTCGCGGCGATCTTGCAACTGCGCAAGTCACCGGCCGAGAACCGCGGACGATTGCTCGACATCTTCGAGTCGGTGTGCCAGACGATGGCCTACGCGCATTCGAAAGGCGTGCTGCACCGCGACCTCAAGCCCGCGAACATCATGGTCGGCGCGTTCGGCGAGGTGCAGGTCGTCGACTGGGGACTCGCGAAAGTGCTGCACCGCGGCGGCATAGCTGACGAGCGGCGCGCGAAGGAGACGCTGCACACGATCATCGAGACCGTCCGCAGCGGTCCCGGATCGACCGGGTCCGATTCGCTCGTCGGATCCGTGATGGGTACGCCGGCGTACATGGCGCCGGAACAGGCACAGGGCGAGATCGAGAAGCTCGACGAACGCGCCGACGTGTTCTCGCTCGGAGCGCTCCTGTGCGAGATCCTCACGGGGCGACCGCCATACGTGGAAATCGAAGGCGAATCGGTGCTGTCGCAAGCCTCGCGCGCGAAGCTCGATCCGGCGCGCGCCCGCATCGAAGCGTGCGAAGCGGATCCGGCCTTGATTCGACTGTGCCTCGAATGCTTGAGCCCCGCGCGAACGGCGCGTCCCGCGAACGCGGACGAGGTCGCGAAAGCCGTGCACGCGTTCCTGACGTCGACGGAGGAGCGCGCGCAGAAGGCCGAGCTCGCCGCCGTCGAATCGCGCATCAAGGCCGCGGAAGAACGGCGTCGCCGCAAGTTGACCGTCGCTCTCGCTGGAACGGTGGCCGCCGCACTCGCCGTGGGAGGCGGCGGGTTCTGGTGGGTGAATCGCGAACGCACGCAGCGCATGGAGCAGACGCGCGCGGCCGTGGAATCGGCGCACAGCGAGTCGATCGAGTTCGGTCGCGCAGGTCGATTCGAAAGCGCACTCGCGTCCGCCCGGCGTGCGTTGGGACTCGCGGAGACGGACGGCTCGGATGCGGCGCTCATCGAACGCGCCAAGGGCTTCGTGGTCCAAGCCGAACTCGACCAAGGCACCGCCGAACGCGAGCGGACCATGCACGAGCAGGACGAGCGACTGCGCGAACGCCTCATCGAGCTGCGCATCGAGCAGGTCGCCTCGCTCGACAACCGCGAGCGCCAGGTCGCCATCGACGCCGAATTCGCTAAGGCGTTCCAGGAGTACGGCGTCGACCTCGACGGCGCCGACCTCGTGCTCGCCCTGAAGCGCATCCGCGAGCGCGACATCGCCGCGGACGTCGCGCTGGCGCTCGACGACTGGGCGCGCGTGCGCCGCAAGGTGCACGGCGCGAAGTCCGAGAAGGCCGAGAACCTGTTCTACCTCGCCATGGACCTCGACGCCGATCCGGTGCGTCAGAGGATGCGGCAGGCCATCGCGGACGACGACCTGTCCGCCTTGCTCGAACTCGTCGCCCCGGACAACTTGCCGGAACTCGCCCCCGGCTCGATCTTCGTCTTGAGCGCGGCGCTCTGGGACGGCCACCTCGATCAGCGACCCGTGGTGTACCGAGTGTACGACCAAGCGCTGCAGCTCCATCCCGGCGACTACGTCTTGCAGTCCGTCGGCGGCAACATCTACGGCGCGGCGGGTCGCGTGCAGTCCGCGCTGATGTGCCGCGCGTCCGCCCTGAGCATCCGTCCGCGCGATGCGGGGGCCCTGTTCCGCTTGGCCGAGAGCCTGTCGTTCCTCGGCCGGCTCACGGAAGCGGAGGGTGCATTGCGCGCGAGCACGACGGTCGATCCGAGTGACCAGCAGGCCGCCTGGAGCCTCGGTGTCGTCCAGAGCCAGTTGGGTGAGCGCGTGGCGGCGCTCGAATCCTTCACGCGGGCGCTCGAGATCAAGGAGGAATTCGAGCTGCGCGCCGACCAGATGGGTGTTCGGTTCGCGTTGGGGCTCGCGTCCCGCGACGACATGAAAGCGCTGGCGGCGGTCGCGAACACGTCGGTCGGCCTCGTCAACTCGCTCTACCCGTTGATCGATCACCACGATCCGGCGCAGCGGGATCCGCAGTTCGTGCTGCGCGTGATCGGCGAGCGCGCGGAGAAGCTGAAGCAGGACGACTTGTACTTCATCCTCGACGCGGTCGCGCACGCTCGCGCCGAGGACTGGCCGGGCGCGTTGAAGGCTCTCGAAGGCCGCTACTACGAGTCGAAGCTGCAGCTCGTGACGCCCAACGCTTTCGACTTTCTGCGCTCGCTCATCTACAGCAAGCTCGGGAACGCCGAAGCAGCGAGCGAGTGCTACGCACGCGCCATGGCCGAGTGGAAGGTCGTGACGGCCGGCAATCCGGACGCGTGGGAGAAGTCGGACGTCATGCGCTGGCGGCGCGAAGCGGAAGCGGCGTTGGTGAAGTAATCGTACGGAGCCAGGCACGACTCCGCCGTTTTCGATGCGACCCCGTGAACGGCTTCGGCCGTTCACGGGGTCGCATCGAAAACGGCGGAGTCGTGCCTGGCTCCGTACGATTACAACCCCGCGTACTTCTTGATCTCGCGCTCGTTCTTCACGAGCGCCTTCTGCAGCGCCGTGACACTCGTCGCAACATCCGCCCTCGTCCCCGACTTCAGCGCCGTCTTGAACGCCTCGTGCGCCGCGGTCACGTCCTTCTGGCCCGCCGCACCGTCCAGGATGAACGACACGAGCAGTCCCGCCTCGTTGTAGTAACGGCCTGAACCCGGGACGTCGTTCAAGGTCAGCCCGAATGCGAACACGTCGTCGAGCTTGCGCATTCCCCCAGCCTTCTTGAGCTCGGCGAACGCGAACGAGCGCAACGTCCACGGATCGGCGCCCTCGGCAGCCTCGGGATTCTTCAAGAAGCGCTCGGCGTACGACGCGGCGCCGTAGCGCAACCAACGCGGGATCTTCTTCTCCTTCCAGAACGCGGTCGCGTACGCAGCGAGATCACCGCCGCCTGCGGCCGCGATGCGCTCGCTGACCGCGATCCACGATCGATCGATCGCGTCCACGAAGCTCTGCGCCGCGGCCCAGCGCACCCAATAGGGGCCCCATACGGCGAGCTTCGGATCCTTGCGATCCCAGTAGCTCACGCCGCAACCGAGGAAGCGCGGCGGCTTCGATCCGTCGAGCAACGCGTCCGCGAAGTACGCGCCGTGGAGGGAAGAGTAGCCCTCGGCCTCGTCGAGAGTGCCGTTGCCCGCCGCCGCGTTGTAGTCCGCCAGGTTCGGCAACACGAAGAAGTGCGGCTTCGAACTCGGCGCCACGCCGAAGAGCCGCACGAGGTCCGCGTGCGTCTTGTCCGCGTTCCAGCGCGCCAAGTTCGCGCCGTCCCAATCGATCGTCGTCCAGACCTCGAAGTGCTCGCCGACGAGCTCCCAGTTGTTCTCGAGCTTCGCGTGGTATTCGTTGGCCTTCGCCGTATCGACCCACGCGTCGCCGCACTTCCACAGGAGCGCCGTCCACTGCTCCATGTCCGCCGGCGCGACCCAGCTATTGTCGTCGGCGCGGAACTGGTGACCGGCTGCCTTCCACTCCTCGACCTGCTTCGCTTCAACGACTTCGACGGGATCCGCCCACGCGCCGCCTTCACCGCGCACCCAACCCATGCTGAGGTACGGCAGGTCGCCTTCGGGAACCCACTCCTCCTTGAAGCGCGCCAGACCCTTGGCCTTCATCTTCGCGGATTCCTCGCGCTTCCATTTCGAGAGCTCGGCGAAGCTCTCGTACCACTTGCCGTCGTAGAGCTGGTGGCGCAGTCCCTTGCGCGCGATTTCGTTGTTCGCATCGAGCTCGATGATGCGCTTGTAGACCTTGTCGGCCGAGGCTTGCATCGGACCGCCGACGAGCGACGCGGCGAGCTCGAGCAACTTCGGGACATCGGTGCCGGCCGCCGCGATCTTCGCGTCGATGCCGGAGTCCTGGTTGGACATCGGCGGCGTGACGAGAGTGAGGGCCGAAACGGGGCAGGGCAGGAGGAGGACGCTCGAAATCAGCGCGACGATCATGACAGGGCGTGGTCTCGCGGTTCGCGATCCGGAACGGGGGCAGGGCGGTCCTGAAGATGTGAGCGTAGCACCGGACGCGCGGGGATGAGCGTGCCTGCGCGGGCATCTCCTCTGCCGCGAGGAACGCGCGATCGGACGCTGCACCTCGGGTATCGTCCGCGTCGGGATTTCCAGGGCCAAGCCCGTCGCGGATCCCCGCACGCTCTCGGGCGTGGACGACCCGAGTCCCCGTGATGGCCTCACCGTGAACGACGCGCTTCGACCCGACCGATCCCCTCCTCCTCCTCCGGAGGAACCGACCCCGTCCGTCCTCGATCTCGTCGCGCGACTCACGGGCGACGCGCCGCGCGTGACGTTGCGCGAAGAGGACTCCGCCGTCAGCGCGTCGCCGGTCATCGATCCCTCTTCGAAGGACAAGGCCGCGATCCCGCTCGGACGCAGCAACCTGCAGTTCCTGGGTGAGATCGCGCGTGGCGGGATGGGCGTCGTGCTCAAGGGTCACGACACGGACTTGGGCCGCGACGTCGCCGTGAAGGTGCTCGACAAGCGCCTCGCCGATCGCCCCGAAGTCATCCAACGCTTCGTCGAGGAAGCGCAGATCGGCGGCCAGCTCCAACACCCGGGCATCGTGCCCGTGTACGAGCTCGGCACGATGAAGGACCAGCGGCCCTACTTCACGATGAAGCTCGTGAAGGGGCGCACGCTCGCGACGCTGCTCACGGAACGCGAGTCGCTGACGTCGAACCGTACGCGCTTGATCGACATCTTCGAATCGATTTGCCAGACGATGGGCTACGCGCACTCGCGCGGCGTGATCCACCGCGACTTGAAGCCGGCCAACATCATGGTCGGCGCGTTCGGCGAAGTGCAGGTCGTCGATTGGGGCCTCGCCAAGGTCATGGCGCGCGGCGGCACCGCCGACGAGAAACGCGCGAAGGTCGCGCACACAAAGCTCACGATCCTCGAGACCGTGCGCTCGAACAAGGGCTCGAGCACGGGCTCGGAATCGATGGTCGGCTCGGTCATGGGAACGCCGGCGTACATGCCGCCCGAGCAGGCGTCCGGTCACGTCGATCGACTCGACGAGCGCTCGGACGTGTTCGCTTTGGGCGCGATTCTCTGCGAAATCCTCACGGGTCTGCCGCCCTACGTCGGCGAACGCGACGCGATCATCGCGGCGGCGGCGCAGGCCGAATGCGACGGTGCGATCGCGCGGCTCGACGCCTGCGGCGCGGATCTGGAGCTCTTGAAGCTCACGAAACAGTGCTTGATGCCGGCCCCGGCAGCGCGACCGGCGAACGCCGGCGTGCTCGCGGAGCGTGTCCACGCGTACGTGATCTCGGTCGAAGAGCGCGCGCACGCAGCGCAGGTCGCGAGCGCCGCGTCGCAAGTGCGCGCCGAGGAGGAGCGCAAGGCTCGACGGCTGACGCTCGCACTCGGTGCCGCCATCGTCGCGATTTTGCTCGTCGGCGGCGGAGGATGGGCTTTCGTCCAGAACGAGCGCACGGCGCGCGAACGCGAACAGGTCGAGCGCATGCGCGAAGTCGCCCGGCGCGATGCGCGGCTTTCGGCCGAAGTCGGCGACGCGTTGAGCGAGGCGTCGACGCACGAGGGTGCCTCCCATTTCACCGAAGCGATCCAGGCCGCCGAACGCGCGCGAGCCTTGGCGCAGAGTGGCGCCACGAGCGGCGAATCTCTCGGAGGCGCGGATGGCGCGCTGACGCGATTGCGCGACGAACAGGGCACGGATTTGATGGGCCGCGTCGACGCCACGCTGATCCGCTTGCGCAGCGAGCTCGATCGCGCGCGGATCGAGGCCGAGCGCGAGTCCGCCAACGAGAGGCTCCTCGCCGGGTTACTCGAAGCGCGCGAGCCGATCTGGGGTCCCGGCCGCGACGATCCGCAACAGGCCGCTTCGCGCTACGAGCAGGTCTTCACAGAGAACGGCATCGACATCGACGCCGGAACACCCGCGGACGTGGCCTCGGCCTTGAGGAAGCGCGGGCTCGGTTCCGAGATCGCGCTCTTCTTCGACTCCCTCACCGAAGTTCGTCGCAAGAGCCGCGACGACGCGGGTACCACGCGGGCTCTGGACGTCGCGCACGCCGTGGACCCCGATCCTCTGCGCGCTGACTTGCGCGAGGCGCTCGCTGCCGGAGCGCTCGACGTCTTGCGCGGCATCGTGGATTCGGGATACGAGGACCAGCCCGCGATCACGATCGAGCTCTTGGGCTCGGCCCTCGAGCAATTGAAGAAACGCGAGCTGGCGCGGAAGGTCTACCGCAGTGGGATCGAGCGGTTCCCCGACGACTTCTCGCTCGCGTACCGGCTGGGCCAGCTGCTCACGCCGCCCGAGCTCGACAGCGGCGTGCGCGAGGATATGCAGGAGGGCGTCGAGTGCTACCGCGCTGCACTCGCGCTGCGACCGGACAGCGTCATCGTGCGCTTCTACCTCGGTCGACTGTATTCCAAGCTCGAGCAGCACGACCGCGCGCTCGAGCAGCACACGATCGCAGTGCGAGAACGGCCGGACGACGGGGCCATCCTGTACCACCTAGGCTCGACTCGGTACCGGCTGGGGCAACTCGATGCGGCGCTGGACATCCTCCGTGGGCTCGTCGATCGCACAGATCCGATTTGGGTGAGCAGTTGGGCGTGTCTCGGGGCGGGACGGTGCCTCTTGGCAAAAGGCCGCGTGGATGAAGCCAAGGTGTACTTCGAGCGCGCACTGCAAGCCGACTCGACGCAGTCCTTGTTTTACGCGGGCCTGCTCGACGCCGCCTCGGCGTCGGGCTCGATCGACGAGCAGCAGCGCGTCTTGCGCCTGTACCTCCAGCGCTTCCCGAACGACGCCGCCGTGCACAACAACTTGGCTTGGCCGCTCGCCTCGGCGGCGGACGTCAAGATGCGCGATCTGCCCGAGGCCATCCGCCTCGCGCGGCGTTCGATCGAGCTCGTGGAGGGCGACGCGGCTTGGAACACACTGGGTGTCGCTCTGTTCTACGCGGGTGAACTGGAGGAAGCAGTCGAGGCTCTGATGCGCTCCGTTCGCTTGCTGGGCGCGGGCGGCATCGTCGACTGGCTGTTCCTGGCGATGGCGCACCACGAACTCGGACACGCGAGCGAAGCCCGGGGCTGGTATGGGCGCGCAGTCGAATGGATGGCGCTCCAGACCGGCGTCGAGCCGGAGGTCGCGCGTTTCCGGGCCGAGGCCGACGTCCTATTCGGCAAGTGATCGCGAAGTCGCCCGCGATCAGCGTGTCCGATTCCACCGCTCATACGGTGTGAGGCACGACTTCACCTTGGGTCGATCACGCGCCCCAGGTCACCCGCAGACCATTCGTCAGGTTGAACGTGCTCGCCGTGCAGAACGCGGCGGGATTGCGGTACCACGCTTGGTAGTAGCGCACTCCCCCTGCCGGCGGAATGACGCCGCGCACCGACACGGATGCGTCCCCGAGCGTGGGATAGGACGCCGTGCCGGCCGACGCCGTCTTCGTGCCGAGGCGAATCACGGTTCCGCTCACGCAACGTAAACCGTCGCCGAAGAGCGTGCCGAGTCCGCCGTTCTGCTGAGCCGTGCCTTGGAAGAAGAGCACCGGACTCGCGGTCGGCATGCCCGACGACGTGAGCGTGACGGAGTCGGCGGCGACGCTCGCGAGTCCTGCGCCCGACAGGATCGCGCCGAACGTCGGGAACGAGTTCGCGCACCCGCGGCCGTTCGCGCCGAAGTTCGAGCACGGGCAATTCGTTCCGCTGCCGTCGCCCGCGCACGTGCTCTCGAAGCGGCGTGCTTCGCGGATGCGCAGAGCGATCGGAAGTTGTCCGGGGAAGTCGTTGCCCAGGTTCGAACGGCTGAAGGACGGCAGGCCGCTCATAGCTGTGTGCACGCCGGCCGTATAGATGCCGTTCCCGTTCAAACGCACCCAATGACGTCCGGCTGCAAGCGGCACGTCGAGTGCGACCGTCACCTCCCGGTGCGAGAAGCGGAAGCGCGCCGATCCGCTCGCGATCGGCAGCGATTCGTTCGGATAGTTCGCGCCGGTGTCCGGCAGCAACGTCGCCTGGAAACCCGCCGCGTCGTAATTCGTCGTGTATCCGTCGAACGCGATCTCGCCGACTTGCCAACCCCCCGCGGGCACGTCGAAGGGTTGGAAGACGATCCACCCCGTGCCGGGCGTGATGCCGCCGAGCGCGCGCGCGGGTCCAGCGAGATTCAGCGGCTGGAGCAGCAGATTGGGCTCGACCGCGCACGCATTCACGCCTTGGCACTCGTCGGGAATGCCGTCGAGATCGCAGTCACTACTCGCGCCGCCCGCAATGTCGCCGAGATCGCGAATGCCGTTGTGATTGCAGTCCTCGAGCGCCTGCAGCGCGGTCGTGTCGAACGTCAACGCGGACGGCGACCATCCGCTCTGCGACGTGAAGATCGTCTGCAAGCCGGATCCGTCGATGTTTGCGCGCTGGATCACGTCATTGCCGATCTCGTCGGCCAAGTAGATCCGCCCGTTCGCGCGATCGAGCGCGAGGTCGAGCAACCCCGACGACTCGACCGAGCCAGGCGTGGAATCGACGACGACCTCGAACTCGGTGTCGTCGAAGCGCGCGCGCCACACGCAGTCACTGATCGTGTCCGAGTCGATTCCGTAGACCCAACCGTTCGCGACGTCGACCTCGACGCGCGTCGGTGTGGAAAGCCCGGTTACCATCGTGCGCGCGACGAACGGCGGGCCATCCGTGTTGACGCGAACGATCGTGTTGTTCGCGCCGAACCAAACCCAGCCGTTCACGGAGTCCACCGTCGGCCGACCGATCTTCGAGAACGACGGGTCGTACGGCTGGATCGCGTACACGGTCTCGCGACTCGTACCGTCGAGGTTGGCGCGCTCGATCACGCCGCCCGCGTTGCCGGCAGCGGGCGAGTTGGACCAGTACATCTTCCCGGCCGGGAGATCGAGCGCCAGTCCGCGCGCGAGCTTCAAGCTCGTCGCGAGCGTGACGGAACCACTGCCGTCGAGGTTCGCACGACGAATGCGTCCATCGTTGAACGATCCGTGCGACCAATAGACGTGACCCGCGCTCGCATCGATCGCGAGCCCGAGCGGCAACCAATCGGCGATCGGGAACGGCGTGGCGGGCGCGAACTGGTTCGCGAGACCCGTGCCATCGAGGTTCATGGCCTCGAGCTTCGGATCGTTGAACTTGTACTCGGCGAAGATGACTTGGGTCTGGGCCGTAGCACGGATCGGCACGATCACGGTCACGGTGAGGAGGATGTGGGCGAGCATCGAAGTGGGGCGAACTTTGCGCGGGTCCGGACGTCCGAGCGGATGACTGCGATGCACGGTAACCCCGGGTCCGCGAGCCGTGGTGGATCCGTATTCAGAACGAGGCCGAAAGGCGCACCGGACGTTGCGCGTGGGCGAGTTCATTCAGAAGGGTGGACGCGTGGACGACGCACGCTACCGTTCGCTGGTCCCCCCTTACGCATCGGCGCGCTCGCCGACTCCAGAGACCTTGCGTGAAGAAGAAGAAAGCCATCGCTCTCGCCGTCGTCCTGACCGTGGTGGGCACCGTCGTAACGATCAACTTCATGGGCGGGGGGAAGAGGATCGAGCATCGCGTGGAACTCGACTACGGCGTCCGCGACCCACAGTTCGCGCGAACGCTCGGCAGCCTGCTCGGCCCGGCCGTTCTGCCCGGCAATGAAGTCGTCGCCTACCAGAACGGCGTCGAGATCTTCCCGCCGATGCTCGAGGCGATTCGCGGCGCCGAGCAGAGCGTCACATTCGAGACGTACATCTACTGGTCGGGAGAGATCGGTCGACAGTTCTCGGAAGCGCTGTCGGCTCGCGCCAAGGCGGGTGTGCGTGTCCACCTGCTCATGGACTGGGCCGGTGCGGGCAAGATGGACGATGCGCTGCTCGAATCCATGCGCACCTCGGGCGTCGAGATCGAGAAGTACCACCCGATCACTTGGTACACGATCGACAGGATCAACAACCGCACGCACAGGAAGCTCCTGGTCGTCGACGGTCGGATCGCGTTCACCGGAGGCGTGGGTATCGCGGACCAGTGGATGGGCGACGCGGATTCGCCCGAGCACTGGCGCGACGCGCACTTCCGTGTGACGGGGCCGGCTGCGGCGCAGATGCAGACGGCGTTCATGGAGAACTGGCTCGAGCTGCGGCCAGAGGTCCTGCACGACGCGCGATACTTCCCCGAGATCCAGCCGACGGGTGAGATGAAGGCCCAAGTCTTCAGCAGCTCGCCGGACGGCGGCAGCGAGAAGATGCGGCTCCTCTACCTGCTCGCGATCGCGGCCGCCAAGGACTCGATCCATTTGGCCAGCTCGTACTTCGTCCCCGACGATGTTTCGGTCGCGGCTCTCTCCGCCGCGGCGAGACGCGGTGTCCGCGTCGAGGTCCTCCTCCCGGGTCCGATCATGGACGTCAAGGTCGTCCAGAAGGCATCGCGTTCCCTGTGGGGAGATCTGCTCGCGGCCGGCGTCACGATCCGCGAGTACCAGCCGACGATGCTGCACACGAAAGTGATGATCGTCGATTCCTACTTCCTGTCCGTGGGCTCGACGAACTTCGACGATCGATCGTTCCGCTTGAACGACGAAACGAACCTGAACGTGTTGGACGAAACGCTGGCGCGCGAGCAGGTCGAGGTGTTCGCGCAGGATTCGAACGTTTCAAAGATCGTCACGTTGAAGGAATGGGAGGACCGTCCGTGGCAAGAGAAGCTCGGGGAGTGGTCCGCCTCAATCCTGCGCCGACAACTCTGACCGACCCGCGGTCACGTCTGGCCGGTCCAATCGTCCTTCTTCGACTTCTTCCACGTCGCGCGGATCGACTCGGCGAGTTCCTTCGACAGCGGACCGGCTTTCAACAGCTCGGCGTTCTGCTTCCAACGCTCGGGCTTGGTCGTTCCCACGATCAGCACATGGACGCCCGGCTGCATCGCCGTGAACCGCATCGCGATGCCCGCGGCTCCGTCCGGCGTCTGCGCGTTGCGCGTTTCGCCTGAGGCGAACGGGTACTTCAAGGCCTGGAGTCGCTTCCAGTACTCGAGGTGATAGCCGTTCTTGGTCTCCTCTTCGTAGCGCCACACTGCATTCGCGATCGGACGCTTGGCGATCACGCCCATTTGCTTCGATCGAGCGAGCGGAAGAGTGAGTTCGATGCACTCCTGATCGCAGATGTTCACCGAGGTCTGCAGCGAATCGAAGCGCCCGCACTCGACGGCATAGCGCGCGGCCTTCGAATCGCCGCTGTAGCCGATGTAGCGCGTCTTGCCCTCTTTTTTGGCCTGTTCCAGCGCCTCGATGCATTCGCCCTGCTCGAGGACGGCGAGCGAGCACGAGTGGAGCTGCACGAGGTCGACCGCGTCCGTCTTCAAGCGCTTCAAGCTGCGCTCGATGGAACTCATCACGCCGGCCTTCGACCATTCGGCGCCGGCACCCGTCACGTCGGTCGCGTGACCGCACTTCGTGAAGAGGAAGTATTCCCTGCGACGATGGCCGATCGCCGTACCGATCTGCCCCTCGGAGTCGATGTAGCACTCGGCGGTGTCGACGACGTTCAGCCCCGAGTCGAGAGCCGTGTTGAGCAGCTTGTCGACCGTCGCCTGCTCGGTCTTCTCGTACCCGATCTCGGCGCCGCCGAATCCGAGCACGGTGACCATCATGTCGGTCTTGCCGAAGCGACGGCGCTCGAGTGCGGTCGGGGTCGGAGCTTTCGCATCCTCCGCGCGCGCCGATCTCGCGAACCAGGGCAGCGACACCGCCGCCGTGGTGAGCGCGGACACGCAGAGGAAATCGCGACGCGACGAATCGTGACGACTCATGATCGATCCTCCAGACCCTGGGCCAATGGTGAACGGGCGACCCCCCGTGCACGGAGCAGGCTCCACTCTTCCGAACGGGAGCGCCAGCCCTCGTCGATGTCCGGCCCCGTACGAGGATCACCCGCGCGCCGCCCGCCCTGCACGATCCAGCGCGCAATGATCATGCGCTGGGTACCGCTGCTCCCCTCCCGATCACGCACAGCTTCGCACCGGACCACCGTCCGCAATACGAATGGGCTGAGACTCGCAGCCGAACTCCACATGCATCAAGGTAGAACCGAGACCAGGTGACGAACCCGCTCGCCAATTCTGACTTCCACCATGTCGCCTCCTTTGGCATGCACCGTCGAGTCGCGCTCGGGCCAGGTCACCCTCAGGCCGTACGTACCGGCCTCCGCAATTGGGATCGAGTAAGGTGGCCCGTTGAAGGAGCATGGAAACAAGCCGATGGCCACACGCGCCCCATTGTCTGGAGGTGCGTCTGCCGTGCGCCACGTCATGAGGTCGAGCGGCCCGAAATAGTCCGTCCCCTTGTCAGCCACAACATCCAAGTCAATCCAGCCTAGGCCTGGCAAAGGGATGTCGATCAGGGCCCCCCCGGCAGAAATTGAGATCTGCAGCGGCGGAAGACCAACAGCAGGAACCTTGAACGCGCCGATGTCCGCCTGAAAGGTCAGTGCGTACTGGCCAGCAGGTACCCGATCGCATATGACCTCTGCGGAATCGCCGCCGGGATGTCTATACAAGATCGCGTCGCCTGTGCTGCCAGCAAGGCGTAACAGCCCTCCAGGCCAGCGACCACCCGCCGGAGCAGCGTGCGAAGAAGTGAACCGCACTGTGAGCGAACCAAACTCGGTAGCCGTCGGAACTAGGACACAGTTGACCGTGTTGAGCGGTAAGCGAACCTTGTCCGTCATGAACTCCCGCTGAAACGACTCGTACCCCGGTGCCTGAATGGAGACTCTGCACGGACCCGCAGAATCACCATCACCGGCACCGACGACAAGCGCCAGTAGATGGTTCCGCTCCGTCACCAGCGCGCTGGCGGGCAATCCGGCTAGTACAGCGTCGAAATCGCGACCAATCATGGGTTGGTGGTCCGCACTCAAGACGCCGAACTCGAAGCCGATCCCCCTCCCTGGCTGGATCAACATTGGAGCGCCCGACAGCTCGGTAACCATGACCAGTGCAGCAAAGAGTGATTCGGCCCTCCAAGTCAGATCCTCCCGAGGTGCTACGACTCGGATATTTGCCTGCGCAAGAATGGAGCCGGAACCACCGCCATAAATCGAATAGACGCAGCGTGCGCGTGCACCTACGAACGCGAAGCGTCCGTCTGATGTAGTCTTGCAGGTCAAGACGCCCGCTGGCCACTGACTCGGATCCTCTAGGTTCAGAAGTCCTGACTTGAAGGGTATCTGTCGGGGCCACGCGACCAGGGTGAAGTCGCGAAGCGGATTCCCGTCCGCGGTCGAAACCTGTCCACTCAAAGCAGACTCGCTCACCATTCGCGCAAGCAACGTCCGATCTGAGCACTTGGCAAGCGGCAGTATCGCATCTGCGAATCCTGCGAGCCGCACAGCGATGATGTCGCCTTCCACGATGGACGGGAGCGATAAGACGTCCCCCGAGTCGCTGGATTCGAGCGGCGCCACCGCTTCGGCACGTTCGCGCAGCAACCAATACTTCGCACCACTTAGAGACCTTCCATCCTCTCCCTCGCACCGGATGGCAATCGTGCAACGCAAGTCGGGCACTGCAGGGCTGGCGGCTGACGATGGGACGCCATGGCGAGCGTCCGAAGCGTTGTCAGGCCGGACCAATGGAGTCGAATCGCGCAATCCGCTCGCAGATCCGACTTCTTTGGGTCTTGCAGGGTCAGCTTCCGTGAACGCAGTCGACCAACCCATAGATAGGGCGAGAATGGCCAACACGAGCACGGTTCCGAGGCCCCAGAAAAGCCACCTCATGATTACGCGTCACCGGCGCACTTAGCGGTACTGGTAAACCGATCTTCGTCGATCAGGGTCAGGATACCGCAAGCGTCTCCACTCTGGCATCCGCTCGCTGTACCACAGTTGCCGCTAGCCACAACGATCCACTGCGAGCCATTGGGAACAAGGATCAAGTGGCAGCAGCGCGGCGGGAGTACAGAAGAACAAGAGCACGTCGTGCCCATTCCATAGGGCGTCATCTCCTGAAAGGAGAAGCAGCCTGTACTGCATCCATTTGCGCTGCAGTCATACGAGGCTGTGGCAGGGAACGTCGACGTGTCGATGACGGTTGTGGTCGCGCACTTGGGGCCGGACTGGGCGAGCGCTGACCCTGCGAGAAGCAGAAGTGCGCCAACCGCCCGAGAAAAGGGCACGAGCGGAAAGTGAAGTTTGACTGAGAGCCTCATTGGTGTGGCTTCGTTCGAGCGTTGGCTGAGAGATGGAAGTCAGAAGGATGCAGAGAAGGCGGGCGAACCTTGCTTGTAGATCCCGACCCTACCCCCGCCCCAACGGATTTGCCTACCGCGAACTCCTACATATTCGTGCGATTCCACGTTGTCCGACGAGCTCAACTCCGCGCCGACCCACCGCGCAACAGATTGCGCGCGATGATGATCCGCTGGATCTCGCTGGTCCCCTCGCCGATCACGCACAGCTTGGCATCGCGCCACATCCGCTCGACCGGGTACTCGCGCGAGTACCCGTATCCGCCGTGGATCTGGATCGCGTCGTACGTGCAGCGCATCGCCGCTTCCGACGCGAGAAGCTTCGCCATCGCCGCCTGCGGACCGTACGGCAAGTTCGCGTCCTTCAAACGCGCCGCGTGGTAGACGAGGTGGCGCGCGGCTTGGCAGTCGAGTTCCATGTTCGCCAGCTTGAACTGCACCGCCTGCTGATCGCTGAGCTTCTTGCCGAACGCCTCGCGTTCTTGCGCGTACTTCATGGCGACGTCGAGCGCGCCTTGCGCGATCCCGAGGCTCAGCGCGCCGATCGAAATGCGCCCGCCCTCGAGCGTCTTCATGAACGTCTTGAAGCCCTCGCCTTCGGGCCCGAGCAGGTGATCGCGCGGGATCTTCGCGTCCTGGAACACGAGGCTCGCCCAGTCGCTGCCGCGCATCCCCAGCTTTTCCTCGCCCTTTTCGATGGTGAAGCCCGCCGTGTCGCGCGGCACGACGAAGGCGCTGATGCCTTTCGCGCCGAGCTCGGGGTGCGTCACCGCCGTGCAGATGAACGTGCCGGCGTGATTCGCGTTCGTGATGAAGCACTTCGCGCCGTTCAGGACGTACTGGTCCCCCACGAGCCGCGCCGTCGTCTGCGTGCCGCCGGAGTCCGAGCCCGCGTTCGGCTCCGTCAGTCCGTACGCACCCATGTACTCGCCCGCGATCAGCTTCGGCACGTAGGCCTTGCGCAGTTTCTCGCTGCCCCATTTGTAGATGGGGAACGTGCCCAGCGAAACGTGCGCGGCCAGCGTCAGCCCAGTCGAGCCGCACACGCGGCTGATCTCCTCGACCGCGAGGCAATACGCGAGCGTGCCACCGTTGCTGCCGCCGTACTCCTCGGGGAACGGGATCCCCGGCAGGCCCATGTCGACGATCTTGCGCCACGTCTCGAGCGGGAACCGATGGTTCTCGTCGATCTCGTGCGCGATCGGAGCGACCTCGGCGCGCGCGAACTCACGCACGGTCTCCTGGATCATCTGCTGATCCTGCGTCAGGTCGAACCCGTGCTGGATGGGCGGCAGTGTGTACGTCGTCGGTGCTTCGGTCTGCATGATGCGTTCAGTCTTCGATCTGCCAGCCGGCAGTGCGGCGAGCACGAGGCTTCTCGGGCGCAGCGTGTTCGCGCGCCCCGTTCTCAGGGAGTCGTGCCGCGCGCGGCGCCGGAGTGATCTCGTCGTCGCGCTCGCCCGCGTCGGCCTCGCGGTAGAAGCGACGGCTTTCGCCACTGCCCACCCACGCGATGAGCGCGGCGCGAGAGAACTTCCACTCGCGCCCGATCTTGCGCGCGGGCAGGTCTTCGCTGTGCAGGACCTTGTTGAAGGTCTTCACGGACACGCCGAGCAATTCGGCCGCCTCGTCGATGTTCAGGATCTCGCGTTCGGCCATGTCTCTAGACCTTCTGCGCGCGGCGCTTCGCCATCTCGGACTCGATGTACACGCCGATGTCGTCGGTGCGCGTCCCGGGCCCGAACAACTTCGCGAAGCCCTCGACCTCGAGCTTCATCATGTCGTCCTTCGGGATGATCCCACCGCCGACGAGCAGGACGTGACCCATGCCGCGCTTCGTGAGTTCATCGCGCACGCGCGGGAAGAGCTCCATGTGCGCGCCCGACAGGATCGACAGGCCGACGACGTCGACGTCCTCTTGCATCGCCGCCTCCGCGATCATCTCGGGCGTCTGGTGGAGGCCGGTGTAGATGACCTCCATGCCGCGGTCGCGCAGGATCGTCGCGACGGTCTTGGCGCCGCGGTCGTGACCATCGAGGCCCGGCTTCGCGACGAGCACGCGGATCTTCTGCGAGGTCATGGGTTGCGGGATCTGGTCGTGGCGCGAGTTCGCGCACCGCGCGCGGACCTCGGAGCGGACATGTTGACGCGCGGTGCCCTTTTCACCAAGAGGCACAGTCCAAACACACCGGATCAGGGCCGGAAACGGGGTCTGGATCGTGGAGGTTCGCGGGCGTCCCGGTCACCGACCTGGAGTCGAGGAGGGCCGCCCCAGCCGCCGATGCAGGGACGATCGCGAGGCCGATCCTCCTCTGCACGAGGAGGGAGATCGCGGAACCATACCCGGCATCACAGGATCTTCGGCTCGCGGTACTCGCCGAACGAGGCGCGCAGCACGTCCGTGATCTCTCCGAGCGTGCACTCGGCATGCGCGGCCGCGACGAAGCGCGCCAGCAGGTTGTCCGTGCCGGCGCACGCGTCGCGCACGTCGTCCAGCGCGCGCTTCGCCTTGCCCGAGTCGCGCTTCTTGCGGACCTCGGCCAATCGGGCGTGCTGCTCGCGCTCGACCGCCGCGTCGATCTTGTGGATCTCGATCGTCGGGCCGCCGCTCTCGTCTTCCTGGAAGCAGTTCACGCCGACGATCTTCTTCTTCCCCTGCTCCGTCGCGCGCTGGTACGCCACCGCGGAACGGTGGATCTCGCGCTGGATCCAACCGGCTTCCGTCGCGGCGACGACGCCGCCGCGCTTGTCGATCTCCTGGAAGTAGCGCTCGGCGTCCTGCTCGAGTCGATTCGTCTGCGCCTCGACGAAGTAGCTGCCCGCGAGCGGGTCCGCGACGTGCGCGATCTCCGTCTCTTCCGCGAGGATCTGTTGCGTGCGCAGCGCGATCTTCACCGCCTTCTCGGTCGGCAAGGACAGCGTCTCGTCCATCGAGTTCGTGTGCAGCGACTGCGTGCCGCCGAGCACGGCCGCGAGCGCTTCGTAGGCCGTCCGCACGATGTTGTTCTCGGGCTGCTGCGCCGTCAGCGTCACGCCGGCCGTCTGCGTGTGGAAGCGCAGCATCCACGAGCGCGGATCCTTCGCGCCGAACTGATCGCGCATCTTCCGCGCCCAGATGCGGCGCGCCGCGCGGAACTTGGCGATCTCCTCGAAGAAGTCGATGTGGCTGTCGAAAAAGAACGACAAGCGCGGCGCGAAGCTGTCGATGTCGAGCCCGGTCGCGACGCCGCGCTTCACGTACTCCATCCCGTTCGCGAGCGTGAACGCCAGCTCTTGCGCCGCCGTCGAGCCCGCCTCGCGGATGTGGTAGCCGCTGATCGAGATCGTGTTCCACTGCGGCACGTGCGTCACGCAATAGCCCATGACATCCGTGATCATGCGCAGCGCGGGCTCGGCGGGAACCAGCCACGCGTGTTGCGCCTGGTACTCCTTCAAGATGTCGTTCTGCACCGTGCCGCGCAGCTTCGCCGGCGCAACGCCTTGTCGCTCGCCGCACGCGATGTAGTACGCGAGCAGGATCGGCGCCGGCCCGTTGATCGTCATCGACGTCGAGACGTCGGCCATGGGGATCCCTTCCATGAGGGTCTCCATGTCGCGCAAGCACGAGATCGCGACGCCGACTTGGCCGACTTCGCCGCGCGAACGCTCGTGATCCGAGTCGTAGCCCATCAACGTGGGGAAGTCGAAAGCGGTCGAGAGCCCCGTCTGCCCGTGCGCGAGCAAGTACTTGAAGCGCTCGTTCGTCTGCTTCGCCGAGCCGAAGCCCGCGAACTGCCGCATCGTCCACAAGCGACCGCGGTACATCGTCGGATGAACGCCGCGCGTGAACGGGAACTGACCGGGATATCCGAGGTCCGTTTCCGGATCGAGCTCGACGTCCTCCGGGCCATACAGCGGCTCGAGCTTCGTGCCGGACACCGTCGTGAATTCGGCGTCGCGCATCTCGGCCTTCGCGAAGGCCTGTCGCCAATGGCTGGTGGCGTCGGTGCGGATCACGTCCTGAAGGCTCATGCGATTCGGGCTCCGATACGGCCGACCGTTCGTCCGCGAGTGCGGTGAGCCGGTGACCTCGACCGGTCAGTATACGGTGCACCCGTTCCGACCGGGATGCTCCCGCGTGCGGCGGTTGCGTGTCGGTTCGCCTGCCCGAGCACCGGGCGAAGCCCTTGTGCGAGCACGATTCGCGCCGGTACGTGTGCACGAGATCGAGCGCCATCCAGGCCGATTCGAGTGCTGACGTGGATACCGAGCCGCGCAGTTCTCCGTGCGCGATCCCGCGCTTCCACTTCGGACGCGGCGTGCAATGACCCGTCGGCCCGTGGCGTTCCGCTCCGAGATCGGCCCACTGCGTAGATTCCGCGCCACGATGCCGCACGAGCTACCCGGCCGCTCCCTCCCCATCGTCTCACGTCCCGTGCATCGCTGCGCATGCGCCAGTGTCGCGTGCGCCAGCCTCTGCGCGTCGTGTGGATCCGTCCGTCGCGAGGGATCCGATCGACAGGCATTCTTCGCCGAGGTGCGCGTGCGAAATGAGTTGGAGGACGGAGCGCTTCACGAAGGCACGCACCTCGAATTCGGTTGGAGCCTGGCCGACGGCGACGCGGACGGTCTCGATTACTCGATCCATGACGCAACGTTCGGAGTGGGTCTCGATTCGCAGATTGGTGAGGACGGTTGGGCCGTATTCGGCGGTGGTGTCGCGTGTCAGCACGTGCGGCTCGACGTGGATTCCACGGAGTTCGACGGCAAGAACAGCGTAGGTCCCTACATCGCGCTCCAAGGCGGATGGCGCGTGACGAACTGGTTCGAACCCTGCGCGCGCGCCGACGCGACGGCGTACCTCCCCAACATCAGCTCGACGATCGGCATCGAACTCGGCGCGCGGATCCACGTCGTCGATCCCGCGGCAGTTTTCTTCGGTTGGCGCTATGCGCACTAGGAGTTGAACGATGTCGACTCGCTGGTGAGCGTCGACGAAGTCGATCTCGATGTGAGCGGTTTCATCGTCGGACTCGAGTTCGCGTTCTAGTCGGGCACGCTCGTGCCGCACGTTCGCGGTTCGCGATGCGCATGTCGCGGACGATCGCGGACGATCGCGGAACCAACGAGTCGGCTTGCGTCTTCGATTCGCGAGCGCTAGCTTTTCAGCCCGGATTCGCCGATGCGCTCTGTCTCCGTCCAACCCCTTCGCAGAAAGTCAGGCCCCGTGAAGCTCGCCGCCCTCGCTCTCACTCTGTTGTTCGCCTCGTGCGCCGCGTCGCCTTCGCATACCGATGCGTGGTCCACCACCCGAGCGGGCTCCATCGCCGACGCGGGTTCGAGCGAGGTCCACGCCAACCGCATCGCGATCTACATCGGTCAGCGCAGCCTCGACGAGGACGACTACGAGCCCGTCGAGGACCAGGCCACGATCGGCTTCGAGTTCGCGCACGAACATCCGGACAACGTCGTGGGCTGGGAAGTCGGGATCATGGGTTCGGCCGACGAGGGCGAGTTCGGCGCCTTCGACGTCGAGGCCGCAACGGGCGAGATCTACGGCGGAGTCCGCAAGTCGTTCGGGTCCGGGACCGTGCGGCCCTACCTCGGCGGCGGCCTCTCTTTCATCCGCTCGGCGTTCGAAGTCGAGGGCTTCGACGACGTCGACGACTCCTCGCTGGCGCTCTATGCCCACGGAGGAGTGCGGTTCGACATCACGCCGGCGTTCTCCCTCGGGCTCGACCTGCGCGGCCTGTTCGGCTCGGACCTCGAACTCGCCGGCGTGGACACGGACGCCGACTACGGTCAGGTCGCGTTGTTCGCGGGCTTCGGTTTCTAGCGCACGACGCGACGGTTTTGGTGAACGCGCGACGAACTCCAGCGCGAGTTCGAATGTCACGCATTACAGCTCGTCGATCCAGTGCTCTCGTCGCGATCCGCACTGCCATGGCGGGCGCGACTTCGTCCTCGCGAAACCGCGGCTCACGAGAGAACTCGGTGCTTGACTCCCGCTATCCCTCGACCAAGTCGCTCCGAGTCGTACGAGCGCGCCTTGGCGATGCAGCGCCCGGCAAGCAGCCAAGAGGGCGTGACGAGCGAGCGACCTCTCGGATTCCGCGTCGTGCGAGTTGTCGTTCGAGGCGGGCTCCAGCGCGAAAGAGGGGGCCAGGTCCTTCCGATCCGCGCGTTTCGGGAGTCCAATAGGACTCGGACATCCGCATCGCGGAGGTCGCTCACTGCGCAATTCGACGGTGTCGCCTCGAGTACACAGCGCACGAAGGTTCCGCGTCCCGCTCCTGTTCCAACCTCGGTAACGCTCCCCCATGTCGACCCAGCACCTGCCGCGCGTCGCGTTCCTCGCACTCGTCCTCGCAGCACCTGTCCAGGCCCGCGCGACGACCGTGCTCGTGAACGGCTCGGACTCGTGCGCGACGCCCGATCCGATCACGGGCTCCGGACCGTTCGCGTTCGACAACAGCGCGGCCACCACCGGGGTCGACGGACAGACGACGAGCAACTGCCTGTTCTACGCTCAGAACGGAATCCTGCAGGACGTCTGGTTCGCGTGGACAGCAACGCAGAACGGGCGCGTGCTCCTGTCGACCTGCGGTCAGACGGCGGTCGACACGAAGATCGCGGTGTACGCCGGTTCGACGTGTCCTGGCGCGAGCCCGACGGCGGTCGCGTGCAACGACGACATGACGACCTCGGGCGTGGGCAATCTGCAATCGCGCCTCGAATTCGACGTGGTTCCCGGCAACACGTACCTGATCCAGCTCGGCCTCTATCCGCTCGCAGCGTTCGGGGGTGCCGGCTCGTTCACGATCCAGCACGTCGGCGGCGTCACGTGTCAATACGACGACGGCACGACGGACTACGCCAGCGAGATCGGCACGGGCGGCATTCAGCGTGCCTCGGCCTGGGTGTACCGCATGGGCGAGATCGGAACCGCGACTCAGATCGCCTCGGTCTCTTCGGCGTGGGGGTGGACGAACACCGGCACGCCGCTCGCACCGGGACTGACCGGCGAAGTCGCCGTGTGGGAAGACCCGAACGACGACGGCGATCCGTCGGATGCCGTGCTGCTCGACAAGGCTTCGGCCCCCATGGTCGGCGCGCACACGGACGCTCTGCAAACGATTCCCCTCGCGGCGCCCGTCGTCGCGAGCGGCATCTTCTTCATCGGAGCGTGGGTCGAGCACACGAACGGCTTCCCGGTTCCGCGCGACATCCTCGGTTGCAGCGGTCGAACGGAAGTCGGCTGGCTCCTCGGCAACGAGCCGGGGAACCTCAACTCGTCCAATTTGCTCGCGAATTCGACGCCGCCGTTCCAGGCACCGAACGGACAGACGTACCACTTCTTGCTGCGAGCGGATTGTCAGGCGGTGCAGACCGGAACTGTTCATTGCGCTGGCGACGGCGTCACGCCGCACACCGCGTGTCCCTGCGCCAACAACAGTCCAGTCCTGGATCAAGCCGGGTGCGTGAGCTCGCTCGGAGTCGGTGGTCGACTGCGTTCTGTCGGCGCATCGAGTCTGACGAACGACCAAGTGGACTTGAACGGCTCCAACATGCCCAACAGCTCCGCGCTGTATTTCCAGGGCACGTCGCAACAAGCAGGCGGCAATGGGGCCGTGTTCGGCGACGGACTGCGCTGCGTGGCGGGGACCGTGACGCGACTCGGAACGCTCACGAACGTGGCGGGCGTTTCGTCCTACCCGCGCATCAGCGACCCGAGCGTTTCGGTGAAGGGGCTCGTGAACTCTCCCGGAACGCGCCAGTACCAAGTCTGGTATCGGAACGCGGCGACCTTCTGTACGGCGTCGACGTTCAACCTGACGAACGGGGTGCAGCTCGTCTGGACGCCCTGATAGGGACGGACCTGTCAACCCCTGAGTGACGGGTTCACTGTTTTGGGTTGTGCGAGGCTGGCCGGCAGCGGTCAGCCTCGCTCGCGTTACGCGAGTTGGTCGGGAGGAAAAGTGAGGTCCGGCCGGCGTCGGATCGCTGCACGTCGGTCGGCAGTTCGAGGTGATGCAACCCGTCGGTCAACGTCGAGCGGACCGGCTCGACCGTGCTGAAGCGTATGCCCGAATCGTCCTCTCCGTGACGACTCTGTCTTGCTAGATTGCGCGCGCTGGAGCTCGGCTCGCCGCGGGAGCTCCTGCTGAGAAACGCCATCGCGGCGCATCGGGGAGAGACTTCGTGCGCAGACTCATGTACGTGCTTTCGAGCACTTGGATCGGATCGTTCGCCGTCGGGCAGGACCTGCAATGGGCACTCAACCCGGCGAACCAACACTGGTACGGGATCTCCCGCCAACCGACGACGTGGAGCGCCAGCGAGGCTCGAGCGATCGTGGAAGGGGGGCACTTGGCCACCATCAGCAGCAGCACGGAGAACTCGTGGGTCCAGAGCACCTTCACTGGATTCAATCCGTTCGGGTTCTGGATCGGATTCAATGACATCGCCACCGAGAATTCCTTCGTGTGGTCGAGCGGCGAGTCCTTCGCGTACACGAATTGGGCGCCGGGCGAGCCCAACAATGGAAGCGGCGTCGAGGATGCCGCGCACCTGAATCCGGGAAGTGCGTGGAGATGGAGCGATGCAGCCCCCAGCGCGACCTCGTTCACGGGGCTCGTCGAGATCAACCGAGTTCCGGGCGCCGGATACACGCTCCCGGCGTCGATTTCCGTGCCAGCGCAGCCCGCGCACCTCGCGCTCGGTGACTTGAACGGAGACTCGAAGCTCGATCTCGTGATTCCCAATTCGGGGGCAGCCAGCGTCTCGTACCTCCTGGGCAATGGAGACGGAACGTTCGGCACACTCCAGAACCTGACGACTCTCGCGACTCCGCGCACGACCGTCGTCGGTGACTTCGACGGCGACACGGATGCCGACATCGTGGTCGCTTGCGGCGATGGATCCGCGATCCAGGTCTTCCTGGGTAGCGGCTCCGGGTCGTTCACCCTCGGGAGCACACTGACGCTCTCGGGCAAAGGGCACGGCCTCGCAGCGGCTGATCTCGACGGCGACGGAGATCTCGACCTCGCCGTCACGACGATCGAGACGCAAGACCGTCTCATCGTCCTACGGAACTCAGGTAGTGCCACATTCGTGACGCCCGCGCTCTATGCAACGGGCTCGCGGCCCAACTTCGTGACTGCGCAAGACATCGACGGCGACTCCGACGTCGATCTCGTCGTGTCGAACTTCGATTCCGACGACGTCGGGCTCTACTACAACCAGGGCAACGGCACGTTCATCACAGGTGCTCTCCTCGCACGCGGCAATGGACCTGGGCGCGTCGCCGTCAGCGATCTCGACCTCGACGGCTTCGTCGATCTCGCGATCCCCAATCGTTTCGACGACTCCCTGCGCATCTGGTGGGGTACGAGCGGCGGCAGTTTTCTCGTCGGACCCGCAATCGTGGCCGGATTCGAGCCGATCGCGTGCATCGCTGCGGACATGGACGGCGATCAACGCGACGATTTGATCACGTCGTGCTTCGGCAGCGACAGCGCGGTCATCTACTACAAGCGCAATGGTGGATTCCTGGACGGCCCGAAGGATCTCTTCGTAGGCGATGGCACGCTCGGCGCAGCCGCTGGTGACTTCACGGGTGACGGCCGAGCGGACTTGGCGTTCACGACGAGCCTTTCGGCGAAGGCCGTGACGGTGCTCAAGCTCTCGCGCGACTGCAATGCCAACGGGATCGACGACCCGCGAGACATCACGCTGGGTGCGAGCCCCGACTGCAACGCGAACGGTATCCCCGACGAGTGCGACCTCGCCCCCACCGAGCCTTTCGATTGTGACGACAACGGTTTCATCGATTCGTGTGAGATCGCCGGCAGCGGCACACTCGACCTCGATCTCGACGGGACACTCGACGAGTGCGAAATCGCCGGCACGCCTTTCTGCTTCGGCGACGGCACGGGCGCGGCGTGTCCGTGCGATCCGGGACAAGCGGGGTCGCTCGGCACGGGCTGTTCGAACTCGTTCGGAACGAGCGCGGCCTTGGTCGCCGTCGGGAATCCGGACGTCACGGCCGACTCCGTGTCGCTGCGAGCGACCGGCGTGCTACCCAACGCTGTCGGGCTCTTCTTCCAAGGCAACGCGCAGCAGCTCGGCGGTCTGGGTACGACGTTCGGTGATGGGCTCTTGTGCGTGAACATCGCAATCAAGCGCTTGGGCATCCGTTACGCATCCAGTGGCAACATGGCCTACGGACGTGACGTGCTCACGGACATACCGATCTCCGTCATGGGAGAGGTGCCCGTCTCGGGTGCTACGCGCTTCTACCAAGTCTGGTACCGCGACGCGGTGAACTTCTGCTCGCCGACCACGTCCAACACGAGCAACGGTGTGCGCATCATCTGGACGCCGTGACATGAATGGACCTGCCACGTCGCGTTGACGGATTCGTGTGCTGAAGCGTATTCGAGGCTCGGTTTCGCTTGGGCGAGGCCGAGCCTCGAGTTCATCCGAGCCCGCCCGCGGTGTGGAGGGCGCGCTGGTCGAGCACACCGCTCCTCGAGCGCGTCTCGGGCCTTCCCGGAAGACTCCGCGGCAGCGGGTTGGGTGTCGGCGCTCGTGCATCGAGATGTTCGTCCGTGGAGCAGCTCGCTTTCACCTGTCGATCTGTTCCGGCCGCATCCGTGGGGCTGCCACGAGGATTCCGAAATGCGTGAACAGCTCGACGTTCTTGCTCCCGACTTCCAGCTCCTCATCGAGTCGGCGCCTGGGCTCTTTCTCGTCCAAGCCACAGGCGCCCGATGAGGGTCCAGGGCGCGGTCAGGCCGTGTAGATGCGATGACAGTCGTCGTGGTCGTCGATGCGCTCGAGGAAGTCTTCGTGAGCTTGCCGCTGCTCGGGCGTGACCACTGCACGTTCCTTCGGGCGATAGCCCATCTCGGACTGGCTGACCTTCCACTTCGCGGCCCGCAGTGCGTTCGTCACGGAATCGAGGTCTCCTGGCGCCGTGTAGAAACGCCCGCCACTCGAATCCTCGGAGGTGTCCTCGAGCGGTTCGATGTCTTGCGCACCGGCTTCGAGCGCGGCCGTCTCGAGATCGAGCCCGGCTGTTTCGTGCGTGGCCTCGATGATTCCGACGTGATCGAAGAAGAACATGACCTTCGCGCCGAAGCGACCGTCCTTCCACATGGAACGTATGTCCGGCGCAGTGCGGTTCCGATTGTCGGTCAAGCACTCGACGATGACCGGCACGTTCTGCGGCGACATGCCTTCGAAGGTGATGAGTTCGAAGTTGGTCGTCTCCCCCGTCGCGCCGCTGCCCTTCTTCACCGCGCGCGCGATCACCTCGTTCGACACCGACTGCTTGCGTGCCGCTTCGATGGCCAGAGCGAGCCGCGGATTGAAGGCGGGATCGGGCGCTCCCATCTTGGCGGCGACCACGATCTCACGGGCGAGTTTCGAGGTCATCTTCGCGCGCTTCTCCGCGTTGATCCCACGCTTCTTCTGCAGCCATTGGCGACCCATGCGCGCAGTGTAGCCATTGACCGCTGGTCGGTCTCGATCACGCGATGAAGGTGGGTGAAGCGGGGTCGTGACTCCCGGATGCGAGCGTGTCGACCAACCCAGCGGCACTTCCTCGCACGGCTCGCGAAGTTTCTTGCATGGGTGCACGCTCGCAGCGATCTCTTGCTCCCGTTCGGGCGCAGCAACGGATGCACCGAGCCACTCCGGTTTCAGCGAGCGCGCCGCCGACACCGACCGAGCAGACGCGACCTTCGCATCGATCTGGTTGCGTTCCCCGGCGCGATGCGCTTCAGCCCCGACAGAACGTCCGGCGCTTGGGTCACGAAAGGCCGAATCCGATCGTCCGTTTCGGCTCGCGTCGAGCTTCGACGGCCCCGTTCGAGGAGTCGGTCGGGATCGCCATCGCGGATCGGGCTCGCGCGCTTCGAGGTTCAGGCGAGAACCTTCGACGCGCGACCCGATGTCGGCTGCAGTAGCGGTTCGAGCTCACGCAACGCGAGTCCGTGGACAGCGCCGCTCGGGCTACGCATCGGAACGCGATCTGCCGGTAGCCGGCGCAGCGCCTCGGCGGATATCGTCCCCGGACAGAGCCGCGCGGTCGACCGTGCGAGCACGCCGAAGTCTAGACTCGATCCAAGAGCATGAACTGGAACAAAGTCGGTCGCTGGATCCTCCTCGCGTGCAGCCTCGTGCTCGGCATCGGCGCGGGACTCTGTGGATTCTGGATCTTCGAAGCGAAAGTCCCGGCCGGGATGCGGACCGCCGTCCTGTCCACCGAGGCGCGTGTCTACTACCTGAGCGCGGGTCTCGTGCTCGGGTTCGTGATCTTCGCGTTGTCGATGCTCGGAGTCAGGATCGCGGGGCACTCGGCGTCGGCGAAAGTTCGGCGCGAGTTCGCGCCGAAGTGATCTCGATTCCGTCGACGGTTCGAGGAGCCGTCGCGGACGCGGTCCCTCGAGACGTGCCAGTGCTTTGCGACGCCCACGCACGGCGAGCCACACTGGAGCCACACTGGAGCCACACCGGAGCCGCGAACGCGAGCGTGGCCGCGAGTGACAGTGCGGGCCCGTCACGCTCGCGAGGGAGCTCGAAGCATACGCCGAACGTTCAGCCGCGCTTGCGCAGCGACTCGAGCAAGGCCGCGGCGAGTTCGTCGACGACGTCGTAGGGTGTTCGACCGGCTTCGAGGAGCGCGCGCGCTCGCTCACCCTGGCCGCCCGGCCCCCACAGATCCGCGGCGATGCGCTCGTGGAGCACGCGCTGGACCTGGGCGACGCGCTTCGTCGCGCGCACGGATGCGAGACCGACGTTCGTGAGGTGCTCGCGATGGATCTGCATCGCATCCACGACCGCGTCGATGCCCTCGGACTTCCCCGCGCTGCACCCGACAACGGGCGGAACCCACGGGCTCTTGCCCGCGTGGCGCACGTGCGCCGCTTCTTCGAGATCGAGCAGCAAACGATCGGATCCGGGCAGATCGACCTTGTTCACGACGAGCACGTCGGCGACCTCGAGAATGCCGGCTTTCATCGCCTGGATCCCGTCACCTGCGCCGGGACACAAGACGACGAGGACCGTATCCGTCGCCGAGACGACGTCGTACTCGGCCTGTCCGACGCCGACCGTCTCGAGCACGACCTCGTCGATGCCGAACGCGTCGATGACGTCGCACGCATCCGTCGCCGCGCGCGAGAGCCCGCCATGGCTCCCGCGGCTCGCCATGGAACGGATGTAGACGCCCGGATCGCCCGTGCGCTCCTCCATGCGAATGCGATCGCCGAGCAACGCACCGCCGGTGATCGGACTCGACGGATCGACGGCGAGAATGCCGACGGTCTTCTGTCGCGCACGCAGCACCTGCGCGATCTCGTTGACGAGCGTGCTCTTCCCCGCGCCCGGCGGCCCGGTCACGCCGGTGCGCCACGCGCGCCCGACGGACTTGTAGACGGCCCGCGCGAAGTCGGCATACGCCGGCTCGCCGTTCTCGGCCCACGAGATGGCGCGCGCGAGCGCAGCCTTCTCACCCGCCTGGAATCGCGCAACCAGAGAACGAACTGCTTCCATCGGTGCCTGGCTAACTTCGACGGAGTTCGTCGGCATGGGTCATCCGAACAGGATGTCGACCAGCGCCCAGACGAGCGCAGCACCGACCGCGACAGCGCACAACACGACGACGACGCGCCACACCCGGCTCTTCTCGAGGACCTCCTGACGATGACGCCGCAGTTCGGGGTCTTCCTCTCGATGAACGATTCCGATCACGTTGACAACGGTGTCAGTTGAATCCATCCACGTCCAGGCCGAGCGCCGCGCGAGCTCGGGCGCGGGATCGCGGCCCTTCCGGTTCGCGCTCGTGCGCGGGCGGTGGACGGATTCAACTGACACCGATGTCAACCTATGCCGTCACGGCGCGGGCGATCACGATTCTTTGGATGTCGGTCGCGCCTTCGTAGATCTCGGTGATGCGGGCGTCGCGGAAGAGGCGTTCGACTTGGAAGTGGTCGGTGTAGCCGGCGCCGCCGTGGATCTGCAGGCATTCGTCGGCGCAGAAGTTGGCGGTCTGGCTGGCGAAGAGCTTGGCTTCGGCGGCTTGCAGCGAGCAGCGTTCGCCGCGGTCGCGCATCCAGGCGGCCTTCTGCACGAGCAGGCGCGAAGCGTCGAGGCGCGTCGCCATGTCGGCGAGCTTCCACTGGATCGCTTGGAACTCGCCGATCGGTTTGCCGAACTGCTCGCGCTCCTTGCTGTACTTGATCGAGGCCTCGAGGCACGCGCGCCCGATGCCGACGGCTTGGCTCGCGATGCCGATGCGCCCGCCGTCGAGTGTGTCCATCGCGATCTTGAAGCCGTCGTGCAGCGTGCCGAGCAGGTTCGCGCGCGGCACGCGCACGTTGGAGAACTCGATCTCGGTCGTCGAACTGCCGCGGATCCCGCATTTCTTCTCCGGCTTGCCGACGCGGATGCCGGGCGTATTCGCCGGTATCAAGAGCGCACTGACGCCCTTCGCGCGCGACGTGCCCAGTTCCGTGCGCACGTACGCGAGGAACAGGCCGGCCCAACCTCCGTTCGTGACCCACACCTTCGTGCCGTCGACGACGAAGTCATCGCCGTCGACGCGCGCGGTCGTGCGCAGAGAACCCGCGTCGGAGCCCGCGTTGGGCTCGGTCAGGCAGTAGGCGCCGATGACCTCTCCGGTCGCGAGGCGCGGCAACCACGCGCGTTTTTGCGCTTCATTCCCGAACTTCTGCAGCGGAGCCCCGATCAAGCTGTTGTGCACGGACAGCGTCACGCCCGTCGAGGCGCACCCGCGATTCACTTCCTCGAGGACGACAGCGAGTGCTTGGTTCCCGAGACCGGCACCGCCGTAAGCCTCCGGGATCGTGAGGCCCCACAGCCCGAGATCCTTCATCAGCGCGAACACTTGCGGGTCGATCGTCCCTTGTCGATCGTGCTTCGTCGCGCGCGGCATGAGCTCCGCCTCGGCGAACCCGCGCGCCATGTCGCGCACGAGCGTCAGTTCCTCGTCCAGTGCGAAGTCCATCGGTTGTCTCTCTCAGGCTTTCGTCGGAACCGCGTCGTAGTCGTAGAAACCCTTGCCCGACTTCTTGCCGAGTCGCCCCGCCGCAACATAGCGGCGCAGCAGCGGACAGGGACGGTATTTGTCGTCGCCGAGCCCCGTGTGCAAGACCTCGAGGATGTCGAGGCACACGTCGAGCCCGATCAAGTCGGCCAGCGCGAGCGGTCCCATCGGGTGATTCATCCCGAGCTTCATGACCGTGTCGATGCCTTCCTTCGTGGCGACGCCTTCCATCAGGCAGAAGACCGCCTCGTTGATCATCGGCATCAAGACGCGGTTCGACACGAAGCCCGGGTAGTCACTGGCATCTACCGGCGTTTTGTCGAGCGATTCCGTGCACGCGTGGATCGCGCGCATCGTCGCGTCACTCGTCTCCTGGCCGCGGATGATCTCGACGAGCTTCATCAGCGGCACCGGGTTCATGAAGTGCATGCCGATCACGCGGTCGGCGCGCTTCGTCGATGCGGCGATCTCCGTGATCGAGATCGAGCTCGTGTTCGTGGCGAGGATCGTCGTGGACGGACACTGCGCGTCGAGCTGAGCGAACACCTTTTTCTTCACGTCGGCGCGTTCCGAGACCGCTTCGACGACGAGCGCGACATCACGCACGTCCTCGAGTCGCGTCGAGGCTCGTACGCGCGATCGGATCGCTTTCGCGTCGGCGTCGGGCAGGGTCCCCTTCTTCACGAAGCGCGCGAGCGACCCTTCGATCGCCGCGACGCCCTTCTCGAGACCCGTGGCGTTCGCGTCGACGAGCAAGACGTCAGCGCCGAACGACGCGAACGTCTGCGCGATCCCGTTGCCCATCGTGCCCGCGCCGACGACGGCCACGCGCTCGAGACTGCACTGCCCCATGATCAGAGGCGCTCCACGGCGAGCGACACCGCGTTGCCGCCGCCGAGGCACAAGGACGCCATGCCGGTCTTCGCGTCGCGTTGCTGCATCGCGTGGAGCAGCGTCGTCAGGACGCGCGCACCCGACGCGCCGATCGGGTGACCGAGCGCCACGGCGCCGCCGTTCACGTTCACGCGCTCGGGATCGAGGTCGAGGACACGCATGAGCGCGATCGCCGCGACCGAGAACGCCTCGTTGATCTCGTGGAGGTCAAAATCGCGCGGCTTTTTGCCCACTTTCGCGGCGCAGGAGCCGATCGACTTCTCGGGCGCCATCATGACCCACTCCGGCGCGCAGCCGCCGGCCGCGTAGCCCGTGATGCGCGCGAGCGGCTTCACGCCGTGCTTCTTCGCGGCCTCCGCGCTCATGACGACGACTGCCGCGGCGCCGTCGTTGATCGAGCTCGCGTTCGCCGCCGTCACGGTGCCCGCCGGATCGAACGCGGGTTTCAGCTTCGCGATCGAGTCCGCCGTCGTGTCGCCGCGCACGTTCTCGTCCGTCGTGAAGAGCACGGGATCGCCCTTTTTCTGCGGGATCTTCACCACGAAGCGCTCGGCGTCGAACTTGCCCGCTGCGTTCGCGGCGCCGGCTCTCTGGTGGCTCTTCGCCGCGAACTCGTCCTGCTCGCGGCGGCCGATCTCGTACTTCTTCGCGACGATTTCGCCCGTCTGCCCCATGTGGAAGTCGTTGTAGATGTCCCACAGCCCGTCCCAGATCATCGAGTCGATCAACTTGCCGTGACCGAGCCGCACCCCGGCGCGCGCTTCGGGCATCAGGTACGGCGCGTTCGTCATGCTCTCTTGTCCGCCGGCGACGACGATCTCGGCATCACCCGCGCGAATGGCCTGAGCGGCGAGCATCACGGCCTTCAGTCCCGAGCCGCAGACCTTGTTGATCGTATAGCTCGGCACCGTGTTCGGCACCCCAGCGTGAATCGCCGCTTGGCGCGCGGGGTTTTGACCGAGGCCGGCAGCGAGCACGTTGCCGAAGATGACTTCGTCGACCAGGTCGGGCGCGATCTTCGCGCGCGTCAACACTTCGCGGATCGCGAGCGCACCGAGCTGCGGCGCCGTGAACCCGCTGAGCGCTCCTTGGAACTTGCCGATCGGGGTCCGGCAGGCTGCTGCGATGACGACGTCTCTCACGGGCGATGCTCCACGGTGGATTCTCGAAGGCTCCTCGCGAGGCTCGCCGCGGTGGCGCACCCCGAATGAAGCGGGCGAACAGTCTAGGTTCCCGGCGCGCATCGGCCTAGGCGCGGAACCGGAGGAAGTCGGATCGGCTGCCAACGGGTCGACTCGCGGAGCATGTCGCCGGTTTCCGAGCACTCATCGGGCGCTAAAACCGTCTCCACGTCGCGCCGTACGACCCTCGCCGTCCTGATCGTCGTCGTCTGGCTCACAGCTGTCGGCCTCGTCGTGTGAAAGCCGACCCCGGTCGCCTCCGGATCCGCGGAGCCGGTGTCGATGGGGCCGACGGCGAAACGCGTCGAGGTGGTGGGTCGCGGTTTCGTGTTCGCGTTGTGCCGCGGATACGCGTCGAAGCGAGTGCGCGCCGCGACGCTGGCGGATGCCGGCATCACGCTGAATAGCGGTGCCACGCCCGAGCACGAAGCGCGAGCCTGGCAAGACTTCGGTGACCCCGCGCTGCAGGTCCAGCGCGTCGAAGTCCCCGCGGCCGTCTCGCCGGTCACGATCGCAATGGTGGCGACCGGCACCGTCGAGATCACCATGACGGAGCAGGATGGAACTCCGATCTTGAACGCTCGCGTGTACGCGTCGCCGAACGTCAGCATCCCCCACCACGGTTCGACGCTCGTGCGCTGGCGCGAATGGCCGACGATCGCGGACTCGCTGGGGGTCGCGCGCTACGAAGACGTCCCGCCGGACTCGTCGCGGTGGATCGGGGCGAACGCGACCAGATTCCAGATGAACGCGAACGACAGCGAACACACGCCCAGCATCGCGGTGATCTCGAACGAAGTTACGCGGCGCACGATCGTGCTCGAGCCGGTCGGCGCGCCGCCGAAGTGACGACGACGATCAGCGCGACCAGAGCTCGTCCATGAGCATCGCGGTCGCAGGATCGTGCCGCGCGAGCTGAGCCTTGACGAACGGGTAGAAGTCGTTCGTGCCGAAGTACGCCTCGCTCGACTCGGCGAAGAATTCCGACGGGTTCTCCAGCGCGTAGTGACGATCCTCGGCGCCGCTCGCGCGCAAGACCTTGTCGTAGCTCTTCGACTCGACGGCGCGCGCGTGCGCCGCGTCGACCTGCGCGCGGTCGTTCGTGCTCATCCGATCGTGGTAGGCGTGCGACAATTCGTGCAGGACCATCGCCGGCTGCTCGCGCGTCCAATCCAAGAAGTTCTTCGAGTTCGAGATGTGCACGGCGCGCGCCTTGCGCGGATCGCTCTTGTTCTCGCGCAGCCAATCGACGGAAGGGTGATAGACGGCGCAGGGGAACTGCGGATCGTTGCGGTCGAGCCAGATCGTGACTTCGCGCAACGTCACGAGCGCGGATTTCGGGACGGCGCGGCGCACATCGAGCAACTTCGCGCCGAGCAACAGGATCGCCTCGCGGCCCAGCTCGTCCTTCGGATTCGCGAGCGAGCGTTCGATCTGGACCGTGAAGCCCTCGATCTCGCGCGTGACGTAGCCGTCGGGACCGCGCTCGGATTTCTGCGCGTTGGGGATCGCTGCGAAGAGGACGAGCGCGCCGAGGAGTTCGATACGCATGGGGTCGATCCTCAGTGCGCGAAGGACGGATGGGACGCGGACCCGCCCGAGCGCAGATACGCGAAGAGGTCCAGGACTTCCTGCTCGTCGAGCACGTCGACGAGCCCGGTCGGCATGCGCGACAAGGGATACGGCCGGCGCATTTCGACCGAATCAGCCTCGATTTCGACGAGTTCGTCGCTCGGCGTGCGGCGCAGCGCGATGACTCCGTCCTTCTCGGACTCGATGCGGCCGACGTAGAGGTCACCGCCCTCCGTGCGCAGTTCCGTATCGCGATACTGATCCGAGATCGTCACGGACGGATCGAGCAACGCGTCGAGCAGGTCGGCGTTGCCGAAACGCGAAGACGCGGTCGTGAGGTCGGGCCCGGTCGCGCCGCCCGCGTCGCCGACACGGTGACACACGACGCACGTGGACTTCGCGAAGGCAATGCGGCCGCGCTCGAACGAGCGACCAGTGAGCGGCGCTGCGAGCAGCGCCTCGAGCTCGGGACGCGCCCATCGCCGCACGAACGCCGCGGGCACGACCGCGACGGCCGCAGGCTTCGGCGCCGGTGCGAGCCGATGCGCCAACGCCGCGCGCTCGCTCTCCGGGATGCGCGCGACGAAGTCCTCGCGGATCCGACGCACGTACTTCGTCAAGCTGTCACCGCCGCGGAACTCGCTCGCGCGACCGTCGAGGAAGTCCAGGAACCGTTCGCGCGTCGCGAGCGTCCAGCCGGACTCGACGACGCGCAGACAGTAGGCCTCGTGGATCGCGTCCTCTTGCTCCGTGAAGGAATCGATACGCCCGAGCAAGGTCTCGACGATTCCCGGCGCGTCGAGGACCGCGAGCAGCGCCGAGGCCCGACGGTCAAAATCACGATCTCCATACGGGAACTTGTTCGTGATCGTCCGAACGTGGCGCTCGCGATCGGCGTCGAGCAAGAAGCCCCGCGCGAGCGCGATTTCGGCGAGACGCAGCCCTTCGGCTCGTGCCCGCGCGACCTCCGCGGACTTGCGGTGCGCAGGCGGATTCAGTGTCGTCCACAGTGCTTCGACGATGCGCCCGCCATCCTGGTGGCCGGCGTGCATCGCCGCGAGCACGATCCCCGCCGTCGCGCGCTGCGACGTGCAGCGCGCCCATACCGCGTCCCACTGCTCGGCCGGCGTCCACTCGAGCGCGATGCGCGCGGCTCCGAACGTGAAACGGTCGTCGCTCGCGAGCGCCTCCGCGATGCGCGCGAGCTCGACTTCGGTCCGCGCACGCGGTTCGTGCAACTTCTCGAGTTCACGGCGCGCGTTCTGAGCCGCCATGAGCGGCGCCCGCGTGCGCGCGATCTCGTCGATCGTGCCCTCGTACGCGATGCGATACAGCGCCGACTGCGTCCTCCGCCCGCCCGTCGTCACGTACATCGATCCGTCGTTCGCCACGATGAGATCCGTGACCTGGAACGGTTCGCCGCGCGCGAACACTTCGGACGTCCCACGCCAACTCGCGCCGTCCGCCGCGAGCCACACCGCGTGGATCGTGCCGTACGTCCAATCGCACGCGAACAGCGCATCGCGCCACAGGTTCGGGAACTGCGCGCGCGTGCCGAACTCGACGCCCGTCGGCGAGCCGCGTCCAAGCCCCATCGCCGCCGGCCACGTATCGATCGAATCTTCGGGCCATTTGCCCGATCCGTGCCGCCAGCCGAAATCGGTCCCGCTCGCGAGGTGCAGGATGCGCGTCGGTCGATACCACGGCGCGCCGACGTCCCACTCCATGTCGGAATCGAACGTGAACACCTCGCCGCGCGGATCGAACGCGAAGTCGTACGCGTTGCGCATACCCGCGGCGTAGAGCTCGAACTTCTTGCCATCCGCATCCGTCCGCGCGAGCCAACCACCGGGCGCCATGCGACCGACCGCGTGACCACCCGGGTCGTCGATGCGCGGGAGCAACAGATCCTCACCCCACGTGGTGGGCAGACGAGTGGCCGCGAACTCCGGCAGATTCGTGTGATTTCCAGCGAGGATCCACAGCGCGCCGTCCTCACCGAGGCGCACGGCGTGCGGCCCGTGCTCGCCGTCGCCGTCGAGTTCGCGCAAGAGCTCGCTCGAGTCGAGCGCGTCGTCGCCGTCCGTGTCGCTCAAGCGATAGAGCCCACGAACGCGGCCGGGATCGCGCTCCGACACGACGGCGTAGAGCGCGTCGAACGCCCAGCACAGTCCGTGGGCGCTGCCGATGTCGATCGCAACGGGCTCGACGCGCGTCTCGCTCGCGGGCTGTCCGCGCAGCGCCGGCGTCACGCGGTAGAGCTTCCCGTGCTGGTCGCTGACGTAGAGTCGGCCGCGCGGGTCTTCGCACAGAGTCACCCACGAACCCTCGCTCGATTTTGAGACTTCGTGGACGAGCTCCGCGCGGAAACCCGGCGGGAGTTGGATCGCTTCGGCCGCCAGCGCGCGTTGCGGCGTCGGCTGTGCCGCCGGCGCTGCGATCCTCGGCCCGTCGATCGCCGCGCTCCACGGCGCGATGCCGAACGCGCCGAATGCGTGCGCGGGACCGGCGCGCGACATCCGCTCGGCGCTGGGCGGAATCGCGTCGAACGCGACGCTGTCCGGGCGAGAGACCGCGACCCAACTCGCGTCCGTCGCCACACGCACGCGCCTGCCCGACGGATCCTCGACGACGAGCTCGGCCCAGGCACCGGCCGCGCCACCGTCGTTCGCCGCGATGAGCGTGAGCACGTTCTCGCCGCGACGCACGAAGGCACCCGCATCGACGACCAGCGCATCGGACCACTCCGCGTGCTCGCCCATGAGCTCGCCGTTCAACCACACGCGCAGCCGATTGTCCGCCGAAGCGCGCAACGTCGCGCGCGCGATCGGCCGCGGCACGTCGAACCGCCGCTCGAGCGCCACGATCTCGCGCTCGCGCGGCATCGGGCTCGACCAGATCCACTGCGGCGGGGTCGGTCGCATCGCCGCCGGACGGATCGCACTCGGACCGGGCGTGATCGGCGCGACGGATCGTTCGAGCGAATCCGCCAGGCCCGGACGATCCTGGGCGGGTTCCACAGCCTCCGTGGACCCACAGCCAACCGCGAGCGCGAGGACGGACGCGATCGACGTGCGCATGGTGCGCGACGATACTCGACGTCCCGCGGATCGACCGACGATTCGATCGCCGCATCGAAGAACTCGGGCGCTCCGGGCAGAGCAGGGTCTTCGGGCGAGAGCGTACGCGGCCCCTCCGGGGTCACGGGGGCGATAGAATCCGTGGACCATGGTCCAGCCCAAATCCACCACCGTCGCCGCGTACCTCGCTGCGTTGCCCGCTGATCGCCGCGCCGCGCTCGAAGCCGTGCGCGTCGTGATCAAGAAGAACCTCGACGCCGGATACGAGGAGGGCATGCAGTACGGGATGATCGGCTACTACGTCCCGCATCGCCTCTTCCCCGAGGGCTATCACTGCGATCCGAAGGTCGCGCTGCCCTTCGCGGGCCTCGCCTCGCAGAAGGGGCACATGTCGCTCTACTTGATGGGCCTCTACATCGGCCCGGACGGCAAGGCCCCGCCCGAATGCCAGTCCTTCCGCGACGCGTGGCTGAAGACGGGTCGGAAGCTCGACATGGGCAAGGGCTGCGTGCGCTTCAAGAAGCTCGAAGACGTGGCGCTCGACGTCGTGGGCGAGACGATCCGCCGTCTGCCGGTGAAGCTCTACCTGGATCGGTATCGCGCCTTGGATCCACGGCTGCAGGGCGCGAAGAAGAAGGCGGCGGGT